>Ga0207130_1109_pt1 | contig 26768 bp, 21 predicted proteins | sample Alteio_BWMinHeat_16_FD_153545 | JGI IMG/M metagenome (GOLD analysis project Ga0207130, IMG submission 153545) | Enriched cells from forest soil in Barre Woods Harvard Forest LTER site, Petersham, Massachusetts, United States -... | ecosystem: Environmental > Terrestrial > Soil > Temperate forest >... | reverse complement strand
AGCCAGCCTTTGTTGAAAAAGTTGCAGAGCTTGTCCGTGCCCGACATCCAAATCATCACGGGCGCGGCGTCGGCCACCGTGCGAAAACGCGCTTCACTCTCACGCAAGTCTTCCTCAGCTATCTTGCGCTGGGTGATGTCGCGCGACACCCCGCGCGCAAAGGCCGGTTTGCCACGTTCGTCTAACTCGAGCCTGCCATAACCCGCGATCCAGCGTGTGCTTCCGTCCGGCCGCGTGATGCGATATTCGCTCTCATACTCGCCACCGTGCTCGAACATTTGCTGCACAAGTTGCTTCATACGTTCGCGATCCTCGGGGTGCACGACCTGGAGCAATCGGTCAAAGTTCACCTGCCCCGATTCGGTGAAGCCGAACAACCCTCTCCACTTCTCCGTTACCCAAAGTTTGTCATCCCGGATGTTCCAAACCCACAGACCAAGGTTCGCCGCGTTGGTCACGAGGTTAATGCGCGCTTCGCTCTCATGCAGGGCGGCCTCGCTAGCTTGAAACCGCTGGGCAAGTTGTGCCGCGCGGAGCAGGTCGGAGCTCAACTCATAGCCCATTGCCGCGACAATGCCCAGATACGGGAAGCTGACGAAGAATGGTGAGTCGATGACTCCCCAAATCACCAGTGCCGACTGCCCGAGCGCCAACGTAATGAATAAAATTGCGCTCCCGCCCACAAGGAGCGCACGCCGCTGGTCGCCACGCCGCCAGACGGTGATCGTGGCATCCACGAAAAAGATGAGCAGCAAAAGAACACTTAGCTGGCCAACCAAGGTCCATGGGTTCGGCACGCCGACCGGCGCCGAGACCGTCTCTCCTCCCCACCACGAGAGGTGCCGCAGACTTGTGATTTCCCGGAAGTTAAGATTCGGTGTGAAAAGGAAATTGAGGATCAGCGCCAGCGTGCGCAGACCACATACACTCCACGCCAGCCACGGTCGGCCGGCGCGAAGGTAGAGCCGCACGAACCACACGACCGATACGACGAGCATCCAAACTGGGAGATGCGCCCACCGCAGCAACACGCCGTATTGTGCGGTCGTCTCCACGCGCATCGAGGTCAACTCCAACTCTGCGATGATCCCGGCCGCCACAGCGCTGCACGAAAATAGCAAATACACCCATTTCTCACGCTGCTTGCACCAGACCAATAGATATATCCCCGCAAGCGTGAAACACAACGCGGCGTCCATCGACCAGAGCATTGTGATCCAGCTCATCGGCGCAGAATTGGAAAGTAGGTCGTGCGAATCGCCCGCAAGTTCCTTCGCTTCCCGTACAGGGTAAACCCCGTCTTTGATGTTGTCTCCGGAACAGCTTCCGAGTAAGTCACGAAGACAAGCAACCCCGCTAGCCCGAACACACGCCGCATAAAGCTTGAATCAGCGGAATAATGAGGAGAACGAAGCCGAGTGTAAATCCATATCGAGGTGAACCTCTTCGTCGGGAATAAATAATCTTCAGCGCGTGCAGCTGCCGATTAAGCCGCCTTGCAGCTACTTTTGCGGCGTCAGTATTTCAATCGGAACACCCAGCCATTTTGCGGTGGCTTCGGGATCAGTAAAAATGGACACCTGCAGCGGCGAACAACCCGTCAGGAGGGCGTGCAGTTTGGCGTAATGCGCAGCGTCCGGGCTCGAGACATAGAACGCAGACTTCACCTTACTTCCAGCATACGACAGCCGTCGATAGAGCGCGATGTGAAAGACGTAATCAAAATTGAGATCGACCGCATCGAGCGCGGACAAATCGGTGAATCGGTTAAACGGACGGCCGAACGTGTCTTCCTGCTCCCGGACGAATACAATGATATTGTTAACGAGCGCTTCGTTAAGGACGCCGCGAGGTCGCCAGATGAAGAGACTGTCATCTTCGACGCACTCGACATCGGGGGGCAGTTTCATGGCGTTCGTTCGGTTCGAGTTACGGGCGCCGTGAGTAATTCGATGGGAACACCAAGCCATGTCGCGGCCGCTTGGTATTCTTCAAACATCGCTACTTGGAGCGGCGAATGGTCCGTCATGAGCGCGTGCAGTTTGACGTAGCGAGCAACCTTCGGATCGGTAACGAGAAACGCCGACTTTACAGTTTCGCGGCCAGCACGCGAAAGACGCCGATACAACGCAAAATGAAATACGTATTTAAAACTCAAGTTGACCGCTTTCAGCGCGGACATATCGGTGAATCGGTCGAATGGCCGGCCAAACTTTCCCTCCTGGTCTCCGATGAAAGCCAATATCTTGTTCACGAGCCCCTCATTAAGTACACCGCGTGGCCGCCAGATGAAAAGCCGAGCGTCTTCGATGCACTCGACATCGGGAGGTAGTTTCATGGCGTTTGTAGCCGCTGCGCGGCACCTACACGAGAAGGATGCAAATTCGACTGGCTCCCGGCTATTGGACCTTAGTCCCATCCTCCCGCATCCTTCGATTCATTCCGGTTAGTCGGTCGTTAGGATATTGAAACCGCGACCGCTGTGCGTCTGCGGGTTCACCGGCGCATCAGTCAACACAAGCGTGGTGCCCGGAGTGATGAGCGCGCGAACATTCGCGAGAAAATCGGGCGGAATCGCAACACGTTTCGCGAGCTCTTGAATGTTGGGGCTGCGGCCACCAACGCTGGCTGTGGAAATCCAGTCGCGCCTTCCGCTCGCATCGACTGACGACAACGCTGAGTACACATGCGAACCGGCCAAACGTCCAATCCCGGCCACCGGGGATCGTCCAATCTCGGTGCCGTTACGATAAACATAGGCTGCGCCATCAGACGCGCTCACAATAATCGAGACCGGCCCCTTTGGCGCTTTCTCCGGCGTCCAAACGGCGCCGCCGTTCGCGCTCGCGTGCGGCGAAAACAACAGACCTGGTTTTGTCGTAACGGAGGGCGCGGAATCGTTGTCCGCGATGATGACCGTGCTGCCCATCGTCGTAACCGCGTAGAGCTTCGCGGCGAAATCCACCGGCATCCGGACGCATCCCGCGGATGCCGGATAACCGGGCAAATTTCCCGCGTGCATGGCGATGCCACTCCAGGTTAACCGCTGCATGTGAGGCATCTTCGCGCCTTTGTAGATGCTCGATTCGTGATCAACCTTTTTCTGCAGCACGGTAAAGACGCCGGTGGGAGTGCCCTTCCCCGGCTTACCGGTGCTGACGGTCGAGCGGCCAATGCGCACGCCGTTTCGATACACGTACATGATCTGATCCGGAATACTGACCAAGACCACGACAGGACCAGCCGGTGAAACTTCGGGATGCCAGACATAGTCGCCGGGCTTGAGTTTCCGCGTGAACGGTTCGACCTCGCGGCCTTTCGTGTGTTCCGCTCCTTGAACGCTCGCCACCAGGGCGTAGACCAATACGAGGACGAGCAGGTTCCGTTTGTTCGCCGTCATTTGGGTTTATCTGCGGTGGGTTTTGCCGAGGATTAAACCGCGTCGCTTATATATCAAGAGGTGAGAATTTCGCCGACGAAACTTCCTTCAGGAAGTTGTTCCAAGTTCGCCCAGTAGTTATCAGAAACGGCGTCCATAAAAGCCGCCGTAAAAGCCGGGTCCCCAGGCGCCCCAACGATCCATGGCATCCTGGTTCATTCGAGCGGCCATGAGATTGTCGTTGCTCATCTGCTTGGCCAATCGGAGTTGCTGATAAGCCTGGTACTCGGTCGGCGTTCCCACATAGGCTCGGTTGTTAGGCAAATCCGGTTGCACGTAGAAGGTCTTGCCTTTCCATGTGATTAACGAGAGTTGACCTGCCGGCAGTGATTTAAGTAGCTCCTGTTTTTGAGGCGTATCTGCGGTTACCAACCTGAAACCGGCTGCGGTTAGCATGTCCGTCGTCTGTGTTGTTGAGGTGGTGGCGCAGCCTGTCGCCAGTGCCAGCAGCGCGATCGCGCCAATGGCTCTGAATGACTTGAATGTTTGTTTCATGATTCTTCCTTTCTCTGTCTTCTCGTGTTTCGCTTTGCGCGTTGAGTTAGCGCTTTCCCGAGCGCGGTGTCAGTTGCTGCCTTTATGCGGTGCGGTCACCTGTTCCATTATCTTGTCGAGGTTGAAGCTGCCGGGTTTCTGGCGTGGCGGGAATTCGCGGAAGCTCTGCAGCCACTGACCAACGTAGGCGCCGGCCGGAGCGATCAGAAACATGCGCTCAGCATTCCAGCGCGTCCAATCCATGCCCTCATACTCGGCGCGCTCCAAGGGATCCATGCGCAAGTTTTCGATCAGCGGGGCGCGCAATTCCTCGAAGGGATGGCTCCAGACATGGAATCCGGTGGCGTTCTGTTTCAGGAAGGTGACCTTCCAGTTGTTGTAACGCAGCGCGGCGCAACTGCCGTCGTCGGTCCAGTAAAGAAATTCCTTGCGCGGCCATTCACCCTCGCCTTTGAACGCGGGCGTGAGGTTATAGCCATCAAGGTGGACCTTGAATGTCTTGTCGCCATATTGCTTGCCCTTTAACAGGTCTTCTTTGACGGTAGCATCACCCGCCGCGGCGAGGAGGGTGGGGATCATATCCTCATGCGCGCCGATGTCGTTGATGAGCGTGCCGGGCTTGATGACGCCGGGCCAGCGAATCACGCAGGGCACCCGGTAACCGCCTTCCCACTGAGTGTTCTTCTCACCGCGTAATATCGTCGTTCCGCCGTCAGGCCAGGTGAAGGTCTCTGCGCCGTTGTCGGTGGAATACATTACGATGGTGTTGCCTTCGATGCCCAGTTCCTTGAGCTTCGCCAGCATCTGACCGACCATCCCGTCGTGCTCAACCATGCCATCCGCGTAAATGCCGAGGCCGGTCTTGCCTTGTGATTCCGGCTTGAGGTGCGTGAAGACGTGCATGCGGGTGGTGTTCCACCAGCAGAGGAACGGTTTGCCATCCTTCACCGCTTTTTCCATGAACTTGAGCGATGCCGCGGTGACTTCTTCGTCCACCGTCTCCATGCGCTTCCTTGTCAACGGACCGGTGTCTTCGATCGTCTGTTTGCCGACTTTGCCAAAGCGCGGGTCAACGGTGGCATCGTCCTTGTTCGTCGCGAAGCAATGGAGGACACCGCGCGGGCCGAACATTGCTTTGAACTTGGGATCCTTCGGGTAGTCTACGTTCTCCGGCTCTTCCTCCGCGTTTAAGTGGTAAAGATTGCCGAAGAATTCATCGAACCCGTGGACCGTGGGCAGGAACTCGTTGCGGTCACCGAGATGGTTCTTGCCGAACTGGCCGCAGACATAGCCCTGCGGCTTGAGCAAGTCGGCGAGGGTCGGGTCTTCCGGATAGAGCCCTTCCTTCGCACCCGGCAAACCGACCTTGGTGAGCCCGGTACGGATAGGCGACTGACCCGTGATGAACGCCGCGCGACCCGCCGTGCAGCTCTGCTGGCCATACCAATCCGTAAACAGCGCGCCTTCCTTGGCGACACTGTCAATGTTGGGCGTCTTGTAGCCCATCATGCCCAAGTTGTAGGCGCTGACATTGAACTGCCCGATGTCGTCGCCCCAGAGTATGAGGATGTTGGGCTTGCCCCCCGTGGCTCCCGCGGTGGAGGGTTTCTTTGCTTGGGCGAAAACGTTGCTCGCTGAGAACGTCGCAAACAATGCAATCGCGATAGCGAGTATGGTCTTAAACGGAGATTTGCGGGGATTCATAGAATCCTATCTTTGGGCGTTGTGCCCTCAGCGCGATATTGGACCTTAGTCCTATCGTCCTGCACTCGAGGTGACGGTGAAAACAGAGAGGCAAGCTCCTTTTTCATGTCGATTCCTTTGCCTGTTTTACACCTGTTGGTTTATATCAGAAATCGAGTGTGCCTCGCGCTCCGATAATTGTCGCAGTATCCACTCGAGCTGACGCCGATTCCACAACCTGCACATCCAATGTCACGCGAGCTGCCGGCGTGACTGCAAAGTTGTAAAAGAATTCAAAACCCTGAGTGGAATCTCTTATTCCCAGGATGTTAGAAACTCGGAGTGTCTGGATCTTGTTGTAATAATAACCGACGCCAAAGCTGTCGTTGTCGCGTGTAGGAATGAGGCCGCGCCCGCCGATGCCGCCACTAACGGCCCATTGCACGGGATTGGTTTGCTTATCAGCAACTCCGAACCGCGCAAAAAGTCCGACACCTCGATGTTTAGGCTGGCCCGCGAGCGGAGCAGGCGGTTTGCCGCCAGGGTCTTTCACAAAGAGATATTGCCAGCCGCTCCAGTAAACGGCCCAAGTGCTATCCTGTTTCGGAACAACGAGGCCTTGACCAGGCTGGAATACAAACCTGCTGTTAAGGTGAAGGAAATCCTGGTTGAATGAATAAAGGCCACCCACATTCATCCCACCGGGAAGATCTCCCAGTTGATAGGTAAAGTCCGCCTCTGACGACCAACTATTGCCCTTGCCGAAATCGTCGAAGCCGGTTTTCGTGGAGGAATCGTTCGTGTTGAGGACAGAGCTGCTGACACTGATTCCTCCTTTCGCTCCTGGCGGAATAGGCATCCAAATGACGCCGGCCCCCAGCGTGCTGTAGGGCAGGCGTAAGGCCAGCGCCGGATTAAAAATGAAGTTCGCGTTCATGAACTGGCTTGTTCCGCGACCGGAAGCGAACTCGTTAGGATCACCGTCCAAGGTGTCGAGTTTGCCAAAGAACACAGCAAAGTGCGGCGACAAGAACTGAACATAGTTCAAATCGGTGATCGTGATTCCCACGTCCAGATCGAGTTTGCTCGTCAGCGGAAATAAAGCGTGGGTGTTAACAGGCAGAATCGGCCCGGCCGCGCCGTTCACCGATTCGCCGTAGCGCGATTCAGCCCGAAATCGAATGAGCGCGCCCGGCAGGATGCCCATGCGCATTAGATCGAGATTTATCGTGTAGTCCACGTTAGCGCCGTATCCGGTCGTTTGATCGCGCCCGCCATCGGCTATGCCCTGAACGAATTGATTCCACTCGACGCCGATCTGAATTCCTTTGTTAGCCAAATCGCTGCGCACTCCGCCCCAGTCGCCGGTTAGGAACGAGCGCGTCCAAAAATCAGCGGAATAATCCGGAACAGGCAGCAGGCCGGCAGGTGCTGGAGCTGAGGTCGAAGCCGGCAGCTTGCTTCCGTTTGCATCGACAGTTTCCTTGTCCTGCGCATTTGCCTGACACTGACCAACGCAAAGCGCTACCGCAAAAAGCATTACCGCGATAACGTTCAGCGATTCTGATTTCTTTTTGTTCATGTTCCTATCCTCCGATAGTGATTTCATCCGCCTCGTTATTGGTTGACGCTGCGGTTCTTCTCATGGCCGTGTCGCGTAAGTCAGGATGTTTTCACTGCCAGAAGCGTCCGCCGTTAGTCGTACAAGCGGAGCGTTCAACCATTTCGCCGCTTCCTATCGATCTTGGAAGATACGGACCTTGATGGGCGAACCTTGAGTCAATAGGGCATGGAGCCGTCCGTAATGAATGATGGTAGAATCGGTCGCAAGAATCGCAGACTTGATCGGCGGCCGGCCCGCATACGTGAGACGCCGATAAAGAGAAACGTGAATGACGTATCTGAAGTTCAGCTCCACCTCGTCGTGCCCCAACGTGTCGGAGAAGCGGTCGAAAGGTTCTTTCAACCGGTTCTCGAGTCCACCGATGACTCTAATGATTTTGTTAACCGCCGCTTCGTTCAGTAAACCGATCGGCCTGTAGACGAGAAGATGAATGTCTTCGTAAAAATGAATGTCAGGGGGAAGTTTCATTGTTCCTTTGGATGTTTTCTTTGCTGAGTCGTCGCTCATTTTGGTGGCGTGTATGGATCCGGCGTGCCAGGCCCGATTGGCGGATGCTTCTTCAGGCTTTGCTCGAACTCAGCCGCGACCTTCATCGCCGGGCGGGCTATCCATGAGTTTCGCAACCCCGTCTGAGGATATTCCTCTTTCGGATCGGTGATGAGATCGAAGGCCTTCGGGCTACCGAGTTTCGTAGGCGGCGTCCACCAATCTCGTTGCTCATCGTAGAAGACGACTTTCCAATTCTTCCATTTCACTGCTTCCAGGCGGTCCGCCACGAAAACCGGAAAACCTTCGCGATTAGACTTGTCGATCTTGCCGAAGAGGAAATCGGTCTGGTCCACTCCATCGATCGCGCGATCCTGCGGCACCGATGCGCCGGCGATCTTTGCCAACGTTGTGTAAGTGTCAACCTCGTGGACGATTTCGTTACTCACGCGGCCCGCGGGAATTTTTCCGGGCCAGCGAATGATGAACGGGACGCGCAACGAACCTTCCATGTGCGTGAAGTAGTAGCCGCGCCATGGTCCCGATGATCCCTGCCACGGCCATGTGGCTTCCGGGCCGTTGTCGCTTGTGAATACGACGATGGTGTTATCGCGGATTTGCAGTTGATCGACCACATCGAGGATCTCGCCGACGTGCGCGTCCATTTCCGCGAGCGAGTCAGGGAAATCTCCATAACCAGTCGTGCCGGCAAACTTCGGATTCGGCAGCGTCGGAAAGTGCACCAGCGTGAACGGAACATAAGCGTAGAACCGTTTGCCTGATTGCGCGTTGCGTTTGATGAAATCGATCGTTCGCCGCGTGATCTCCGTGTCGATCAAACGGCGTTGCTCAAGGTCATAGACTTGAAGCTCGCGGCTCTTCTCGCCCTTCTTACCTTCCATGATGTGTTCGAAGGCGACGCCAGCCGCCTTCGCCGCTGGTTCCGACGGAGTGAAAACTTCATCAGTGGTGCGCGGAATGCCGTACCACTCGTCGAAGCCTTGCGCGTTGGGCAGTCGCGACTGATCGCTCCCGAGATGCCACTTGCCGAAGTGACCCGTGGTGTAACCAATACTGGAGAGTAATTCAGCAATCGTTACTTCCCATTGGGTTAGTCCTTCGAGTCCGCCTCCGATTGGAACTGAATGTGTTCCGGAACGAATAGAGAAGCGTCCAGTTAGAATGGCCGATCGGCTCGGCGTACATTGCGCCTCGACATTGAAATTCGTTAGCCGGGTCCCTTCAGTCGCAAGCTTGTCGATCCTCGGCGTCGCCGCGCCGCGCACTATGCCGCCGCCGTAACAGCCCACTTCGCCGTAGCCGAGATTGTCCATCAGGATAAAGACAATGTTTGGTTTTTGCGCGTCGGCAGCGTGGGCGGTCAGTGTCAAGGCAATAAGTAAAAGGAGAGCAAGGAAAGGAGCGCGGGCATCCTGCCCGCTTCCCATTAACGAGGCGGACGAGACGTCCGCGCTCCTTTGCCACAATACGCCCGCGCCACCCTTCGGATTTCTCGCGATGTAGCAACGCACAGCATCGAGGTGGCGCTCGTTGCGGATGACGCGATCCCAGTAGTCTTCCTGCCAAAGCGTGCCCGCCAGGCCCGCAGCCTTGTTCACGGCCTTGGCGGTGAAACTCTTCCAGGAATGAACGACTTTTTCCAACGCCTCGCCCGTGCGCAGCCGGAAGAGCACATGGACGTGATTCGGCATAACGACGAATGAATCGAGGTCGTAGCGCTGACCGTCGAAATGGTGGAACGCATCGGCGACTATGCTAGCCAATGCGGGCCGGCGGAGGATGCAGGAGCCGTGACCCGCATCAAGCCACTCATCGATTCGAGCGCTGAATAGCCGATGGTATTCGGCTTCAGTCTTTGCGTCCCACGGCTCGGGGTGATAACGCAGCCAGGCATTCTTTTCCTCCTGCCATTCGGCCAGCTTTCCGGTCGGCACGGCATCGGCCAGACGATAAGTGACGAAGTAGAAGACGTCACCCTGTTGCCAATGGGGAAGATGGTGCTCGTGGACATCGATCTCGGAGTACGGATCCAGGAAAGGAGCGCGGGCATCTTGCCCGCTTTCTTTTACAATGCGGGCTGGAAGCCCGCGCTCCTTTCTCTCTTTCACCTGGTTCTTTCGAAATCACCGAGCGGCCAGCTCTTGTCGAAGTAGGTCTCGGTCGGCTCGTAGAACCGGAAGTAGGCGAACCAGCTTTTACCCGCGACGGTTGGAATCCAGTTCGCTTCAAAACCTGCGGGAAGGGCGGGGCCGCAATAAATATCGACCGATCCATCAGCGTTCTTCTTCAGGTTCATGCGCGACGAGCGGTCAGCGATCTTCTGCTCGTTCACAAGTAGCGAGCGCGTGTCCACATCGTAGAGAGTGACCGACCAGAATAACTTTGCCGGCGCGTCCGGTGGGACATGTAGCCGGTAGGAGCGGGCGCCGTCGAGCCAGTCGCCAGATTTGTCTGTGTAGGCGCCAAGATACGCCGACGACGGGCCAGGATGTTTGGGCGCCATGTCGGGGCTGGCGCCGACAGCCTCGTAGAACCACGCGGCGCGTTCGTCGAGCAAATTCCAGAAGTTATCGGAATTGTCGGCATCGAGCGCGAGCGCGTAATGCCAATGCGAGTCCGGGCGATACATCATGCCGGCAAAGCGGCGCTCGAAAGTGTTCGCTCTCGCCATCGCTTCGCCGACAAGCGCGGCGTCCGTGAGGATTTTGGTCTGTCGCGCATCCGGCTTGAACGGCTTGCCTTTCTCGATGCCAAGTGGCGTGAGCATGTCATGGAAAAAACGGTCGCGCTCGTCGATCGGTTCGCGCTGGACTACGTCATTGAGCCGTTGCCAATACTCCATCCCGCGAGGCGGCATGGCGCTCCATTTTTTCTCGCCGGGCGCCACGATCTTCGGCGTCGGTGGATTTGCGCGTTGCGCGTACGCGTACGCCCGTAACTGCGCGAGTAGCGCAGCGCCTTCCCTTGGATCAGTCACGGTAATGCGCACGCCTACGTTTACGTTGAACGTCGGTGACCGCCGCACTTCAAATCCCGCGACGTTGGCCGGCGTCTCCTGCCCGGGTCCGACCAATAGATACTTCGCGGACTTGTTTGTATTCGGCAATGCGTGCTGCCAACTGTCGCTGATTGCCCCACGTATGTTCGGCGGCATGTCGATGACGAACGGACCGCCAGATAGATCGACAAAAATAAGGTAATACGGTGTCGTCGCGTTGGGCGTGAGGACGCCGAGGCGATCGTTGTAACTAAGTAGTGATGCGATGTCGCCATTGCCCGCTCCGAATGCTGCGTGCCCGCGCTGCCATTGCGCGAATGACACCGCGGGAATCGCCCAGAGGTAGGTCTGGCAGGCACGTTGGAAATCGCGTTCGTCATAAAGCTTCTCCACCGTTTGTTTCGTCGGGTAGCCGTTAGCAAAGTCGTGAGTAAACTCCAGTTTGCCGATGCGAGTATCGACAGCCTGGTTCTCGGCAAGAATAGACGATGCGAAGAATGCGATACCTAACAAGTAGAGGCTAGAGGTGGCTTTCATATTTACTGGGTTATATATGCCGCTGAAGCGGAGAACCGGAAAAAGGAGCGCGGCCATCTTGGCCGCATAGGCTGGCTTCCAGCGCGGCGACTCGTGCGCAGAAGAAGGGCAGGCTACCGCGGGCTGGAAGCCCGCGCTCCTTTTTTCAACACGTTGCAACTTATTCATGCATTGCCTCGATATCCGGCAGTTTCCACGTCTTATCGAACAGCGGCTTTTCGGGACCGTAGAAGCGGAATAGGACTTCGAATTTTCCATCGGCACTCGTTGGTACCCAATTCAACTCTTTGCCTCCCGGCGCCTTCGCACCGAAGTAAATGTCTACCGACCCGTCCCCATTCTTTTGCAGTCCCGGCGTCTGAGATGAGCGGCTGGACCATTTCATGTTACGAATCAGTCCATGCGTCTCGCGATCATAGGCCGTCGCCGACCAGAATTGTTTGACCGGCGCGTTGGCCGGGACGTGCAGACGATACGTACTACCGCCATCGAACGCGTTGCCCGACGCGTCCTTGATCGTCATTAAATAGAACGATCCCGCGCCCGAGCGCTTCGGGCTGAAGAACGCCATCGTGTAGATAACGCCGCGGCCATCGACCGGGTAACTGTCAGGATCCGAAAATTGAGTCTGCAAACCTTTGATCAACTCGGGCGTCATCGGAAGTGCCCAACCTGTCCCCTCATAATATGGCGGCGTGAACAGGGCCTCGTACTTCATTTCCAGCCATGCATGCGCTTGCTTAGCCGCGTCGTCGAGGACCGCGCGTGTCTTCGCGTCGGGGCTGAACGGCTTTCCCTTTTCGATGCCGATTGTTTTAAGCGAATCGATCATCGCCTTATCGCGTGTCAGCCACGGTTCGCTCTGAACCATCCGGTTGAGCGAGTCGAAGAAACGCGAGTCGTACGGTATGTTCGCTTCAAAAACGACGTCGAACGCGTCGATGAATTTCGTCGCGGGAGGGTTCGCCGCTTTCGAAAGTGGATATAGCTTCATGCGTTTGGCATACGCAACGGCTTTCGCTACGCCCGCATCGCCGCCGGTTTGCAAGATTGAGCGCAGCAACGCGTAGCCTTGAAAGTTTCCTGACGGCATCGCGATGTAGCCGTCGGGAATTCTCTCTTTGTAGTTAGGCGGAAGGATAAGACATTTGCCGCCTTTGCCGCCGTCCACGCCGGCAGGGCCGACGTCCTCGAACGGCGCCTGCCAGCAATCCATCACCGAGCCGGTAATCGATCCGCCTTCATCGGCCGGCGGAATTTCGAGGACGACCGGTCCAACTTCCTTCGTGTCAAAGAACGGCATGAAATAAACCGCGTCCGGATTCGGGGTAAGCGTCTGGTTCTTCCAGTCGGATAGCTTCGACCAATAAACGATCTTGTTACTACCCGGTCCGGCTTTCGCGTCGCGGACCATCGCTTGATACATGAGATCGAAGTTGACCGCCGGCATGCCCCAGATGACTGCTTCGCCGGCGCGGCGGTGGATCGCGCGATGAGTTAAGTCGTCGTCGGAAAGAACGATATTCTTGCCATCCGGAGCCGATTGTGGCGGCGAGGTTTGCGCCACTGTGGAAACTACTGGAAGCACTGCCAGCGTCAGCATTGCGATTTTGGGGTTCATTGGCGTGCTCGGTTGAAAGGAGAGCGGGCATCCTGCCCGCTTTCTTTATCGACGCGGGCTGGAAGCCCGCGCTCCTTTTCGCTCCTTTTTATTCGTCTTGATAAGTTCACGACACGGCGAAGGTATTACTGCGACCTACTGACTGCCGAGGTTCTGCTTCATCTTTTCCATCGCCTGGTCGATCGTGAAGGTTGCCGGCCGCTGACTGGGCGGGAAGTCTTTAAACGTCTTGAGGAACTCGGCAGTTAGCGTGCTGCCCGCTAGTAGGACGTAGCCCTGCTCCAGTTCCCAGCCGTAATAAGTGTTCGAGGTGATGTCGGCCTGCTCGTAGGGGTCGGCGTGCAGGTCGTACATCTTCGGGAGCCGCAGCGGCGTGAACGGCTCGCCCCACACGGCGAGCGTGCCGGGGGCACGCTGTTCCATGAAGACGATCTTCCAGTTCTCGACCCGCAAGGCCACGATATCGCCGTCGTCGTTGAAGTAGAAGAACCCGCGCCGTGGGCTTTTGTCTACTTGTCCGGTCAGATAGGGAAGTTGGTTGTAGCCATCGAGGTGGACTTTGTAGGTCTTGCCGCCGACGTCCATGCCCTTGAGCAGTTTCTCCTTCACATCGGGTTCGCCAACGGCGGCGAGAAATGTCGGGAGCCAGTCGTGCCCGCTGACGATTTCGTTGGCGACCGAGCCGGGCTTGATGTGACCCGGCCAACGGATCACGCACGGTACGCGGAAGGCGCCTTCCCAGTTGGTGGCCTTTTCATTGCGGAAAGGCGAGATGGCCGCATCGGGCCAGCTGTTTTTGTGCGGGCCGTTGTCGGTCGTGTAGAGGACGATGGTGTTGTCGGCGATGCCCAAATCGTCGAGGGCCTTAAGGATCTTCCCAACGACAGCGTCGTGCTCGATCATGCCGTCGTTGTATTCGGTACGCGAGGTGAAACCGGGTTTGTCGCGATGCTCAGCCTTCACATGGGTGAAAGCGTGCATGCGTGTCGTGTTCATCCAACAAAAGAAAGGCTTGTTCGCCTTCGCCTGGCGCTGGATGTAATCAACCGCGGCATCGGACGTCTCATCGTCGATCGTCTCCATCCGCTTCCGGGTGAGCGGACCAGAATCCTCGATGGTCTGCTTGCCTACTTTGCCCCAACGCGGTTGATCGGTTGGATCATCCTTGTCAGATGCTTTGCACTTGAGGACGCCGCGCGGGCCGAACATCTCCTTGAACTTGGGATCCTGCGGATACGTTCGCCGCTCGGGCTCCTCCTCAGCGTTGAGGTGATAAAGGTTGCCAAAGTACTCGTCGAACCCGTGAACCGTAGGGAGATATTTGTTCAAGTCTCCCAAGTGGTTCTTGCCGAACTGTCCGGTCGCGTAGCCCTGGGCCTTGAGGAGTTGGGCCATGGTGACGCCGCGGTCCTGAAGTCCGATCGGCGAACCAGGGATGCCGACTTTGGATAGTCCGGTGCGTAGCGTGCATTGCCCGGTGATGAACGACGACCGTCCCGCCGTGCAACTTTGCTCGGCGTAGTAGTCGGTGAAGATCATCCCTTCTTTCGCGATGCGATCGATGTTCGGGGTGCGGTACCCCATCATGCCCATTGAGTAAGCGCTAACGTTCGTCTGTCCGATGTCATCGCCGAAAATGACGAGGATGTTGGGCTTCCTCGAGGATGGCGCCGGTGATTGCGTGCTGGTGGATGCGGTGAAGACACACATCAACGCGAGAGCGAATGCCGCAAAGATGAGTTTTGTATTCATGACGGTTAAAACGCGATTGGTTAAGATCGCGCTGCTCGATGATCCAAAGTAAGGAAAAACCCGACAATAGGACTTTAGTCCTATCGGCCGGCGGTTTTCGTGCCGGTGTCCTTCACGCAACGAAAACCAAGATGATTCGTGCCGGTGTTGCCTTCGCCTTTACCGCGCGTGCCGACGATGTAGCGCGAGCAATATTGGGCGTTGCAAAGAAACGAGCCACCGCGGTGAACGCGCTTTTTCTCGTTAGGCTCGGAAGGATCGAATGGGGAATCTGGTCCGCGCGGATTGATCGCGACGCCACCAGCTTTGGCTAGTTGCGCATAATAATCGGGCCGGTACCAATCGCTGCACCACTCCCAGACGTTCCCGGCCATATCGTACAGGCCGTAGCCATTTGCCGGAAATTGCGCGACCGGTGCGATACCGGCGTAGCCGTCTTCACCCGTGTCTTTCACCGGGAATTTTCCTTGCCACGTATTTGCCATCCATTTCCCGCCGGGACGAAATTCGTCGCCCCAGGTATAAGTTTTACCGGCTAATCCGCCACGCGCGGCGAATTCAAACTCGGCCTCGGTCGGCAACCGTTTGCCCGCCCATTTCGCATACGCTTCCGCGTCCGGATACGCGACATGCACGACCGGATATTTTTCTTTTCCCTTGAGATCGCTTTCTGGTCCCTGCGGATGACGCCAGTTCGCGCCCTTCACGTAGGTCCACCATTGAAAGTGATTATCGAGCGGGACTTCGTGATCCGTCGGCGCAAAGACGACCGAGCCCGCAACCAGATTCTCCGCTGGCGCGGTTGGGAATTCTTCCTTCGTCGGCGTGCGTTCCGCAATCGTGACGTAACTGGTCGCTTTCACGAACTTCTCGAACTGCTCGTTCGTGACCGCGGTTGCATCCATCCAGAAGCCGTTGACGAAAACGCGATGCATCGGCTCCGCGTCATTCGACGCCATTGGCATCTCAGCACTACCATGCCCATTCGTCGCCGCCCCCATCGAGAATTCGCCGCCGGGAATCCAAACCATTCCTTCCGGAGACTTTCCTGGCGACGAATTCTTATTCGCAATTGTGGCGTTGAAATCTGTCGGGCCGCAAAAGAGCAGCCCCTGCCACAAGATCGACAACGCAAACGTGAGCGTGAACAAAGTCGAGATCTGAAAGAGTTTCAAGATGTGCCTTCAATCACTTGACCTTCTCGATTTCTGGAAGTCTCCATGTCAGACTGGTTTGCCTATTTCAGCTTATAAGGTCCAAGGAAACCCTTCTTCGAGAAGGAACTTAACTTCCCGGCGTGTACCAAATCGGTGACGTATACGCGCGTTCAGTCGTAGTCATGGGAACTTCCTTTGGCATCGCGACTCCGAAATACTTCGCGTCGTAAGCAGTCCAACGCGGAGTCGGAATCTCGATCACGCGGACATAATAAAAGGCGCGCAACGCGGGATCGAATTCAGGGTCTTTCCAGACTTTGATTAGCTCGGTCGCGCCGATCGAATTCGTGTAGGTCGCGTTCGGTACGTCGACGGTATTCCCAACCAAAGGAAGCTTTCCGTCACTGCCCGCTTTGCGATCACCGCTCCAGACCACGTCGTAAACTTTCTCCTGGGTCTTGCCAGCCTTATCAACCCAGCCTTTGATAATTTGAATACGGTCCAGGTTTGCACCTATCGGATCTTTCAGAGCGGCAACGAGAAAAGTCGGCGATTTACCGGCTGGAGCGGCGCGCAAATCGCCGCCCATCGGCACTCCCTTGGCGTAACCAATGCGCGCGGGAAGACGATCTTGCGCGTCCTTATCCTCGAACTCCCAGCCGCCAAAGAAGCGCACGATCATACGTGGGCCGGTTGTGGCATAGACTTCCTTACGCTTCATTGCATCGAAGAGTGACTCGCGTGTGTTTGCGGTCGCCCAGACTGCGGCGTAGCCCGAAGCAGTCTGCTCCCAGCCCATTATGGTTGCGTTCTTGTTCTTAACGAAAGGATGCACCGCGCGATCTGCGCTTGGCTCCGAGCTGGAAGTCTTGCCAAAGAAGTTGTCGTCGTCGGCCGTTGCCAGGGCGGTATGGGTATCTGTGGAGCCGACAAGCCCGAACTTGTAAGGGTTAACACCCAGTTCCGCTTCCATCTTGAGGCCGTTCTTGAGCGCCGAGCGCGCGTACTCGAACTCCAACATCTCGGGCTTCTTTAACACACTCAGGTCAAGATTGCCCTTGTCCCAGCGCTCGAAGTTGGCGAACTCGTCGTTTGGCGAAAGGAATGGATGCGTCTCGCCATCGCCTTTGATTTGCGTGCATTCATAGAGCGGCTCCCAGCGCATGCGGTTCTCCGCGTATTCGCGATCGATCTTCTTGCCTGTGAACGATTCGACGATCGGAAACATGATTCCATTGCTGAGATTTCCGTTGTGCGCGAGGGCGAGCACGGTGGCACCGGTTTTTTCTTCGCAGGCAGCCATCCACTTCCAGAGGTCGCGGGGATTATCGCTGCCGAGGGGCTTTTGCGTTATATAAGGCTCTATTTGGCCGGCCCGAAGTCCGTTGTCACGGAAGATGACGTTGCGATGAAGGTTGTTCCCGCCCGTGTTCGAGGTCCACTCAAAGCCGATGAAGGCTGTGAAACGCCCGGGATCGTTAGCTTCATCCGCAGCTTTGATGATTTCCTGCCACGCCCCCTTGTAGGCTGGTGTGCCGGGAATGGGCAGCAAACCCTTGTCCATGGTACCCTGCGAAAAATTCTGGACGATCTCAAATGCCGCGGCAGCACCCTGACCGGACTGGAGCATGTCGTACCACTTCCGGCCTTGTGGAAACTTTAGGATCTCAGGGTTGCCACTGAACAATTCCGGGAAAAAGCCGAAGCCGTCCGAGTGATCCGTCACAGCGATGAAGTCCAGAGGTCGCGAGAGCTTGGCGCGTTGGCCGCTGGAGGCCGTTACTTCTTCACCCTTCGCGAAACGATATGCATCGGCCGGTCCTAGCCGGCACCCGAAGGCGCCCGCGTCCATGGAGAATGACGTGTGGACGTGCGTGTCTCCAAAGAATGGTCGAGTAGGGAAATCGCGGCCCGCATAGGGCGAGTAGGGCGGCTTAGCCGGAAATGCCTTCGCCGCAGACTCTTTATCAAGGGTACCGATGTCCGTCTGCGCAGTTTCCTCAGCCGCAAGAATGGGAGGAATGAACGCAGTAATAGTGAACGCCCTAACGAGCAGTGGGAGAATGTTTTTAGTTTTCATTTTCTTTTGAATTTGAGGTTGCGGGTTGATGCGAATTTAAAAAAGGGCGACGCGCTGAATGATCCAAAACATCGATACACTTCCAATGGCGTACGGCGGGACGAATTCTCCCCAGCGTGGAATCGGAATACGAACCCGCTGCATGACCGTGGCGAGCGAGAGAACGGCGGCGATGAAGATCAGTTGGCCGATTTCCACGCCGATGCTAAAAAAGAGCAGCGCCAGTGGAATGTGTCCCTGAGGTAGCCCGACTTCGCTCAGCGCTCCCGCAAAGCCAAGCCCGTGCAGCAATCCGAACGTGAGCGCCACGATCCACGGCCAGCGTTCAGTTAATCCTGAGCATCCTTGGCGGCGATGGACAATCTCACAAGCGACGAACACGATGCTCAAAGCGATGACCGCTTCGACCGGCCTTTGCGGCACATGCACGAAGCCAAGCGTCGCCGCCGTAAGCGTAATGCTGTGAGAAACAGTGAAAGCGGTGACGGTCTTCACTAACTTCCACCCACCCCGCGTGATGATGATCAAGGCGAGAATGAAAAGCAGGTGATCGACGCCGGTCAGGATGTGTTCGACGCCTAGCTCGAGATACACCCCAGCCACGGAAAACCAGCCCTGCCGCGCCGGAATAACAGCTATGGGTTGTTGAGGCGTGAGCCGCTCCGTCCAGGATGTGCCATCCGCGAACTCCATCCGTACCAGCGCGTCGGTCATCGTGCCTTCTAGACCGCGGATGCGCACAGTTTGTCCACGTAACGTCTGCGCCCGAAGCTTCCAAGTCTGCACTGCCGCGCCGGGTAGCGTGCGGGTCGTCATCGGTGTGACCGCTTTCACATCGCCGCCGAATTCGAGCTCGAGCGCGAGCCGCGCGTCACCCAGCATAGGTGTTTTCCACGTCACGGAGAACTGGCCGGGCTTTTCTTCACGCAGTTCGAGGTAAGCCGGCCGGACTTCGTGGGCGGACGCTGGATAAGCTAGAAGAAGGACTAGCAGAGGACCCAGGGCACGAAAAAGCTTAGCGCTCATCATTCTCCGGACCCATTGATAGGCGCTGCAATTGGCTCGTCGAACGATCCGATCAATGGCTTCACATTGTCGTCCATCACAACGTCATATTTCTTTAGCAGGCTGACGAAATACTTTTCGTTGTCGCTGCGCCGACGCTGTTGGCGCCAGTATTCGAGCACTTGTGTTTTCACTTCAGAGAACGCACGTCGATTCGCCGCCTTTACTTGTGAGACACGCACCAGATGCAGGCCGTAGCCCGATTCAATTGGCCCGTTCCAAGCGCCCGGCCTGAGCGCGAATACAGCGTCGGCGAACTCCCGCCCAAACTGACCTGCGACCGACTGCATATCGGCGTCAACAAGTTCAGAGTCGACCAGGAGGCGATCACCAAAGTCCGCCGGGTTCGCGCCGTGAGCCAGGTCACTGAGCGCGGCCTTCGCTTCGGTCGCAGCATCCGCGCGCTTTTCGCGACTAAAGAAAACCTGCGTAAACGAAATACGCGCGTTGGTTTGAAACCGTTCCGGGTTCGCTTCGTAAAATCGCCTCAAGTCTTCTTCCGTCGGCTCCGCGAGACGTGACGTGTCTTGCACCAGGAATTCAAGTTTCTGGGCGAGGCGACGGCGCACGATCGTGTCGTTTTGGTCGAGACCCAGCGCGCGCGCTTCGTGGGAGAGGAGTTCTTCTTTCAGAAAATCTGTGACCAATCCGCGGAGTTCATCGCGTGTCGGCTCGCGCTGCCACTGGCGCGACCACGTTTCCTTCAGCCACGCAATTTCGTTGCTGGTGATCCGCACGGTCCCTGCGGTGCTCTTGCTGTCGGGCAAGCTACGATTCAGCCACGCATAAACGCCGAAAATCAGTGCGCCCAGCACTAGGAAGTGGAGCAATGGTTCTTTAAGAAGGCGTTGCATGGCGTGTGTTATTTCATCAACTCGACATCCGGCAGCGGCCAACTCTTATCGAAGTAGGCTTCGGTAGGCGCGTAGAATCGAAAACCCACGAACCACGCCTTGCCGGGCACGGTCTGAATCCAGTTTTTCTCAAAACCCTTCGGCGAGGTCGGGCCGAAGTGAACGTCCACCGCGCCGTCAGCATTCTTCGCGAGGTCCTCCCGCGACCCAAGCTGGCCTCTATGTTGCTCGTTCAGAATAATTGAGCGGGTGTCCACGTCGTAAAGTGTGACCGACCAGAACTGCTTCGCGGGGACATTGGGCGGTACGTGCAGCCGATAGCTCTTCGCACCATCGAAGGCGTGCCCCTCCTTGTCGCGGAAGCTCCCAAGGTACGCCTGACCGACGCCAGGTGTCTGGCTGCGCATGCCCTTGGTCACGAGGAGGGCTGCGTAGAAATAGGCGCCACGCTCATCGAGTTCGCTGTAGTTCGCGAGGTCCTGCATGGGGTCGAGGATGAGGAAGTATTGCCAGAGCGTGTCGGGACGGTAGCGAATGTTCGGGAATCGCATGTCGAAGGTGTTGGCCTTGGCCATCGCCTCACCGACAAATGCCCCTTCGGTCAGAATTTTCTTCTGCCGTTCGTCGGGCTGGAAAGGTTTGCCCTTCTCAATTCCCAGCGGCCTGAGCATCGCCATGAAGAAACGGTCGCGGTCCTCTACCGGTTCGCGCTGGATGACCTCCGCGAGCTGTTCCCAGTATTTCATCCCACGCGGCATGGTTGTGAAGTTCGCGAACTTGTCCGGGTCAGGCCTCAGAAAGCCTATAGCGGGCGGACTGTCGCGCCGGGCCCATGGATAGACGCGTATGCGCTTCGCCAACGCTTCACCTTTTGCCTGGTCGGGGTCGAGCGTCCGATAAAACAAAACGACGCCATACGTGGGCGACCGCAAGACGAAGGCTCCCTCCGCCGTCGTTGGTTCCTGCCCCGGTCCAACAAAAACATATTTGCCGCCCTTGCCCTGATCTGGACCGGTCATACCGAGGTCGCTAAGGGGACGCTGCCAAGCATCCAAGGCTGACCCAGCAATTCCGCCCACAGGGATGTCCATCACGACCGGCCCGGTCTTGGCCAAGTCCAGATAAGCAAAGATGTAAGGAGTGGTCGCGTTCGGCGTGAGGAAGACGCTCTGTTCGTTGCCCGTGTAGATGGTGAGATCACCGGGCTTCGCGCCGGTGGTGCCTTCCAATATGGCCAGTAAATTTCCAAATTCGACGAGGGGCAACGCCCAAATATAGAGCTGACACGCGCGCTGATAGTCCATCTCATCATAAAGTTTCGTGACGGTTTCCTTAGTCGGCACGCCAAGCTCGAAGTCGAGCCTGCCGCTGCGGGTGCTGACCGATTGGGCGTGCGTGGCCGTTCTGAGTGCCAGCAGCGAGGCTAGCGCGAGGGATAAGGGTTTGGTTTTCATGTTTGGTTTTAATTAAAGGTTTAGATTCACGCACCCACGACCTGTAATTCAGAACTCTCTTGCAACGTTACTTTGCAGAAGGTGCTTCTTGCGCTGGAGGCTTCCCGCCTGTCGGCAAAAGCGGCGTGCTGACAAAGCGAACCCCCCATTGGGGCCCGCCGCTCGGAATGACTGGCTGGATGTTTAAGGTATAACGTCACCCTTCATCTGAAGGACCGATCCGAAAATCGAAGTTGTTTTGCAGTGGAAAGCTGATGACGGAAGCGACCGGGTTCTGCAGCTTTTTTGCGGGATCCTCGCTGCTCTGTTCCTGCGCGAAAGCAATTGCCTTCGACCGAGTCTCACTTCGAACCGTTGCTTGGTCTCCTTGTCAAAACGCATGACCGCGTTTCCTCGCGTTACAAGTTGAGCGGTTGCGCGAGGCGGAACTCCATCTTCGTTCCCGATGGCACCGTAAACGAACCAACTGACACGCCGGCACGCGCTCCCCGGGTTGTTCTAGGTTTGCTTGTATTTTCCGGTTCGAATCCTCCGACTGTCTTAATGGGTACTGTCCGTCCGTTAACTGAGACGCCAGTTAGGTTCAGAGTCAGTGGAGCCGACTGACGCGGATTCGTTCGCGATGCTTCAATTCTTCCGAAGACCTTAGTTCCGGCTCGCAGCACGGCTTTTCCATTTACCGTCACATCTTGATCAAGTTGCGTCGTGAACGTTTTGCCGACTCGATCATGCGAAGAGACGGTACCGACTGTTCGCACAACCAGAGTAGCGCCCGCCGGGATTGTTGCGGCGAAGGAAGATGCGATCCAGGCACAGCTGGCTATCGCAGTTAGAATGAATGTTTTCTTGGTCATAAAGTTTCTTGGGGTTGATAGCTATCATTTTCCCGCTTCAAAGCGAGGAATCAAAAAAATAAATGAGAATAAACTGGCGTGCCTATTGGACCTTAGTCCCACTGATAAGAAAACGCCGAACCCCGAAAGTCTTCGGGGCCGTCCATTGGCAGGCGCTCAACCCCGTAGAACGGGTCAGACTGTCCAATCCGCCGCGGGACGGATTCGCCGTGGCGAACGTCCAACTCCGAAAGCCTTCGCGAGCGGGCGTCGAAGGCAGAGATATCGGAAATGATTAGCTAACCTCGGGTTGCCTTGCTACGAACTCTTCGCTTGGGCGAGCGCGTCGTGCACGGCGGCGAGAAATTTCTCGTCGTTGAATGGTTTGATGAAAACGCGACTGGCAGACGCGCGCGTTTACAATCGAAGCTATCGCGTCAATTCGCCTGTACCGCTCCTCGCGCCTGAATTTTTAAGGAATTGGTTCCGACTCGAGTCGGCGGGGCCGGAGCGATGGAGGGGCGGTAAATCGGGATCGAGAAAGCCGAGGGCGTGTGGCGGCTTGATAATGCGCACGCCCGCGGCGCGTTGCTGGTCGACAATCTGGTCGCGAAAAGCCTGCATTCGCGTCCAATGCACCTTGGGTCGGAAATGATGTTCCGCGTGGTAGCCGTTGTAGAACCAGATCCAGTTGTAAAGCTTGTCGTAACTACTCACGCCCCACGCGATCGGCTCGTCCGGATTGCCGCCGTAATGCCGGTAGTACCCGTTCAAATAGGAAAGGCTGTGACCGACGTAGTAGAACGGAAGAAGAAAACAGATATAGCGCCAGTTGAGGATGCCGAGAATGACGAAGGTCATGACAAAGAGGGCGAGTTCGAGAATACCCCAGAATGCTTCGCGCGGATCCTTGCGTTTCAGCTCCTTGAAAACGGTCTTGGGATCTTCACGGAAAAAGCTGAAGAAGGCGTACTTGAACGGATGCTCTGCTTCCCCTTCCTCGCCATGTTTGTAAATTGAGATCCAATCAATCGTCTCACCCTTCTCATCGGGCCGGTCGGCGTTCCCCTTATGATGCTGCATGTGAATGCATTCATAAAAAATCTGGCTGAAGCCGACCGTGATTGATTCCAGGATGCTAAACAGCCGATTCAGCAAAGGTGATCGAAAATAGGGATTGTGAATGAAATTGTGGGAGACGCCGTTGATGTTCCAGGAAATGCTAACCGAGTAGATAAAGCCGAGAATGAGCATGATCCAAAGGGGGAGGCGCGGGAAAAGATAAAACATCCCGAAGAAAAAGGCGCAGTGGGCAACGCCCGCCGCGGCGGGAATGATATCCCACCGGGTGTGGGCAAAGACTTTTGAGTTGGTCTTGAGCCGTTCTACCGGCAGATCGTTCTTTTTCACGCCAACTTTTGATCTTGCATATTTGTCCACAGCGTTCTGTTGCATGGAAGTGTCCAAAGGAAACAGCGGTGCCACTATTGGACTTTGGTCCCATCGGGTGAAAACGTCCAACCCAGAAAGTCTTCGGGGCCGTCCATTTGGCAGGCGCTCAACCCCGTAGAACGGGGCACTGCCCAATCCGCCGCGGGACGGATTCGCCGTGGCGAACATCCAACGTCGAATAACGAGATGCCAGGAGCCTTGAGGCATCGGGGTGCCGGTCGGTTCTGCCGCTCAATGTCGGCGTGGGCTACGTTTTGGCCATCTTGCTCTTAATAATACCAACGATGATCATGAGGATCGCGCCCCCTACGCCGCCGTCGCCCACGTTGGCGATGATGCTCTGCATGTCGAGACCGCCGCCACCTGCCGCCGCGCTTCCCATGATGGTTTGCAGAATCGTTCCGCCCACAATTCCGGCAATGAATTCCCGATGGTCCCCAGACTCTTGTCTTGCAACGCTGCGCCCGCGACATTCCCGCCAACCGCACCGCTGACTGCTTCGATAATCAAGCTAGTGATGTCCATGGGTTATTTTCTTTTTCGCTTTCTGTGTCGCTCCATGGCTGCCCTGTAAATCTTAGGGCGGCGTTTCGTAAGGCGGTTCGTCCGTTGCGATCGGCGTGGTCTGCTCGGGCGGATTAATCAGATTAAAGACGACGGCCGCGACGATGGCGCCGGCGAAATCAGCCAGCAGATAAATCCAAATATTGCTCCAGGTGGAAATTCCGAGCATTGAAATTCCCAAGGCCACTGCCGGGTTAAACGCGCCGCCGGAAATATCACCCACAGCGAACGCGCCTGTCATTACTGTCAGGCCGATGGCGAGGCCATAAAATGAATTTCCCGACGTACCCTCCGCGGTCGCCGTGTTCAAAACCACATAAACAAGCGCGAACGTGAAGAGAAATTCCGCAAGCAATGCCGGCTCAATTCTCGGAGCAATGGGAACTACCGCGACGCCAGCCCGAAGAATCTTGCTCACTACCAGTGCCGCGACCGCGGCGGCGGCAAGCTGCGTTACCATATAAGGCACCACGTCAGTCGCCTTCACTTTGCCGCGAATCAACACGGCGAGAGTTACGGCCGGATTGTAGTGTGCGCCCGAGATGTGACCGCCAGCGAAGACCATCACCATCAGGGCCGCACCGATGGCGAGCGGCGCAATCACGCTCGCACCCGCGCCGATTCCGGTGCAGCCAATCGTGAGAATAAGAAAAAATGTTCCGATGAATTCCGCGATGTATTTATTCATTAGATTGAGTGAAAGAGGTTGGCGTGAGACGCATTAATGTGTCAAGCCAGTCCAGCGCGGTGTTCATCAGCATTTCATATGGAAGGGCAATGGACGGACGGCCTCCATCTCATCCCATAAAGGAGGACGCGACAGTGCGCGCCCCTCCTGTTTGGAACTCGCCCAACCCCGAAAGTCTTCGGGGCCGTCTACCAGCAGGCGCTCAACGCTCAACATCGAAGGCAGAAAACGCTACGAGCTCTTCGCCTGGGCGAGCGCGTCGTGCACCGCCGCGAGGAATTCTTCATCGTTAAATGGTTTGATGAAAAATGCGACCGGGCCGATGGCCATTGCGGTTGCCCGCGCGGCCAGGTCATCCCGCGCGGTAATCACAATCACGCGGGGGCGCGGTGAAAGCGCGCACATACGGGCAAGAATTTCCAGGCCGGTTACCTTTTCCATCCAAATGTCGGTCACCACCACTGGCACAGGGTGTGTAGCGGCGTGGGCCAGAAATTCTTCCGGCTTATTAAACGCGCGCACCTTCAATCCGTCGGAAGCAAGCAGGTATTGCATCGACCGGAGGACGGATGAATCGTCGTCCACCAGGCAGACTTCAGCATCGGTCTTGGCTGGATCGGAGGACATACAAATCTAACAGGAGGTAACTCCGAAAGCTTTCGCGAGCGGGCGGCCGACAACAGAGAGTTGTTTGTCAGAGAATTTCTTTGGCCGTTCTGGTAGGTGATTGTTCTCTGTTAACTCTGTTTGCTCCTGTTCCATTTTCATGCCGCCTGGCTTTTCGTGTCGCGGCGCGCGGCAGGCAGGCGAAAGAAAAAGCGCGCCCCGCGGTCCGGAGCGTTCTCCGCACTGATCGTGCCGCCGTGCGTTTCGATAATAGAGCGGACGATGGTCAGTCCCATGCCCATTCCGGTCTGCTTGGTTGAAAAGAAATGATCGAACACTTTATCCGGTCGGTCCTTCGGCAGGCCTGCGCCGAAATCGCGCACACTAACTTCCGCGCTCTCACCATTGAGCGAACGCGTACTAATAATGATGCGGCGTTCGGCGGGCGGAAGCGCTTCGACGGCGTCGAGCGCGTTCATGATCAAGTTGAGCAAGACCTGTTGAATCTGAACCGGCGCCGCCTCCACCTGTGGCAAATTATGATCCATCTCGCTGATGACCACGCTTTCACGCAGCACGATGTCAGAACTCACCAACCGCAGCGTATCCGCGATCACCGCGTTGAGATTGAGCACGCTACGGACAACATTCTTATCTTTTTGCACCAGCGCGCGAATACCACGAATGACTTCGCCCGCGCGCTGACTGTCGGCCACCATATCTTGCAGCAGTTGTTGCAGCAGGACGGGATCAATGTTCCCGCGCTCGAGAAAACGACGCGCGGCCGAGGCATTGTTGGCGATGGCGGTGAGCGGCTGATTCAATTCATGCGCCACCGAAGCGGTCATTTCCCCCATCAACGCAACGCGGTTCAAATGCGCCATCTCCTCGCGCTGTATTTGCAACTGAAGGTCGGACTGCTTTTGTGCGCTGATATCGATCGTCACACCGATGAGTTCCAAAAGATTTCCGTGTTCGTCCTGTAAACACCTTCCGCGCACAATAACCCAGCGGGTTTTGCCGTAAGGCAGAACAAGCCGGTGCTCCGACTCAAAGATCCCGTAGGAAGCGCATGCGCGATCCAAAGCCTTCCGGACTGCGACCCGCTCATCGGAATGAACGCGCGAGACGAGCAATTCGCGAGTCAAGGGCAGTTTGGAATCAAATCCATACATGACGCGCCCTTTGTCACTCATCCAGGCAGTATTTTGTTCCGGATAGATGACCCAAAACGCGAGATCAGCCGATTCCGCGGCGAAACTGATGCGCGCTTCTCGCTCGCGCAACGTCTCCTGGACGCGCTGGCGTTCGATGGCGATTCCGGCGATGTGAGTGGCGACCTGGGTCAGTCGTGTTTCT
>Ga0207130_1106_pt1 | contig 27397 bp, 20 predicted proteins | sample Alteio_BWMinHeat_16_FD_153545 | JGI IMG/M metagenome (GOLD analysis project Ga0207130, IMG submission 153545) | Enriched cells from forest soil in Barre Woods Harvard Forest LTER site, Petersham, Massachusetts, United States -... | ecosystem: Environmental > Terrestrial > Soil > Temperate forest >... | reverse complement strand
CAGGAAATTCACGTCACGCAGCAAATCAACGGACTGGTTGGATTGGCGCGAAAGGAAAACGATTACATCACGATCAACTTCCTCCAGTGGTTCCTGACCGAGCAGCTCGAAGAGGTTTCGTCGATGGACAACCTCCTAAAAATCGTTGAGCGCGCGGGCAACGATCTCCTCCAAGCCGACGAATACCTCGCCCGCGTCGGCCTAAAAGCGATGCCAGAGCCGCCGGCGAAATAGTCGAACCGTTAAATCACGGGTGCGATATGACACGGGAGGGACGCGCTCCGTCGCGTCCAATTATTTTTGGGACGACACCGAGATCGTCTCTCCGCGCAAAAATCATTGAATACCGGGCCGCGAATTCGTCTAATCGGACACTATGAATACAAAAGCATTCAGTTTGATAGCCGCCGCGAGCCTTGCTCTTAGCAGCCTGGCTTTCGCTGCCGGCGCAAAAACCTACCAGGTCACGGGACCGGTGCTGGAAGTGAATGACTCGATGATTGCGGTTCAGAAAGGCAAAGACCGCTGGGAAATCAATCGTGACTCCAATACCAAAGTTAACGGAGATCTCAAAGTAGGAGAGAAAGCAACTGTCACTTACACCATGTCGGCAACGGAGGTGGAAGTGAAGGCGGGCAAGGGCGCAAAGAAAGAAGCCAGCCCGGCTGCATCACCGAAGAAATAATCGAAGCGAAAATTCAGATCGCCGGGTACAGGGAGAGTGCCCGGCGATTCTGGATGTAGTGGCTAGTAAGGAGCGGCGGTCTCCAGACCGCCGAATCGAACCCAAGGGCGGTTTTGAAATCCCCTCTCCTTGGCCGCCCTACGCAGGCGACGTAACCGCTTTACGCTGCCATCCTCCCAGAACCAACCCGCTCAGAGCGAAGGCGACCAACGGTCTTCCCATATCGATAAAAACCAGCGGCCAGGGATTCGTCTCGAAAGCAGAGAATGCCGAGATAGTCGCGTACTCAACAAAGAGAAAAGAGAGCCAGCAGAGCAAGGCAATCTTCAAGCCGCAAAACGCGCCCGGGGCGTTCAGCCGCGCGATGAGCCAGGCCAAAGCATAATTCACGAAGATCGAAGCAATAATCGCGATCACATAGGGGACAACACTATGCGTTTGTTCGATGTCGGTCATGGTCTTGGCGTGATAATTCAGCCACACATTGCCAAAAACCGCATACCATCCAAAGCCGATCAATTGATGAAGAATCACGAGAATCCAAACGGCGAGATGATTGATTCGAGTGCTCACGGTCCGATCATCTGTAAACACTTGCTGTTTAGGCAAGATGAAATCAAAGTCCGCACAACATGATGTCGACCGTTTTTATTGTTCTTGGCCGACTGGGAGCCTTGGGCGATGCGAAGCGATTTATAAGCGAAATTTACCTCGGTCTGGCCGCGGCTTTTATCTTCGGAGCATGTCTCTTCGCCGCGAAGAAAAGCCGCCTTCCTATCAAGGCAAAACAGATCCTGCTTATCGCGTTGCTTGCGGTGTTGATGGTCTGTTTGATCTGGGTCTTGGTCGGAATGTGGAGCAACAAAAAACCCGACCAGGGAGAAAAATTTCCGAGTTATTCGCCGCCCGAAACCGCCGTCTCCAATAAATCCGGACTGTTCACGCTGCTATCGATCGGCGCCGGCTCGATCGAAACTATCTCGAATTGGGCCGGACCTTGTTCGCTTCTGAGTGATACAGTTTCGCCCACCTTGCGACCGAGCAATACCTGACCGATTGCGGTTTGATAGGAAATAATGTGGCGTTCGGGATTGCCATCCCACGCGCCGAGAATTGTGTAGATTTCTTCTTTGCCGGAGTCGCTCTGCCGTAACGTCACGATCGTGCCGATGGAGACACGCGACGTATCGGCGTCTTCAAACGATGTGCCCCGCGCGTTGTGCAGCATCTGCTCGAGCTCGGCTTTGCGCCGCATCAGCACTGCCTGCATTTGCTTGGCCGCTTTGAATTCAAAGTTTTCGCTCAAGTCGCCATAGGATCGAGCGAGTGCAATTTCTTTGCTGTTCTCCGGAATTTTCTTTTTAACGAGCTCTTCGTGTTCAGCTCTTCGCTTTTCCAGGCTGCTCCAGGAGACGACCAAAGGGGCGCTCTTTTCCTCCGCCTGTGCGCCGCTAATCATGTTCTCCAATTCCGGGTAAAGTTTGACAATGCGAGCCAGGAGCGACCGCTTCGTCAGTTCGTCGAGGACCGGAGTGAGCATCAGACGCCGCACCGCGTCGCGTGCGATGCCGATGTCGGCGTTGGCGAACATATCCGTCATCAGTTCCCGATCTTCGATCAAGAAGTCGCGCAATTTACTGCTTCGGCTTTCGCGGTGTTGATCGCGTTCCATCGCCGCCAGAATCGCGGTGAGCAATTCCGGCGTAACCAAATCATGCCACTCACCGTCACGCTCCTTGCAAAGCCAAACGAGCATTTCACTGGTAGCGGAGTGTTCGCGGATACTTCGATCCAGGGCAGCATGTAATTCCGATCCATGTCCTGCTTCAGCAAACACCCTCGAAACTTGCCCAATCAAGCGCGCCTGGCTTCCCTGCATGAGTCGCAACGCGTATTGTATCCAGTTGGCTCCGAGAGCAGAAGGCAAAGCTTGCAGCACCCTTTTTTCCTTCGCCGCCGGCATTTGAGGCAAAATCAACACCAACCGCGGCGCCTCTTCCGTAATCAACTTGGCCAAGGTAAAGCCGATAATCGTCGTTCGTAAGCCCGGAACCTTCTCAAGCAAATCGTCCCGGCCAAGTAGAAGCTCAAATGAAAGCGCCGGATGCAGCTTCTGGTTGCGCATGGCTGTTTGCTCGATGGCGGCAATGACCGGTTGCACCTGTTTTTCCGGTTCTTTGAATTCATCATGCAACTTGACGATTTGGTCGAGTGCCGCCGCCTGATCCTTCGGTTGCCGCGCGCGACTGAAAGCAGCCAACAACTCTGCTGCGTGCGAAACCGGCGCGGAACGAAGTTGGATGGGCTCGTTCTTTTTTGTGGGAATAAAAAAGTGTCCATCCCTTTTTAACAGTTTTTTCGTCGATTCCCACCACCGCTTCCACCCTGCTTCATCGAAAATGTCGCCGATTAGACAGTCGCTGATCTGCTGTACCGTCGCCTTTCCGCCGGAGCTTTCGATAATGCTACGAACCACCGCGACCGGATCTTCCTTGGCCAATTTCTTAATCGAGGCGAAATCGGTCGCCTTCCGAGCAAGGAAATGGTCGGGTGGGATCGCGGTGAGATTGTCCGCGGCGTATGGCAGTTGCATTGAATGAGCCTTTTTTCCTGCGAAATCGATCACGATTTGATTGAGAAGCAGGTTCCACGCAGCCACGCGGCCGAACCCCCAGCTCTTGTGCAGGCAGAAAGTGCCCGGCTTCAGTTGATCAAGTTTCTCCGCCGCTTTCGAAGTCAGCTTTCCAGATTCTACAAGTTTTTCCAGTTCTGCATCCATCCAAGTCGCACAAGCTACGACGAACATTTTTGTTCGCGAGAGAAAAGTCTGGGCGGCGCCATTTACGATTGCGATGAGAGCGTTGCCGTGAAACTCTAGCGCTTCCGTGGCAACGAGCATTTGGTTTTGGATCGCTTTTCACGCTGGTGTTTTCATCGCCGTGACGGTCGATCTTGCTCAGTTCAAGCGCCGCGACCGCGCTCTGAGCATGCGAGCGGCGGCACGGCGCAGCGTGATCTGGATCGTGCTTTCGCTCCTCTTCAACCTGCTCGTGTGGAAATTCCGCGGACCGGAGAAAGGTCTCGAATTTTTGACCGCATATCTCATCGAATACTCGCTGAGCGTTGATAACATCTTCGTTTTCGTTCTGATCTTCTCCTACTTCAGCGTCCCACCCATCGCACAACACCGCGCCCTGGTTTGGGGAATTCTCGGCGCGCTGGTAATGCGCGGAATCGTGATTTGGTGCGGCATCGCGCTGGTTCAACGGTTTAATTTTATCCTCTATTTTTTCGGGATTTTTCTCCTAGTCAGCGCATTTCGGATGTTTTTCGGCAAAACTTCACCGCGCGACTTCGGGGAAAGTTGGGTGATGCGCCTGTGCCGCCGTATCTTTCCGATCACGAGCGAGTTTCATGGAGAGCACTTCAAAGCGCGGGTGGATGGCCGTTGGATGCTGACACCGCTCGCCCTGGCCTTGATCGTTATCGATATTATGGATCTGATCTTTGCCGTCGATTCCATCCCCGCTGTGTTCGCGATTACACGCGATCCATTTATTGTGTATACGTCCAATGTTTGCGCGATCCTCGGCTTGCGATCGCTTTATTTTCTGCTCGCAAACCTGATCGACCGATTCATCTATTTGAAGACAGGTCTCGCTCTCGTGCTCGCATTTGTCGGGATCAAGATGATTGTGGCGGACTTTGTCCACCTGCCGAATGGCCTCTCCCTCGCCGTAATTGTTCTAATTCTTGCTGTCACTATCAGTATTTCAATGATCGTGACGAAGAAGACGGTTGCAATCGAAGGTCCAAAATGAAGTGTTGCCTTTCTCATAAAGAAGGTGTTTAACTGATCTGGAGGGCCCATGAAAAATCTCGTCGTGCTTGTGCTCGTGCTTGCCTGCGCTCGCGTCGCCGTCGCAGACATTCAAGATCCACCGTCGAATGATTACGGACCAACCCGCAAATTAGGCCGCGGGCTTTCCAATTTCTTTCTCGCGCCCGCTGAAATTACGGTGACAGTCGCGACAATTAACACACACGAAGGCAACGCTGCTGCTGCGGGATACGGTGTGGTGCGCGCCGTCGGCCGGTCAGCCACGCGACACATCGCAGGATTTCTCGAGATTATTACCTGGGCTGCTCCGGTGTGGCGCTCGAGCTATTACCCGCTTTTGCCCAGCGATATTCCATATATTCACGCGGGCTATTCGGAATTCCCGCCTGAACTTGGCAACGAATCGAAGTACCCCTACGTTCGCGATTACTAGTCGCGGCTGACCGCACATTGTAGGGCGGTCATTCTGCCCCCTAATCAGTCGCCGCCGAAGAGTCGCTTTCCAATTGTCCGCGTCGCTGTTGACGCGGCGCACAAGCGAGGGAGATTAGAGCGATTCGCACAGGCGGTCGCGTGATGCATTTGCGACGTTTTTCTACGCTCCCGGCCACCAGTGTCCTGACTCTCTTCTACTTCATAGTCGGGAAGCTCAGTCTCAAGCTCGCCTTTGTGCATGCGAGCGCATCCCCGGTTTGGCCGCCGGCGGGCATTGCGTTGGCTGCGCTGATCGTGCTTGGTTATCGAGTCTGGCCGGCCATTTTTCTTGGCGCCTTTCTGGTGAATGTGACGACGGCGGGCAATATCGCCACCTCACTCTGTATCGCCACCGGCAACACTCTCGAAGCCGTCTGCGGCGCCTGGCTGGTAAATCGCTTTGCCGGGGGGACTCGCGTTTTCGATCGCCCGCAAGATGTTTTTAAGTTCGCCTTGGCGGCAGTGGCGAGCACGATAGTGGCTCCAACTCTGGGCGTGACCAGCCTGGCGCTCGGCGCCTTCGCCGATTGGACGAATTATGGCGCAATTTGGATGACATGGTGGCTGGGCGATACCGCCGGAGATCTTGTCGTCGCTCCATTCATTCTTCTCTGGATCACAGCACCGATGCGGCGATGGAACCGCCGCGAGGCGGTTGAAGTCGGCATTCTTTTGCTGCTACTGATCGTCCTCGGGGAAGCGGTCTTTGGCGGATGGTTACCGATTTCGGCGAGGAATTACCCAGTTTCATTTATTTGTGGACCGGTCGTGATCTGGAGCGCCTTCCGCTTCACGCAACGTGAAACGGCTACGGGAATCTTCATTCTCTCGGCCATCGCGATTTGGGGAACGCTGCACAACTTCGGGCCATTTGTCATGGAAACCGAGAACCAGTCGCTTCTCACGCTGCAAGCCTGGACGGCCGTGCTTACGATCACAGCGATGGCGCTTTCGGCGGCCATGGCAGAACGACGGGGCGTTGAGGCCGCGCTCCAGCAACAAAAAACAGCTGTGGAAGCGGCGAATCGGACAAAGGACAATTTTCTGGCCATGCTGTCGCATGAATTGCGCACGCCGCTGACCCCGGTGCTCGCCGCTTTGGATTCACTCGAGACGCTTCCGTCGCAATCTGAAGATTCCAAAGCGTCCCTGGCGATGATTCGGCGCAACGTCGAGTTGGAGAGCCAACTCATCGACGATTTGTTGGACCTGACGCGGATCGCGAAGGATAAACTGCAGCTCAAATTCGACCAGATCGACGCGCACGAGGCCATCACGAATGTCGCCGAAATTTGTAAAATGGAAGCGAAGGCCAGGAAAGTTCGTATCCATCTAAATCTGCGCGCGGGCGCCAATTATGTGACCGCGGATACAGCGAAGTTTCAGCAGATCATTTGGAACCTGTTGAAGAACGCCATCAAATTTACGAATGAGAATGGCGAAATAGCGATTTCCTCCATGAATCCTTCGCCACAAGTGCTGAGCATTAGTGTGCGCGACACAGGAATGGGCATCGAACGGGAAATGATGGAAAGAATTTTCAATCCTTTTGAACAAGGAAATCAATCATTGCACCGGCGTTTTGGTGGATTAGGCCTTGGATTGGCAATTTCGAAATCGCTCGCTGAAGCCCATGGTGGCACGCTTGTGGCCAGGAGCGACGGACGCGACCAAGGTTCGACGTTTGTTCTAACCATGAACACAGTTCCGCCACCGCAGCGTCGTCCACTTGAACCGGAAAGCGTTCTCTTGGAAGCGCGCGCGCTTCGGATTTTACTGGTGGATGATCATCAGGATACATGCATCGCCCTCGAGCGATTGCTGGTTCGACGCGGTCATCTCGTAACAGCCGCGCACGACGTGCGCTCGGCCATGGAAACAGCAGCACGCAATCGGTTCGACCTGCTCATAAGTGATATTGCCCTTCCCGATGGCACTGGCACGGACTTGATAGCGTGTTTGCGCGCAATGTCCCCGGTCCGTGGCATTGCCATCAGTGGCTTTGGTATGAATGGCGATATCGAAAAAAGTCTGAACGCTGGCTTCTCTGAACATTTGGTCAAACCGGTGAAGCTCGATATCCTTGAAGCCGCGATTGACCGAGTCATGCAAAGCGCACTTGCGTCGAATTCAATCTGACGGTCACCCTTTCACCGCGCTAACATCTTCATTTGCGAACTGTCGATCTAAAAATCGAAAACGTCGCGTTCGGCGGAAAAGGCGTGGCGCGGAAAAACGGCAAGGCCGTTTTCATTCCATTCACAATCGATGGCGAAACGGTCCTGGCGGAGATCGTTCGGGAAAGAAAGAATTTCACCGAGGCAGAAGTGGTCGACATTCGAGAGCTCTCACCGCATCGAGTGACTCCGGGATGCCCCTATTTCGGTCAATGCGGCGGTTGCAGTTATCAGCACATCGAATACGAACATCAGCTCGCCATCAAGTGGCGGCAGGTTCGAGATATCTTGCAACGGATCGGGAAATTCGCAGATCTACCAATGCGGCCGATTATCCCCTCGCCCGTCGCTTATCATTATCGTAATCGCATCACCGTCCACGCGCAGGATGGCGTGATTGGATTTTTTCGACGCGATTCGCACCGCTTGATCGACATCGAGCGTTGTCCCATCGCCGCCAATGAAGTGAATCGTGCGCTTGCGCAGTTACGCTCTTCGCGTCCGCGCGACGGCCACTACAGCTTGCGAGCGGACGTTTCCGGACATCGCGTTTTCTCCCAGGCAAACGACGTGGTCGCTAACGCTCTGCTCGACTTGATTTCACAGCTCGTTCCCCCAGGACAAGAGTTGTTGATCGATGCCTACTGCGGTGCTGGTCTTTTTGCCAAACGGCTACTCGATAAATTCAATCGGGTCATCGGGATAGATTGGGATAGATTCGCCATCCAAGCGGCGCAAGGAACCGCGACGACTAAGGAAACCTACATTGCCGGTAACGTCGAAACGGAGCTCACCCGCGCGCTGACTGTAGCCTCCCCGCTCTGTCGAGGCGCCGCGAGTGACTCAATCGCCCCTATCTTTCAAAGAGAAACAACGACGGTGATTGTCGATCCGCCGGCGAGTGGTCTTGCTGAAAAGGTTCGACGAGTACTTGTAGATGTGCCGCCAGCAACTTTGATTTACGTCTCTTGCAATCCACCCACGCTCGCGCGCGATTTGCTTGAGCTGCAACCAAAATTCAAGGTCGAATCAGTAACGCCGCTCGACATGTTCCCCCAAACCGCGGAGATTGAGGTGGCGGCACACTTGCGCGGAGTAGCGTCGGCATCATGATGATGACTACCGCGGCAACGCCCAGTCTCATACGCTCGAAGCACATGCTTCGAGAAAGAGCTTGCCACTGATTAAACACGCAAGGAAAAGTCAGCACCAGCAGCAATGGCCGATACTATCCTTGACGTAACGTCTGGCGTGCATCGGCCGCGGAACGTGGATTGGAAGCGCGCAGCCGCGCTGCTCTACGGCGATTGGGGCACGAGCAAGGCCTACGTAATCGGTCTTGCTTTTGTTGCCGCCAGCTTCTCGTCCTTACCAATCATTCTGGCGGTTTGCGCACTGACTGGTCTCGTCGGACTGAACTATGCGGTCATCTGCGCCTACTTTCCGGAGGGGGGCGGGGTTTATTCCGCGGCGCGCTCGCAAGGCCGACTCCTTGCTGTTGTCGGCGCGCTGCTTCTGATTGCGGATCTTACGGTGACGGCAGCGCTGAGCGGCTGGTCGGGATTAACCTATGTCATTGCCGGGGCCGAGGACATCTTCTGGCTCAAGTTTTTGAAAGACCATATTGGACTCACGACCATCGCAGCCCTGCTGTTTCTCGGGTCAATCAATTGGTTTGGACCAAAACACTCTGGCAGTTTGGCGGTGGCGCTTGCCGTGCCCACGGTAATCGTCGTTATCGTCTTAATTGCCCTCAGTGCTCCGCATTTGACAACACGCTTTCTCGAGCCGCGGCATGAGAGTCTCAAAGTCCTTTGGGTACAATTCGTCAGCGTGATCCTGGCGTTAAGCGGTGTAGAAGCGATCGCCAATCTTACCGGCGTCCTGAAACTGGATGAAGGATCAACCATCGCCGAGCCGAAGGTGGGTCGGGAAGCTGCCAAAGCGATTTGGCCGGTGGCTATCGAGGTCGTTTTCGGAACCGCGTTGCTTGGTTGGGCGATGCTTTCGCTGCCGGGCGTAATGGACAAAACGCTTGGCCTCTCGAGCAAAAGTGAAATCGCTGCCGTGTTGCTGAAGCGGCATGAAGACATGCTTCGTTTTATGGGCGAGCAGTTTGCGACCGCCTCATTTGGACCGTGGGTTGGCCAGGCTTTCGGTTGGATTGTCGGCATCGTGTTTTTGCTGTTGCTACTGAGCGCGGCCAACACCGCGATCGTCGCCATGATCGGTCTGCTCTACATGACGGCGCGCGACGGCGAAATGCCACAACAGTTCAAACGTCTGAACCGGTATGGAGTCCCTTTGTATCCGCTCCTCATCTCTGTCGGCCTTCCTGCCATTGTGCTGTTGGCGGCGACAAATTTTGAAACGCTCGCGGGCCTGTACGCCATTGGCGTGGTCGGCGCGATCACCGTGAATCTCGGTTCGTGCTGTTTCAATCGCACTATCGGCTTTACCTGGTACGATCGGGTGCTCTTCGGTGTCACGTTTACAATCCTGTTTTTCGTTGAGTTGACGCTTGCACACACGAAGCCGGACGCACTGTTCTTCGTCGTTTGCGTCTTAGGAGTTGGCCTTGCCTTGCGCGCTTACACCCAGAAACGGCAGGGACTAACTACTCTAACAGTGCACAGGACAGTGGCGGAAATGGTTTCGACGGACTTGGTCGCCAAACTCCAGCCTCAGCTTCGAGAAGGTCAAAAGATCATGGTGGCAGCGCGCGGCGTTACGCCGGTATTGAGTTTTGCGCTGGAGGAAGCTCAATTGCGCAAGGCAACACTGTGCGTTTTATACGTGAAGGAAATCGCGGTTTTTTACGGCGGCGGGCCGACAGCACCCAGTCGTTCGCGCTGGCAGGATGATCCGGAAGCAAATGCCATTATGTCCATGATGCTGAAGCTCGGCGCTGAGCGCGACATTTGCGTGCTGCCCGTTTTCGCGGTCAGCGAGGACGCCGCCGCAACCATCCTTGATCTTTCAGCAACTATGGGTGTCGATTATCTCATTATTGGTGCAACCCAGCGTACTACCCTGGCCAACCTGCTCCGCGGCAGTGTGGCTACAAACGTGGCACAACAACTGCCTGATTCCATCCGTTTAGTGATCTTCGGCTGACGCTTCCGCTATTGAGTGTTGGACGTTGAGCGTTGAGCGTTGGACGTTGGAACTTCTTTATGACTGCACCCAAGATTCTAATAGCCGATGCGATCTCACCGCGCGGCGCAGAGGAGTTGTCACGCGATCACGCGCTCGAAGTCGTGACCAAAACCGGGCTGAGCGAGCTTGATCTCATCGAAATCATTCCGGAATTCAGCGCCATTATTGTTCGCAGCGAAACCAAGGTCACCGACAAGGTCCTGAATGCCGGAAGAAAATTGCGCGTCGTTGGCCGAGCCGGAGTCGGAGTTGACAATGTCGATGTTGAGACCGCTACCCGTCGTGGGGTTGTGGTAATGAACGCGCCGGGTGGGAATACCGTGTCGACGGCTGAACATGCTTTTTCGCTTCTGCTTTCTGTCGCGCGCAAGATTCCGCATGCCGATGCCAGTGTGCGCGGCGGGAAATGGGACCGAAAAAATCTTGAGGGCGTCGAGTTGTGCAACAAAACTCTCGGCGTCATCGGCATGGGCCGGATCGGAAGTGAATTAGGCCGCCGTGCGATCGCCTTTGGCATGCGCGTCATCGCCTACGATCCATATCTCTCCGCCGCCCGCGCGCGCAGCCTCCAGGTTGAGCTTCTCGATGAGCTTGATGATCTCCTCGCCACCTCAGATTTTATTTCGCTCCACACCCAACTCACCGCGGAGACGCGGCACCTTCTCAATGCCGCCCGGTTACAAAAGACAAAACGCGGCGTGCGCATCATCAATTGCGCCCGCGGTGGTCTCATCGACGAGGCTGCGCTCGTTCAGGCACTGCAAGATCAGCATGTCGCCGCTGCCGCTCTCGATGTGTTTGAACATGAGCCTCTCCCAAAGGATTCGCCTTTGCGCCAGGCACCAAACCTCGTTCTCACTCCCCATCTGGGCGCGTCGACCGCCGAAGCGCAGGAGAGCGTCGGGATCGAGATTGCGCAATCAGTACGCGCTGCACTGCTCGAAGGAACGATTCGCAACGCGGTCAACATGCCGAGCCTGGATGCCAAGACCCTGGCCATCATCGGTCCACATCTGCTCTTCGGAGAAAAGCTGGGCAAATTCCTGTCACAAGTTGCGCCGAAACGTGTCGACATTCTCAACATCAATTACAGCGGAAAAGTCAATGAAGTGGACACGACCGCGATTACGCGCGCAGTCTTGAAAGGATTCTTGCAAAGTGCCGGTGGAATCGAAGTGAACGAAGTCAATGCCCCGGCCTTTGCCGAAAGCCTTGGACTCAAAGTCACGGAGACCCGCCTGAGCGCGGTGGGCGATTACACGGATCTGCTCGAGCTTTCCGCCGTGGCCGATGGCAAAACTGTGTCGGTCGGCGGGGCATTTTTCGGCGCGACACCGCGCATCGTGAGTGTGAACAGTCGGCCAGTGGAAGCGCGTCCGCATGGCGTGATTCTCGTGTTGGAAAACACCGACCGTCCGGGAATGGTCGGGCGGATCGGGACCTTGTTAGGCGATCATGGTGTGAATATTGCCACAATGTCTTTGAGCCGAAACCAAGCAGGCGGGACCGCATTAACAGTCTTGAATCTCGATACTGCACCTGGCGAAGCGCTGCTCGCGGCGATCAGCGTAAGCGAAGACATCCACTCCGCACAGGTCATTGAGTTGTAGCGGTGCTTGAATTGTAGGGCGGCGATTTTCGCCGCCGTGACGGCCAGAATGGCCGCCCTACAAAATCGCGCTAGCAAGAACCGGGTGGTGGCAATGTTGCGCCCATGGCACAGTCCCATTCATTCATGGCTAAACCGAGTCGAATTTCGATTATAATCGCGTTCGCGGCGTTGTATTTGATCTGGGGTTCGACCTATCTCGGAATTCTTTTCGCCATTCAATCTATTCCACCGTTTCTGATGGCCGGAATGCGGTTCTCCCTCGCCGGCATCATCATGTACGGCGTGGCACGTTGGCAAGGTGCGCCGCCGCCCACGGCTGAAACCTGGCGGAGCTCGCTCATCATTGGCGCTTGTCTGCTGCTAGGTGGAAACGGCGGCGTAACTATTTCGGAGAAATGGGTGCCTACTGGCCTCGCCTCCTTGTTGGTGGCGACGGTGCCGATCGATATCGCGCTGCTTGGCTGGATTAGCGGAACGGCGCCACGCCCAACCCCAGTTGTCTGGCTCGGGCTCATCGGCGGTTTTATTGGGGTCGGCATTTTGGTAGGGCCGGCGTTCACAAGTTCCTCGATTTCGCCGCATAATCATCTCGCCTTGGGCATGTCAATCTTGCTGGTGGCATCGCTACTGTGGTCGGTTGGCTCTCTCTATTCGCGCACAGCGAAAAGCTCGCCCTCCTTGTTTCTCGCCGCTGGGCAGCAAATGATTTGCGGTGGGGCGTTGCTCATTTTGGTTGGTCTCGGACTGGGCGAACATCGCAGTTTTGATCCGCACCAGATCACATGGCTTTCGATTGGGGCGTTTATTTACCTCGTCCTAATTGGCGCGTTGATTGGATATACTGCCTACTTCTACCTGTTGCGCCATTGCGATCCCGCCAAGGTGGCAACATATGCATACGTCAACCCGGTGGTGGCGGTCTTGCTCGGCACCGCTTTTGCCGGCGAGAAACTAGCAATGCGGACGCTTCTCGGTGCAGGGTTGATTATCGGCTCGGTGGCGGTTGTAATCACGGCCCAGCAGATGAAAGCGAGAGCAAGCGCACCATTAGCCGCGCCGTTAGCCGAAGCGGATTGCGCCCGATGAAGAGCGACAACCTTTCCGGCGGATCGAAAGATCGGCAAGAAACAGTCGAAGTCGTCCGGCGCAATTGGCGCGCCGAAGTGGAGACGGCCCAAGTTTATCGCGACTTGGCGGAACGCGAACAAGACGAGAAGCGGAAAGGGATCTTGCTCCGGATGGCCGAGGCGGAAGAGCGACATGCGGCGCGTTGGGAGCAGAAGTTACGCGACATGGGCGAACCGACCCCGCAATTAGCGGACACAATTTGGACCCGCTTCAAACGGCGCTTTACTCGCTCTCTTGGAACGGACGTTGCCATTCGCCGCATGGAGGCGGCAGAAGAAAAGCATGAACGCGAGTTTACCACACAGCGCGATCGCGCTTTGGCGAAAGAAGAGGATGTTCGAGAATTTTTAAGAACCAGCGCCCTCGAGGAGAAAGCACATGCACGCGCGCTCAATGCGATGGTATCGCCGCCGTCCGCCAAAAGCGTTCTCGACACGATTCTGAAGCGGGAGCGTTGGCATGGACGCGGAGGCAGTTGGGTAGCGGACGCGATCTATGGAGTCAACGATGGACTGGGCGCCGTGTTCGGAATCGTTTCGGGCGTGGCCGGTGCAACAAACAATCAGCAACATATTGTTTTAATCTCCGGGCTGGCCGGAATGATGGCTTCGAGTTTGTCGATGGGCGCCGGCGCGTATCTGGCCGTGAAAAGCGAGCGTGAAGTGTACGAGGCCGAGATCGCACGCGAAAAAGCTGAGGTGGAGGAAAATCCCGAGGAAGAAATCGAAGAGATGTCTCTCTTCTATCAGCTGCAGGGGTTCAGCCCGGAAGAATCGCAGCGCATGGCCGAGCGATTGGCGGAGCAGCCCGAACAATTAGTTCAGGCAATGGCACAAAGCGAACTTGGACTATCGCAACACCACTTTGGCAAGCCTTGGACTTCCGCGTTTTCCGCCGCGCTTTCCACCGCTGTCGGCGCCTTCATTCCGATTATTCCCTTTTTCTTCATGAGCGGTGTGGCGGCGGTTGTCGCCGCATTCACGATCAGCATTATCGCGCATTTCGCCGTGGGCGCGGTGAAATCGCTTATCACCATCCGATCATGGTGGGCATCGGGATTGGAGATGACGATTGTGGGAGTGATTGAGGCCGTTGTGACTTACGGTCTGGGTCTCGCCTTCGGCGCGATGGCTTAAGCTGTAAGTTTAAAAATCTCTTCGTCTGCGGCGGTTTGCCGCAAGGTGCCTGCACATCAAATAAAGATGGCGGGATTTACTGTCTTGGGGCAGCACCTCTGATCAGGAGTAGTTGGCGGGCCTTGTTGCTCGCCAAACCCTTCGCAGCAATCAAAGCCATCGTGGCTATTACCAGCATACTCAGACTGCTACCAGAATCTGGAACGCTCCGGGTTGTAAACTGAACCACCCCACCCGCTGGCTGGACTTGTCCGGTCGTGCCATTCGGATCGTTATCCGCAAAGACAAGCGCGGTAATTGTTCCCGACAAATCAACCTGGCCATCGACGAATCCAGTAAAGTCAGGATCGAAATTTCGCATGTCCATCAGAAGATTGCCTGCAGCTGGGTTGTAAAGGAACGGAGTCGTCAAAGCGATGATGACGTCAAACTGCTTCGTATTTCCCGGCCCAGGGAGATTAGCTGAGGAAAGGGTAACAGCCTGATCAAAAACGGTTGTGTTGTTGGCCCCTACATTGTTGGCGAAAGTCGAACTGAGACTGTTAACAGCGACCGACGTGGTTGATAGATCGATACGCAACTCCGAAAACGCATTTGAAAACGGCGTCGCCTGTGTGACGTCCGGTCGAAACGCGATCTGGGTAATTAGCAGTGGGGCGGAACCAAACTGAGATGCGGCAAAGATTTGCTGGTAGCGACTGGGATCATTGAACGGGGCGCTATTGAGGCGACTGTCCCCTTTAACCGTCGCATTTGCATTGGGGACGACAATTTGAGCAGCTTGAGAAGTCGAGGCAAACGTCAACCCGATAAGAAGCAAGTAAGGGCCGCCGTCTTGATCCATGTATGCGGTGCTTTGTCGTTTGGGTCGATTTCTGTCCAGTAGTTTAGAGGCAGATAAATAGAAGTGCTTTTCATGAGAGTGGTTTCACGCTCCAATCCGCACGTTGTTGAGCATTACCGCGTCCCCTTCGCTTTCAACCTCGGTCGGCACCAATAATCCCGGCGTTTGACACAAGCGCCGCTGCATTGCATCTGCGATTTTTCATCCCAAATCCGAACAATAGAATCCCGCTCATGGGACAGCAGTGCACGAGCCAGAATCACTTCGTTTTTCGTAAACAACTACGATAAAGCGAGTTGAATCGATGTCATGTGTTTGGCATATGCTTTGCATATCGATTCAGCACGAGCATTGTAATCGCTTCGCTCGCCCAACCTCACATGTACCTACGTTTTGGAATTATTGTCGCTGCGGCCGCGCTGATTGCGCGGGCTGCGTTCAGTCAGGATCAAAAAACACCCACGCTCGATGAGCTGGTCACAAAAAACATTCAAGCCAAGGGAGGGGCGGATGCCTTGCGCTCTTTGCAATCGCTCCGGCTAAACGGAAGACTGCTTGTCAATCAGGGACAGATTCAGTTCGCCTACCGATCAACCAAAAAACGGCCCGGCGAAATTCGGACCGAAGCGACGCTGCAAGGGATGACGGCTGTGCAGGCGTATGACGGCAAGGAAGGATGGAAGATTTCGCCATTCCAAGGCCGCAAAGATCCGGAAAAGATGTCGGCTGACGATGTTAAATCGCTGATCGAAGATTCGGAGATCGACGGACCGTTAGTGGATTGGAAGGACAAGCAGAGCACAGTCGAGTATCTCGGAATGGAAGACGTCGACGGGACGCTCGCGCATAAAATCAAGGTGATGCGCAAGAACGGCGACGTGAACTTCGTCTATCTCGATCCGGACCATTTTCTTGAGGTTCGTGTCCGGACACAGCGGACCGAACAAGGCGCACAGGTAGAAGTAGAAACCGATCTCGGAGATTACGAAAAGATTGGCGGCGTTTTCATTCCTTTCTCGATCGAAGCCGGCCGTAAGGGCGATCCAGACAAGCAAAAGATAATTATCGACAAAGCCGAGGCAAACGTGCCGGTCGATGACGCCGTCTTTCGCTTCCCTTCCAAATAAATAATTATGCGTTTCCTACAATTTATCCTGCCTGCCGCACTATTTTTTTGTGCCGAGGCCTCCCAAGCGGAGCAAGCACCCTTTAACTCCGCCACCATCTCTGGCCTCGGCGCGCGTAACATCGGTTCCGCCGCCATGAGCGGACGAATCTCAGCCATCGCCGGGACGAAAGAGTCCTCAGGCAAGATCACTCTCTTTGTCGGCGCGGCGAGCGGCGGCGTCTGGAAGTCGGATGACGGCGGAACGCGCTATCGGCCAGTTTTTGACGAGCAGCCCGTGCAATCAATCGGGGCGATCGCGCTCGATCCAAAGAACACAAAAAATGTTTGGGTCGGCACCGGCGAATCATGGACGCGTAACAGCGTATCTATCGGCGACGGAATGTATAAATCCGCCGATGCCGGCGAGACCTGGACGCATGTTGGTTTGGAAAAATCGGAGCGCGTCTCGCGCATCGCAGTGAGTCCGAAAAATAGCGACACGGTTTTTGCCGCAGTACCCGGCGCTTTGTGGAGCGACTCACCGGATCGGGGTCTCTATCAAACGATGGATGGCGGCAAAACATGGAAACTAGTTCTCAAAGGCCCGAACCTTTCGACGGGTTGCACCGACGTCGCGATCGATCCAACGAATCCCGACGTGATGTTTGCATGCATGTGGGATTTCCGACGCAAAGGCTGGGAATATCGCTCGGGCGGCAATGGCCCGGACAAACCGTCCGCCAGCGGATTATTTCGTTCGAGCGATGGCGGCGCGACCTGGACGGAAATTACGCCCGAAGATAACAAAGGTTTCCCGAAGAAACCGTATGGCCGTCTTGCCGTCGCGATCGCGCCTTCCAATGCCAAGCGCGTTTACGCTTTTGTCGAGTCACCGGACAGCGCACTCTTTGTTTCGGACGATGGCGGCGTGACGTGGGACAAGCGCGATAAGAGCAATTGGATGGTGTGGCGCCCGTTCTACTTCGCCAATCTGATTGTCGATCCAAAAAATCCGGACCGTCTATTCAAGACAGATGGCGCACTTATTTTGAGCGAGGACGCGGGCAAAAGTTTCGCCGTGGTCGGCGGCTTTCAGGGAGCGCACGGCGACGTGCATGACGTTTGGATTGATCCAACCAATACACAGAGCGTCTTCGCCGGTGACGATGGCGGGATGTGGTACTCCTACAACGGTGGGAGCAAGTGGTGGAAGGGCGACAACCTGCCAGTATCTCAGTTTTATCACGTCAGTGTGGACGATAACGATCCGTATCGCGTTTACGGCGGGTTACAGGACAACAGCTCGTGGGTGGGCGAATCGCAATATCCGGGCGGCGTCACCAATCATCAGTGGGAGAACATGTACAACGGCGACGGTTTCTGGATGTTTCCTGACCCGGCGGACCTAGATTACATCTACGCCGAATTCCAAGGCGGCACGATGGGCCGAGTGAATCGGTACACGCACGAAGCGCGCACGATCCAGCCGACACCCAACTACAAGGAGAAGCTTCGCTACAATTGGAACGCACCCATCGCGTTGTCGCCTACGGACAAAGGCACCGTTTACATCGGCGCGCAGTTTTTGTTTCGTTCCCGCGACCACGGCCAAAACTGGGAGCGCATCTCACCCGATCTGACCACGAACGATCCGGAAAAACAAAAACAGGAACAGTCGGGCGGCGTCACGGTGGATAATTCTTCCGCTGAAATGCACACCACGATTTATTCGATCAGCGAATCGCCCAAGGACAAGTCGGTCATATGGGTCGGGACCGATGACGGCAACCTTCAGCTTTCGCGCGATGGCGGGAAAAGTTGGAACAACCTTGTCGGCAATGTGCCCGCGCTCCCGAAGAACTCGTGGGTTAGCTGGGTGCAAGCCAGCAACTTCGACGCCGCCACCGCCTATGCCGCGTTTGATCGGCATACTTTTGGCGATATGGCGCCGTATGTTTTTCGCACCACCGACTTTGGCAAAACGTGGACACCGCTAATTACGCCGCAGGAGGTCAAGGGCGTGCGCGGATATGCCCACGTAATCAAGGAAGATGTCATTCAACCGAATCTCCTCTTTCTTGGTACCGAGCTCGGTCTCTATGTGTCGATCGATGGCGGAAAAACCTGGGCGCAATTTAAAGGCGCTAGATTTCCGGCGGTGGCGGTTCGCGATCTCGCGATCCAATCGCGCGAGAATGATCTCGTTCTCGCGACGCACGGTCGCGGCATCTGGATTGTGGACGACATCACGCCATGGCGAGCTCTCACACCCGAGTTGCTGACGCAGGAAGTCGCCTTCGTCTCGGCGCGACCGGTGCAGCAGCGCATCGAAGGAAATGGCGGATGGGCCAATGGCGACGCGGCATTCGTTGGCGACAATCCGCCCGAAGGCGCCGCGATTATTTATTACCAGCGTTCGCGCCATTTGTTCGGGAAGCTCAAACTGGAAGTACTGGATCCGTTGGGGCGTATGGTCGATGAGCTACCGGCAAGCAAACGACCGGGGCTGAATCGCGTGACCTGGAGCATGCGGGAAAAACCGCCACGCGTCCCGCCCGCCGCCCAAATCGCCGTGGCCGGCATTCGCGGACCGCGTCTTCTGCCGGGGGTTTACACGGTCCGGCTGACAAAAGCCGGAAAAGTTTCAGAAACAAAATTGACGGTGGGTCTGGATCCGCGCGCAAAATTCAATGCGGCTGACCGCAAGGCGCAATTTGAGGCCGCGATGAAAGTGCACGCCTTGTTTGGGGACGAAAGCGCGTTGATGGACCGGATTCTATTCCTACGCGGTGAGCTGGGCAAAAGCGGAGCCGCACTGCCGGAAGGCGACGCATTGCGAAGGGGCGTCTCCGATTTCGATGGAAAAGTGGATGCGGTGCGCAAGAAGATCGTCGCAACGACCGAGGGCGGAGCGATCACCGGAGAAGAGCGTCTACGCGAGCACACCGACCGATTGTACGGCGCCATTCTGAGTTATGAGGGCAAACCAGGCGATTACCAAAATATATATGCCGACGCGCTCAAGCATGAGCTGGACGATGTAGTAAAAGAGTTCGAGCAATTAGTCGCAAAGGACCTGCCCAGCCTGAACGAATCTCTCAAATCCAAAGGCCAGCAGGTGATTGCCATTCCCCCAACCAAAGTCGCGATAAATGATGAGACGATCGGTTCGGGCGGCGGCTTCAATCAATCGGCAGGACGCGAGGCGTCCCCAGGTGTCAGAGTCACCGTTCCCGCTAACTTCCGTCTACTTCACTGACATCATCAGCGTTACGGCGCCTACTCCCGCCGTTGCATCAGTCCAACGCTGTCCCCGCGACGCGGACTCGCCTCTAAACGCAGTTCGGGCGCCGATCCTCCGAAATTGCTCGTAATCGCCGCCCTCTTTTAGGTAACCTATTTTTGGCCAACAAGTGCGCGACCCCGGCCAGCCATCTGTCTATTAGCAAACCGTAACCTCTAGACGGGAACACTGGAATTTACCTATGCCCAGCTCAAGAATTCTCCTCCGTAAACATTGTTGCAACGTGTGGGCAGCTCATATCCAATTCGCCCTTCGCTCGATATTACTGGCGGTCTCTGCGGCGGGCTTTATGCCCTCTCTGGCCGCACAGGACACATATCATCCCCCGTCGGAGTTGAAAAAATTGAGCGTGGAGGAGCTCCTCGATATTGACGTGACATCGGTTTCCAAATATCCGGAGAAACTTTCTGCCGCCGCCGCCGCCGTAGCCGTGCTCACCCAGGATGACATTCACAGCTCCGGCTTCACTAGTATCCCGGAAGCATTGCGTCTGGTCCCAGGACTGGATGTCGCGCGGGTCGATTCGCACACCTGGGCCATCAGCTCGCGCGGGTTTAACGATGTTTTTGCCAATAAGCTTCTAGTCATGATCGATGGCCGCACGGTTTATACGCCGCTGTTTTCCGGTGTTTTTTGGGAAGTGCAGGACACTTTGCTCGAAGACATCGACCGGATCGAAGTGGTGCGCGGACCGGGCGCGACTCTCTGGGGCGCCAACGCTGTCAACGGAGTAATCAACATCATCACCAAAAGTGCGCGCGACACGCAAGGTTTGTTGGTTTCCGGCGGCGGTGGCACTGAAGACCGCGGGTTTGCCGACATTCGTTACGGCGTAAAAATTGACGAGGACACATTTCTAAGAGTCTACGCGAAATATTTTAATCGCGATTCCTCCCTACTCCCAGACGACACAACGGCGCACGACGCCTGGGACATGTTTCGCGGTGGCTTTCGGCTGGATTGGGAACCGACGAAAGAAAATTCGTTCACCTTTCAAGGCGATATCTATACCGGCAATCAAGATGAAAATTATTTGGTGCCAACAACAACGTTTCCGTTCGCCGGAAAAATCCAAGCGACCGATACGGTGTCGGGGGGAAATTTATTAGGGCGCTGGTCGCACAGCTTCTCCGCCGATTCTCAATTGACGGTGCAAGCTTATTACGATCGCACCGAGCGCCAATCGCCGATCTTTGCGGAAGATCGCGATACTGGCGACATCGATCTGCAACATCGATTTGCCTTAGGCGAGCGCCAGGAAGTGATTTGGGGCTTGGGCTTCCGCTCAACTCACGATGACGTGACGAACAGTTTGAACGTGTCGTTGCTGCCGAACCACCGCACGCTCAATTTGTATAGCGCATTTTTGCAGGATGAAGTTTCCATCGTGCCGGAGCGTCTTCGGCTAACGGTTGGTTCGAAATTCGAGCACAACGATTTCACCGGCTTTGAAATTCAGCCGAGCGCCCGCGCCTTGTGGACACCCGGATATTCTCAAACATTTTGGGCCTCGGTTTCGCGCGCCGTGCGCACACCCTCTCGTGCCGAAAGCGACATTCGATTGAATCCTGCTCCGCCTGTGCCGCTGCCGCCGGGTTCTATCACCATTTTGGGCAATCCAGACATGGAGTCGGAAGTATTGCTCGCTTACGAACTTGGTTACCGCATCCAACCGATCGATCAACTGAAGGTCGACCTGACCGCTTTTTACAACGACTACGACGACTTGCGCACGCTCGAGCCGACGATGCCCGGACCCATCAGCCCCTCCAAGGTCGCGAATAATTTGTTTGGCGAGAGTTACGGCACCGAAATCTCCGCCACTGCGCAAGTAACGAATCGCTGGCGATTGCAAGGCAGTTACAGCTATTTGGAAGTGCAGCTCCACCGCAAAGCCGGCAGCCACGACAACTCAACCGAGAAGGCCACTGAAGGATCTAGTCCGCGTAATCAATTTTTCATCCGCTCGCTCTTCGATCTGGGCTGGAACATTCAATTTGATTCCACGTTACGTTATGTTGACACGTTGCCCGGGCCAAAAATTCCGAGCTACCTTACGCTGGATTTGCGTCTGGCCTGGTCGCCCCGAAAAGATCTCGAATTTGCCATCGTCGGACAAAATTTGCTGGACGACCGGCATCTGGAATTTGCGCCGACGTTTGTCGGCACGCAGCAAACCGAAGTTGAACGTAGCGTTTATGGAACGGTGGTATGGCGCTTCTAAAGGCCTTCGCGCGGACAGAGAACCACGGTCGAAAAGGTCAGTTCGAGCGTTGGCTGATCATGTCCGTTTTCCTGCTTTCGAGCGGGCTGAAATTGGCAGCGCAAACGGCAACTTCCGCCGAGTATCAGGTCAAAGCTGTTTTTTTGTTCAATTTTGCTCAGTTTGTCGACTGGCCTCCAAAAGCCTTTCCAGACCCGCAAGCTCCGCTGGTCATCGGAGTCTTGGGAGAGGACCCGTTTGGCACTTACTTGGACGAAACTGTGCGCGGAGAAAAAGCGAACAATCGGCCCTTGGTGGTTCAACGCTATCACCGAATAGGACAGATCAAGACCTGTCATGTGCTGTTTATCAGTCGCTCGGAGGCGGATCGGCTCGAACAAATCCTCAACAGCTTAAGGGGCCGCAATATTCTAACCGTGAGCGATGCGGAAGACTTTGCTCAACGCGGTGGAATGATCCAACTTGTTACAGAAAAAAATAAAATACAGATGCGAATTAACTTGGAGGCAGTCAAGGCCGCCAATTTGACGATCAGCTCGAAGCTGCTCCGCGTTGCGGAAACAAAACCCTGAAATAAATGGCGGTTTCGCTGCGGGACTTACCTATCAAACGCAAGCTGATGCTGGTCATCTTGTTGACCAGCAGTTTTGCTCTTTTTCTCATGGGCACCGCCTTGATCATCTACGAGCGGGTGACCTTTCGCCGCGCACTCGCTGTAAACATTGGCGTGCTGGCCCAGATTGTTGGATCGAACAGCACAGCGGCACTAGCCTTCGATGACCCGAAAAATGCACGTGAAATTCTAGCTGCGCTCGCGGCGGAACATCAGATCACGGCGGCGGCGATCTATGATCAGAAGGGACGGATTTTTGCCAGCTTTCCAGAACGAGTTCCGCTAGGGCAATTCCCAGAACAGCCCGGAGTCGATGGGCACAGGTTCGACCGGGCACACTTGGTGATGTTTCAGCCGATCTCGCAGAACGGAGCCCGGCTCGGGACGATTTATTTGCAGGCTGATCTTGGACAATTGTATTCTCGGTTCAGCGTTTATGGCGGGTTGCTTCTGCTGGTGATCGCCTGCTCGTTTCTGGGGGCCATGGCCATCTCGGCGATACTGCAACAGAGGATTTCCCTGCCAATCCTCGAATTGGCCAAAGTCGCCACCGCCGTCTCGGAACGTCACGATTATTCGGTCCGCGGGACCAAACATGGTGCGGATGAAATTGGACAGTTGACCGACGCTTTCAACGAAATGCTGGCGCGAATCGGCGAAAGTAACGCGGCCCTCGCGGCCAGCGAGGAACGGTTGCGGCTCGCCCTGGAAGGATCGCAGACAGGGACCTGGGATTGGAATCTGCTCACCAACCGCGTCACTTGGGACGATTACATGTACCCGCTTTTTAGTCGGACCAGGGCCGAGTTCGATGGAACGATGGACTCCGTTATAACTGTTATTCATCCCGACGATCGCTCCACGCTGAAGCGTGCGCTGCGCCAGGCTGTCGAAGAAAAGCGGGATCTCGATATTGGCTTCCGCATTGTCGATGCTGATGGCAGCGTGCGTTACATGGCCTCGCGCGGCCGTGTTTTCTTCGACAGCAATGGCAAAGCGATCCGCATGAGCGGGGTCAGCATGGATGTAACCAGGAGCAAACAAATTGAGCAGGATTTAAGCAACGCGAAGGAGGCGGCGGAAGCGGCGAACGTGGAGAAAGATCAGTTCCTCGCAATTGTTAGCCACGAATTGCGCACTCCACTGACACCGGTCCTGGCTACGATTGCAATGCTCGAGAATGACGAGGCGGTTCCGCCCCATGTTAATCGAGAGTTGGAAATGATTCGGCGCAATATCGAGGTGGAAGCGCGATTGATTGATGACTTGCTCGATATCAACCGCATCGTCCGCGGCAAACTGGACTTGCATCGACAGGTTGTCGATGTGCGCGCGCTGCTGGAACACGCCATGCAAAATTATTGCGCGGGCGCGGCCGCTTTAAAAAACATCCGCGTTTCGATGGAAATAACTGCTTCCGAAACGCACGTGTTCGTCGATAGCTCACGTATGACTCAAGTCTTCTGGAACCTGCTCCAGAATGCTTGCAAATTCACACCGCAAGGGGGGACCATCGCCGTCCGTGTTTACAACGAATTTCGGCGACTCGGGGGAAGCAAAGGCACGGCCGCGGAGGGAATAGAACCTTCCCTAGCCGAGGTGATAGTGGAAATTAGCGATACTGGGATGGGGATCAGCTCCGACACCCTGCCGCGCATCTTCAACGCCTTTGAACAAGGAGTGCGGTCACGTAACCGATCCTTTGGAGGACTCGGACTTGGACTGGCCATTAGCCGTGCAATCATGGAATTGCACGGCGGTTCCATCACAGCAGCCAGTGAAGGCAAGGATAAAGGGACAAAGTTCTTCATCCGGCTTCACAGCGTTAAACCAGTTCCAATTCGGGGCGCGGACAAGCGTTCAACCCCGCGTCCGGAGCGAATTCCAGGACCTTCTCTGCGTGTTTTGGTTGTCGAAGATCATCCAGATACAGCCGAGCAATTCGCCCGCTTGCTCAAGCGCGCGGGGCATGAAGTAATCTGTGCCGGCAGCATTCGGGAGGCGCAGACTTACGCTATGGTAACTCCCGCCCAAAATCGGACGTGCGCGTTTGATATTCTCATTAGTGATCTTGATTTGCCCGATGGGAGTGGGCGCGATTTAATGCGTAATCTCGCCAAACGCTATCCGATTCGAGGCATCGCGCTGAGCGGTCATGGAATGAAAGAAGACATTCAAAATAGCCTTGCTGCCGGTTTCTCTCATCACATCACCAAGCCGGTCAATTGGCAGGAGTTGAAAACAGCAATTGAGAAAATTGCTGAAGAGACGCTTCAAAACGAAGAACAACCCGCGAGCAGTTAGTGCCAGTGTTTGGCTTAATTAGCTAAGGCAAACTTGGACCGAGGTTTCCGCTCCAACGATTTGCCAAATCTAGATGACGCGGACCGAAGATGCTCGCGCAGGATGCGCACAAAATGGAGGCCTCGCGCGGCAGCTCGGCCTTTGCGGCACCGCGATGGCAGTGATGGGCGGAATTATCGGCGCTGGAATTTTCATCAACCCCTATCTGGTCGCGGAGCGCGTTCATACCCCGGGGCTGATCTTGAGCGCCTGGATCGCCGGAGGATTGATTGCGCTGCTGGGTGGATTCATTTATGCGGAGCTGGCCGCGCGGTTGCCAGTTGTCGGGGGACAATACGCCTACTTGCGCGAAGCATTTCATCCGGCCGTCGCGTTCATTTACGGCTGGGTACTGTTACTCGTGATCCAAACGGGAGGCATGGCCGCGGTGGCCGTCACGTTCGCGCGATATTTTCTTGAGTTAACGCACTGGCAAATCAGTGATCACATTATCGCGGCCTCTGCGCTGGCCCTGCTCACAGCAATCAACTGCCTGGGTGTGCGTGCGGGAAGCCGCGTGCAATCGGCCATGACACTGACGGCGATCGTGGTGATTGGCGTGCTCGAAGTGTTTAGTTTTGGGCGAGAAACCTCGCAGATCTCGTGGCGGCCCCTGCTGGACCAGCCAGTCTCAGTGAACCTGGCCATCGCGTTCGGTTCCGCTATGACGCCGGTGCTGTTCGCCTACGGTGGGTGGCAGACAGCGAGCTTTCTGGGGGGCGAAGTGCGCGACGCACGGCGAACTCTCCCGCGCGGACTGATTCTTGGCGTGCTCGGTGTCATCGCAGTTTATGTCTCACTGAATTTTGTTTATCTGCGCGCGCTCGGACCGGCAGCTTTAGCCACGTCAACTGCGCCGGCGTCCTCCGTTATGCGCGCATTGCTGGGACCGCGCGGCGCCCAATTTATCGCGGCTGGGATTGCATTTTCCGCATTCGGATTTTTGGCCCAATCGATGTTGACGGCCCCGCGGGTTTATTTCGCGATGGCCCAAGACCGCATCTTTTTCCGGAGCGTCGCGTGGGTCCATCCACGAACACACGTGCCGGTCGTCGCGATTGGCTTACAGGGCGGATGGGCCATCGCCATCGCACTGACGGGAACATACGCCCAAGTCGTAAACTATGTCGTAGCGATGGATTGTGTATTTTTTGGACTGACCGCGGCGTGTTTATTTATAATGCGGCGGCGCGCGGCCACGCAGGGTGTGGATGCGATTGACTATCGCGTTCCCGGGCATCCTTGGACGACACTGCTGTTCATCGTGGCGGAATGGATCGTCGTCGTAAGCACGTTTGCGCGCGATCCGAAGCGCTCGCTCATTGGGCTGGGCATCGCCATGGTCGGTTTGCCTGTGTACTTTTTGTGGCACTCCAGAAACAGAAAAGAAGCGTGATCGCCGATGATTGTATTAGCCTCGCCAATTTCGCTCGGGCAAAACTGAACACGAGTGAGCACATTGGCAGCCGTTCGGCGAGGCTTGCTGTTAAAATTTAGAAGGGAAAGCATGAAAGGTTCACGTGGAACAAGGCGTTCGGAGTTCATGGAGTGGGCGAAGACGCCCACACACGCGCGCTTTAGTCTGATCGCGAGCGGCCTAACTAGTGTGCCAATCGCCGAATTCCCTTTGCAACTGGAGGAACTCGAAATCACTGGGCCCGGAGGATATGGTTATGAGCCGTTGCGGCAGCGCATTGCGCGGCACGCTGGCGTCTCCAAGGAATGCGTGGTCGCTGCAACCGGCACTTCGATGGCAAACCATCTGGCCATGGCCACAACGCTCAATCCGGGCGATGAGGTGCTGGTGGAGCAGCCGGTTTACGGGCCGCTTCTCGATGTCGCGAATTATCTGGGGGCGCGGCTAAAGCCAATCCCGAGAAGATTTGACACAGGATTCGCGATCGAGCTATCGGAGATCGAGAAGGCCATCACGCGTGAAACGCGCTTGATTGTTCTGAGTAATCTGCACAATCCGAGCGGCGCGCTAATCCCGGCGGAAACACTGCGCGCCATTGGCCAAATGGCGCAACGCTGCGGCGCGCGCGTGCTGGTAGATGAGGTTTATCTCGAAATGCTGTTCGACGGCAGCGCGCCATTTTGCTTTCCAATTGGCGAGGCGCTCGCCCGCGCTGGCGACAATCCTTTCGTCGTCACGAACAGCCTAACGAAAATTTACGGCTTGAGCGGGCTGCGTTGTGGTTGGGTGCTCGCATCCCCGGAGCTAACACGGCGCATGTGGCTCCTGAACGACCTGTTCGGAGTAAACGCGGCGCACCCGGCTGAAAAGATGTCCGTCATGGCGTTCGACCACCTGGGACGATTTCGCGAAAGAGCTCGAGCTCTGCTGACCGCGAATCGGGGGCTGCTCAATGCGTTTCTCGATTCACGGACTGATCTGGAGTGTTTTCGCCCGCCGGCGGGCACAGTCGTTTTCCCACGTCTGACCCATGGCGACCCCGAAGCATTTTTCAAATTGCTGTGTGAGAAATATGAAACGACGGTCGTGCCGGGAAAATTCTTTGAAATGCCGCAGCATTTTCGGATCGGCATCGGCGGTGACACGGCGGGCCTGCGCGCCGCTTTCGAACGCTTGAGCGCTGCGCTGGACGAATTCGCAAAGAGATAGCCCGGCTCCTCAGCGAAGCAGAAAAAAGAAGGAGGGGTGCTTTCGAAAGCAGCCTTCTTCTTTGCGTCACCTTTCCTTCTTCCGCGCAGCGCACTGGTAGCCGCCGCTCCTTGCCCTCGCAGG
>Ga0207130_1104_pt2 | contig 27434 bp, 29 predicted proteins | sample Alteio_BWMinHeat_16_FD_153545 | JGI IMG/M metagenome (GOLD analysis project Ga0207130, IMG submission 153545) | Enriched cells from forest soil in Barre Woods Harvard Forest LTER site, Petersham, Massachusetts, United States -... | ecosystem: Environmental > Terrestrial > Soil > Temperate forest >... | reverse complement strand
TTCGTTGATCTCCTTGAATTTATGCTCGGCATCCTTGTCGCCCGGATTGCGATCAGGATGATATTGCATGGCAAGCTTGCGATACGCTTTCTTGAGCGTCTCCGCATCGGCATCGCGCGCAGTTCCCAGGATTTCGTAATAGTCGCGTTTGGACATAAAGGGCTATCTTACCGACGGTGCGTAGGGGTTATTCGAGCAAGCGTTATGAACAAATAACCCGCCACTGGCAACCTGATTAGCCTGTTTTCTTTTTATTTTCGTCCACTTCCTCGAATTCGGCATCGACCACACCCGCGTCGGACGGGGACGCAGAGGCACCTGCAGCGCCCTCCGCTTCCGGCGTCGCAGCACCGGCGGCAGCGGACTCCTGCTGGGCCTTATAGAGCGCCTCGCCCAGTTTCATGGACGATTGCGTGAGTGCCTGAACCTTCTCGCCGATGGCATCCGTGTCAGTGCCTTCAAGGGCCTTTTTAAGCTCGGCAACGTCTTTTTCGATCGTTTCCTTGTCGGCAGCCGGAATCTTTTCGCCATGCTCGCGGAGATTCTTCTCCACGGAATGGATCATGCTCTCGGCCTGGTTCTTAGCCTCGATATGCGCGCGGCGCTTCTTATCGTCGGCGGCATTGGCTTCGGCATCCTTCACCATGCGCTGGATGTCTGCATCCGACAGGCCACCCGAAGCCTGAATGCGGATCTGCTGTTCCTTGTTCGTTGCCTTATCCTTTGCGGACACGTTGACGATGCCGTTGGCGTCGATGTCGAACGTCACTTCAATCTGCGGCAGGCCGCGCGGTGCGGGCGGAATGCCCACGAGGTCGAACTGGCCCAGCAGCTTGTTGTCGGCCGCCATCTCGCGCTCACCCTGGAACACACGGATGGTAACTGCCGTCTGGCTGTCGTCCGCGGTGGAGAAGGTCTGGCTTTTCTTGGTCGGGATGGTGGTGTTGCGGTCGATGAGGCGTGTGAACACACCGCCCAGCGTTTCGATGCCGAGCGAGAGCGGGGTCACGTCTAAGAGCAGCACGTCCTTGACTTCGCCCTTGAGCACGCCCGCCTGAATGGCGGCACCCATTGCCACCACTTCGTCCGGGTTCACGCCCTTGTTCGGCTCACGACCGAAGATCGTTTTCACTGTATCGGCCACTTTGGGCATGCGCGTCATACCGCCCACGAGAATCACCTCGTCGATCTCGGAGAGGGACACACCTGCGTCCTTAATGGCAGCCTTGCAGGGCGCCACGGTCTTCTCAATGAGGTCTTCGACCAGCGATTCAAGCTTGGCGCGGGTGAGTTTGATATTGAGATGCTTGGGACCCGAGGCATCTGCCGTGATGAACGGCAGGTTGACTTCCGTCTGCATGCTCGAGGACAGCTCTATCTTCGCCTTCTCCGCAGCTTCCTTCAAGCGCTGCAATGCGAGCTTGTCGGTGCGCAGGTCGATACCGGCCTCTTTCTTGAATTCGGTCGCGAGGTAATCCAGCAGGCGCATATCGAAATCTTCGCCGCCCAGGAACGTATCGCCGTTGGTGGATTTGACTTCGAACACGCCGTCGCCGATTTCCAGAATCGACACGTCGAACGTACCGCCGCCCAAATCATAAACCGCTATGGTCTTGGCTTTGCCGCCGGCTTTATCAAGGCCGTAGGCAAGCGCCGCGGCCGTGGGTTCATTGATGATACGCAGCACATCGAGGCCTGCGATTTTGCCGGCATCCTTGGTGGCCTGACGCTGAGCGTCGTTGAAATAGGCAGGTACCGTGATAACCGCCTGTGAGACCTTCTCTCCCAGATAGCTTTCCGCCGTCTCTTTCATCTTGGTAAGAATGAAAGCACTGATCTGGCTCGGGCTGAATTTCTCATCCCGCGCCTGTACCCACGCATCACCGTTGTCGGCTTTTACAATCTTGTACGGCACCAGCCCCATATCCTTCTGGGTGGTGGGATCATTGAACGTACGACCAATCAAACGCTTCACGGCATAGATGGTATTCTGCGGGTTTGTGACCGCCTGGCGCTTAGCCGCCTGCCCTACCAGCCGTTCGCCGTTTTCGGCGAAAGCGACGATGGACGGCGTGGTGCGCGCGCCCTCGGAATTCTCGATAACATGGGCGGTCTTGCCTTCCATGATAGAGACGCAGGAATTCGTGGTACCCAGATCGATGCCGATGACTTTGCTCATTATTATACTCTCCTTCTTCAGGTACATTCTTCAGTGAATCGTACCGCAAATTCTTATGGTTGAAGGGAATATAAGGAGGAAATCCGGTTTTGCAAGAGCGGTGGGACAGGAAAAATGCCTAACCAAGATTTTTCATGAGCGACTGCAGGCAAAAACAAGCCAAATCAATTGGCTCCCCATAGAACTTATTCCTTTTGCTGAGCTTCCGATTGTCCTCATTGACTGGCTGCTGATACCGAAGCCGTTTGCCTGCGGCATTTTGCCACATTCCCATAAACGGATTTATCCATTATGTCTGCCGCATTCATCGTCCGGAGAGAAGATTATGTCCAAGCGTACATTGGCAGCCGTTGTTTTCCTGCTTGCTCTTACACCGGGATTCGCCTGGGGTTGCGCCTGCGGATGCGGCATATTCGACGTGGGCGGCGCATCCATGATGCCGGACGGTCCCGGCGGCAACGTGTGGGTCGAATATGATTTCATGAACCAGAACCGCAACTGGAACGGCTCGTCCTCATCGTCCGCCGATAATAACGACGACAAGAGAATCCGTAGCGATTTCTATATCCTGGGCGGACAGTACATGTTCAACCGCAGTTGGGGCGTGATGGCCCAGGTACCGTATACAGATCGTTATTTTAAAACCACGGATCACAATACCGGCAATATTGTGGGTTCCGACCACAGTGCGTTCGGCGACGTTAAGTTACAGGGGATTTATTCCGGTTTTGAGCCGGATATGTCCACAGGCGTCACGTTCGGCCTGAAGCTGCCCACCGGCGATTATTCGCATTTTGATCGTGACACTGCGATTGGCTCGGGCAGCACCAACCTGCTGCTGGGCGGCTATCATCAGGGCAGGATTACGAAAGACAATCGCCTGAGTTGGTTTATCAACGGACAGTTGGACAGCGCCTTCCTGACCAAATCGGATTACAGGCCAGGCGACGAAGCGGATGTTGCGCTGGGTACGTATTACGATGCCGGTCCCGTCGGCGGCATGGGCAGACTGTCGCCGCTTCTGCAACTGCTGGGCTCCTACCGCCTGCGCGACAGCGGCCTGAACGCCGACCGCGACGATAGCGGGTACGAACGTCTCCTCATCTCCCCCGGAATGGAATATGATGTACGAAGCTTCAAATTCTATGCAGACGTGGAAGTCCCGGTCTATCAACGCGTAAACGGGAACCAGCTCGTTGCTCCCCTCTTATATAAATTCATCCTGGGTTATAGCTTCTGATCGCTACTGTACGCCGTCTATCTGCTCTTTTGAGATGCAGCAGACACCTTCCTGTTCTTTTGCGTAGGGTCTAATCTGCGGAGGAAGCGTATGGCACAATGTAACAAGCCCCGAAGATCCCCGTATACGCAAAAACGTGAATAATGCGTGGGGCTCGTCGAATTCATGCAGCCGGAATACAAGAAAGAACGGCTGGTATGTCTGCTTAAGAGGCAGATAGGTGAAATGATCCACCACGATATGCTTACCCGAACTATCCGCGGGAATATGACATGCCTGAGCAGCATCAAGCATGCGCTCGCGGCGCTCTTCATAATGGGCGGGGCTGATTAATCCCCATGAAGTGGTGAGATCTCCGTTTTCCACCACGCCGTTGTCTATAACGCCGTTGGCGGAGGCATGTTTCAACGCATGAACGGCGGCGGGGATATACGTCATCAATAACAGGCATTGACTGACTCCGACCAATGCGCAGAGCAGACGATGTCCTTTTTTTGTCTCCGTTTCCCACTCCTGCCAGTATGCCGTATGCACGGACAGATACGCGGCGATCGTGCCCGCCCAAAGCAGCAGCGTGACCCATACCAGGCTGAAATTATAAAAACTCTTATCGGATTGTATGGCGCATTGCGCCACGGCTGCCGCCAGCAGGCAGGGGGCGAGAGTGAAAACGGGATGTTTCCACGCGCGTTGCTTTAATGCGGTAGTCCATACAGTAGTGTGTATCCGTACAGCCCACAGCAGCACCAGTCCGATAACGATCATAATAAGAATATTTATAAGGCCGCCATACGGCGGATAGGAAGCCGGAGGCAACCACACCGTTTTTACCGGGAAGAAAATATTCGTTACGTAGGCGTCGCTGTTATAGAGGTTATGCTTAAGCTGAGCCCAGAATTGGGCGCGGTCCTTAAAAAACAGGGATGTGGAAAGCGCTGCGTTGTCCCATTCATGACGGGCCTTAAGCGAGTCGGCGCAGGACATCTTTAATTTCCAATAACTCGCCCATGCCTGATAGCAGGTAAGAGCGACCACGCCGGCAAGCACACCGCCCACGGCTCTGGACCATTTGCACACGTAAAGAGCGGATACAAAAAGCAAGGGTGCGTAAAATAGCGCTTTAGGATGAGCGGATACAAACCACGACGTAACCATGCAGAAGACAAGCGCTACCGACACGACGAGCTTACGGGGAGGTGTAACGTATTTATTTACGATGAAAGGCAGCGATACATACAGCGTGATCATAAAGATCATGGCCGTCTCCGGACGATTCAGTACCATTGCAAATGTCTGCGTGCCAAGTCCGGTAAAGCAGATGATGCCTGCAACCAGATAAGGAAGCGGGCATTGCGGCAGAAAGCAGAGCTTCAGGAACCATGCGGTATATCCTATCCAGGACAGGAGGATGCACACGGAAATAAGCCGCATGATATAAAAATTAGCCGTTACATCATGTACTATCCACGCCCATGCCCGCCCTGGCAGCAAGCTCCACGGAACACTTACAGCCGAATTGGAGCCGCATTGGGGAAATATATTGATCGCCTGCCAGCCATCGTACCCTGTCCTTGCGCTTGAAATAGGACTCAAGACATCGTCGATATACGCACCCATGAAAAGACTTAAGGTCAATACGGCTGCGAATAACGCAATAACCGCAAATGACGGCAGAGAAAACCATACCGACCTGAAGAAACGCAATGGCGACACGGATACGGACATAAGGCAGTATGGCGCTTTCTGTTTAACCCCCGGGCTACGCTAGAGAGATTTCAGGCGTATCCATTCCAAAACACGTTGTATTACCTCTTCCTGATAGGACTCTATACCGATCCACAGAGGCAACCGCACCAACCCGCCGTTTGCCTGCTCGGTCACGGGCAAAGCAATATCGGTTCGAGGATTGATCTTGCGATAGGCAGGGGACAGGTGCAGAGGCACATAATGGAAATTTGCGCCTATCCGCTGCCGCGACAGATGCGCAATCAGGCCGTCCCGCAATTCCTGATTCGGCAATATAAGGCAGGATATATGACCGTTATGGCGAACAGACTCGGACACGGTCGGGCGTTTTACTGCCGTACTCTCAAGCCGATCGAATGCCTCCTTATACCGCATCCAGCTCTGCATACGCATGCGCGCAATGGAGTCGGCCGCTTCGAGCTGTGCCCATAAGAAGGCCGCGTGTATCTCGCTTAAAGCGTAATTGGAACCCTTCCCCACCCAAGTATAAAACGGAGTTTTCCCCTGTTCAAATACATGCCGGTTTGTGCCCTTGTCGCGGATGACATAGGCAGGCTCAATCAGCTTCTCATCATTAATGAGCAAAGCGCCGCCCTGCCCGCAGGTGATGTTTTTCGTTTCGTGAAAGCTGAGCGTCGCCAGATGTCCGAAGCTTCCCAGCGGCTTATCTTTATACTCCGCCAGAATGCCATGGGCATTATCTTCAATCACATACAGCTTATGTTTGCGGGCAATGGCAAGGATGGTGTCGATCTCGCAGGCTATGCCAGCATAATGCAGCATCACGATAGCTTTGGTTTTGGGAGTAATCGCGGCTTCGATTTGCGTTTCATCGATGTTCAGCGTATCGGGGCGGATATCGACGAACACCGGTACTGCGCCATGCATGGCAAAAGCATTGGCGGTAGACACGAAGGCGTAGGAAGGCATGATGATTTCGTCGCCCGGCAACGTTTCGATAAGCATCGCCGCCATTTCAAGCGCAGCCGTGCAGGAGTTGGCAAGCAATGCCTTGGCGCATCCCGTACGCCGCTCAAGCCACTGCTCGCAACGCGCCGAATAAGGGCCGTTACCCGAAACATTCCCTAATGCAATGGCATCGTTTATGTAGCCCGTTTCCTTTCCCGTAGCATACGGGCGATTAAACGGTACGGACATTACAGGTTTCGTTGATAGGACGGGCATCTTCATAGGACGGAAAATAAACGTTTACCATGAGTGGGGTTGGGATTTAAAGTGGCATTTATAATGGCCATATGAAGCAATCTCATTATCCGGTTATCATTGTCGGCGCAGGCATGTCAGGGTTGCTGGCTGCACTATTCATCAAAAAGCGTCGGCCTTCTAGTCAAATCACCATTGTGGAGCATTCCGGCGAGGCAGGCGGGCATTACCGGGAGGTGGATTTGGCCGGGTTCGGCTGGTGCGACCGGGCCATGCGGCTCATTTACGAAACCGGCATCCCTGAGCTGGACCAGGTTATACGGGATATTTTGCCGGATAATGAATGGCAGGAGTTCCCGGGTAATGAAAAGGACATCGCCGGAATTTACTGGCAGGGCGGCCTGCAGTGCCACTCCCCTTATATCGACCTGCGCCGGTTGCCGCAATCCGTTACCCGGCAATGCGAAAAGGAGATTCTGCAGCACCTTCATTCTTCTACCGAGAGCATCATGGATGCCGGCAGCTATCTGCTCAACCGTTTTGGGCCGACCGCTGCGGAATATCTCGTACGCGTGCTGGAAAAATTCTATGCCGTACCGGCGACGAAGCTCGATGTATCCGCCACCTTCCAGCCCGCAATGAACCGGGTTGTCCTCTATGACGAAGAACGGATGCAGGCGTTGCTGCAGGATGAAGCCCTGTGCAAACGCATCGCCTGGCCCGATCAACTAACACTGCCCATTCAAAGAAGCCTCAGCCAATCCGCCCTCTACCCCAAGAAATTCGGCATGAACCGGGTCATCGACGCGATGGTCCGGCAGCTGCTGGACCAGGGAGTGCGGTTTCTGTTTAACCGCCGGATTACATCCTGCGAGATAGCGGCCGGCAGTATTGCTTCAGTTACACTGGATGATGACAGCAGACTGGACGCTTCGCAGGTGATTGCGGCCAACGGCATGCACTCCGCCCATGGGCTGCTGTATGGAAAGCAGAGCTATCCCGCGGCCCCACCCTGCTGGCTGGTATTCCTGCGCATCACGCTGCCTCCCCGCATGGAACGGCTCTATCATTTCTATTGCTTCGACGAAGCCTGCGCGACGTTCCGCGTCACCCATTATTACAACTACTGCCCCGATGCCCATGACGGCACCGGCTATCCGTTATGTATCGAGTTATGGCAGGATGCGGAAAGCGAAACGACTGCGATTGCACAGGCGCTGCGTGAACTGCAGCTGATGGACATACTCGCACCCGGTACCGCCGTAGTCGCACAGGCCGCGCTGCGCAGTTCTAATATGCATGCGCTGTGCACGCTGGAATTCATGCAGAACACCCGCAGAATGCGGACAGAACTGGAACAGCAGATTCCTGCCAATATGATTGCCGTGGGGCCGTTCGTCGAAGATGGCGTGATGCTTCTGTATGAGGTATGGAGAGACATGTACCAGAAATTAATCACTATTTTCTAGAAATTCATGACCACGATTGCCATCGTTCAATCCTGCTATATCCCGTGGAAAGGGTATTTCGACCTTATACGCCGGTCCGATCGTTTCGTGCTTTACGATTGCGTGCAATACACCACCTATGACTGGCGCAATCGCAACCGGATCAAGACCGCCAACGGCCTGCACTGGCTTACCGTTCCGATTACTTACGTGTCCCAGACACAGCGCATATGCGACACGCTGTGTGCCGATCAGCCATGGCAGGAACAGCATTGGGAGACACTCCGGCACGCCTATACCAAGGCCCCCTGCTTTACGGAGTTTGCACCCGCCATCGAAGGCCTTTACCAGTCCTGCGACCAGCGTGCTTTAAGCGAAGTGAACCAGCATTTCCTGACCGGCATCAAGGCACTGCTTAATATCTCTACCCCTCTTGAACTTCTGAAAGAGCAGATTGACGCGCAAGGAGATAAAACGGAAAAACTCGTGGCGATCTGCAAACATTACGGCGCCACACGTTATCTTTCCGGACCCAGCGCGAAGGCGTATCTCGATTTCCCGCTGTTCGAAAAAGCGGGTATAGAGGTGGAGTGGATGCAATACGAATACCCCGAATATAAGCAGCTTCATCCTCCCTTCACCCATGAGGTCAGCATTCTCGACGTATTGTTTAATACAGGCGCGGAAGCATCCCGGTTTTCCACTTCCGCATCCGCTCAGGCACTTATATGACGGAGCATAACGTCGCTTATTCCGTGGATGGACACCATTTTACCTACACGGTGGAAGGCGCGCTTGCGGAGCCGGAAGAGCGCTGCCTTCTGCTGGAAGACGATGATTTGACACAGCACTGGGCATGGGGTCGCGAGGGATATGCTGTGGTGAAACCGTGGCCGCAGGATGTATCCGAGCAGATCAGAAGCAGTGTTAGAACACTGGTCACCGAGGCGTTTGAGGCAAGCTGCAACCGCGCATGGGACGGTAATCTCGAACAGTACCATCATGCAGTGAGCGATGCAGAGCATCTATCCATCGTGACGTGGTTAAGGGACCTGCCCATCACCGCCGAGCGCTATTTCCCGCTGGAGCTTCTCAATGAAACCATCGGCCATATGCTCGGCATACCGGTGACATGCTATAATACTCCGGTAAAACGCTTCTCCTGCAACCTGCGTATCGTCCGGCCTGAGCGCCACGACAACAATCCCCTGCACCGCGACGCATGGCTGGACAGGCTCCGCCACGGCATAAACCTGTATATGCCGATTGCAGGTAGCACGCCGCTGTCCTCGCTTTCCCTTATCCCCCGCAGCCATTACTGGAAGGAATCGGAGATTCGCCGGACGCTCGACGGCTCGTCAGTCAAAGGGGCGCAGTACAGTGTCCCCAGCGTCGTCGGCAGCGTGCATGGCCTTTCCATGATCCGTCCGCCGGTCCGCGACGATGAGATACTGCTCTTCTCGCCTTATTGCATTCACGGCGGCGCGCGCAACCTCAATAAGGATGCCACGCGGGTCTCTCTTGAAATGCGGTTCTGGCGACGGCCTTAACCGGGCAGTTTTACTGCAAGACCAAAGCCGGTGCGTCCGAATCCGTTGCCGTTATAGAGCATGTAGCACTGCCCTCCATGCTCAAACAGGCAGGGATAGCACTGCATTTCGCTATCCCATTCGCCACCTACCCCGATAGGGAAGTTCACCTCCTCGTCATGCCGCTGCCAGCGTACCCCGTCTTCCGATACGCCGTAGCCCAAACGATACGTCTGCTTGCGGCCGACGCGTATGGAATACCACATGTGATATTTACCATCTGCGTACAGAACACAGGGTCGTACAATCCCCGACTCCCCGTCTTTGAGTGCAATGCAGACGGTATTTTTCCTCTGCCAGTCGATGCCGTCAGCGGACTCGGCATATTTAATGACATGCTGCACATCCAGCCCGTCTTTCTCCCAGGCAAGCGTTGAGCCATACCACATGCGCCACAGGCCTTTCTCACGCCTTATCCATGGATAAGAAAGACTGTACGGATCAGCTGCATTTATTCCCAGCACCGGTGCCTGCGTGTATTTCTCATACACGGCCTGCCCCCCGGATCTCGTCGCCAACCCTATAGCACAGCGGAAGGGCACCTTGCTGGCCAATGTCCACCCTTGATAATACAGGTAATCCTTTTCATCCGCGCGTATCACCTGCGACATGGTGACGCCGCTATCGTCAAACAGTCCCGGCACGCCCGGCGAGATCAGGGGGGCAACTTCGACGTCTATCACGCGTGGTTGTGGCAAAAGTTCCAATTCCAGCGAAGCAATACTGCTCTGGTTATGGACATCGCGGGTGCTGAAATAAATACGATACCGATCGCCCCCGATATGAACAGGAAACGGCGTGGAAGCATGGGTCCGCATCCATGGAAGCGTTTCATCGGGGCAGAAAACCGGTCCCAGTTTCTTCCACTGCATCACGCGCATTCACTCATAGCTTATCCAGATTATCGCTCGTGCCTTCACGGGCAGGTGTCGCTTTCACGCTGAAAATACTGCCATCAGTAGTATCGCTCATGATGAGTGCTCCCGCCCCGATGACGTTATATTTACCGATGGTGATGTGGTCCCGGATCGTGGCGTTTACACCCAGAAAGCTGCCCTCGCCAATCGTCACTCCGCCGGAGACCACCACATTCGAAGTGATGAAGCAGTGATCATGAATCACCGAATGGTGCCCGATATGGTTGGAATTGGAGAAGATGACGTTATTGCCAATCGTCACATACGGATGGATGTTGTTGTAATCCATGATCAGGCAGTTATCACCCACATGCTTCGTATGCACGATCGCATGCGGACTGATGCAGGAAGCAAGTGCATAGCCCAGATGTTTCGCCTGAAAATATTTATCCTTGCGTGTGCGGTTGACATGGGAAGAACCCACCGCAATGAACATATCGTATTCCCGTGCCGGAAAACGTACCGCCACCTCTTCAAAAGGAACAACAGGCAAGGCCATAAGGTGATTATTGCGGATGTAATCTGCATCAAGGCAGAAAGCTGCGATCTTACGATGCGAAAGCGTGCCGAAATAAAAATGTGCAAGCTCTGCAAGTTCGCCCGCGCCGAAAATTACAAGGGGTTTCATTGTATTCTCACTCACAGTTCATTACAGATTGGCGTTGGCGTAGCCCATGCGTATAAAATCGGTCATACGCAAATTCCAGAGTCCGTCATAGGTGGCCCGGCTTCCGGGAGTAAAATCCTCTTCCAGATGGAGCGGGCCGCGAATATGCCAGTTGATGTCATCCAGTCCGCACGCCGTCGCATCCGGATCGCGACCGATGAGATAGCGCAGCGATATGCGCAAATGGCCTTCCTTCACCGGCGGTGCGCCATGAATGATGCAGGAATGCCATAAGCCCGCATAACCACCCGCTCCCGTAAGCCGCAGCATCTTGCTCTCCACCGCCTCTGCGCTGGGGCCCGTGTAAATCCAGCTGTCTTTATCGGCATTATAATTTATATCATGCTGAAACGGCGTCGCGCCCAATATGTGCGTTGCGGGCAGAAGATGCACCGGGGCATCGTTTTCAGTGACTTCATCCAGATAGACATAGAGCGTTATGTAACGGTGATCGCGCGTCGCCACCGGCATCCGCGCGAAATCCTGCACGTCCTGGTGCAGATCGTTATCCAGAAAATACGTTATGTCGCGGTATTGTGGATGCATGTAGGCACCGAAGGTATTGCAGGGAGTACCCCGCACACGCTGCTGAAGCCAGCCCGGAACTTTGTTCCAGGAAAGGCGGCATACCAGTTTCTTCGTCAGAATGCGGTACTGCGGCCCCAGCAGTCCGTTCAGCACTGCTTGGAACGAAGGGTTCTTTTCGACAAAATCCAGTTTTTCCGGAAATTTCTCCAACACGTTGAACCCCGGACCGGGATTGGTATTCTTATGCGTTTTGGGTGAAGCATCCCACTCCGCTTCACTTAAGAAAAGAGAGCTGTCAAACCGACGGATGGAGAGCACCGCATCCAACAGGTCCTTCGCAGCCTTCGGGTCGAACAGATCCGGCAGGCCGATATATCCTTCGCGGGTTAAATGATCCTGAACGACGGCGCTGGAAATTGTCGACATCACTCTCCTACCGGTAACTGCTTGTTTGTCTGTGTTGCGTATATTTTCCGTATGATGGTCAGCGGCCGCTGGCGGACATCGTCAAACATTTCACTCAGATAAAGCCCCAGGATGGCCAGACATGCCAGAATAAATCCAATCCCCGTCATTGTAAGAAATACTTCTTCCCGGTCAAAGAATATCGGACCAGGAGATGCCGTCGCACCCGATACCAGCGCCTTTGCGACAAAGAACGCGCTGCATGCGGCTATCCACGTCCCGGCGAGCATCAAGGGCCAGATTAACGGGCGTGATGAGGCGGAGGTAATGTGGGTAATCATCAGCCTCCACCGCTTATACAAGCTGTAGGAGCTATGGATGTGCGAGGCTTTCTCGAGAGGGAGTATCGCATGATTGCATCCTGCAATCCGGCTCAGGATGGTCAATGACGCATTGTGTTCCTTATACTGACGCAACGCCCGAACATGCGATTGCGTCATAAGACGCGCGGTCATGACATTGGGAATGCTTTCGGCATGCAGAATTTTCCGCATGAAGAAAAAGAATAGGGCTCCCCCGATGCGATCAATCCAGCCGCCCCTGCGCCTGTGCTGCACCGAGAATACGACCTCGGCGCCGTTCTGGGCCTGCATCTGGTAAAACCGGGGCAACCATTCAGGCTGTTCTTCAAGGTCGTCATCGATGGCAAAGACATATTCGCCCTGTGCGTAGTTAAGTCCTGTGCGGATGGCGTTGGGCTGTCCGAAGTTCCGCGACAGATCGATAATCATCACATGCGGATCTTTTGCATGCAGGGCTACGAGCTTCTCCAGCGATTGGTCGGTCGAGCCGTCATTGACAAAGATTATCTCGTAATCCGGCGTGATTGCCGATGCCGCCTGCGTCATGCGGCGATGAAATTCTTCAATGCATGCCTGTGCCTGGTAAACGGGCGTGACGACTGAAAGCGCTACCGAATGTTTTTGATCGCGATCCATGAGTTGGCTATTCCTATAGACATCGGGCCGCCCGGACAAGACAGCATAGGGGTTTATCCTGCAAAATACCAAGCAATGCGAGCATTTTCATGGAAATTCACCCCAAACCTGCATCGGCGCAACGCTAGGATGCGCGTCTGGCTGCCATCGGCTCGAATTCCAGCGTCTTGGGATTCATTTCCAATATGCGTTGCGTGGCGGTGTCAATCACCCAGCCGTGCACTTCGACCGCGCCTTCCTCCATCGCCTTCCTCACCACCGGATAGCCCTGCAGATTCGCCATGCTCTGGCGTACCGACTCTTCCTCCAACGCATGCAGAAGCTGTGCGTCGTTCCAGCCCTTGGCCTTGGCTTCGTTTCTCACCCTCGTGCGCACATCTTTCAGGTTTTCAAGATAATGCGATAGGTGATGATCGTGTTTACCGCATTCCTCATTCTGACATGCCTTCAGACCGCCGCAATCCGTGTGGCCCGAAACAACGATATGCTTCACTTTCCCGCGCTCGACGGGAATGTGATTCAGGAAAAACTCCAGCACCGCGCCGACGCTGATATTCTGCGGGATTTCGCTGCCGGCTGAAATCGTGCCGCTGCCGGCATGCCCGTCTTTGAGCACCAGTGCGCCGATATTGCGGAAAATAAGCGCCTTGCCTTTATCGATCCCGATATCGTCGATGGGATCGAGCCGGGCATCTACACAGCCGATATAGAGCATTTCCGGCTGATGCTTCGGCGGCGTATGGTGCGAGGGCAACACCGCAAGCGCCTGCTGGAGGCGAATCTTATCCATAATGCTCATGTAGCCCGAATCTTTGTTGACTGCTGTTGCATGGAGTCTGTAGCGAACCCGCCTCTTCACGTCAATTCCCTGTTTATCAGGGAAAATACAAGAAAGTATATTTTCTTGATGCATTACCCTCTATCGAATACCCTGCCCCATTCAAGGAGATGTTTTATGGAATACAGACAATTAGGGCGTTCTGGCCTCAAAGTTCCGGCCTTAAGCTTCGGCACGGGGACGTTCGGCGGCACGAATGAGTTTTTCCGCAAATGGGGCGAAACGGATGTCAAAGAAGCGTCGCGGCTCATCGATATCTGCATGGAAGCGGGCGTCAATTTTTTCGACACGGCGGATGTCTATTCACAGGGAGCGGCAGAGGAAATTCTGGGTAAGGCGCTCAAGGGGAAACGCGATAAAGCGCTGATTTCCACCAAAGCGACGTTTGCGATGGGCGACGGCCCGAACGACCAGGGCTCATCACGTTATCATCTCATCGAGGCCTGTGAGGCGAGCCTTAAACGTTTGGGCACGGATCACATCGACGTCTATTTCATGCACGGATTTGATAGCATCACACCGGTGGAAGAAACGCTCAGTGCGCTTCATACTCTCGTGCAAAGCGGCAAGGTGCGCTATATCGGCTGTTCCAATTTCTCCGGCTGGCATGCCATGAAATCGCTGGCCGTCTCCGAGAAATACGGCCTTTCCCGCTATGTTGCCTATCAGGGCTATTATTCGCTCATCGGCCGCGACTATGAATGGGAACTAATGCCGCTGGGGCTCGATCAGGGTTTGGGACTTATGGTATGGAGCCCGCTCGGATGGGGCAGACTCACGGGCAAAATCAAACGCGGGCAGCCGTTGCCGCAGGGGCGCATCCAATCCGGCGGGGCGGAAGGCGGCCCACGCGTCGATGACGAATATTTGTATACGGTGGTCGATGCTTTGGAAGCGGTTGCTGGGGAAACCCGCAAAACCGTCTCTCAGATCGCGCTTAACTGGCTGCTTAGCCGCCCGACGGTTGCCAATATCGTTATCGGCGCGCGCAACGAAGAACAGCTGAAGCAGAATCTGGGCGCCGTCGGCTGGAGTTTGAGTAGAGAACAGGCGGCCAAGCTCGACGATGCCAGCCGCCGCGATCCGGCCTACCCCTACTGGCACCAGATGGCATTCGACACCATCAATCCAAAGCCGATCAAATGGTAACGGGTAGAATAGCCCGCATCAAATCCATGCCCTGGACCGTCTACATCCTGGAATGCTCCGATAAAACGCTTTATACCGGAATCACTAATGATCTGGCGCATCGTATCGCAAAGCACGCCAACGGAACGGGCGCCAAGTATACGCGAGGGCGAGCCCCTTATAAAACCGTCTATACCGAGCATCATAAAACGAAAGGCCGGGCCTTAAAGCGCGAAGCGGAAATCAAATCCCTTCGCAGAGATCAGAAGCTGAAGCTTGCCGATGCTTACCTTTCTTCTTCATAACAAGCGGACTTGAAAAGCATATTCGATGGAACTATATTGCTTTTTGAGTTCAACAACAGGAAGGAGGTGATCCAATGTCTAGTCAAATAGCAAGCCTACGCCTTGGTTCGTATAATAGCATCGTGGAGAGTATCTCCAGCTAACCTCTATGGAATCGGGGCGTAGGCTTCGTTCTCTTTTGCGGGAAGCCGGCATAGCGATATGCCGGCTTCTTATTTTGTGTCGAAATTACTGCAGTTTTATACTCCATGAAGTGGCTGTTCATCGTCTGGCTCATACTGACCCTCGCCGGACCTTTAAGGGTTCTCCTGAAGGGTCAGGTGGATCTGAAAGCGGACTACCGCACGGCGAACCGGGACAGCGCCCATATCGCACCATCGCCGCACACCACCTCTGAAGCCGTTATTCAGGCCTACACGGCGCGCGCATTTAACTGGCGGGGCATAATAGCAAGCCATTGCTGGATAGCGGTGAAGCCGAAAGACGCTGCCGATTATACGGTCTATCAGGTGGTGGGATGGCGAACCTATAGCGGCTTGTCCGCGCTTGCCATCGGGAAGGATATTCCCGATCGCTATTGGTATAATGAGAAACCCCGGCTCATTCTGGACATACGGGGAAGCCGGGCCGAAATGCTCATCCCTAAAATAGACGAAGCGGCCAAGACCTACCCTTACGCTCATCCCTACACTTTATGGCCCGGCCCCAACAGCAATAGCTTTCCCGCCTATATCGGCAGGCAGGTCCCTGAGCTTGGGCTGGCATTGCCTGCCGACGCCATAGGCAAGGATTACCTCTCTAAAGACAGTTTCTTCGCGGCAGCACCCAGCGGCACAGGCTATCAGTTTTCCTTATACGGGGTTCTGGGTCTGCTGGTAGCAAAGAAGGAAGGGATCGAAATCAATCTGCTGGGATTGGTATACGGAATAAAGTTTTCTCCTTTGAGTCTTCTGCTGCCGGGAATGGAATAACATTCCCGATCATCCGCCGTTATCGTGATTCTGCAGCCTATCCAATCTTCATTTACAACTCTCAACCGACGGCTTTATATCAGATAAGCTGAGATTATAATTATTTAAATAAATCAAATAGATAATGATACCCAACACCCTGCATTAGGTATAGACTCCTCCCCTCATTCAATATTCTTTGAGCCCACCGCTACAAGTTCATGTGCTTACTCTGACATTCTTCGACGGCTTGACGAAAAAATTAAGGAGAAAACAATGGTCGCGTGTAAAAAAATCCTTTTAGACTATGGTCTTCTTGTCATTCTTGTGCTGACTCTGCTGCGGGTATTACTCAATCCGCATGCACAAGAGATATATACGTATGCGTTGGCTATAGCGTCGTGCGGATTAATTCTGGCAGTCTTTTATGTACAACATGAGACTAATAAAACTGCTATTGCGCACGCGCTTGACTTGGAGCATGTCGCACATGATCTGGCTCAGTCCCATGTAACAATAGCTGAGGAATTGGCACAGGCCAATGTAGTCATTGCTAAAGATTTAAAATCTAAAAGTGATGCAAAGCAGAAAATATCGGACAGAGATCGTGAAACAGCCGAAGATGCCATGCAATCAGCAGAAAAAGGGCGGGCTTCCGCTGAGGTTGCCACACTTGTTGCCGAAAAAGCCAATAAGGCAAAATCTGATTTCCTTGCCAATATGAGTCACGAAATCAGAACCCCCATGAATGCCATCATCGGACTTACCAATATTCTGTTGACGACTAAATTGGATGGCAAACAGAAAGAGTTCGTTAATGTACTGCAAACGAGCGCCGACGGCTTAATGGTGCTGATTAATGACTTACTGGACATTGATAAAATAGAATCTGAAATCATCGAACTGGAGCAGACTCCTTTTAGTATGATCTCTTTGCTTGAACGGGTTATCAGTGTCATGTCCGTACGGGCGCAGGAAAAAGGCATCAAGCTCAATGTGCATTATGAAGCCGGCCTCTATAAGACGTTCATTGGCGATAGCGCACGCATTAGCCAGATAGTGCTTAATTTGGTCGGTAATGCGGTTAAATTCACCGATGAGGGCGCTGTATCCATTTTCTTTGCCAATGGGGGACAAGGAAATGGCAAAAGAAATGTGACTATTTCAGTAACGGATACCGGAATCGGCATTCCTGAAAACAAAATTTCCGAGATATTTGGAAAATTCGTACAAGCGGATTCATCCATTACCCGCCGGTATGGCGGCACAGGGCTGGGACTTGCCATCTCCCAATCCCTGGCAGGGCATATGGGCGGGACAATCACCGTCACCAGCAGCGAGGGTATTGGTTCTACCTTTGTCTTGTCTTTAAGCCTCCCTGTCGAAGCCAGTGAGAGTGATTCTCCTCATCTGGAAAATATTATTTATCTCGATAAGGCATCAAATATTAAGAAGCGTCCTATCCTGCTGGTGGAAGATTATGAAGCTAATATTCTCGTAGCCACTATTTTGCTTGAGAATTTAGGCTACCGCTATGAGGTGGTACGCAATGGACTAAAAGCCATTGAAACATTTGCTCACGGTAAATATTCAGCCATATTATTGGACGTCCAAATGCCACTCATGGATGGCCACGAGACTGCGCGTCGCATTCGTGAGCTCGAGCAGACTGCAGGCTTATCGCGTGTGCCTATTATAGCGATGACTGCCCATGCCTTAAAAGACGATCGTGAGAAGTGCATGGCTTCGGGAATGGATGATTATATTTCAAAACCATTCAATCCACGTCAGTTGCAGGCGGTGCTTGCCAAGTACTCCGGAATAGAAAAACCCATTCTGGCTGCATAGGAGAAACGCGGGGTATGAAGACGGGTGGATGGAGTCATCTGCGAACCCGTCTGCAGGTCAAACCCTGGCCTTCCTTTGGGATTTAGGCTTCTTTTTTTGCGTTTTAGATGCCAGGGCGGTACTGTAGGCTTTCTCCGCCCAATCCTTCAGCGTGTCCTGGTCATCCAGAATATCGCCGGGAACCTGCCAGTAAGACATCGCCACGCGTTTATTGCCTTTCGCCATATAAAAAAAAGGCTCGGTGCCGACGGCCTCATAATCGGGACGGTTAGAATCGTCCACCTTAAAGTAAGGGGTATCTTCCACCACAATGCCAAAAATCTGACCGCTGCGGTATAACCCCCAGCCGCCGAACATACCCTTGGCTGTCACCTCTGCCCAAGGCGAAAGCAAATCAATCAGGTAATCGCAATATGCGTGTCCCATGACAACCCTCATCTGTAAGTATTAGGGATAGTGGTATGGAATTATTCGTTCTCTTCGGTTTCCAGTTTATGCCCTTCAAGGCGTTGCTCGACGCGCTTGGCGTTAAGCTTCTCTACGGTCTTTTCTTCCTTGGTACGTCCGAATTTAATACGGTTCTGTGAGGCCTTTTTCTCATTTTCCGTACGCGCTTTGGCTTTGCGTTTTTTATTCAGATTGATCACTTCAGTCATCATGGGGCTCCAATTGATACACATCACTTGAAGATGGTGGGGGAGTCTGTAGCGAACCCACTTCTTTTTGGTAGTTTAATATTTTTCCTCGAAGGCATCATCAGCTATCGATTTTAGCAACTCAATCCGGCTTTTGAATTCCCTCTCCTCACATATTGCTTAGAAAAAGAAGAATCGTGAAAGAGCGGTCTTACACTGATACCAGTGGCCGTCTCGTTGCTGAAAGACTTTGATATAGAAATCTCGTTCCGATCGCTGTTCGATCGGAACGTTGAGGTTTTTCACGTCCTCGTCGGGAATAAACGTGCAAACAGGTCGCATCGCGTAGCCTGCACCGCCAATTACAAAGAGCGTAATCGCCATCCCCCAAAGCGTCTTTCGTTTCATAATAAATCGGGTGTATCCGCAGCGTGTTCTCATTTATGCATCACCTCGTACCCCCCTATCCATTCAAATCCCAGAAAGCCGGGATGAGTAAAGATTGTTATTTTGTCCCCCGGTTGGATTTTTGCATAGTCAGCCTCGTCAATATCCAGGACATAAGAATGGCCATTTGAATCCCAGCTTGCCACTGCCACAGTGGCCTTGCCGCTTCGTTCATATTTATAGACATTGAGAACGGTTTGCTCATGCAGCGTTGCTGACGTACGGTCACATTTTATGTTCATGGCATATACCGCCGCAAAAACCCATGCCCCTATTCCCAGCGTGCCGATGGACAGAAACATCCGCAGCACATTGCTTCCGCGCGCCGATCCTTTGAATAACGCGCGGATAATAAATACCCCAACGGTCATAAACGCAACGACGCACTCGACAAGGAACATTATGAATCCCGCAGCGGTGGGATGCGAGAGTGAGTAAGGTATGCTGCTTGTCATACGGGCCGCCATCAAGCCTACTATGGAAATGGCTATGATAGCGGGTACAGCACGGGTGGCGAGACGGTCAGTGGGCTCGACAGCACCAAGCGTAAAGGCAGGGAGAAGCGTATTTATCTTTATCAATTCATCCACTATGGGATTGAGCACATCTTGGTTGGCAAGCACGTAATCTATGCTCCAGATCGTCTTTTGTGCCACGGCTTCGATATAGCCAGAACGCAACTCTACCGTTGCGATATCTGTCTGAAAAATACGCATGACGGCGTACCGCAGTTCCCTGCTGCTTCGCAGCCGGTCGCATAGCTCCTGGTTATCAGAGTCGATGAATACCTGCGCATCAAATTCCGGATCGTTGGTCTCAAACCCCTGGCCGAAGCCAAACTTCTCGATCATCTCCTGCAATTTATCCCGACGCTGTAGTACAAATGTGGTGGAGCTGGGTGCATTGCTCTGAATGCTGACTTTCCACACATAGGTCCCAACATAGGTCTCGTCACTAGCTCTAGCTGCATAGCTCCTAATGTTCATGCTGAAGGTATAATTCATCCCACTCCGCCTGCCACGAACCAGCCCTCGACGCCTATCGCGCCACGCAGGGTCGGAGTGTTGGTGGGACTCATCTTTCACAAGCCATATGCCCATCACAACAAAAGTCAGGATTCCAGCGATGATGCCAACCCACTGAACAGGTGTTATCGCGCTCAGCCATTCTGTCGTCATATATGCCTCAGATGTTCCAGCAGTGCACTGGCGGCGAGCTGCTCGGCCTGACGTTGGGAGAATGCCTTGGCTACCACAGGTTCATGACCCTCGACCGACACGGCAATGGTGAATTCCGGCGCATGCGTGAATGCCACATAGCCCAACCAATATACGATTACCCACCCAGGTAAAGTCACTTGCCAGTTCCTTTTGACGACGACTCGAAAACTTAGCAGAAATACTGTCTTGATGTCCGCCTTCTCTTTCGGATTGATGTGTCTGATAAATTCTGTTATCTTTCAATAAGCTAATAGGTTATTGGTAGCAATTCCGGTCACACATTACCAGCCCTACTGATGTAGGCAATACCGTATTGTCATAAATACTCAACTTCTTTAACGCTTCGGCCAATTATAGACTGTGAGTCTAATCAATCAACGCAGACGAAAAGCGTTTTATTTAGCAATCACGGAGAAGCATCATGCCCACCAAAGAAGCACCCACCAAACTTCGCAGACAGAACCGCTGCGACCCGTACCCTCCCCGATGCGGGAGAGGCAAGGACAGGCGCAGAAGCAGACGTTAGCGCTTAAGATTCTTCACGTGTCCTGCTAACTGGCCCAAAGCTTTTGCCGCTTCGGATATGTGCGGCTTAACGTCGCTCACCCTTCAGGCGACCTTCGGTCGTCCAATTTTGTCTAAGAGCAAAATTGTGAACCCACTTCGTGGGTATCATCTCCAACCGCTACCATTACGACGGCCGCAGCATACTGCGGCCGTCGTAATGGTGGGGGGTGAGGGACTTGAACCCACGACCAAGGCGTTATGAGCGCCCTGCTCTAACCACTGAGCTAACCCCCCGGTCAAGCCAGAGGGCAGATGTAGCAAAAGATGGCGGAGAGTAAACAGAAAACTGGGCTTATTTATCGGCCTGGTCGGCAGCGATGGCAAAGCGGCAGTAGGTAAAGCCTTCGTTCCACCCCTGTTTATACAGGTCGTTTTCACCCATTTCGGGGCGTTTCTTGAAGCCGTAGACCGCTTTATAGATATAGTTTCCCTGGGCGGACAAGCCGGAGTCGCAACCGTCCTGCCAGCCAAGCTGGTACTCGGCGGGGCCTTCAGGCGTCACAAACCACAGCGCGGTCGGCCTGCACCCGCAAAGCGACATGAACGCAAGGACCGCCACTATCAATGTTTTACGCAAAATATTGTCTCCTTCTTGAGCTTTTAACTATAGCTCAATTAACGCAGAGACGATGTGAAGTTATTGTTACAGTGAACGGCTTCCGGAGGAAGCGCCACGCAAAAGCTTAATCTGAGGGCGCGTATTTTCATACAGCCCCAGCACATACTCCATCGGATTCCCGGAGCTTTTTACCGCAAGCATGGTGATAGGATCCGCAAAGACCTCTTTCAGATCAGGTTCGTGATTTCCTGTTCTCGCGCTGTAATTTGGCATATTCTCAAGCCTGGTTTTCTATTTAAGCGGGCTCACACTATAGCAAAACCTCAGATTGAGGTAAAGGGGCATTCTCATTTACGGCCCCTTTATGCTGCAGTGCAACAATATTGCGGTATCTCTTGGAGAGAGCCAGTTACAGAAGATCATCCAAATCAGAATCGGATACACGCGAGAACAATAAATATTGACTCACGCACCATAGAACGGAAATCTACACCCGGGTAGACAACCAGATGGCAAGCCTGCTGGCGCCCTTCACGGCTGCGGAAAGCAGGGGATAAAACGGCGCATCTTCCGCTCCCTGAGCGAGGCTTGTATCGTGATGCTCGGCTTCTTCCGCACGAAACGTTTCGATGGTCCGAGAAAGCGCACTCTCATTTTCATCCAGCCGTTGCCGTTGCGCGGCATAATGTTCATCGATCACGGACTCAACCGCCACCGTGCAGGCAAACGCCGCTTTTTCGCCCATCAGCGCCGTTGCGGCACCCAGTGCAAACCCTGCCACATGCCATAACGGCATCAGTGCGGTCGGCCGGACATTGCGTTCGCGCATAAGATTCTCAAAGGTTTCCAGATGCCGTTTCTCCTGCCCCGCCATATGTTCCACCAGCTTGCGTGCGGACGGCGAACGCAGCACGGCCAGCTGGCCTGCATAAATGCGCATGGCGCCATATTCACCCGCATGATCGACCCGAATCATGCTTTCGACGTCCTGTTGTTCTGTCGGATCACCGGGCAGTCTACGCATTCCCATCTCCCCTCTTCAGAAATTGCTGCAATGCAGAAAAGGTGAATCCGGCAAGGAAGAGTGACCATACCATGTTCAACCCCGCCATGGTGATACCGTGAAATTCCCATTGCGGCTGGTCGCAGGCAACCACGGGCGCATTCTGAATCCTTTTGAGAAAATCATCCACTGACTGATTGGGCGCAGCTTCACCGGTGGTGCAGGTAGAAGGCCCCGCCACCAGGTGTTTTTCCACGGCCACATGATAGGTGGCAATAAGGCTGTTGGTCAGAAACACCACCGCGATAAGACTAATCAAACCAGCCTGATAACGTGGCTTCCATAGCCCCAGCAACGAAAGGGCGATAACCAACGCAAACGGCACCCGCTGGATAAGACAGAGGTGACAGGGTTCCAGCCCGATGGCATATTGGGCAGCATAGGCAATTGCCAGCGACGTAAGGCTCACAGCCAGTGTAAATCGCAGAATGATAGTGAGAAGATTGGATGTCCAAATCATGGCTGAACTTTAGACCGGTAGCAATAAAGAGGCAATAAAACGATAGAAATAAACGAATTATTTACCCCTGTCCGTTAGGATATAAGGATAAGGAGACCCTCACATGACCCGTATCATTCTCTCCGCTTATCTGCGTTCGCCTTTCACTCTTGCCGGCAAAGGTGCGCTCACGCGCGTACGGCCCGACGATATGGCCGCACAGGTGATTAAGGCCCTCGTCGCCAAAACAAAGCTCAAGCCCGAGACGCTGGAAGATCTGCTGCTGGGCTGCGCCTTTCCCGAAGGCGAACAGGGGCTCAATCCCGCCCGCCAGATTGTGTTTCTCGCAGGCCTCCCTGTCACAGTGGCAGGCGCCACGGTCAACCGCTTCTGCGGATCGTCCATGGAGGCCATTCATATGGCCGTAGGGAAAATCGCCGCCGGTGCGGGCGAAGCCTTCCTCTGCGCCGGAGTGGAATCGATGACGCGTATTCCGATGGGCGGATTCAATCCCGCTCCCAATCCCGGTCTCTATGCCAACTATCCGCAAGCCTACGACTCGATGGGCAAGACCGCCGAGACGCTGGCCAAAAAATACGGCGTCACACGCAAGGAGCAGGAAGAGTTCGCACTGAAGAGCCACCAGAAAGCCGCGAGCGCCAACATGACAGAGGAGATCGTTCCCATCACCCATAAAGGCGGCACGGTGGACAAGGACGGCTGCATCCGCGCGGACGCCAACCTGGAGAAAATGGCGACGCTGGCACCGGCATTCGATGCCGCAGGGTCGGTTACCGCCGCCACCTCTTCGCCGCTTACCGATGGCGCAAGCGCGGTGCTGGTGTGTTCGGAAGCCTATGCGGACAAGCACGCATTGCCCAAGCTCGCCGTAATCAAGTCCATCGCGGTGGCGGGCGTGCCGCCGGAAATCATGGGAATCGGCCCGGTCGAAGCCACGAAGAAAGCGCTCGCACGCGCGGGACTCACCATCAAGGATATGGACATCATCGAACTCAACGAGGCGTTTGCCGCGCAGTCCATTCCCTGCATCCGCGATCTGGGAATCGACATCGCCAAGGTCAACCTCGAAGGCGGGGCGATTGCGGTGGGGCATCCTCTGGGAGCCTCAGGTGCACGCATCACCGGCAAGGCGGCATTGCTGCTCGCCAGGCATCATGCGAAATACGCGCTTGCGACGATGTGCATCGGCGGCGGCCAAGGGATTGCCACGGTGCTGGAGAAGCCGTAGCGCTACGCCGCGTTGCCTTCGGTCATTTCCTTCTGGAGCTTTTCCATCGCACGCGACTCTATCTGACGCACGCGCTCGCGCGAGATGTTGTAGGTCTTGCTTAAGTCCTCAAGTGTCGAGGGCTCTTCCTTGAGTCGCCGTTCCCGGATGATGGCCTGCTCGCGCGGATTGAGCTTCAAGAGCGCCGCTTCAAGCTTGTCGTGACGCACCCCCTGCTCCTGCGACTCCACCAGCCGCACTTCCTGATTGTCAGCTGGGTCGGCCAGCATATCCTGCCATTGCCCGTCATTATCCTCACCGCCGATGGGAGCGTTCAAATGCTGATCGTGCGCGGACATACGGGTATCCATGTCGATCACATCCTGCTCCTTCACGCCCATCTTTCCCGCGATCTCCTTGAGCTCGGCAGGCGTGAGCACGCTGCTGGCGGACGGGTTCTCCCCCGCACGCAGGCGGTTCTTCATCTTGCGCAGGCCGAAAAAGAGTTTCTTCTGTGCGGCACTGGAGCCGATTTTCACCAGCGACCAGGAACGCAGTACATATTCCTGAATGGATGCCTTGATCCACCACATCGCGTAGGTCGCGAGCCTGAAGCCGCGATCCGGCTCGAAGCGGCGCACCGCATGCATCAATCCGATATTGCCTTCCGCCATGAGTTCGCTTGCCGGCAGCCCGTAGCCACGGAACTGGCCCGCAATCTTTGCGACCAAGCGCAGATGGCTAGTGACCAGCCGATGCGCAGCCGCGACATCGCCATGCTCATGAAAACGCTTGGCCAGCATGTATTCTTCCTCTTCGCTCAAGAGGGGGAATTTGCGAATCTCCTGCAGATAGCGCTTGAGTCCGCTCTCGGAAGTGAGTGCGGGAAGAGTATTGCTCATGCGGATGCCTTAAGTTGGAAGGGAATGTTGAGGACAGTATAAGGTACAAAAAAAGGGTTTTCAAGAGGTGTCCAAAAGTATACCGATCGGTTGGAATTTAAAATCAACCTACTGATAATTGATTATTAATAAACAAATTGATGATCAAACATCTTTCGTATTTTATGCGATTTACTCATAAAAAAATCCATTATCAGTGATGGGAAGCATTTCTTGATTCTCGATAGGGGGTGCACTTAATCTATGCGCCTGCCAGGGCTGCCAGCAAATCCTGCAGATCCTGCGGGAGTTTGGATGTGAACTCCATCTTTTCGCCCGTTGTCGGATGCAGCAGCGTGAGTGCGGCAGCATGCAATGCCTGACGATGGAAATTGAAGTCCCTGCCCTTGCGGCCATAGACTTGATCGCCCACCAACGGATGACCGATATGGGTCATATGCACGCGAATCTGGTGGGTACGCCCACTCTCTAATGTACAGCGCAGCAGGGCGCTGGTGGTGAACGATTTCTCAGTCGTGTAATAGGTGACCGCGCTCCTGCCGCTGCCGGTGACTGCCATTTTCTTGCGGTTCTGGGTGGAGCGGCCGATGGGGGCATCCACCTTGCCGGACAATGGGCGGGGGTTGCCTTTGACTACAGCCAAGTACTGTCGCTTGAGCGTACGCGCCGCAAGCTGCGCCGAGAGATGCTTATGTGCCGCATCATTCTTGGCGACCACTAGAAGCCCGCTCGTATCCTTGTCGATACGGTGGACGATGCCGGGTCGCATGATGCCGCCAATGCCGGAAAGCGATGCGCCGCAATGGGCGAGCAGTGCATTCACCAGCGTATCCTCGGTGTGGCCGGGGCCCGGATGGACCGTCATGCCGGCGGGCTTGTCGATGATCACCAGATCGTCATCCTCATATATGATGGCAAGCGGCGTGTCGGTCGCCACAATATTCAGGGCTTTGGGAGCCGGAACCATCACGTTATAGGCTTCAGCCGGTTTGACCTTGCGGGCAGCGTCCGTTATGGTGGCCCCTTCCAGCGTCACGCAGCCCTGCTCCAGCAGTTGCTGCACGCGATTGCGGGAGAACCCGGACAGGTGCGCGGCCAGATATTTATCCAACCGTTCACCACTGTCCGGAACATCGACAATAACGGTTTTGCTTTCGCTTTCGGTATGACTCATTCGCCCAATCTATTCGCGCTGAAGCTGCTTGTCATCTCTCTTGGAGTGGTGCTGCTTGGCGGTATGATATTTATGATCACCTCCCTTGTGCATGCCGCCAATACCGAAATGGCCGTGCAGCAATGCAGCGACGTGGCGGTGCATATCAACGGACAGGGCACGCTCACGGGTGTTATCCCACAAGGAAAACTCATACAACTCACCTATACATCGGGTGAGCAGGCCAAAGTGCTCACGGTCGACCGCTGCACGGGAACGCTGCTTCAGACACTCACGGTAATGCCATGATACACTATATCTCTACACGCGGGCAGGCTCCTGCCCTTTCCTTTGAAGATGCCGTGCTTGCGGGGCTCGCCAGCGACGGCGGACTTTATGTGCCGGACAGCATCCCGCAATTTAAGCCGCATGAGATACTGGAGCTGGGCAAGCTCTCCTATACGGAGCTGGCCTACCGGGTGATGCAGCCCTTCATCGGCAGCGCCATCCCGGAAAAGGATCTGCGCAAGCTGATTGAAGGAGCGTACGGCACCTTCCGTCATCCGGCCGTGGCACCGCTCAAACAGCTGGGTCACAATGAATTCCTGCTTGAGCTGTTCCATGGGCCGACGCTGGCGTTTAAGGATTTCGCGCTGCAGTTTCTAGGCCGCACGCTTGAGTATTTCCTGGCAAAACGCAAAGGGCACCTGACCGTGGTGGGCGCAACCTCGGGCGATACCGGGTCGGCCGCCATCGAGGGCTGCCGCGGGCGCAAACGCATGAGCATTTTCATCCTGCACCCCAAAGGCCGCGTCTCGGACGTGCAGCGCCGCCAAATGACAACAGTGACCGACAAGAACGTCTTCAATATCGCAGTCGACGGCACGTTTGACGACTGCCAGGACATCGTCAAATCGCTGTTCGCCGATAAGGCATTCAGAACCAAGCAGCAGCTGACGGCAGTCAATTCGATTAACTGGGCACGCATCCTGGCGCAGGTGGTCTATTATTTCTATGCGGCACTGGCCGTGGGTGCCCCTGCCCGTCAGGTGAGCTTCTCAGTCCCCACCGGCAATTTCGGTGACATCTATGCGGGTTATATTGCAAAGCAGATGGGGTTGCCGATAGACAAGCTCATCATCGCCACCAACCGCAATGATATTTTAGCGCGCGCGCTGGCAACGGGCACCTACAGCATGCAGGGTGTAAAACCGTCGCTCAGCCCGAGCATGGATATTCAAATCTCGAGCAACTTCGAGCGGCTGCTATTT
>Ga0207130_1103_pt1 | contig 27597 bp, 27 predicted proteins | sample Alteio_BWMinHeat_16_FD_153545 | JGI IMG/M metagenome (GOLD analysis project Ga0207130, IMG submission 153545) | Enriched cells from forest soil in Barre Woods Harvard Forest LTER site, Petersham, Massachusetts, United States -... | ecosystem: Environmental > Terrestrial > Soil > Temperate forest >... | reverse complement strand
CCGATGGCGCACCCAGTTGCGAATACGCGTGTTCTGGATATGCATGAACTCGGCCCCAATCGAACTTGCATAGATTTTTTCTAACAACGCGATCATCTCGCGCAGGCTCATCTGGCGATTATCGAAAAAGAATTTCGAGGAGACGCGCAAATCGAGATCTTTCTCGCTGAATCCCAGTTCGCGCAGTGTCAGTAGAGGATTTTCCGGGCGTTTATCCGCCAGCGGATTCACTCGGGCGATAGTGTGCCCGAGCGTCCGATAAGCGTAAATGAGCCCGTCGATGCGCGTTTGCAGCCAGCTCTCGCGACGTTCGGCCGGCGCGGTCGCTACCGCCGGGGCGCCATTGCGTTGCGGCAGATTGCCCAGCTCAAAACCCTCGAAAAATGCCGACCAACCTAAATCGACTGACTCCGGATTCTCCTGCCAACGGCGGTAGTTTTCCTCGATTAAATCGAGATTTGCACGAGCAGCAATTGAGGTGCGCATGACGATTTAATCTGCAACTATTACGCCTGCCAGCAAGTTGACACTGCAAATGCAGCTCTCATAGTGCTCCGCAAAATGACGCCTCTTCGAAGAGTTGTTCTCTCTCTCGTGACCGTTGGTGCGGTCTGCCTTTGGGGGCCAACATTTTCTTTCGCTCAAGCCGACCCCGCCGCTGAGCCGAGCGTGCTCGCCGTCGCAAAAGTGCTGCCGGCGGTTGTAAACATCAACACGGAGCGAGTTGTTCGAAGAACGGTGCGCGATCCATTTGAGGACTTTTACTCGCAGTTCTTCGGTCAATACCGCAGCCGCCCGCGCGAAATTCGTCAGACGCTGCAGAGTCTTGGTTCCGGTTTCATCGTCGACCCGGCTGGCTATATCGTTACAAATCAGCACGTGGTCGAGCGCGCGGCGGATTTAAAAATCCAGGTCACAACGAACGATGGCAAGACTTACAACGCACATTATATCACCGGTGACGACAAAACCGATCTCGCCTTCATCAAGATCGACGCGAAGGCTGCGTTTCCGTTTATCAGCCTCGACAACATTTCCCCGAACTTGCTCGGTCAAACCGTCATCGTCGTTGGCAACGCCGTTGGATATGGCAGCTCCATCAGCCGGGGGGTGCTCAGCGCGACCAAGCGCGACATCACGATCGACAACATCGATTACAAAGATTTGGTCCAGACCGACGCCGCTATTAATCCGGGTAACAGCGGCGGCCCAGTGATCGATCTTTCCGCCCGTTTGGTGGGCATCAGCTCCGCAAAAATGGCATTTACTCCGCAAGGAGTTCCCACTCAAGGATTGGGATTCGCTATTCCGGCAGAGATCGTGCGCGACAGTGTCGCCCAATTCCAAAAGGTCGCGCAAAAACAACCGGCGAAAAACCCAGGTGCTGCCGAGGGGCCATCTGCCTCCAATGCGGAGCGCTTTTTTGGAATGCAACTGCAAGATTTGACCCAGGAACTAACGGACGCCCTCGGTTACGCGCTGGGCCGTGGCGTGCTGGTGAGCGCGGTTGAATCGGACAGCCCGGCGGATCAAGCCGGGATCCAACGGGGGCTCGTCATTTACCGCGTCGGCAAGTACGACGTCAATTCGACTAAGCAGGTGGAAAGTCTGCTCGGTCGTGCCAGTAGCGGAACAAGCGTCGATTTTGCCGTCGGCGTGATGCGGCCGGGGGGTGGAGGACAGCGTGTGGAAACAGTTACGCTGGCGGCGCGTTAACTAACGAAAATTTTTCGCAACGCGTGAACGATTCGATTGTCTGATGGAATGATTCGCCATGATAAAAGTTGAAAATCTCACCAAACGCTACGCCGGGCAGACCGCGATCAAGGATTTGAATTTCGAGGTGGGTAAAGGCGAGATCATGGGATTTCTCGGACCAAATGGCGCGGGCAAGACAACGACAATGCGGATCCTGGCGAGCTACATGCCACCCTCGTCGGGCCGCGCCACCGTTGCAGGATTCGACGTTTTCAAGCAATCATTGCAGGCGCGCACGCATCTCGGCTACATGCCTGAAAATGTGCCGCTCTATAATGATATGCGGGTAACGGAGTACCTCGACTATCGAGCGGCTCTCAAGGGCGTACCGCACCGGCGGATCATGGAACGTGTGGGAGATGTGAAGGAACTTTGCGGACTCAAGGAGGTAGAGAAAAAACTCATCGGGACGCTTTCTAAAGGCTATCGCCAACGCGTCGGACTGGCCGATGCGCTCTTGCATGAGCCCGATCTCCTCATTCTTGATGAACCGACCATCGGACTGGACCCCAATCAAATTCGCCAGGTTCGCGAATTGATCAAAAACATCGGCAAACAACATACCATCTTGCTCTCGACGCATATCCTGCCGGAGGTCGAGATGACCTGTAGCCGGGTCATCATTATTCACAAAGGACGGATCGAAGCCTGCGACACGCCCGAGAATTTGCTCGGACAAATCCGACAGGCTGGAGGTGTCGTAGTTGAGGCGAAGGTGGGAAATGATAATGGGGCGGAAGAATTGAAGAAGATTTCCGGCGTTCGCGACGTGACTACGGAGACAAGTGGCGTGTGGAGAACTTTTTCGCTACGCGTCGAATCGGGAACAGATGTGCGCGCAGAAGTCTTTCAACTAGCGTCCGCCCGACGCTGGACCCTGCGCGAATTATCGCAACGCCGCGCCACGCTTGAAGACGTATTCGTGGAGATCACGCACCCGGACGAAGTCTAACGGAGAATGGAATTGGAGTAATGAAGTGTTGGAGTAGTGGGGAATTGGAGTCATGAGTTATCAAACAAAACTTCGGAACAAAAATCGCGGGTATATGAATCTAATCGTTTGGCAGAAAGCCATGGACCTATTCGAGTTCGCGTGGAAAACCGCTTACGTCGAAGGTAAGATTCACTTCAAACTCCGCTCGCAATTTGTCGATGCAGTTCAGTTCGTTTCCTCCAATATCGCGGAAGGCTATGGCCGACGATCCATTAATGAATACATCCAACATCTTTATATCGGGCTGGGGTCGCTCGCTGAAACGCTGACTCGTGCATTTGGCCTAAACCGCACCGGACAAACCTCAGAGCCTCGGATCCGCCATTTCGCTGAGCTTCATTACGAGGTCGAGAACCGTCTGCTGCGATTGATCGAGAAGCTCGAACAGAAGCGGGAGGAAGGGGATTGGATTGCACGAATCTCTGAAGATCCAGAAGAGTATCGGGTCGACCCATTAATCCAACACTCCACTACTCCAATCTCCCCCATCCCCTGCAGCACTCCGTTCCGCAATCTGAGCGCATGAGAAAATTTTACATTCTGCTTTTACGCGAAGTGCGCAGCTACTTCTACTCGCCTATCGCCTACATCGTTCTTGTCTTTTTTCTGCTGGTCAGCGGCGTCGATTTCTATTTCCAGATTTCCTTCATGAATCAGCGTCCTGTCGCTTACTCGGTTCAGGAAGCGTTTTTCAATTCCGTTTTCTTCTGGTTCGCATTTGTTCTGATTTTTCCCTTGATCACGATGCGCTTGTTCTCGGAAGAATTTAAACTCGGCACGATTGAGCCGCTTACGACCGCGCCGGTGCGCGATTGGCAGGTTGTACTCTCCAAGTTTTTCGGGGCAGTCTTCTTCTACTTTGTCCTCTGGCTCCCGACGCTGGTTTATTTCTGGATCTTCCAGGCGATCACACATCAACCGGCGGCGAACTCGCCGGGAGCGTACTGGGGCTCCTACCTCATGTTGTTGTTGTTGGGGATGTTTTATCTGTCAGTCGGCTGCCTGGCTTCAGTTCTAACCAAGAATCAAATCATTGCCGCCGTCATTTCCTTCTGCGCGATCACACTCTTGTTTTTTATGGGACTGATCCAGTTCATCCTTCTGGATGTGAGTTCGGGGGCTCGACAGCTTCTCGGATACTTCTCGGCCATCGAGCAAATGGGAACACTTTCGCGCGGTATCCTCGACACGAGACCAATGGTTCTTTATCTGAGCATGACGATCGTGATGTTGATACTCACGTATCAGGCATTCCAATCGCGCAAATGGAGGTTATGACGATGGCGGAGGAAGCCACATCAGACCCAAAGCCCAAAAAAATCGGGCGCGTTCAGATTGGATTCAACGTTGCCGCGCAGGTTCTGCTCGTCCTCTTTCTCGCTGCCATGGTAAATTATCTCGGCCTGGAGCATTACAAACGTTGGGACTTTTCCCGCGACCAGAAATACGCGCTTTCTGATAAAACGAAGCGTTTTCTCGACTCCATCAAGAGCAAAGTGCGGATCACGGTTTTCTTTTCCAATACGCCGATCACCGCCGACGTGCAGAATTTACTGACCGAGTATCAGTACGCGGCCAAGGGAAAGATTGACGTCGAGAATATCGATCCAGAGCGCAATCTCTCTCGCGCCAAGGAGTTGTTCGACAAATACAAGGTGGTCAGCGACGAGAGTCTTATCGTGGTCGATTACGAAGGCCGCAATAAGACGGTAAAGGCGTCGGAAATGGCCGAGATAGATCAAAGCGGCATGGCTTTCGGGGAAGGACCGCGGGTCGCCTCGTTTAAAGGCGAACAAGCTTTGACCGGCGCGATAATGGACCTGGTCGAGGGCAAAAAAAACACGCTGGGCTACGTGCTTGGTCATAAGGAACCGCCGCTCGGCGAGCAAAGTCCCATCTCCATTCTGAAAACATTTATCGAAAATGAAAACATTAAGTTCCAGGAACTAAACCTTTTTGAATTGGGCGAGATCCCTCCGGACGTGAAAGCAATCGTGGTGGCCGGGCCGCAATACGATTTTTCGGATCGTGAAATGAAATTATTGCGCGATTTCTGGGAAAAACAGGGTCGGATTCTACTCCTGCTGGATCCGGCGGCGAAAACACCAAAGCTCAACGCTTTTGTAAACGAGCTCGGCGTGAAAATGAACGATGATCGCCTGATGGTCTTTCTCCGAACGGGAATTCAAGAACTTGCGCTGACTCGGGATGTGCAAGCGCACTTTTTAAGCGACAGCCCTATCACAAAACGACTTGCCGGCGCGCGGGCCTTGTTTTTCGGCGGCACATCGTCCTTAATGCTCCAGCCGGATCGGGTGCGCGCGGCCAATATTCGAGTCGAGCCATTGCTTCAAGCCGAGAAAGGTTATTTTGCGGAGACGGATTACAATTCCAGCGATCAAGCCAAACTGCAGGCTGACGCCGCGAAAAATACCGGGACGCCATTAACCATCGCAGCGTCGATTGAAAAAGGAGGAAGCGGCGACACGCGGGTGCAGGTGAACTCAGCGCGCATGGTTGTGGCGAGTAACGCCACCTTCATTCAAGATAATGCACTGACGCAGGACCAGCAGTCCCTCGATTTTATTTCCGGCAGCGTGAACTGGCTGCTTAGTCGGGAACAATTAATCGGTATCGCTCCGAAAGTGCCCAAGACTTTGACGTTTAGTCTTAGCGAAGACTCCTTGCGAAATGTGCGCTGGATTATTTTGGTCCTGATGCCACTGATTCCGGCGCTAATCGGCGGAGCAGTTTGGTGGCAACGTCGCGCTTAGCTCCCGGTTCATCGAGAAAATGAAGCCCAAGAACACGTTAATTCTTTTGACTATCGTGGCGGCAGTCGCGGCCTTCATCCTATTTTACGAAAGAAAGCAGCCGAATACCGAAAATGCCAAACGTCAATCGCAGAACGTCGTCAATTTCGACCGCGAAAAATTGGATGGCATTATTATCCAGAACGGAGACGACAAAATTGAGCTGCGTCGTCACGATCGTAAGTGGCGACTGGAAGCGCCGATTAAGGACCAGGCCGACAGTTCTTTAGTCGACAATTTAGTCCTCGAGCTTGAAGGTTGGCAAAAAGAAACGACGATCTCGCCGAAGGAAATCGAGGCCGACAAGAACAAGTTGAGCGAATTCGGCCTAATTAAATCGAAACTGCGGCTCAAGTTGATCGGCCAGGGGGCACCGGCCGAAATTTTCCTGGGCAAAGATGCCGCGCTCGAAGGCAAGATGTACGTGCGCTTCGAGAATTCGAAGGAGACGTTTGTCACGTCGCAGTCGGGTCAAGAAAGCAATCGAGAAAAAAGCGGACGATTTTCGGGACAAAAAACTGACTGACTTAACCACTGCTCAGGTCTCGCGCGTCGTGCTCAAAACGCCGGCAGGCGAAATGGATTTGGAGAAAAAAGCGGATCATTGGGAAATCGTCCGGCCGTTGCGCGCCCGCGGTGACGATCAAAAGATCGGCGACCTGATTGCCCAGGTTACGACGGCGCGCATTCAGCGATTTGTGGCGGATGATGGCGGAGACTTGCACCCCTATGGTTTAGCGGAGCCGCGCGGTTCGATCACATTGTTCGGCGATAACGACAAATCCGCCGGCCGGATGGATTCGTCCCGTGGCGAACAAGGACAGATGCTTCAGCTCGGTGCTGCCCCGGAAAAAGAGAAAGATCAGGTTTACGTGCGTTTTCCGTCGCGCAATTTCGTTTATACTTTGCCAAAAAAAGTCGGGGAAATCCTCAACACCAAACCGAATGATGTGCGCGATCGGCATCTGGCACGGATCGACAAAAATATTCTCGATCGGATAACGATCGAGGTACCGGGCAAAAGCAAAACCATTCTTGCACGGAAAGACGAGAACTGGAGCATCGCCAATCATAACAATACTGCGGCAAACTCTTCTGAGGTGCAGCGTTTGATCGACACTTTTAGTAACGAACAGGTCACGAAGTTCGTTGAAGACGTCGCCTCCAACCTACCGAAGTACGGCTTGGATAAACCGCAGTTGCAATTGACTTTTAGTTCGTTCGCGTCGGAAAACACGGCCGAAACTAAGGCGGGCGAACATCCATTCGTAACCATCGCCTTCGGAAAAGTCGACGGCGACAACGTTTATGCGCGCGTGGGTGAGGAACCATTTATCGTGGCCGTAGGTCGCGCTCTCATCAACAACGCGAACGCCGATCCACTGCAATGGCAGGAGTTATCGATCTTTAAGCTCAAGCCGGAACAAATCCATCGATTCAGCGTTGTGACCGACAAAGAATTATCGCTCACTCGTGGCGCCAACAATCAATGGAGTTGGATCAAAGGCAGCGGCCAGATCAACCAAACAAATGTCCAGTCGTTCTCGAATACTTTGTCGGCCCTGCATGCGGTTCGGTGGGTTGGAGCCACCACGCCGCAACATGGCTTCGATAAGCCTCAACTCGTCGTGACCTTCACAACGTCTCCGGATGATAAAGCTTCACATAAATTGACTGTGGGTGCTCCGACCGGTGATGGGATGTGGTTCGCGCGCGTCGACGAGCGCGACGGCACATTCATTATTAATAATCCTGATTTGAACGCATTGAAGCTGCCTGTTGTTCAACCACCGGCTTCATCGCCTTCACCGACAACAGATGCAAATGTTTCTCCGGCGGCTTCGCCCGCGACAAGCGCTTCTCCCACTCGGCAGGTGATCCCCTCGCCCGTGGCTGCGCCAACGCCGTAAAGTCCAAGGAGTGGCGGTTTTCAACCGCCGGCCAAACGGGGAGGGACGAGCTCCGTCTCGTCCCTAAAGTTATGGGACATCACAGAGGGCGTCCCTCCCCAGCGCGGCTCCGTGCGCTCTCTTTCGACGGTCAGCGACCGCTGCTACAATTTCTCTCCTGTATAAATTGTCGCGATCCCCGCAGTCAGCGGTTCAGCGGCAGCATTGCTAAAACCAGTCGATTCCATCAATCGCACCATCGTCTCGCCGCTGGGAAATTGTTCGATCGAATCGCCCAGATAATTGTAAGCGCTTTTTTGTTTGGTCAGGAACGATCCAACAACGGGCAGACAGCGATGCAAATAAAAGCGGTAACCGGCGCGCAACATTGGTAACGACGGCAACGAGAATTCAAGTATGAGCAGATGACCTCCCGCTTTGAGCACGCGTCGCATTTCACCCAGCGCCAAATTCCAATTCGACAGATTGCGAAGTCCGAATGCGATCGTCACACAATCGAAAGAACCATCGGCAAATGGCAGCTTCATGGCGTCGGCCGTCATGACTCGCCGAAGGCCTTTCCGTTTCGCGATGGCCAGCATTTTGTCGGAAAAATCGGCACCGAGAATTTCGGCATTTGGCATTTTCCTTTGCATGGTGAGAGCCAGATCCCCAGTGCCCGTGGCCAGGTCCACGATTGAGTGGGGATGCCAGCCCGCGACAATGTCGGCGGCGCGTTTTCGCCAATAAAAATCCGCGCCGCAACTGAGCACGTGATTGGCCAAATCATATCGCCCGGCGATTGATCCGAACATTTTCCGGACCCGCTCCGGCTCTGCGTAGGATGCAATGTCCAAGAACGGAACGTCCAACAGCTTGCCCTGTCTGTCACGCCGAAGCTCCTAACTCAGGCGTCCGCCTGATTCTTGGCTAACCCGACAGCGGAGACGCCTATATTACGCTGTGCGTGGCTGTGCGTGGGCGAAGCTTCCGAACGTTCGCCGCAACCGAAAAGCCAGAATCATCAAAAGGATTCCAAAGACGAGAGCGTAAGCTCCAATCCACCAGATGAGCACGAGCGCGCCTGCTGTCGGATAAAGTAACAGCACCACGCCAAACACGATCGAGGCGATTCCGCCGAGAATAAGCAGCCATTCATGGCGGATGGGCCTGTAGCTCAGCGGTTAGAGCAGGGGACTCATAATTGCCTAACGAGTTTTTGCGTAGGTTTTCGCGACATTGCGCAGTCTGTTTTTCAGAGCTAACCCGAAGCAAACCGATTCACGCGGCGTTTCGCTGACTTACGCTGTTTTGCAGCAAAAAAGTTTCGAGCCGTAGAAAACGACCGTGAACTTTTGGGCTCGCTATTAGCGTCAAGGGTCACGTTCACTCATCCCTGAGGATCGACGCGCAAGGTGACTCGCGCGCGCGTGGAAAGAGTCCCAGCGCCGTCGCGACGACGAACAGCGCGAGAGGAAGTTGGAATCTGGAGATCATATCCAAGAAACTACTGGTTTTTGTTACTCCGACACTCAGCGCCAAAAGTTAGAACGAAGTAACTTTAGACACCGTTACGTAAGATTTTGTCTGAGGTCTCTTTCATTCCGCCCTGGCCGCTAAAACGCAACCACATCAAGCACGGCGCGCGAAACATTTAGGGAGAATTCTATGAAACTATTTTTCATTGCATGGCTTAGCGTTTTTGCTTCTAGCATGGCTGCTGCTCAAGCGCCGGAGGAGGAAACAGGGGGTACGGCCGGCCGCCAAGCAAAGCAGCCCGGCCATCCCGGTTATGCGCAGGTCGCGGACGACGACAAACAAATGGACCGTGCGGTTGAAAATGCGCAAAAGTCGCTCGGCTTTTTCATGGCCGCACTGCGAGCGAAGAAAAGCGGCGATACTGTTTTTGAAATCAAGAGGGCTTTTGTCGACGGCGATAAAGTCGAGCATCTCTGGATCAGAGGGGTCAGCTACGACGGCAAAAAATTTCAGGGCAAAATCGATAATAACCCAGTCGATGTAAAGAACGTTCACCTCGGCCAGCGCGTCAGTGTCGTGCCAGAGGAAGTGACCGACTGGATGTTTCTAAAAGATGGCAAGTTGATCGGCGGATACACCACGCGCGTGCTTTATGCGCGGCTTTCCCCGGAGGACAAAGCGGCGTTCGATAAGGAAGCTGAGTTCGAAATCAAATAGCGGGGGCGAGAATATGAAAATGAAAATCTCTGCATCAAGGTCTCTCATCATCGTTGCATCGCTTCTAGGGGCAGCCATTGGAATAACGGGATGCGCTGATTATGCCAGCGTCGGCGTGGGCTATGGTGACGCCTACTACGTGCCGGATTACCGGCCATTGTATGCCAGCTATTTTTACGATGGTCTGCCTTGGTGGGGTCCAAACTACTATTACATTCGGAAAAAGATCGTGGTGAAAGACGTGGATCGGCACGTGAACGTAAATAGAAACGTCTATTATGGCGGGCACCATTTCGTCCGCGACTGGCGCGGACGAGGTGTTGCAACGCGTGCTGCTGGAGAAGGCCGCTTTCGCGACCGGCGTTAATCGTCGAGAAGCGCGCTAGGTGTGCACAGAACACGCCAGATCTGGCCTGTCGTAAAACCTTTGTGGGAGCCAGCTTGCTTCTTCAAGCAGCTAGATCATTGGCGTCCCCATTCGAAGATACGGCGTCTCGCTTTTCGAGCCGGCTGGCAATCAGGCGGGACGCCTGAGTTACCAGCTTCGGCGTGAGAGGCGAGACGCCTGTGTTACCGCTGATTCGCAACCAACACCCGATACGCCCGTATTACGCTGTGCGTGGCTGCGCGTGGGCAAAGCTTCCGAACGTTCGCCGCAACCGAAAAGCCAGAATCATCAGAAGGATTCCAAAAACGAGCGCGTAAGCGCCGATCCACCAGATCAGTACGAGAGCGCCCGCTGTCGGATAAAGTAACAGAGCCACACCGAACACCACCGAAGCGATTCCCGCGAGAATAAGGAGCCATTCATGGCTGATGACCTTGCGCAATTGTACTGCGGCGAAAATTTCGATACCGCCGATGACAATGGCCCAGGCGGCAATCATAATCAGCAAGCCGAGAGCTGTGATTCCGGGCAAGAAAAATGCGATCAACCCAGCGAGGATGCTGAGAATCCCGCCCAAAATCAAAGCGCCGAATCTGGGATAACCCCGTGGCGCATTCCAGGCCAGGATGAGCGAACAGATGCCGTTCACCAGAGCAAATGCGCCAAAAAGGCAGACTAAAACGAACAAGGTGATTCCAGGCCAAACAAAAGCCAGAATCCCAAAAAGCACGCCAGCCAGGCCGCGCAAAGCCAACAACCACCAATTACGGGCAAGCAAGTCTGCTACCGTTAGAGTTATAGTCGAGTCGCTAATTCCATTCATACATATCTCCTCATATATTGCATTTCGCTTTCTTGTGTCTCGATTCCATTGCGCAATGAGCGCACTTCGGAATGAAGACGTTCGAGTTCACTCATTAGATCTAGAATAATTTTGATTCCGGGCAGATCGTTGCCACAGACCGACCGGAGAGAATCAATCCGCCGCAACGCGCGAATGGCGTCTCGGTCGAAATAGTAGCCGCTGCCGACCGCGCCGAGCGCCGGAGAGACAAGACCATGCTTGCAATAAACAAGAATCGTCCGACGAGGCAGATCAACCAGGTGCGCCGTCGCCTCGATTGTGTAGACAGCGTCGGGCGCGGGCTCGAACAATTGAAGCGCGCGGCTGGCACTAGGTTGATCACTCCGACTCGTCTGCGATGTGCGCAGGTTCGATTGATTTGGCATGATACTCATTGGATAAGCTACGTTGCGTATCTGCCGGTTTGCTCTGTTATCGCGGCGATGAACGGCTCAAGACCTCGCGGTCCGTCGTAACGCTCGCCGTTAATGAAGAAGGTTGGTGTGCCGTTGACGCCGCCTCTGACACCGCTCTTGAAATCTTCGCGAACGCGTCCAGCGTAAACGCCGTTTACAACTTCACGGATCAATTTCACTTCATCGAGTCCCAGCGCCGCGGCGTAAGAGGCGAGCGCTTCGTCCTCGAGAGCTTGTTGATTCTCGAAGAGCATGTCGTGCATTTCCCAGAAGCTTTCCTGGGCTCCCGCCGCCTCCGCGGCTTCGGCCGCGTGCTCCGCATGCGGATGCACGTTCGTCAGCGGAAAATGCCGAAAGGCGAAACATAGGTTATCACCGAAATGCTCCTGAATCGCTTGGACGACTGGATAAACCGCCCCGCAGGCCGGGCATTCAAAGTCTCCGTATTCAAGAAGCGCTGAAGCGGCATCAATAGAGCCTTGAATATGGTCACGCCCAGCCTCAGGCAGCGTGAATTTTATTGGTGTGATCATTTTGCCTCGTTTTGCTTTGGAGATCTTCTAACGCAGATAAGATTCCGTTGGCTCCAGGATTGACGCCTATGGGGGAAACATAGCTCCAGTGAATCGCCCCGTTTGCGTCGATGACAAAGAGCGCCCGTTCGCTTACTCCATCCTTGTCGCGATAAACTCCATAGTCGCGCGCCACCGCTCCCTTGGGTTCGAAATCCGCCAGGAGCGGGAAGTGTAATCTGCGGTCGCGTGCGAACGCCGCATGACACCACGCCCCGTCAACCGAGATGCCGATAAGTTCAGCTCGGAAATCCTGAAACTCCTTGAGCATTTCATTGTAAAGCGTCATCTGATCTCCGCAGACCGGACTCCAGTCGGCGGGATAAAAAGCGAGCACGACGGGCTGGCCCCGGAATTCACTCAGGGTCAGCCATTGGTCGGGTGTACTTCGAAGCGTAAATTCAGGCGCCTCAGTCCCTGCCGGCAGCGCGGAGCGGCGACTCTTCGAGTACATATTGTCGTAATGATTGTCGACCGTCATAATGTTCTCATTCCGTTGTTGTCTTGACCGGACACGGGATGCGCGCGTCGTCCGTCACTCCGACGAGCGCGCATCGCGCGGTGGCACAACCGGTCTTAATCAACTTTGACTTCTATCTGCTTGGGCTTTGCGCTCTCGCTTTTCCCGACATGCACGGTGAGCACGCCGTTTTTGAATTCAGCGTTCACGTTGTTGGCATCCGCGTCATCCGGCAGCGTGAAACTGCGCACAAACGTTCCATAAGCGCGTTCAACGCGGTGGTACCTCTTCTTTTTCTCCTCTTTCTCGAATTTCCGTTCACCCGAGATTGTCAGAACGCCGTTCTCGACTGTGACCTTCACATCTTCCTTTTTTACGTCCGGCAACTCGGCTTTGATCAGGTATTCCTTGTCGTCTTCGGTGATATCGGCGAGCGGCGACCAATCTGCCAGAGTCAACTCCTCTCTGCCGTTTGCGCGACGTGCGGGAGCGCGACCAAAGAGACTTGAGAGGCGCTCTTCCAAATCACCCATGGGTTCCCATCGGGTTAGTGTATTTATTGCCATTTTAAGATTCCTTTCATTTGGGGCGGTCATGTTTCCCACTGCGTCCCAGCCGCCGCTCACCCGGGGCACAACGAGTTTAGAAGCTTTCGCTATTAATTACGCAGGCGGGACAGACGACAGTTCGGTAACTTAAGTTTCCTTTTTTAACGGCGGGACAATCCTAGCGCACCAATGTCCGGAAAACTTCGATAAAAAAGCCGCTCGAGCGAATAAGGGAACTTAAGTTACCTCGTGTTTCATCCGGATTTTCGACATTCTTCTGTCATGGATGATTCGAATCCGGTCTGCTCCGCAAAATAAATGAGCGAATTCAAGTACGCGGCTATTGCGTGGTTTATGACAATGATCTCCGTCGTTTGTCTGAGCCACCAACAAATCAACGCTCCAAGCAAATTCGGGAAATCAACAAATTCGCCGTGGAAAATGACCTTGCCGTTGAGCTTCGGGACGTCGGATTGAATGCTACTTTCAAAAGCCGGCGGACCGGCCAATCGAGTTCCTCGCGATGCCCTGCGGCCAAAAAGATTAGCTAGTCTTTTTCTTCTACACGTCTCATTCTGAAGATGATCGATAGGGATTGCGGGCGGAGATTCCGAACCCTTACGGCTTGGCCGAAAACCCAGGAACGGGGTTCGGTGTATTGCATGAAAGCGTCTCTCTTAACGAAATCAGGCGCCAAGAACCGTCGCCGGCAGCATAAACGCAATAGTCTTCGCCCAAAGAATTACCTGCTCTCGACAATGCACGCCATCGGTGAGCGTGAGCGCGTGGAAGAGGAGCTGCGCCGCAGTGAGGCGCTCATCAGCAAGACTGTCATCGAGTCCGCGCTCGAAAAATCTCTACTCCATCTCCACGCCGCCATGGATACCAAGTCTTTGTGGAAGGCCATTCAAGGCGTCATCGACGAGGTGATGCCGAGCTCTTTGATGGGCTTGACGTTGCAGCACAATCCGATTCTTCCGATGATCGCGCTGTGGACAAAGCCACTCCCTAATGACTCTTTCAACTATCGACCAATAGAAGCATATCTTGATGCTTATCCGCGCAGCAAGCTCGTTCGCGCCAGTGATGTCTTTCCAACCCGGAGCAGGCTGTTAAAATCAGACTTTTATCGACAATACATGGTGCCGCATGCGTGCCGCTACGCAGTCGGCCTCTTTTTTTGGAGCAGTCCCAGGCTCATGTGCGTAATCACGATAATGCGCAGCGCAAGACAACGCGATTTCTCCGAAATGGAAATGAAATTGCTTCTGCACCTCCATCCGCAGTTTCAAACTGCCCTTCATCGGCTCGGTTCCCTCGAACACGAGCACTCCGCACGGCTGGCCTTCGAAGGATTTCTCGAACGCCTGCCGCTCCCCACGATTCTCCTGCGATGGAACCTGAAGCTGGCTTATCAGAACCAAGCCGCCCGCGAATTCAGTGCCCTATGGGAAAGCGGGCCCGACCTAGCGCGCGCACAAAAGGCGAATGCTCCGATCCCTGTCCCAATCTTGAATGGATGCCGCATGCTCAAACAGCAGTGGGAAAAATCTTCACGCCTGAATCGGCCCCACCCGGCGGTCGAACAACAGATGATCCATCATCCCAAATGGCCATATCTGCGGGCGACACTTAGCTTGAAACAATTGGGATCGGCTGGTGTGGTTCGGCCGCATTTTCTCATCGAATGCGAGGAGCTGCGTCATCACGGCGAAATACAGCTTGAAAGGCAGACTGCCCGCCTCCCACACCTGGTCCGCCTTACCCGCCGACAACAAGAAGTAACCCGACTCACCTGCGAAGGTCGTAGCAATCAAGAGATCGCCGATGAAGCCGCTTTGAGCTTGGCCATGGTCAAAAAGCATCTTCACTCTATCTTCCGCAAGCTCGAGGTGAACAGCCGCAGTCAGCTCATGGCTCTTATGCACTGAGTTCGCTCTGGCTCATCGCCGAGCCAAGCAAAACAATCAGCCAACTGGCACTTCACCCCGGCGCGTTCAATATCGCACATGAAAACGGCAATTGTTACGGCGCGGCCAGGTCACAAGATCCGTCTTTCCAAGATCGACCCGGATGAGACCGGGGACGTCAAGAAGGAAGATGCGCTCGAACAATTTGCGCTCCTGCGAGAAAAAATAAGCGGGTTGCAAGAAGTCCTGTATGCCGAACATCGGCGGAGCCTCTTGCTCATTTTCCAGGCGATGGATACTGGCGGCAAAGATGGCGCAATCAAAAACCTGTGCGCCGGTTTGAATCCGGCCGGCTTGCAAGTGAAGGCTTTCAAGACTCCATCGCAGGAAGAGCTCGAGCGCGATTTTCTATGGCGGGCGCACCAGGCTGCTCCCAAGCAAGGCATGATTGGGATCTGGAATCGCTCGCATTACGAAGACGTTTTGGTCGTGCGGGTTCACAAAGTGATCACGAAAAAAGTGTGGAAGGCGCGCTACAATCAGATCAACGCTTTTGAAAAAATTCTAACCGAGAATGGAACCACCCTCGTGAAATTCATGCTCTACATTTCCAAGGACGAGCAACAAAAACGGCTGCAAGCTCGCCTCCAGGACCCACAGAAATGGTGGAAGTTTAATCCGAACGATCTCAAGGAACGCGCGCTCTGGCCAAAATATGAGAAAGCGTACGAGGACGCGATCAACGCTTGCACCACTGATTGCGCTCCATGGCACATCGTGCCCGCCAACCACAAATGGGTTCGTAATCTTGCAGTTGCCGAATGCGTGCTGCGGGTCTTAAAAAAAATGGACCCGCGTTATCCCAAACTGTCGTTTGATCCAAAAGCGGTGATCATCGATTAGAAACCGGATTGATGCCTTTAACGGTGTTTCTCTGCGGTGATGTGATGACCGGCCGCGGCATTGACCAGATTCTGCCTCATCCGAGCAGCCCGATGCTGTGTGAATCGTATATCATTGACGCTCGTGATTACGTTGAGCTGGCCGAAGGCGTAAATGGGCCGATCCGTCGACCAGCAAGTTTCGATTATATCTGGGGCGATGCTTTGGCGGAACTTGAGCCAACCAAAGTGGACGTAAGAATCATCAATTTGGAGACGAGCATCACGTCCAGTGATTCTTGTTGGCCAGAGAAGGGCATCCATTACCGCATGAACCCGCGGAACATCGGTTGCCTCACCGCCGCACATATCGACGCGTGTAGCCTGGCCAACAACCATGTCTTGGACTGGGGCTATGCCGGATTAACCGAAACGCTAGAGACTCTGGATCGGGCCGGTATTGCGCATGCCGGGGCGGGACAGAATGCGATGGAGGCGGCGGCACCGGCTATCCTGGAGGTCAGGGACAAAGGCCGCGTCCTCGTCTTCTCTTTCGGCTCGATCACCAGTGGCGTTCCGCCTGAGTGGGCAGCGACGGATAAGCGAGCGGGCGTGAATCTCCTGAATGATCTCTCGAAAGCTACCGCTCGAAATGTGGTGAATCAGATGAAGCAGTTCCAAAAGCCCGGCGACGTGCTGATCGCCTCGATTCATTGGGGTGGTAATTGGGGCTACGAGATTTCAAAGGAGCAAGTCGTTTTTGCGCACCTGCTGGTCGAAGAAGGAGTGACCATCGTCCACGGCCATTCGTCTCATCACGTCAAGTCATTTGAGGTGTACCATGACCGGTTGATCCTCTACGGGTGCGGAGACTTTCTGAGCGATTATGAAGGGATTACCGGATATGAGATGTACCGCGGCGAGCTGACTCTGATGTACTTGCCCCAGGTGGATTCGCGAGATGGCCGGCTCGCCAGCGCGCGGCTCGTCCCGATGCAGGTACGCCGGTTGCAATTGAACCACGCCTCGCCTGCGGAGGCCCGGTTACTTCAATTGCTGCTGAACCGGCTGGGCGAGCCGTTCACCACACAGGTGGAATCAGCTGACGACAACAGCATGAATCTGATGTGGAGCACTAAAGACACCTTTGCATCAGTCGAATCAGGCTGAAGGGTGCTGACGCTTGCGCGGCTGGAGAGTCTCTCTTTTGGCTTTGGTTTTCTTCGGATAAAAACAGAGATCGGGCATAGATCGCCTTCAGACGGTTACTCGACAAGGAGCGGGGGCCGCTTGCCGCCGTTATATATTTTCATGTGCCCAATCGCCTTTTCATTTCACCTCCAACAGAACCTTCTTGCGAGGTGGTGGAAAGGCCCGATCAAGTTCCTCTAAATCTTTTTTCGTGAGGATTAGATCCAAAGCCGCACGATTTTCTCGCACGTGCTCCGGATTGCTGGCTTTGGGAATCGCAATTACATCGCGCTGAAGCAGCCAGGCCAGAGCGACCTGAGCTGGTGTGGCATGATGCCGTGTCGCCACTGATTTTAGTTGAGGTCGATCGAACATCTTTCTTTGCTCCCTCGCCGAATGTCCAATCGGTGAGTAAGCCATGATGGGCAAATCGCGCTCGCGGCACCATTGGAGCAAATCCAGCTCGATGCCGCGGTGTACCAGATTGTACAACACCTCATTTTTGGCAATTTCATCACCGCCAGGCAAAGCAAACGCTTCTTCCATGTCACCGACGTCGAAATTGCTGACGCCGTAATCGCGGATCTTGCTCATTTGTTTCAGCGACTGAAAAGCTTCGAGTGTTTCGGCGAGCGGGACCGAGCCGCGCCAATGCAACAAATAAAGGTCGAGATAATCTGTGCCCAATCGCTGCAGACTGCGCTCGCAAGCCTTCACCGCACCGCGACGAGTAGCATTATGCGGATAAACTTTGCTTACTAGAAAGACTTCCGCGCGACGGCCCGCGATCGCTTCGCCGACCAGCTCTTCGGCAGCGCCTTCCCCATACATTTCGGCTGTGTCGATCAGTGTCATCCCGAGATCCAATCCAAGACGCAACGCGTCAATTTCAGTCTGCCGCCGCTCAGGATTCTCTCCCATCCGCCAGGTCCCCTGCCCCAGCACTGGAATCGGTCTTCCCGATGGCAGGCGCGATGTTCTGATTTTGTTGCTCTCCGCTCCCTTCCCTTTCGCAGTCATCGTTTGCCGTCGCCAAGCCAGGGCTGGAGAAATTTTCGAATTGCCGGAGCCGGCATGGCCCCGGCTTGTCGCGCTACTTCCACTCCGCCTTTGAACAAAGCCATGGTCGGAATCGCATTGATACGAAATTTTCTCGCCAAAGCGGGCGACTCTTCCGTGTTGACCTTAGCCACGACAAATTGGCCGGCACCTTCAGCGGCTACTTTACGTATTTCGGGCGCGACCATTTTGCATGGTCCGCACCACGGTGCCCAAAAATCCACCAGGACCGGCAATTCCGAGTGGCTAGTCAGCGCGTCAAAGACCAGATCGCTTTTCACATCAACCGGTTCGGGTGGCGGATGCAATTCGGTTTGGCATTTGCCGCAGCGGAAAACCTGTTTCAATCGATCGTATCTCAGTCGATTGCGCTGGCCGCAATTGGGGCAGGTCACCAGCAAGCCGCGTTCATCAGGTTGCAGTGTGTTCATCGAAGAAATTTCGGTCACCTGGCTCTGGTATGTATTCACGCTTCCACTATCTCACTAAGCGCGGCGAGCAACATTTCGAAATTCCGCGGTCCATTATAGCGTTTCCGAGATAAAGGAACAAAAATCAAAAACCTCCGGAATCAGGAAATTGGCGACATTGATAAGGTGCTCATTGAGCCCGACACGGGCGACAAGGTATCGGTTGGATGCATCTAAGGCGCGGTTTGAACAAGCCCCAGAGTCGACGGAAAAAATTACGAGCGCCTCTATCTCCAGGAAACAGCCGAACCAATCTTCATTTATTGGGACGAAGAATCGATTGTCGAACCTGAGACGGCGTTGCATTAACAAAGCATCTCATTCTGGTTCCTTCCGTGAGTTCCACCCTCACGGATTGGCTGGCGCACCTTCTCGGTATCTTCGCGACTCGAGGAATTCTGCGCGCTTTGAGTTGTTAGCCCAAAAATCCGAGATTCGGATTAGCAAAGCGTCCGATGTTTGGAAACACCGTAGACATGTCACTGCCTGATACGCCAAACCATCGCGCAATGGTTGCAGAAAACTCATCTACACTGGTGGTCGGTATCCAGCGTCCATCTTCGGTGTCATCGGGGCCGTTGACGGCAAGGGTGGGAAAGGTGCCATAAAGTTGGTTTCCTCTCACCGCTCCTCCCATAACGAACTGGTGGCTACCCCATCCGTGATCACTGCCGCCTCCGTTAGTCGGCAGAGTACGGCCAAAATCTGATGCTGTAAAAGTTGTGACTGATTGCTCCACTCCCAGTTCCACCGTCGCTGCGTAAAAGGCATTTAATGCGCCGCTTAGTTCCGTTAGGAGTCCCGCTTGCGCCGCGATTTGATCTCCATGTGTGTCGTAGCCGCCTACAGAGCAGAAGAAAATCTGTCTCTGCATCCCTAAATTTGATCTCGCGGCGATTAGTTTCGATATCATCGCCAACTGTCTACCCAGTTCATTGTCGGGAAAAACCGTTTGAGGCGTCGTTACCCCCGCGAGTGCACTACTTAGCACTTCATTTTCCGCAATGGAGCGACTCATCGTGTCGGAGTACGCGGCTTCGAAAAGCTTGTTGTGAGGAAGAGCCAGAAGCTTTTTAAAACCGTCTATGCGTATCTGATCGTTATTGCCTCCACCAATTCCTCTGAGGCCCAGACTCCCGTCCGGCGATATCAGGTACGGGATAACTGTGTTCCCAACCTCGAATGTGTTTGTTCCTGCTATTGACAATGCTAACGAAACCTTGGAGTTCCCGTTCAGTGACGCGACTAAATCTGCCGCTCGCCCACCCCATCCCGTCCGGATGTCACCCCGATCGGGCACACTGGTCATCCATTGGACCGATTGGTCTTCGTGAGAAAATAAATTGATGGGAACCGCGGCTGTTCCATTGATGTAGTCGCTTCTGGTGGTGGGCGCGACCAGTGTCCCCACGTTTGTTACCATCGTCAGCTTCCCTTGATTGAACAGGCTCGCCAGTTCAGGCAGGCTGGGGTGAAAACCGTACTGCCGGCCATCTCCAGTTTGTATCGTCAGCGGTAGCAGATTAGCCCGTGGAATTGCTAGATTGCCTCTCGCTGCTGCATAGGTGTTGTAATTGGTCCCGTCATTGGGGATCAACACATTGTTGGCATCATTCCCACCATAAAGGAACAAACAGACCAGCGCCTTGTAATCGCCCGATAATGTTGCAGCGCTCAACTTCCGTAGGTCCCAAATTGTGCTCAGCAGCCCGCTTGTTCCCAATGCGGCGCAAGCTGCCTGACGGATAAATGCTCGACGTGTCGTTTGAGGCATAAGTTACTTTTCGATGACGTACTCGGGCGAATTCAAGATCAGCCACAGGGTACTGAGCACCCTTTCTTGCGGGTCATCGGAGGGAAGTTTTCCAATCGTGTCTATCAAGATCGCGCGCATCTCACTCGACATGGCGCCGTTCATTAAAATCTTCCCGAAGTAATCGACCAATGTAGCCGGATCACTGGCCAAGCTTTCCTCCTGCGTCAGGTCGAGAGGGATGTCTTGCCAAAACAGTGCCGCGTAGATTGTGTTGGCCTGCTCGACCACCGTGGTCTCAGTGGTTATTTGAAATTCAGGACTTCTGAGGCCGGCCAACGCAATCGCTCCGGGAGCCACATAGTCCGGCGAAAAGAAATTAAACACCGTCGGGGAATTCAACGCTTGCTGGCCAAATTCGTCGGGTAACCAGAAGGAATATATTCCACCATTGGGATTAGCCTTTACCGCCCGATAGAGATTTGTCAGCCGTAGAACCGGCTCTTTTTGCTTTCCTACACCTTGGCCGGTCTTACTGGCGCCGCGTGCGTCATAGTCGAGAAGAATTGCCTTGATGACCGCCTTCAAATCCCCCCTGACGCCCTGGCCATTGTTATCGAACGTCGCGGCAACACGATAGATGTAACCAGGGCTGGGATTGCTCGTGACCAGCCGTTGTATTAACTCGCGCCCGATGAATTTTCCGACGTTGGGATGATTGAAAATGGCATCAAGCGCTTGTTGCAGATCCTGCTGGGGCGATTGGCCTCCTGGTATTGTAACTCCGCTCAGAATCATTTTCGCTTCCGGAGTATGATGTTCTGGGAAGCTCATCATCGCTTGGCGATAGTTTTCGGGTCCGTTCCAGAAGTCTGATGATCCGGAGTAAGTCCAACCCGTCAGAACTGCGGCCAGTCCGGTGACGGCTCCCTGATCATAAGTTGGGATCGGGGAACCTTGTGTGTCGAGGGTCAAACTGCCATCGATGTTCAACCGGTACAAACCGATTGAAAACAGTTGCATCAGTTCTCTCGCGTAATTTTCGTTTGGATGACTTCCACTGTTGGGGTCCGCAACGTCGTTGCGCAACATGTCCAGATACACGCCCATAGTTGGGCTCAGCGTCACGTCTTCCAAAAGCTTTCGATAGCTTCCAAAGGCGCCGTTGCTTAGGATGTCGTAGTAGCTCGACATTCCGACCCCTTCATTCGAGAGGTTGCCGTTGTTGAAGGACACGACCAGAATTTCGCTCAGTGCGAAGGCCAGCCGTTGGCGTACCTGGTCCGGAGCAGTGATCGCAAGGGTCCACCACGCATCCAAAGTTTGTTGTTGTCCAGGAGGTTGAACCGTCTGCTTATCGACAAACGCCAGATTGGAACTGGTAGGTAAGGCGAATTGTTCGTTGAGGAATGCGTCAAATCCTTGCTGTTGGACTTTCTGAATCAGCGGTGCGGTGGCTCCGCAGGTGCATTGATTCAGAAACCGCGCCGCATCTTCGGCCGTTGGAGTTCCACCAGGTAACGGCGGAGGAGGAGTTGGAACCGGCACACTTTGGCTTCCTCCCGAGATATTGAAAGATCCCAGTATTTCCCCGTTAGGGTTCGTCGATGTATGAATGTTGAAGTATGTCCTGCCGGATTTAATCGCGGACACAATGTCTGCAACCGTGTTTGTACCTACTGGGACAAATACCCACAAATATGTGCCATCAGCTCTGCGTGGCACAGTATCCAGATCGAACAGGATGCCTGCGGATTGGCCGGGGTTGGCCGGGCCATGAACGTGCTTCGCTGTAACCGGAGCCGACAAATTCGAAAAACTAAATGCGACCGTCGCTGAGGCCTCATCGGCGGCTAATCGGAGGATAGCTGTGCCGCTACCCGTCGATCCAACGCTTTGCGCTCGTAGATGTGCGATGTAGACGGTTTCTTTTCCACCCGTAGGGATAGGTGTTGGTGTCGGAGTTGGTGTCGGAGTCGGCGTCGGCGTCGGTGTCGGTGTTGGTGTTGGTGTTGGAGTTGGAGCCGTACCTACGGCCACGACCACATTGGTACTGGCTGCTCCAAACCACTTCCCTGATTGCACCATCCGCCATTGGAAGTTGTAATTCCCTGCTGTGGCGGGCGCTAAGACAGTGAAGGTGAAGGTGTGGCTTTGACCTGGCGGTACAGTTGTTGACAGGCTGACCCGGCTTAGGCCCCAAATTGAATTTTTTGGTGGATTTTGTGAACCGAGTTGGGCCGCATTCCAACTCCTCGAACCCGTGTTCTGCATTGTAACCGCCACGTTGTAGGTTTGTCCTGAGGTCATGGTCGCCGGAACGGATTGTCCTAAAAACGTCGCGGCGTGCTTGGGAACCCTGTTTCTTGCCAGGGCGGAATTTTGCCCGCTGCACGAGAGAGCCGCGGTCGCTGCCAACAGCCAAACTTGGACTCGATTCACCGGGTATTTTTGCAGCACCAAGCAAGCCAGTCATTAGTGTATTTATGGAAATTATAGAACTATGGCCTCAATCCGCGCGACGAGCCCACTATGGCCCAACGAGGTCACTCTAAATAAAGATGACTGCTCACGAGAGGACTCGAACCTCCACGGGTTTCCCCATACGGTCCTGAGCCGTACGCGTCTGCCAATTCCGCCACGTGAGCAAAGAGAGCGAGCGAAAAATTGCCCACGGGGTCGTGCCGCGCAAGGCCAAACGCGATAACAGAGCGCCTGGCTCAGCGCCAAACCAAGGATCAGAGATCGCTGCGGCGAGCGTCGCTAGCCCCGCCGCTTTTTCCTGGCGCGCACTTCCAAGGCATGGGCTTTTCGCGCTTTTCCGAGCGACCGAAGGAGATCGGCATAATTCGACGCCACAATTTCGTAGTCTTCCGGCGGCTTTTCAGTCGCTTCTTCCCAACTCTTGAGCGAAGCACGGTAAAGTTCCGCTGCCCTCGAATAATCCCCGCGCGAGTGGTATACGACCGCGAGATTGCACTTCGATTGCGCGATGTCGGGATGGGTCGGCGGGTGAACCTTCTCCCGAATAGCAAGGGCACGAAGGTGCGTTTTTTCCGCTTCGGTGAAGCGGCGCTCGTTCGTATAAAACACTCCAAGATTATTTAGCACCGAGGCAACATCCGCGTGTTCCGGTCCGAGCTGTTTTTCATAAATTTGCAGAGCGTGCAAATAATACGGTTCGGCTGCTTTTTGACGCCCCGATTTCCGGAAAATAAGAGCGACGTTGTTTAACATTGTGCCGAGATCCGAGTAAGGGAGATCTTCCAGCTGAGTTCCAGCCGCGATTGCCTTTTCGTAATAGCGAATCGCTTCCTCCGATTGGCCAAGATTGTCGCAGGAAAATGCGAGACGACGGGCCGACCGATAGATTGCGCGCTGGTCCAGCGGTTCTACTTTCTCAAGGAGCGCGTGCGCTTTGAGAAGATATGGTTTTGCCGAGACGCGATCTCCGCTCTGATCGAGAAGTTGGCCAAGTTTTTCAAAACTCAAAGCTAGCGGAGCTTGAGTTTCGTCAAAGGCGCGTTTCGCCAGGTCCAGGGCTGTTTCTGCGACTCGAATCGCTTCGGGCAGACGATTGCTCGCGCGCAGAGTATCGAGCTTGTCGTTTAGAATGCTCCAAAGCTTTTCCTCGCCTTTCATCAGCCATCACCAACCCTCGCTGAGCTGACTAACCAATCGCGTGGCGAGCTCTTCCGTCGCTAACGGCAACGCCTGGCGTTCATCGGTGGTTACGTCAGCGATCGTGTTGGTCTTCCGCGTAGTATCATCGTTGGGCTCGCCATTGCCCACGAAGAAGCTCGTCGTGCCCGATGCCTCTGCGGAGCTGACGAGCAGTTTCCCGTCGCGTCCGACCAGTTTGTATTTTACGTGCATGGCGAGGTTGAACTCAGCGGTCGCAAGCACATTGCCTCGGATAGAACGTGCCTGAGATCGGCTGATGCGCGTGATCTCTCCTTTCAAGATTGCGTCCGCATTTTCCGGATTCCCAATCTGAAAAGTTCCGTCTTGCTGGAACTGCTTAATCACTGTGCCGGTTACAAGCACCTCGATGCGGGGAATGAGCGTCTCGTTCTTGAAAGTCGGCACAGCAATTGTGTGGACATCCCGCAGATAATATGGCTTTACCGGCCCGATGTGATAGCCGAAGCAACCACTGAGAGTGCTACAGATAACAACCGCCGCGAAAAAATTCTTCACGGCGCCGGTGAAGCTTCCGGTGCAGCAGATGCTTGCGGGGTGGCAGATGATTCCGGCGTTGCCGACGGCTCCGGTGCTATTCCGGCCGCAGATGCCGACGCTGGTGCGGGAGCGGTCGTCGTATCAGGTAGTAGTGAAGCTGGCGGCGGAAGTGAAGCGTCCGCCTCCGACGGAGGCAATGGCGTAGAGGTGCGCCCGGCCGTTTCGCTTGTGGCCTCTTCGTTCGGGACCCTTTTCTTTTTTTCCGCGGACGCGGCAGTGTCGGCAAAGGCGGGTTTTAAGGCTGCTTCGCCAAGTTTGGCTTTCAACTGATCGATCCTTTTCTTCGCCTTTTCGCTTTCGCCTGAGCCCGGCTGCTGGCGAATCACTTCATTATAATAAATGACCGCGGCACGATAGTATTTCTGCTTGTCGTAATACTTCGCAATATTGAAAGAACTGCTGGTTTGCTTGTGTTCGAGTAGGAGCAGGTTCGCGCGTGCTTGCGCTGCTTTTTCGCTGTTGGGATAACGGAAAATGAAATCTTGAAAAGCAGTCCGGGCGTTAGCGGCAGCGGCGATGTCCTTCGTTCCCTGACGCGCCGCCGTAAACCAGATATAGCCGACTTGATACTGCGAATCGGCCGCCACCACATCGTTGGGAAATTTGTCAACGACCGCTTGGTAAGCTTGGAGGGCCGCGTCGTTGGCCCCTTGCTTTTCGCGCGCGCGACCAATATCGTACTGCGCACGCGCAGTGTACTTTCCGTACGGCGCCGTCCGGATTACCGCTGCGAAAATTTCCACGGCATGATCGAGCGAACTGGCAATCGACATACCGAGAAACTTTATTTTCTTTCCGTTCAAATACATTTCGCCGATGCGAAATTGTCCTTCGATCGCTTCGTTGAAATGCGGGCTGGTCGGATATTTCTCCACCAAGAATCGATACGCCTCCGCCGCGCGTAAATAATCATGCGTTTTCTCCAGTAATTCGGCTGCGATATACGCCGATCCGGGCGCAAGCGCATCCTTGGGATGGCGGCGCACCAGCGTCTTGTAAGCCTTGATCGCCCGGTTCAGATTGCCGCTTTTTTCGGCCTCTTGCCCAATATGGAATAGTTGTTCCGCGTTCCCGCTCATCTCCTCCTCGCCCGGCGCAACGTATTTGGCTTTTTCGCCCGGCTTAAAGATCACGGAGGCTTCTCCAAACTGCGGAAAAGCAAGGGCCGCTGTCGCTAACAAAAAAAGAGGGCGCAATGAAAAATTCATGGGGTTTCGCAGGGTAGTTGCGTTATCGATTCCGTCAAGTTGGGCAGAGCCCAAAATGACCGGTGAAATGCGCTCGATAGATAACATGGTTTAGCGTGGGCGTCGCGATCCTTCGCTGGCTCGCGGACCTGTCATCCTGAACGAAGTGAAGGACCTCTCCTAAGCTGATTGGATCACGCTATTCTAACCTGAGTGCCATTCGCTCCGACTGTGAGGTCCCTCGCTCCGCTCGGGATGACATGATTTAGCGTGGTGACACGATCATTCCCTCCTTCTCGCGCAACGTCATTCTGAGCGAAGTGAAGGACCTCTCCTAAGCTGCGTTGATCACAATGTCGTACAAACCACGGGGGTAAGGGGACCTCCAACCGTTCTCCTTTTCGGCGCCGCAAAATCGGTTACTTTCTAACGTCTCTTGAACCTGACGGATCAGCAGAAAACTCGCATCGGCGCATGCGCATGGAGCTTCGACGAATGGCGTGGCACGTTTTATCCGACGGATTTGCCCGAATCGCGCTGGCTCGAATTTTACGCGCGCTATTTTCCCGCGGTGGAAATCGATTCGACCTTCTACAGCGCGCCAGCGGAAAACACGATGTTGCGTTGGATGGAGATGACTCCCGCGACCTTTCGCTTCGCCTGCAAACTGCCCCGCGAAATTACTCACACCTGCCGCTTGCGTGATTGCAGCAATGAATTGAAAGGCTTTCTTCGCGCGATCGAACCGCTCGCGCCCAAGTTACACGTGATCCTAATTCAACTTCCGCCGTCTTTTACTCCGAAAGAGGGTAGAACCGCGCTCCGCAATTTCCTGAAACAGCTTCCGCGCGATTTCCGCTTTGCCATAGAATTTCGTGACGCGGGCTGGCATCGGCCGAATATCATCCGCCTTTTGGAAAATTATCGCGTCTGCTGGGTATGGGCCGACATTAGCGCGCTCAATGAGCGCAATCTCGCCCCGTTCGAATTCCTCCCGCGCACGACCGACTTTCTTTACCTGCGGCTGCTCGGCGACTACGGCACAAAGTACGGCGCCGATGGGAAGCACCTGCACCGCTATGAAAGACTGCTTTGGAAGCGCGAAGCGGCCATGGAAAGCTGGTCGCTCAAGATAGAGCGCCATCTCTCCGAGGTGCGCAACGTTTGGGCATTCGCGGGCAATCACTTCGAAGGATTTGCCCCGGAAACTTGTCAAAGACTTGCACAACGGCTTGGCTTCGACCTGCCGCTCCCATCAGAAGCTGAAAAAGAATTGTCGGATCAGGACCGATCACAGCTCGATCTGTTCAAAGAACCGGCCGCTTAGATAGGCCCAAGGAGCGGCGCTCTCCAGAGCGCCGTTTGCCTTAATCGGCGGTTGAAAACCCTTGAGGGCTCCGCTCCGGCAATAGCCCAGCGTTTTGACGGTGGATTTAACCATATATCTGGTGGTAACCCGCTCTTGACCAAGGAGCGGCGCTCTCCAGAGCGCCGTTGTTCTGGTCGGCGGTTGTAAACCGCCGCTCCTTGAGAGTTCCTGCAGCGCTCCCCGCCTCAATCGCTATCGAATTTCACTCGCTCCGAAGTATGGCTGCAATTTTTCTGGGATCCGGATTAAACCGTCCACTTGCTGACCAGTCTCGATCAGCGCCGCAAATAATCGTGGCAGCGCCAGACCGGAGCCGTTCAGCGTGTGGCAAAACCGGTTCTTCCCCTCGGCATCTTTGAAGCGGAGATTCATCCGTCGCGCCTGAAAATCCTCGAAATTAGAACAGCTAGAAATTTCAAGGTAAGCGTTCTGACCCGGCGACCAAACTTCGATATCGTAGGTTCGGGCCGAGCCAAACCCCAAATCTCCGGTGCAAAGCTCGATGATTCGATAATGCAACCCCAGTAGTTGCAAGACGCGCTCCGCATCCGCCATGAGAGATTCCAGCTCTTCGAAAGATTTTTCCGGTGTCGTGATTTTGACCAATTCGACTTTGTCGAATTGATGCACACGAATGATTCCACGCGTTTCGCGACC
>Ga0207130_1102_pt1 | contig 27741 bp, 14 predicted proteins | sample Alteio_BWMinHeat_16_FD_153545 | JGI IMG/M metagenome (GOLD analysis project Ga0207130, IMG submission 153545) | Enriched cells from forest soil in Barre Woods Harvard Forest LTER site, Petersham, Massachusetts, United States -... | ecosystem: Environmental > Terrestrial > Soil > Temperate forest >... | reverse complement strand
ACATGGACAGGCTTTAATATTGCACCGAAGGAGACGGTGAACTTCGTGCAGCCCACAGCTAGCGCCATCGCGGTCAATCGCATCTATAGTACCAACGGCACACAAATCCTCGGGCACTTGAATGCGAACGGCCAAGTATTCCTGATCAACCCGAACGGCATCTTATTCGGCCAAGGTGCGCAGGTCAACGTGGGCGGGCTGGTGGCTTCGACCCTGGACCTCAATGACGCCACCCTGAACAGTGCTGCAAAAATCTTTAGCGGTAATGGGGCGGGCAGTGTGCTCAACCAGGGTACGATCAATACCTCCAATGGCGGTTATGTGGCCCTGCTTGGCAATCATGTCAGCAACCAGGGCGTGATCAGCGCGCACCCCGGCAGCGTAGCGCTGGGGGCGGGCGACGCCGCGACCCTCACCTTTAGCGGCAACAGCCTGGTGCATATGCAGGTGGACCAGAGCGTGCTGAACAATCTGGCCGAGAACGGGGGCTTGATCCAAGCGGATGGTGGTATGGTGATTATTGCTGCGGGCGCACGGGACGCGCTGCTGGCCAGTGTGGTCAACAACAGTGGCGTGATTGAAGCGCGCACGGTGGACAGTCGTAACGGCACCATTACCTTGTTGGGCGGTATGCAGGCGGGCACCGTGTATGTTGGTGGGACGCTGGATGCTAGCGCGCCAGGCGGTGGCAATGGGGGCGTCATCGAAACCAGTGCGGCGCACGTCAAGGTTGCGAGCGACTCCAAGGTAACCACCGCTGCATCAATGGGACTCTACGGAACGTGGCTGATTGACCCACAGGACTACACCGTGGCGGCCAGCGGCGGGGACATTACCGGCGCAACGCTCTCGGCCAACCTCGGCACGACGAACGTGGCTCTACAAAGCAGCGGCGGGGCAAGGGCCGGATCGGGCAATGTCAATGTGAATGACGCGGTGTCGTGGAATGCGAATACCGCTTTGACGCTCACTGCTTCGAACAACGTCAATCTCAACGCCAACATCACCGCCACCGGCAATACGGCGAGTTTGGTCATCAATCCCAATACGGCGAATGGCAGCGAGGCGGCTAGCGGAACCGGTGTTTACAGCCTCGGCAATGGCGCATCGATCACTCTTTCGGGGACAAATCCGAGCCTTTCGATCGCTGGCACGGCTTACACCGTGATTAACCGCCTCGGGGTGGCATCGGATGCGACGACCGCACCGGCCACGCCGACCTTGCAAGGAATGGCGGCCCCCACAACCAATATGGCTGGGCAGAGTTCAAGCAACTGGCTGTTAGACGTATGAAGGATGGGCAGACGATCCCTTCTGTGGCGAAGGAGCTTGGTCTGAATGACCAGACTCTGTGTAATTGGATCAAGGCAGCTGCCGCAGGCAAGCTCGGCTTCGAGCGCATCGAGGTCAACCTAAGTGGCAGCATTCGACCCTCGGCTACAGATCACTAATCCAGTTTCTCGATCGTTGGATCAGTGAGCAACATCAGGAAAAACTGGCAGCATAAATCACACTGGCTGACAGACGAAAAACCGAGGGAACCTCATCACCACCAGGCATGTCCCAGAGTCGATGATTTTTTGCTCAAAACTTTAGATCTGAGCGAGGACTTCTCTTTGGATTATATAGTCCCTTACAGTCCATATACCGTCCAAAAAAATACAAGAATATGCTTTTCGCTCGAAATGTTTTGGCAATACTGGCGTAAATCTTTTATTCCCCCTGGCCCAGTCGCCGAGGTTCAGTTCAAAATGAAGTATTGGTATGACCGCCCTCTCTCGGACGGGGTAACCCCACCCTTTGGCAAGGTCTTACTGTCCGATCAAGTCGGAACTACTACACCTGATAAATGATTTTGCGCTTTTACACAGCCTCGACCCGCAGCGGCGATTCATTTGTAGCTTCACTTGGCGGCTATCTCATATCCGTCAGTTGCTCTCTTTCCCGAGTTTTTGCATGGTTTTGCTAAGTCTGTCGGAGTCTTGCCCGAAATATTCGCCGCTAGCTGCGACAGTTGAACATCAACGCACCATGTTTATTGTCTTGTCCGCTTAGGGGGTTAACGTTCTCTAACATCCTTGATACAACGAGTTGTCGATGCTTTCTAGGAATCTCATTTTAAGAGATGACCAAGTTGCTGACACATAATCGATACATCTTCCAGGGGCTTGATTTGCTCGTTGACCACCCTATTAAGGCTCTCTTCGACACTTTCGTTAGACGCTTGATCTGATCGATATTTTCATAAATGCCTTTAAGTAGGCAATGAGGTAAACCATCAATAGTCATTGAACTACAGGATCATTTTTCGTTCTCAATCCATAAGTGGTTTACTTTAAATGAACTCTATAGATTGTAGTCCTATGGTGTTCAGTAAGACAGGATTTGATCCTCATGTTGGGGGATATTTAGATGTCATTACGAAAGGGATTTGCTGCCGCTTTACGCGATGCTCGCAAACACAAGGATTTGACACAAGAAGACTTTTCCAACGTATCGAGTCGCACTTATTTGAGTAGCCTTGAGCGAGGGATCAAATCCCCAACTATAGACAAGGTCGATAAAATTGCGTCGGTAATCGGAATCCACCCTGTGACTCTACTTGTGCTTGCTTATTCGCGCTCAGAAGGCACCGACATACAACAGCTTTTTTCCCGTGTGATATCTGAGACAAAATCGCTGATATAACGGTCGTTGATTATCATGGCTTCAGGCGTCACGGAAATAGGAATCATTTGGTTGATCGCGTAGCAGCATCGCGATCTGTTGTGGTGGATCCATCCCAAGATGTTGTTGAAGCACATTTATGAATGAGTTATAAATTTTTCTGGCGGCGATCTCGTGGTCATTTTTAAGGTATAGATGTATAAGGTGCAAATGCGCCAACTCATTTACCTGGTCTACTACAATAAGTCGCTGGCATTGGCTTTCTATTACGCCAAAAATGCCAGAATTCTCTGCCAAAAGGATGGATTTTTCGAGTAGTGAAATAAATCTTTGTTCATACCATGCTCTCTTCGCCTGGAGCCAATCGGCCAATCCCTCACCCTTAGGGAAAACCCCATCCAACAATGTACCTCTATATAAATCAATTTGTCGATTAAGCAATGCCATATCCCCAGATATAGTAGCTTTATCGAATTCGAATAAATCGATAAGAAATACATCTTTTGACAAAGAGATGCTGCAGCGATTTTTATGAAACAACGATTTTTGCAATCCAACCGACACAAACGCTTGCTGGAGATTGAACAACGCGCGACGCAAATTGGCTTTAGCGTGATCTGCATCGAATTCTGGCCAAAGTAAATCGGCGAGTGAATCACGTGTGTGTGCTCTAGGTTCAATCGCCAGATATGCCAGCAAGAGAATAAGTTTTTGATAGCCGAATTGAACCTTTTGATGTGTATCAACATTAAAAAGCTCAAGCGGACCAAGCATATTTAAATAGGCACTGAACATATTCTCTCCCAACCAAAGGTTGCTTCATTAAAAACAGCGATATACGTAGATCATAGAATTTCCATCCACTAAATCGTGCATATGAAGGCATGACAGGCCGCGACTCGATTCCCCAAGGATGACCATGCTGCGCGATGAGCATGTTTCGTTGAGCCTGTTCTTTATTTTCACTTCGTATTTCAGCGCATGTTTCATTTCAGTGTCTGTGTAGTAGGCTCCTATTCTTCTAAATTTTATTCATGGTGAAAATCGTGCATCCCTCATTGGAAGACCACTGAAAAATCTCCCAGAGTTAGGGATTTTCTGGCGCCTGACCTGTCCGAATATTTCCGGATCAATAGGAATTTGAGAAGATAGCTCCCAGACAAGGAGCGAGTGGCGACATTTTATTTTCCTGCGGACAACATATTGTTATCACGAAAGATTTCTCAAAGCCACAATCTATAGAATTCATTTTTAAGCATTAGTCACTGCGCGCTACATGAAAGATTTTTAGTTGTTGAGCTCCCCTAATTCAATTGGTTTGTCAAATTCTGTTCTAGCAAGAAATTAGAAAGCTGCTACCAGACGAGCAATGGTAAGCGTCCTCTCTGAGCCGTCTTGACGGAGTGATTTGTGGCGGACGTTAAAATGTCGATTTTGTACAAATTACTCAGTCATGGCCGACTATCCTCGCTTCACCATCAATCGCGGAATGATCATTCTCATGCCGAAGCAGCCCGTTCTCGACTGGATCATACGAGTTGATCCTATGCCGTCGAATTTGACGCTTGAGGAAATCCGCCAGGAACAGGATGGTTTTTTGGTGTCGCAAGAGAGCATTGAGACTACTGAGGACGCACAGAATTGGATCTACCGCCGCTGGAAGATGTTTTTCGAGCTGCAGTTAAACGATTGGTATACCGAAGAATCGTTGTGGCCGCAGAAACGCAGCCTGAAGATGTTCAAGGAATGGTTTGATATCCATTACCATCCGATGCTTTGGGATATGACGCAGGAAGCGATCCCGCACGAAGACTGGGGTTGATCAAGTAAGCTGGTCGACGATATTCCAGGGCAGGAAGTCATCAACCTTGTTGACGGGATGATCGGCAATATGGGTAAGGACGTAGCGTAGTCATGCTTCGGGATCAACGCCGTTGAGTTTGGCCGTTCCGATGAGGGTGTAGATTGCAGCAGCACGTTCGCCGCCGCTGTCGGCGCCTGCGAATAAATAGTTGCGGCGACCGATGGCAACGCTACGCAGCGCACGTTCTGCCGCTGAATTGTCGATTTCAATCGTGCCGTCCTCCCCATAGCGGGTCAGCGCCGGCCATCGATTGAGCGCATACAGGATCGTCGCAGTTGTATCTGATTTGCGCGACAGCGTTGCCATGGTGGTGCGTAACGGTTTGCGCCGCGGTGACGTGCGAGGTGTGTGGTCCCGCTGCGTCTGAGCCACGGATTCGCCGGCATCTGCCTGCAAGTTTGCGTCCGAACTGCATGCGTTTGAGTTTGGCAATGAGCAGCTTGAGTTGCTCGATCTCCGTGGTATGCGTGGCGATGATTATGTCACGCTCCCTGATCATGGCCTTCAGGGCATCGATATCATCAGGGAGGTCAGCGTGCGTTGGCATGCCATGGAGTTTACGCAAATGCCAGGATGTTTACAACTCCGACTGTGGACGCTGGGTGCGTTCCGGGCGTCGCCAATCAATGCCTTCCGCAGCATGGAGAGTTGTGCCTGGGACAGCGAGATGGTGCCGCTACTGGCCTGTGGCCAAATGAAATGTCCACGTTCGAGTCGCTTCGACAGCAAACATAGCCCATCGCCGCTCCACCACAAGATCTTGAGGATGTCGCCGCGTCGACCTCGGAAGACGAACACATGACCGCTGAAGGGATCTTCGGCCAGCGCCGTTTGCACTTTGGCAGCTAAACCGTTGAAACCACTTCGCATATCGGTCACGCCCGTCGCAATCCAAATACGGGTACCCGCTGGCAGGCCGATCATGGAAGCAAGTGTTCCAGTACGAGCGACAAGACAACCGTATCAACCCGCCCTTCCAGACGTAGCTTCGCTGCGCCAACCACCAGCTCAATCACACCATCACCTGCTGCTGCAGGATCATCGCCACCACGGGTTGGTTGCGTAGCAATCACAGCACAGGCAGCAAGTGTCACCGGCAGCAACTTGCAGCCAGTGCCGGTGGGTTCCCCGAGTAGTCCTTCTTTGAACTGCTTGCGCCATGCAAAAACTTGATTGGCATTGACATCATACTGACGAGCAATACGCGCGACGGAAACGTCAGATGTTAATGATTGTTCGACGACGGCGCGTTTGAATGCGACCGAGTGTTGCCGATAAGTGCCGCGCTTTGGAGTGATCGACTGAATAATTGTGCCCATGATTGAATTTGTGGGCACAATCGATTCGCGCCTTCAGTCTCAATCATCATGAAATCAGCCGGCCTCGTCCAGACGGTACAGGGATGACGTTTACGAGCAATGGGAAAAGTTGGAACCGTTATTGCTTGGCAAAGCTGGTCATCGGTGATCGGTGAGCGACAAGCGCAGACTACCTGTCGTCTTTCAATCTCGTCTGCGCGTACATCTGGATAGCTCAATTATTAACGTCGCGCCGTTCGTCGCCGCTTGACGGTGGACGTACCGTGCGGCTGATAGTCAGCTTGGCGATGCAAACGTCCGACAACATTGTGAAGGATTGAAAAATCAACAGAAATCTTCGCCATTTTTTGGCAAAGACACTAAATTTTGGATGATGCATGGATCATCAATTGAGATGCTGAGAATGACAAACAGTTGCGGCTGTCGACAACCTCGATCGAGGGCGAATTCGCTTGAGGCTCAAGCATGGTCCACGAATCTGGCTGGACGCCAATAGAGCCAGGACGACAGCCGCAACAAATTTCCGCTATACATAAATTGAAATAGATCAGATGAAACTACGTGACGATCAATGGAAAAAATTGGAACCTCTCCTCATCGGAACGCCCGGTGATCCTGGAGCGAACGGACATAACAATCGTCTGTTTATAGAGGCAATGCTGTGGATCGCTTCAAACAACCGTTCGTGGCAGGACTTGCCGGCTCAGTTTGGTAAGTCCAGTACAGCTTACATGCGTTTTCGGCGCTGGAACCAGAGTGGTTTTTGGCGCCATTTGCTGCAGAGCCAGTCTGACGATGTAGGTCTGTCGCAGATACTGGGACTGATCGCCAGTTACGACGATCAGTATACCAAGCGAGCAGAGCAGCGCTTGACAAGGAGGGGACGAGTGATCACGCCTAAACCGGCATCAAATCCAGATCAACCGGTTCAATCAGTTGATGATTTACCTGTGTCGACGGAGCGGCAGCTGCATTGGGTCGGGCTGGTTGACGAGAGGTGGTCCAATATTGAAATATGCTGATTAAGGGCAGACAAGACTGCAAATTTTGCCGGGTTGGCACCAATTCTTCAATTTATAGTCAAAACGGACAATATAGCCTGCCGAGCTCTTTGCAAGCGCGGGTCTTCCACATGCAAGCCGGCGAGTCGACAGGACAAGCAGCGGACCGCCAATGGCCTTGTTTTCAGTAATGCTGAGCTCTGCGATGCGTTCCTCCTTCACGCGATCTGTGGTGATGTGCTGGCGGCACAGCGTTTGCTCGACCTTGACATTGTCCGGGTCTGCGGTTAGCGCGAGGGTATGTTCGAGCAGTGCAAAATATTGATGTTCATAGTGTATTCGTTTGTTATTTACCCATTTTTCCAGGGTTTCGCCATGAGGAAACCCGTGGTTAAAACAGCTGCCTTGGAGAAAATAAAATGAGTGCACCGAAGAAAAACATCAGCATTGCGACAAAACAGCGCGAAAGTTGTGGCGGTATGGCAAGCTCAGGTAGGCCATGAAAAACCTTCCATATGCAGCACGTGTCATCTGCGCGGCATCGCTCAGCAACGCATTGGAGTTTTATGACTTTCTTATCTATGTTTTCTTTGCCGTTACGTTGTCGCAGGTCTTCTTCCCCCCAGGAAATCCAAGCGTTTCATTATTCCTTGCAATTGGCTCGTCGACGGTTTCATTCATTTCCCGCCCAATCGGCGCCATCTTTCTCGGTGCATATGCCGACAAGCATGGGCGTAAATCGGCGCTAACGGTATCGATTACATTGGCAGCAAGCAGCTCGCTTGCCATAGGGCTGATGCCGGGATATGCCGTGATCGGGGTCGCCGCACCGCTTCTAGTGGTGGCAGCCCGTCTAGTACAGGGATTTGCCGTAGGTGGGGAGTTTGGCAGTTCTACAGCTCTGTTAATCGAATCGACAACGAACAGGAAAGCGTTCTTCGCCAGTTGGCAATATGCCAGCCAGGGTCTGACTACCGTATTTGCAGCCTTGGTTGGAACCGGCATAACAACCTTCCTTTCGTCCGAACAAATACTTGCGTGGGGATGGCGAATTCCATTTCTTATCGGGGTTAGCGTCGCCCCGGTGGGTCTCTTCATAAGGACTCGACTCAAAGAATCACCCGAATTCCTGCGTGAGCAAGCGGTCCGAAAAGGAGCCGAAAATCGTGCGAACTTGGATCGCTCTGCAGCCAAAGTAATCGTTTCGATCGGATTGGTTGCGCTAGCCACTTCAGTAGGCCAGGTCATGGTGAGCTACATGCCTGTATATGCGGTTCAGCAATTGCACCTACCTCCTCTCTTTGCTTTTTCAACGCTTGTGCTAAACGGTGGTGTTCAGTTCTTTGTTTGCCCAATGATCGGCGCATTCGCTGACCGGGTCGGCGCTGCGAAAGTGGCACTAACCGCGGCAATGTTTTCGCTGATTTTTATCATCCCGACGTACTGGTACCTCAATGCACGGGCGTCGTTTGCCACTCTGTTAATCGTTTTACTCGGGACTGGCATATTGAAAGCGGCGTATGCAGGCGCACTGCCGGTTATTATGGGCGAATTTTTTCCCACATCTGTGCGTTCGCGTGGCCTGTCGATCAGCTATGCGATCGGAGTTACATTGTTCGGCGGTTTTGGGACGTTGCTGGTTACGTGGGGCATTCATTTTACTGGCGATAAGCTATTTCCTGCCTATTATGTTTTCTTAACTTGTGTAATTAGCCTAGTGGCGCTGCTCATTGCGTATCGGAGTCGATGGGTGCGTGACTAGCCTTGAATTTGAAAAAAGTGCCTATGCCGGTTTCAAGACCATGCTGCATCTGAAAATGCCCTTGTGTCACGCCACCTTTATGGGGGGGATTCCTATCTATGAACGAATTTCCCCCGCGGCGTTAGACATCTCGCCCTTGCGCGATGGATGCGATAACTTGGACGAACACCTCGGCCAATGGCGAAAGCTTCCCACGGCGACGCGTAAGTATACCCAGCTGTCGTGCCAATCGCAGTCCTTCCAGTTCAAGCGAGCGCAACCCCAAACTGTCTGCTACGACTTTTGTCTGCGTGTTGCACAAACCCAGCAGATTAGTGTTGGCGACCAGAAAATAGACACCGTTCGAAAAGCCGTTGCTTTCTATCTTGACCGTCGGCCCATCCACGTTATGTTGTTTCAAGAAATCACTGATTTGTTGTCGGGCCGATACTGTATTAGCGGGCAATATCCACGCCTCTTCAGTCAAATCGATGGCGGTGACTCGCCGGCATAGCTTTTGGAGCGCATGACCTTCCCTGGTTACCACCCAAATGACATCTTCAATGATCGGTTGTGCGAACAGGCTGGCAGGAACCACTAAAGGAAGGGGGGCAACGACGATATCCAAATTCCCGGCTTCAAGCAATTGCATCAACGAATCTGATAACTGCACGTTGAGATTCAGTCGCAATGCTGGCCTACTTTTGATCAGTTGTAAGTAGGCTCTTGTGACAAGCGGTTCCGCTGCAGGGGTAACACCCACCCGAACCACGGCAGCTTCACCAGCACGCATCTCGCCAATGTATTGCAACGCGGCCCTATGCTGCTCATGGAGCATCGTTGCCCTCTCGCGAAATTCGATGCCGAACTCGTTCAGACGCATACCTTTTGGTGTTCGCTCAAACAATTGCACGCCAAGTTCATTCTCAAGGCGCCGTACAGATTTTGTGAGCGCCGGCTGACTTACGCCGACTTGAGCGGCTGCACGATGCAGCAAGCCTGTCTCTGCGATTGCTAGGAAATAGGTCAAGTCGTCAATATTCATGTGATAACCAATGGTTATTCAATAGTGCACAGAGATGCTTGCTCAAATGATTTTAAATGTTAATAATAACTTCGAAAACAAAATAAGAATCAGCGGTATTTCGCGCCGGGGGGCGATTGGCGTCATCTTGACGACAATAATTTTGACAATGACAACACTATCCATGTACGGATAAATTTCATCGCTGCTGACCGGAAGAATACCTATGAGTGTGGTGACGGCATTGTCGATGACTCAATCACGCCATCAATAGATAAAGCGTACCGAGGCGTAGCTGCTGTCAGAACAATTATCACGGTGCTGGAGTCAGGGGAATTCACAATATACGGTCTTTTTCGAAGACACAATTTCCGCCAGAGCGCAGATAGGATGATGGTATGCATTCCGCGCAGAACCGAAGTTACTTGGTTCATCTCGACACTCTGTTTCGATCATCAAATCGTCGATCTGCCGCACATCGTGAAGGGCCAGAAGGAAGAGACTTCGCGTAACGCTAAAGTAAACAACTAGGGAGACGCGTTGATCAGCGTCCTTGGATCCACATAGGATATATAAGAAATGACCGGCGTTTGCTTGAGACTATTTGGCTCCCCCGAACTTTGCAATGCCAAGACTGACCAAAATGTTCGGTTTCCTTATGTAAAGCTGATCTTATTATTGGCCTATCTGGCTCTGGAAAATAGAGTACATACCCGTGAAGCGCTTGCGGATTTATTTTGGCCGGAATTAATAGCAGAAGATGCTCGGGCCAATTTACGACGAGCACTGTTTAACCTGCAGAAGGTGTTTGCAGAAGCTGGGATGCCAAAATCTTTGATCCAGGCAGATCGCAATGCGGTTCGCTTGTCTAGAGAGTGCGTATGGGTTGACGTACTCGAATTCGAGGGGCGGAGCCCCCGGAGCTGCATGACAGCCATTAATCAGCAATTGACGTTATACAAAGGAACGTTTCTGGATGGGGTCTTCCCCGCTGACGCGGAGCTGGCAAGCTGGGTGCAGAATCGCAGAATCCAATATGAGCAAGAAATGGTTTCTCTACTTGAGCAGGCTGTCGACATAAATGCCGCAGCTGGAGATTTCGATGCCATGGAGCGAAGCTGCAGACAACTCATTGCGAAAGATGGTGTTAACGAACTGGCGCATTTGTCTCTCATCTCTATGCATATGGATTCGGGTCATGAGATCGCTGCTCTAAAAATTTATGACGTATATCGAAAAAATCTTCAAGCGCAAATGGGTGTCTATCCGTCGCCGCAGTTGTCTGCGCTAGTAAGCGTATTGCTAAGTAATCGACAGATTCACATTCCATCGGCAAATTGGTCTAGAGGAGCTGAGCTGATGCATCATCACCGCTACGAGACGCGCTAATGCCAGGAGTACATCGAAATCTTCTACAACCGCCAGCGGCGCCGCTCGCGCTTGGCAACATCGCCCCGAACGCTTTGCTGAAGAATTCAGCAAAATGGCGCGGGCTGCTTGAAACAGCGGTGTCCTTTATCGACAGCACGCCTTAGTGCACCCTGCGCTACTTCTTATGGCCATAGCCCATTCATTCGCAAGCCTGCTTATCAAAAATCGCTGGATGACTTGATTCAATTGTGAACCATTGTAAAAATTCAAGGAAATTTCAATTTGTTGAACCTCATGACCCGGCTTTGGACGATGCATGGACGATGCATGGATGGTGTATTGAAAAAATAGAAGCATAAAAATACTAAACACATTCCCCATGGCGTCACAACGTGTCTTATTGAATGCTGCGCAATTCGATGGTCGTAATGCATCCGCGATCTGTCACGATACCCATAGGATAGCGATGATATGACCAGCGCATGCTTAAGGCTGCTAGGTTCACCTGAATTTCTCAATGCTAAGACTAACCAATCTGTCAGATTTAGCTACACCAAGCTGATTCTGTTGCTGTCCTATTTGGCGCTAGAACCTAAAGTCCATACCCGTGAAGCACTTGCGGATCTATTTTGGCCAAAGCTAGGGGCAAACGAGGCTCGGGCCAATTTGCGCCGGGCCTTGTTTAACCTGCAGCAAGCGTTTGCCGAAGCTGGCTTGCCAAAATCATTGATCCTGGCAGACCGCAATACGGTCCGTCTGTCCAAAGAAGATATTTGGATTGACGCACTCGAGTTCGAAAAGGCGGGGATTCCAGACTGCCCGACAATTATTTCCCAGCAATTGGCGTTGTACAAAGGGGTGTTTCTGGATGGGATTTCCTCTGTCGATATAGAACAGGCTAGCTGGGTGCAGAATCGTAGAGTGCAGTATGAGCAACAAAGTGTTGCCATGCTTGAGCGGCTCATCGCTCTTACGGCGGTAGCAGGAGATTTGAACGCCATGGAGCGGAATTGCCGGCATCTCATTGCCATCGATAACCTTAACGAACTGGCGCATTCGTCTCTAATATATATGAACATGGATTCGGGGAATGAGTCTATGGCCCTAAAAATCTATGAGGCATATCATAAAAAACTTCAAGCGCAATTGGGAATCGATCCGCCAGAAAAATTAGCAGCGCTCGTTGAGGGTATTCCTCCGCAACGGCGAGCAGATTTTGAAATGGCGAAAGCGACTCCTGCAGTGCTCGAGATCCCAGCCAGTGAGGAGACACGAGAATATCGATTGGTTTCCGTTCTCTATATTCAGATCATGCCCTGCATTTCAATGGATCAGGAAGAATGGCTTGCGCTGAGCGCGATCGCCGTACAACGCCTTCACGCACTGACATCAAAATACAAAGGCACTTTCCGGCAACTTTCTAGCTTCACCACATTGATCTATTTTGGTTATCCGTCAGCGAACGAATGCGCGCCCAGGTGGGCTATCGATGTTGGATTGTGCGCGCACGCGCTCATGGCGACGGAGTATGAGCATATTCATATCAGGAGCGCCATTCACACCGACGTCATGATCACCGGTTCGGGCAATGTTTTACCCGACTTGATTGGTGAATGCACAATGATTGCTCGTCATCTGGCAGAGTCTGCGGCAGTTGGCGCACTTCTTGTCTCCGAGGAGACGCTGCAAGGGCTCACTTCATTCTTTGACGTCACGCCAGTCAATGGCGCTCCGCATCGGGCATTTGAAATTCATGCCAGGCGTGGATCAAATATAGCCACAATCAATCGAGACGAGAGGTCTTTTGTCGGGCGCACGCAGCAACTGAGCGCATTGCACGAGGCATGGGAAAAGGCCGGGCTTGCAGGCGGCGCAAATGTCTTGCTGATTGGCGCAGCGGGAAGCGGTAAATCCCGCTTGCTGCGTCAGTTTATTTCATCTTCCGAAATGGGGCAGGAGGATGTCTGTTCGATTCGTTTTTTGCCGGAACATTCGTTTCTCCCTTTACGCCCTGTGCTTTCGTTAATCCGATCGTGTTGTGAAATCAGCGAAGATACGGCACAAGAAATCGAACATAAGCTTACCGGCATGCTTGCCGAAGCGGGTTTAAGCGATCAGGACTCAGTCCAAGTGCTTGTCAGGCTGTTGAGCAAGCACGGTGAGTTTAGCGGACACTTTTCCAAGTCCCAGCGAGCCAGGTTGTTTACTGTCATTGTCGTCATTCTTCGAAAAAGAAGAGATCAAGTCTCCTTGGTTACGCTAGCGATCGAGGACATGCATTGGGCAGACGCGCTTTCGCTTGAATTTGTCTCCTGGCTACGCAAGAGAAGCAAACAGCTGCGACTCTTTCTCATTATTACCAATCGAAAACGCCCCTACGTGGTGAGCTATGGCGGTAGCCTGGATATTCTGATCGAATTGACACCGCTTCAGCCGGAGGAGGCGTTAGCGTTGGCATCGCAGTACCCTCAGTTTCTGAATACGTCGCTGTCATTGCAGCATCGTATGCTTGAGATGGCCGACGGAATCCCGCTTTTCATTGAACAGATCTTGGGGGGGAGTCCAGAACAGCTCGATAAAATAGGAGATCTCACCTGTCCGGTATCGTTGCGCAATCTTTTGATGATGCAGATCGACTGGCTTGGTGATCTACGTCAGATATTGTGCCATGCATCCTGTATCGGATGGCAGTTCACGTTACAGATACTGGCGGCGATCGAATCGATCAGTCCCCAGCGATGTCGTCAATTGATCAACAAAATGATTGCCGCCGAGTTGGTGGAGAAATTACCGGAGCAGGATCGATTCCAGTTTCGCTATCGGCTTATCCGCGAAGTCGCCTATAGCACATTGACCCGCACCGAACGTAAAAAAATGCATGGAAAAATTGCCGATTTTTATGCGCGAGAACAGGATAGGACAAAAAATATTTCCTCAGATTTAAATACACAAACACCGCATTCAGCGTGACCGAGAATCACGCTAGCAGCAGCCATATGGAATTCACTAATGGCTGGCTGATGCAACAAGGGCTTGCCACTCCGCTGTTGCGATCTTTTATGACGCCGCTTGCTGCGACCGGTCGTGACGATCAGCGTCGTGCAACTGGAACACCCGCTTGGCCAAATCTATTCTCAGCAAGTCGATATGCAGACAGACTTCCACATGTAAATTGGATGAAACGCTAGTTTGATCCTATTAGTAGTGTCGGGCCCATCTCAGCAAACCAACACAGCGTTACTTTCTTCGTACCCCAGTGACCCAGTGAGTCCGGGACGGGCGCCACTGATAGTGGCGCTCGGTCCCGACTCAAGAGCAATGGCGATGGAGCCGCTCGCTGGACCGGATTCTCCTGCGTGGGTAGCGGTCGCGATCTGGTTCAATGGAGTGAGCGCCCTCTTGGCAAAACGTCAAACTTGCCACGCTTGCCTTCCCCTCATTTTGCGCAAGGCCGGTGATTTCTGTGTCAATTTATTGGCATTCAAAGAGCAACTATTCTGTTTGGCTAATTACATGCATAGCGGTTTGCAGGGTTATCCCAAAAAGTCAGAGAATTGCAATCCTGCTGATCACGATGCATCAAGTCCGGAAGACGATTCACCGGGTTGAGATGAGCCGTTGACCGTGACTGCAGCGGCGTCGCCATTCCGATTTGGTCGCCACTGCCATCGGTGGTGCTGAATTGATATCGATGGCGGGTCGTTTGGATATCTAAGTAAATCCTGTTTGTTGTAAGTGAATGTCAAATATTGTTAAAGCTGTGGTGGTGTTGACTACATTGAATGAATTTTTCATTTTTTTGGACGGTAAGTGGATGCAGCGCCGGGACACTCTCATTAACTAAAAAGAGAGAACGTGGCCGAGAGTTCATGGCAAATGGACGGCTATCACGTTGCTGAAGTGCTTGGCTGCGGGATGCAGCTACTAGGTAATTTTCTTACTTATTTTCTACGGGTTTTCATCATGAGTCAAAACACCTCTGGCATGCAGCTTCGCGACGACCAATGGAAAAAATTGGAGCCGTTCTTAAAGGGAACGCCGAATGGTCCTGGCACGAGCGGAAAAAACAATCGTTTGTTTATCGAAGCTTTGCTGTGGCTGGTGTCGAATAATTATGCGTGGTCGAACCTACCTGCGCATTTTGGCAAATTCAATGCGCTTTACATGCGCTTTCGGCGTTGGACGGAGAGCGATTTCTGGCGCGAGCTGGCATACGAAAAAAATGACGATGCCGAATTGCGCCAGATGCTGGAGCAGATTATTCGTTACGGCGATTGGTATACCCAGCGCAGGGAGCAGCGGTTGGTCAGAAAAGCCCACAGAACTAACTATGACGCGCGGCGCGCTGCAACCCCACATATTCGAACGCTGAATAATTTTCAGGTAGAGGCAACGGAGTCGAACTTGCACTGGGTCGGCTTAGTGGCATCGCAATAATACGTTATACAAAAATTCAATAAATGTAAGAGGATAGAAAATGAAAAAGGCCACCAGGAATTGCGCAGATATGCAGGCGAAGAAAGTTGGATCGTTGCGCGTCAAGCCGATTGTGTTGCAAATGGTGGCCGCGCTGACTGCGCTCTACGGCAGCGTGCTCTGTCTGGCGGCGCCGACTGGTGGGCAGGTGGTGACGGCCGTGGGCGGCGGGACGCCGGCGACCATCATTACCAAAGGCAACACCACTCTAATCGACCAGACCGGCGCCCGTGCGGTGATCAACTGGAATAACTTTAGTGTCAACAGCGGTGAGACAGTGAATTTTAAGGTGCCTAAAGAGGTGGTGGGGGCGGCGACGCTCAATCGCGTGACTGGCACGATGCCGAGCAGCATCAACGGTCTGGTGCAGGGCAATGGCCGCGTTTTTCTGCTCAATCCGAACGGTATTTTGATTGGCAAGGATGGTCAAATCAACGTGCAGGGAGGCTTTGTCGGTAGCACCGGCAATATATCCGACAGTGCCTTTATGCAAGGCGGGGCTATGTTGGTCTCGGGCGGCAAGGGTTCGATCCAGGTATTGGGCACCATCAACACACCGAGCGGGGACATCACGCTGGTGGCGCCTGCGGTGGCAGTCGGCGCCGGCGCGACCTTGCAGGCGGGTACCCAGATCAATCTGGTGGCCGCCGATCAGGTAACACTCTCCAACGGGGCGATCACTGTTACACCGAGCAGTGCCAGCCAAAGCGGCACGGTCAGCGTAGCCGGTACGCTGCAGGCGGCAAAGGTGATGCTGGCTGCGGTGAACAACAACCTGGGCGCGCTCGCGATCAACACCACCGGCATGATCCAGGCCACGGGCACTGCGACCAATCCCGACGGCAGCATCCAGATCGTTGCGACCGGCGGCGGTACCGCACAAATTGGCGGCACCGTGCAGGCGCAGAACGCGGACGGTACCGGCGGTACGCTTCAAGTCAGCGGCGAAAACGTCAATGTCAGTAGCGCGCAGATCAATGTGTCGGGCACGCATGGCGGTGCCGTCACCATTACGGCGGGACCGGATGCTGGCACAGTTATGGTCGATAGCAGCACGGTGTCGGCAAGCGGCAGTCAGGGCACGGGCGGACAAATCGATGTCACCGGCTGGCACACAGGGCTGACCGGCAGCACCGCACTGAATGCGAGCGGCGCCACGGGCGGCGGCACTATCCGCGTGGGCGGCGATATGCATGGACAGGGCACCGACATCGCCAATGCCACAGGCACATACGTGGGCAGCGGTGTGACACTGAATGCCGACGGCACGCAAGGTAATGCGTCCGGTGGCAAAGTGGTGGTGTGGGCCAACGATGGAACCAACTACTACGGCCATCTGGAGGCGACCGGCAGCGGCACTGGTCATGGCGGCAACGCTGAAGTGTCGGGTCACAACAACCTCAATTTTCAAGGCAGCACGAATCTGCTCGGTGGTGTAAACGGCGGCGCACCTGGCATTTTGCTGCTGGATCCGTCCGATCTCACGATCGACGCAACAGGTGCAGGTACTAGCACCGGTTACACCGGCGCGCCTGCAACGGCATCGTTCAATACGGGTGCGGGTCCGACATTCACCGTCGCCGCGTCGCACATCAGTTGGCAAGATATCGTCGCAGCCTTAGGCACCGCCAATGTAACGATCGACACAAGTACCGGCGGCGGCGGCGCCGGCAATATCACCGTTGCGCAGGGATACACTTATAACAGCGGCAACGCCCTGTTGATGATGGCGTTCAACAACCTCACAGTGAATTCCGGCGCAGCAGTCACCAACACGGGGACGGGCCAGATCTATCTGGCCGCCAAGAAAGTGATGACCATCAATGCCAATCTTGCGACCGGAGGTAATTTGGCGCTTCAGGCAGGCGCGGGCATCGCGGTCAATACGCAGCAGTTGTCGGCAGGTCCCAACGCTACCTTGTCCCTGGTCGGCAATTACGACCCCTATGGCGGCACAAATGGACCTGGGGCTCAGGGTCCGGGGCTCATGGCCTTCAATTTTACCGGGTCGATTAACGGCACCCTGGGAAATTACGCCGGCATCCCTACCAACTACGGATATGGACCCAACCAGGTCACGTTTGCCAGCGGCACCGCCAATCCAGTCATTTTGCAGGGAGGCAATGTTGGCGTGCAGCAGGGAACAATTGGGGGGCCAACAAATTTCCTGCCGAGCTCGGTGGTGGTTGAGTATGGCGCGGGCAATACCTCATTCAACAACGCCCTGTTTATCGGCGGGTTCAATAACGTCGAGGTGGAGCGCTGGAATCCGGGAACCGGCACGGTGGTTCCCGACATCACCATGAATCCGCTGGGCGCGTCGAACAATGGTATTGAATTTCTGGCCGGAGGCACACTGACCGTGCCAACAAGCCTGAGCGTGCCGAATAACGAATCGCTGATTCTTACGACGGTCAACAATAATCTGATCTTGCAGGGCAACTCCTACAGCGCAGGCCCCACGGGACAACTTGCGATTGGCGCGGGACTGGGTGGCTGGGGAGGGGTCAATCGAAACGGATCCAGCTACGGGGGCTTCGGCGGTGTGCAGTTTGCAGGCACCGCACCGACGTTGTTGCAGGGCGGGAGCATTTATGTGTCCAGCAACTGCAACACCACAGCCAACTGCGCCGTGACCGACCGCACCACGTGGAGCCCGTCGCTCGTGCTGGTGCACCCGAATTCCGGCAGCGGGCAGTTCGCCAATCTCGTGGTCGAAGGCTTCCAGAACACGGTGGTGCAGGATAGTGCGGGCCCCACAACGCCCATCCTCGCTAGCAATTCGATCTACGAAGTTTCGGCGAGCAATCTGACGGTCACGCAAAATCTGATCGTGGGCGCCGGCGGAGTCCTGTATCTCGACTCGGGTAGCCCCACGAATGCTGGCAACTATAACGGTGCCGGTTTGACGACCTTTACCCAGCCGAATACGATATTGCAGGCAGACAATATCTATCTTTTCTCAGGGACCGGCACAGCCGTCGCGGGGACCATTCCCACCAACTCGCAGGCGGTGTGGCAAGGATCGGTAGCAGCGACAGAGGCTCAACTGCCAAGTCAAGGGCGTGTTTCGTTCGATACACCGACCAATGGCGTGCAACTGCGTACCGGCAGCGCCTCGAATGTATTCAATGTCCTGCAAACGCAGGGCTTTGACGACCTCCGTATCGACCTGCTGCAGAACGGCACCACCACGCCATCCAACTTGCTTTCGGTAAATGCTTACCTCGTTCTTCAGGCTAGTGGGAACGTTGTACTGCCCCAAGGCGCCGGTACGACAGGGGTTACTCAGACCCTATCGTCGCAGGGCACGAGCAACACAACTTATATCCAGGCGGGCTATGATTACGCCACGAATAGCGATGATCTGTTTGGCGTGATCAAGGTGCTCGCACCGCAGCCGCTGTGGAGTCTGGCGAACAGTTACACGATTCAATCGGGATTAGGCTACAACCAGACGGCCGGCACCGTGAACCGTATCGACTTTGCTGGTGGCGCGTTGGGTAGCGCCACCCCCACGGCAGAGGACAGTAACGCCAGCACCAACTTCACCGGCAAGCCTATCATTCTGCAGGCATCGGCCGCATCCGGGATGTTCGGCAATGTCGCCATCGGAGGGTTCGACAACATCAATCTGTATGCGGTGAGCTCGGCGACGACGCCGGGCTCGCTGAGCTGGGCCGGCAATGTGCTGAACGGTTTTACGCAGACCTTCCCGTTTTCGACGTACACCTCCGGCTACTTGCAGTTGTTCGCCGACAACAACCTCAATCTGTACAACCAGTATTTCCAGATCGGCCAGCCCAACAACTATACGTGGGTCGATGCTGAAGCCGGTTATAACGGCTTCAACTACGATACGGCCGTCAAGCCGGGCAAGCTGACATTCATGGATCCGACCACCCTGGCCGCACGCACCAATCTAGCGGCCTTCCGACCTGGCGGTACAGACGAATACATTCTGGTCAACAACCGCGGCAACGATCCCGGCAGCGCCAACGACTTGACCAATCTGACATGGGATTGGACGACAGGCGGCATTAACTACGTGCCGATGGCCAGTTTTTTCCGTCTGAATTCGTTCCGCAACGTCACGGTGCAGACGGTGAATAATTTGCCGATCGTTTTGCAATATTATTATTGGTTTTTCAATAATTTTGTTGCTGTTCAGATATCGCCATACGGCAACGCTGTCGTACCGGCACTCGAAGGCGATATCAAGATTGTTCCCAACATCTACACTAATACATCCCTTGACGGCACCTACTATTACAATCCCTACACCATCATCGGCAATAGCCTGAACACCCTGGGCATTCTGGGGATGAATGTAGGCACCTCGGCTGCCGTGTCAGGTAATGATGCGGCGGGGGGCGGAAATGTCAATATCAATCTGCTGCATAACGCGGTGCTAGCTGATGGCGTGACACCCGGCAAAACCAGCAGCGTGATCAACGTCTCGGCGGATACGTCCAGTTCCTCGAACGATCAGACCACAGAAGAATGGGTCAACATGAACTTGACCGCGCTGACTGGTAATGTGACGGTCAATTCGCGCGGCATGATCAACATGAATAGCTGGGGTAATACCAGCGACACCAGCAATATCACCATTCGTTCCCAAGGCGATATTGGCACCGGCAATGTCACGCGCACTGGTGCGGGCAATATCAGCCTGCAAGCGGATGCGAACCTCAATAGCATTTTCAGTGGCTATGCGGCGATCAATCCGACCTACACCGGCAGCAATACCGATCCGCGCGGCTACGACACAGCCGGTGCGGATGGGCGCGGTGTAGTGTTCGGCAACAGCAGCGTCACAGCACTGATGCCCCAGTTCGGTGCCGTATGGTTGGTTGGTGCCAGTGGATACACGCAATCGGCAGGGACAGGTCATAATCTCTACACGCTCACGGGCACGCTGATTGCACCGGGTACGCTGATCAGCGCCGGCACAGCAGTGATCATCGACTACCAAGCCGGTGGCGCTGCGGGTGGTGGCGTATGGACGGGACTGTCCAATCTGCTGAGCGGTGGCAATCAGGTCTATGCCATTTACGGTTACAACGTCACAAACGGCAGCGGCACCGGACAAGCCTACACGTCGCTCGGTACCGCTGTAGCGGTGAGCGGCGTCACGCCACAGGCGGTGACGTCCGATGCGGGCATTGTGACTAACGTCGCCGGTCAATCCAACCCGCTCGGCACGATCGTGCCGGGCAATACCGGCACCAAGGGCCTGGGGCTGTCCGGGCAGTTCTATACTGTGCAGCAGGGTGGTAACTGGTCTTTGCCACTGGCGTGGCAGATGCAGACCCAGTCACCGGTCTCCATTACCACCGGCACCGGCAATATCGATATCCGCTCGGGTTACATGTATCAGAACGATTGGGGCGCGCATCAGGCGGGCGACGTAGGGGATTTACGCCTGGGCAGCACTGTTGCCACCAATACCGGGTTGAACAACCCTGCGGCTGTAGCGACCTGGCTGAAGCTGGGCTCGATCAGCGGCAGCATCGCGGTGGCGGGCTATCGCGACATCACCGTGTCGGATACGAGCGCGATTACGCCGTCGGCCGGTACAGCATCGGTGAGCCTGGTGGCCAACCGCGATCTTGATATTATCGCCGGGCTCTCGCGAGCCACCACGGGTTCACTGCTGACCCTGGGCGCGGGCAACATGATCGTGACCTCACCGGGTGCAACGATCAACGCGGACCAGTTGCAGCTCATCGTGGGCAATGGCACGGACATCGTTACGAGCGTGAACGGCCTTTCCGGCGAAATCATCGCGCCGGCGACCAACCTGACCGGTGTGTTGAGTGTTGGCGGCACGTATCGTGGCATGTCCATTTTGGGCGATACGTCCACGGGCGTGATGTCGGTCACCAACGGCAAGACGGTGTCGATCAACTCCGGTTTCGCCAACGGGATGCTCGCCGCGTTCTCGTTCGGTCCACAGGGCCTTGTCTGGCCTGCGCCTGCGCCATTCGGTTCCCCCGTGATCAGTCCGCTGAATCCGATCGGCCTGTCCGTACAGTCGGCCGGTGCCGCGCTTGCCGGCAGCATCAACATCGGCACTACGGCCGGCGATATCAACGTGAATGCGCCGATCAACGTGCTGAGTTCCCCGGGCATCACCACGGGTGAAGTCAATCTGGCAGCGGCCGGCAACATTGCGATCAACAGCTCGATTACCGATACCGCAGGCACCAGCAACATCTTCCTGCAGGCCAGGAACGGCAATATCAGCCATAGCGGCGCGGCGGGTACCAATACCATCACAGGCAATAACCTGACGATGAGCGCAACCGGCGCGATCGGTGCGACGGGCAGCGGCAATGCCATCGACACCAATGTCAACGATGCGCTGTTCCAGTCCGGCACGGGTGCGTACGTGTATCAGTCCGGTCCGCTGGCACTGACAGCGGCAGGCACAGCCAACGGCACGGTGAATGTGACCGACAGCCAGAACACGCTGACGGTGGGCAACTTCCCGACCGGCACCACGCCGCAGACAACCTTGACCGCAGCGGTGACGAACAACGTCATCGCACCGGGGCTGACGTCGGAAATCGGCATCTCGACCACCGGCGCCAACAACATCACGCTGAACGCCATTGGCGCCAACAGTGATGTGATGGCAGCGGCGCACACGTACACGCCAGGCGGCACTATTACGGTGAACGCAGGACGTAATATCCTCGATACGCTGGAGGACGCCAACTATGGAGATATCGGTGTGGGTACCGGCACCCCGACCTCGAATGCGCTAGCCTTCTCGTCGGGTGGCATGCTTACCCTGACGGCAGCCAACACCATCGGCGGTGATGGCGCGGCCACACCCAATCCGCTCGATGTGTATTTCGGCAATTTGACTGCGACGGCCAATGGCACGCAGGCCCTGTCTGGCGTGTACCTGACGGCGTTGGACACCAACCCGGCCGGTGGCGTGGTGATCGGTGGCGCGGTAAGCTCAGCGAAGAACGTCGACATTACCGCGCGTGCCAGCACGACCGCCGGCAGTGGTTCGCTCAATGTCGCCGGAGCCATGACGACGGCCAATGGCGGTTACATCCGTCTCGCAGCGGACCAGAACGTCAACGTGAACGCAGCAGTGAGCGCCAATACCACCGGTAATGTGTTGCTGGCCGCAGGCTTAGGCGGAACTGGCAACATCAACCAGGGTGCGGCGGGCGCCATCAGCAGCGGCAGCGGCGAGATCAACGCCTATGCGACCGGCAATATCAACTGGGATGCCAACGCGACGACCACCGGCAACATCCTGGTGCAGTCCGGTCAGGCGATGACCTATGGCGGCGCCGGCGCGCTCAACGCGGGCGCAGTCGCGCTGACCTCCGGTACCACCATCGGCACGGCCGGTGCGGCGGTGCAGACCAACACGAACAGCTTGGCTGTCGTGAATGGCGGCAACGCATTCGTCAACAACAGCGGTGCAGTGACGCTGGCGGCAGCGAGCAGCAACAACGCCAGCATCAACGTTAGCACGACGAACGGTACGATGACGGTTGGCAGCGTGAATGTGGCCACGAGCGTGACGCCGGCGACGGGCAATGACGTGGGCTGGGATAACAATCCGGGCGGTACGCCGATCGCGGCTGGCGCGAACCTCGTGGGTGTATCGGCCAACGGCAGCGGCAACGTGAATCTGATGGCCAATGGCGCAGGCTCCAACGTGCTCGTCGACCAGAGCGTGACGAGCGGCAGCGGTGCCATCGCGGCAACGGCCAGCAACAACGTGACGTTCAACAACGGTGTGGCCCAGACGGGTACGGGCGCCACGGGTATCGTGACGCTTACGGCGATCAACGGTCAGGTGATCGACAACGAAGCAGCGTCGAAGGCTGTGGTGATCGGCAACACGCTGAACGCTACGGCTGCCAACGGCATTGGCACAGTAGCTTCCGGGTCGGGTGTGGCTGGCGATCTGGCGACGCAGGTGTCGACGCTGGCCGCGTCGATCACGGGCACGGGCAATGCGGTAGTGCAGAACAGCGGAGCACTCAACGTGAGCGGCAGCGTGGGTACGAACACACTGAACGTGGGTTCGACGGCGGGCATTACGGTGAGCGGGCCGATCGCGGCCGCCGGCGGCACGGTGGACCTGACTTCAGGCATGAGTGCGGTGGGTACGACGGGATTGTCGAACAATACGGGCGGCGTGACCTTGGCGTCGGACGTGACGGCGGGTACGCTGTCGATCAATTCGGCTGGCTTGGTGCAGCAGACCGCGGGCGCAATCAAGGACAACACGCTGCAGGTCGACACCACGCGCTTCACGACCGGCAATTCGGCGACGCTGTCCAACGATAGCTCGACGCTGACGGAAAATGGTTCGAACGTGACCGGCAATTACACCATTGCCACCGGCGGCACGCTCAATCAGAGCGGCACCACCACGGTGGGTGGCAACCTGACGGAGAGCGGCTTCACCGGTGGCACGGTTAACGGCGCGGTGACGGTGGGCGGTAATTACAACGGCGTCAATACCTATGGTGCTGGCGGTAGCATTACGGCGGCTGGCGCCAATAGTTGGACGAATGCCAACGCCGCGACTACCGGCGTGGTGATGGCCGCCGGCGCGGGGCCGGATTTCGACCTGGCGTCGGCGAATCTGGGCGTAGGCAAGGTCATCACGGTTGATCTGCGCAGCAAGACGTCGACCGTAAGCGGCAATCAGGACGCCATCTTGCTCAACGGGACCGGCAGCAATGAACTGGGGGCGGTGAGCCTGAAGACGGGTGGCAAAGTCACGGTGGCCACGGCACAGAACGACTATAACCTGGTGCAGACTACGCCGGTTAATGTGGCCTCGCTGACGGTCAATGCGGTGGCCGGCGCGACTGCGGCGACGCTGCTGCAGAATAATGGCATCGGCGTCATTAACGGCATCAGCTACGGTACGCACAACAACAATCTTAACGGTGGCAGCGGTAGCCGCATTGCGCTGCAGAGCGCCGGCAACACGATCGGCGCCGTGACCATCAATAATGCCGACACGGCAGGTGTGGCTAGCGACGGCAATATCACGGTTAACAACGTGACCTTGAACAATGGCTTGTCGGTGAGTTCGAGCGGCGGCGCCATTCTCAATGGCGCTGGCACGGCGGTTCAAGCCCGTACGCTGGATCTGTCGGCACTCAAAGGCATCGGCACCGCTGCGGCGCCGATCAATTACGACACCGCCACCGTGGTTGCAGCTACTGGTGCGCCAGGGATACTGGCGACCGATGTGACTGGCGTGACCGGAAGTACCTTTGTTTCCGCCACCGGTGCGCTGCAGCTCGGCGGCACGGTCAACGACATCAGCTTTACCTGCAATGGCACCTCGTCCAACCTGTGCAATCCGGCCTTGACCACGACCGGCACGGCGGTGACGCCGGCCCTCAAGGGCAACAACAGCGCTAACGGCAATATCACGCTGGTGGCGGCAGGACCCATCACGACCGGGAACACCGTGACCACCTCGGGCGGCAATATTGCGGTGAGTAATACCAGTGGCAATATCACGCTGAGCAACGCGGTCATGGCCGGCAGCACGGGCGCGGTAGAACTGACGTCGGCGGCTGATTTGCTGGTCAATGCGGCGGTCAGTTCGACGGCCGGCGAAATCAATGCCAAGGCAGCCAATAATGTGGTCTTGGGCGCCAGCGTGACGACCGCGGGCAATGTGTTCGTGCAGGCGGCGTCGAAGGCGATCACGCAGACGGCGGGCACGGTCAGCGGCGCCGGTGCGGTGCTGACGGCCGGCACCACTATCGGCACGGCAGGCAACCGCATCCAGCTCAACTCTAGCAAGCTGGCGTTGCAGTCGGCCGGCAGCGCCTATGCGACTGAAGCCGGCGCGGTCACGGTCGCGGGGGCGACGACGGCCAATGGCGCTCTGGATGTGCAGACTACGAACGGCGCCTTGACGGTGGGAACGGTGAACCTGACTCCCGGCATCGCGGGTAATGCCCCTGGGGTAGCGTTGGTAGTCACGTTCGCCGCCAGCGTGGCCGCACCGCTTGAACGCAGGTTGATCTCGCCGGTATCGGCCGCATTGCCGCCAACCGTAGGTGACAGCAGCGTCCCCGTGCTGGCGGTGCCCGATAGATTCGAGTTGGCCAGAGTGAAGCCAACCTCGTTGATCGTGCCGCCCAGTTGCACCGCGCCGGTAGTCGACACCGCCGTGCTGCCACTGCCGCTTTCGCTGGTCGCCAGCACCGGCGTCGCACCTGCCGCGATCGCCGCTGCCGTGTCATAACGGATCGGCGCATTGGTCGCGCCTATGCCCGTCGCCGCATTCAGCGCCAGCGCCGAGGCCAGAATCGCCGGCACGCTCGCAGTCTGCGTGATCGCGCCGTTCTGCGAACTCGCCACCATGCTGTTGGCCACCGTCACCGCACCCAGGTTCAGGTTGCCGCTGGCCGCCACGTTCGCCGCATCGGCATTGTTGATCGTGATCTCAGCCAGCGTATTAGTCGGACTGTTCAGCACGATCCGGCTACCCTGTCCGCCGTTGAGCGCGTTGTTGTGCGTGCCGTAGCTGGTGCCGTTGATCGTACCCAACGTATTGTTCTGCAACGGCGTGGCCGTGTTCGCTCCCGCCACCGCGTTCACCGTCAACGCGCCGACATTCAACCCCGCGGTCTGCACCAGGTTGTAGTCAACCGCTGTTTTTGTCAGTGTCACCGGCGCTTGCGACGTAGTGAGCGTCACCGTGCCCAGCGTGTTGGCTCCCGTGTTCAGCAGCACTGCATCCGTTGCGCCGGCCACGCCGGTCACGTTCGTGCTGCGCAGATCCACAGTCACGTTCTGCCCATTGTTGAGATTGACTGACGACAGATCGAAATCCGGACCCGGACCAGAAGCCACCACTACGCCGGTCCTCGCAGCGTTAGCGTTGCCTGAGGTATTCGTGCCGCCCGCCGCCACACTGCCATTGCTGCCCCAGGTATTCACCCCGCTATAGTTGCCGCCCACCGTCACCGTACCATCGACCGTGCCGCCGGTGAAACCGCTCTCCGTCAGGTTGCCGCCCACTTTGGTCGCCCCGGATTGGTTCAGTCCACCCTGGGTCGCAATCGTGTAATTCCCCGTTACCGTCGAACCCGCATCCGTCATCGTGCCCGTACCGTTGGACAGCGTCGCCGAATTGCCGGTCGTGAAGCGGGTAGTGTCAACCCGCAGCGTGTTGTCCGAGATCGCTCCCAAAGTCTGCTTCACCAAGCCTGCCGAATTGATCGACAACGTACCCGCGGTCACGTCCGACGCCAAGGTCACGCCGCCCGCATTGGTCGACAGCGCCGTCCCACCCAGTGAACTCATGCCCGAAATCAGGTCCACCGTGCCGCCGGCAGCCGTGATCGGTCCGCTCGCTGTAATCCCCGCCGTCGAGCCCACGTTCAGCATGTTCGCACCCACGCTGCCGCTGACATTGAGCGTCCCGCTGTTCTGCACCACCGCATTGCCGGCCCCCGTGATCGACGCGTCCAGCGTCGACACCTTCGTCGCCAGATCGCCGGTCACACCAGATCCCGAGGCTGCCGCTCCGATGCCGCTGGCTGCCGTCGCATTCAAGGTGTTGCCCACGACTACCGGCGTCGCCGCCGCTTCGTTATCGATGATCTGGCCGTTGGTCGCCGTCAGCGTCACCACGCCAGAGGCGCCGGTCCCCGTCTGCATCACACCGTTGTTGAACGTCACGTTGCGGTTCGCCGTCGCCGTGATCGCGCCGCTGCCGCTCGTCACGTTCTGCGTCACCAGCACATCCGAACCGACACCGCCTGCCGTCAGGTCCACCGCGCCGCTGCCGTTGGCGCTCACCCCGGCCTGGGTCAAGCCGGTCGCATTGCCGGCGATCGCCGGCTGCACACTGATGGGTGCCACCGTCAGCGTGCCGTTCACTGTACGCACATTCACCGCGCCATTGGTCCGCGTCACCGCACCGAGGGTCAGGGCACCGTCGTTGACCGCGTTGACATTGCCCTGCGCATTCAAGCCCAGAGTACTTACGTTGGTCGTAATCGGACCGTTGGTGCTTCCAATATTGCCGGCATCCGCAGTCAGCACGGCGCTGGTCGCGCTCACCTTGCCTGATGTCTGCGTAATATCGCCCGTAGCAGCCTCGATGAAGGCATTGCCGTTGGTAGTCACGTTCGCCGCCAGCGTGGCCGCCCCACCTGAGCGCAGGTTGATCTCGCCGGCATTGGCCGTATTGCTGCCCAGCGTCGGCGACAGCAGTGTCCCGGTGCTAGAGGTTCCCGACAGATTGG
>Ga0207130_1099_pt2 | contig 27852 bp, 33 predicted proteins | sample Alteio_BWMinHeat_16_FD_153545 | JGI IMG/M metagenome (GOLD analysis project Ga0207130, IMG submission 153545) | Enriched cells from forest soil in Barre Woods Harvard Forest LTER site, Petersham, Massachusetts, United States -... | ecosystem: Environmental > Terrestrial > Soil > Temperate forest >... | reverse complement strand
CACCACCATCCGCATCGGCACGCGCAAAAGCACACTGGCACTTAAACAGGCGGAAATCCTTCGCCAGAGCCTGATGAACGCCTTCCCACACCTCGCTTTCGAGCTGGTGCCCATGCTTACCAGCGGCGACCGGAACACCGATCGATCCTTGGCCGACATCGGCGGCAAGGGCCTTTTCACCAAGGAACTGGAAGAAGGATTGCTGAGCGGCCGTCTGGACATCGCAGTGCATTCCCTCAAGGACATGGAAACGCATTTGCCGCAAGGGCTGATGATCGGCGCCGTCCTGCCACGCGACGATCCGCGTGACGCCCTGATAAGCGCAACGGGGATGACGCTTGCGCAATTGCCCGCAGGTGCCCGCGTCGGCACATCCTCACCACGGCGCACCGTGCAGCTTAAAATCGCGCGGCCCGATCTTGAAGCGGTCCCTTTCCGGGGCAATGTCACCACGCGCATTACCAAGCTTAAAAACGGGGAAGTGGATGCCACCTTGCTTGCGCTCGCCGGGCTCAGGCGCATCGGCATGGAAAATGAGGCGGCAGAGATACTGGACACTGAGCGTTTTATCCCGGCGGCGGGACAAGGCACCATCGCCGTGGAATGCAAACAGGATAATGACGCCATCCGCCAGATGCTGAAGGCAATTGAGGATATTCACACGCACTATGCAACCCTTACCGAACGCAGCGTGCTGGCCGCGATAGACGGTTCCTGCCGCACACCCATCGGCGCATATGCGCGCATAGAGAACGGCCAGATACATTTGAGCACGATGGTGGCAAAGCCCGACGGATCGGCACATGCATACGCCGCACGCAAGGGCAGCGTATCGGATGCGGTGGCGCTCGGAAAAGACGCAGGCGCAGAGTTGCTGGCCCGCGGCAGCAAAGACTGGTTTGCATGAAGACCATCCTCATCACCCGTCCCAGCCGGGAGGTGGAATCGCTCGCCGCCCTGCTCGCTGCGAAAGGATTCACTCCCTTTGCGGAACCTTTGCTTCGCATAGAGCCTTTGCCGGAAAATATGCCCTTATTGGAGGCGGCGCTCCTGCATAAGCCGCAGGCGATAATCGCCACCAGCAAGCGCGGCGTCGAATCGCTCACCGCCCTGGCGGCAACACGCAGCATTCCATTGCTTTGCGTGGGCACGGCAACCGCCGAATACGCCGCCAGCGTGGGCTACGGCAACGCGCATGAATGCGAAACCGCGCAGGCCATCCCGGATCTGGTGCGCAGGCATTGCACTCCCGGAGCCTACCCGTTGCTTTATGCGCGCGGGCAGGACATCAGCATCGACATCACCGCCCTGCTGGAGCATGCGGGATTTGCAGTGGATTCCGTTATCCTCTATCGCGCCATTGCCGCGCAGGCATTCTCCGCCTCGTTGCGCTCCTTCCTTACGGATGGCAATATCGCGGGCGCATTGTTCTTTTCGCAGCGCACGGCAGAGATTTACGCAACGCTTGCAAACCAGCATCGCCTTGCAGATGCGCATCATGCCATGAGCGCCGTCTGCATGAGCCGGACCGTCGCCGGGAAACTCGCCGGAATTTCATGGCGCAAAGTCCATATCGCGAAAAAGCCCGACATGCCGCATATGCTTGAAGCTACGGCAGCGGCTTTTTAAATTACCGTTCGGCGGCAAGCAGCATATCCATCGTTCTGAGCAACTCGCGGATGGTAATCTCAGGCAGGTTCAGATGCGGGATGGCATCCGCCAGCAGGCTGATTGCCTGGCGGGGCGGCATATCCTCCGTCATGCGGTTGAACGCATCCACCAGATCCGCCACCTCCGCAGGCCGGGTCTTGGGCTTCTCGGGGCGCGCGACGATGAGCCCCTCCATACGGGCCACCTGCTCCTCGATGATGAGCTCGGCCGGAAGCGTAGGTTTGGGAGAGGGAAGCGGCGGCGCATCTTTCAGTATCACTATTTCCTTTTCCACCAGCGCGGTTAGCTGTCTCAGCTTTTCCGCCGTCAGTTGCGAGTTATACAGCATGCTGAAATAGACTCCCTTCCCCAGTGGGCCGTGGCCTTTATGCAAGCTGATACCCTGGCGGGTCAGCAATGCCTCAAGGCGTTCCCTGACTTCCGGAGGCACAAAACCAAGTCCCACCGCTTTTTCAGGCTTCCACAATTCGTTTATATGCCGGCAGGTCCGGGCAAGGCCCGCCGTTTCATACAGCGCGGTGATCCTGGCAGAGAGCGCTTCCACCTCTGCCTTCAGGCCATTCCATACTTTATCCATCTCTGCTTTTTCTTGATCGGTCATGGTTTTTCCTCTTCAAGGAGTTAAAAGGAACTATAAAAGACCGGCAGATTTTGTGAAGTATTGTTTCTGTAAAAACTACACATGTTCTCTTGAAGAAGGCTATGCTATATAACCTGCTGATATACTAAAAGGCGATACTATGGACGATACCGAGACCCTTCACGATGCCCCGAAGAAGCGCAGTTCCACAATCCTGCGTGTGTTGCTGCTGTTCATAGTACTGATAGCCGCGTGCTTCGGGTATATGCGTTTCTTCGCGAACCAGCGCGCAGGCGGCCAGCAGGTCTATGATAATCTTGCTGTGTTCGATACGCGCCTGCAGAACATAGAAAACAGTACGCTGCTGCATGAAAAACGCATCAAGGATCTCGAAGATGCCACGCAGAAGCTGGCAGCCGCGCCCGCCGCCTCCACATCTGCCCCCGTTGCCTCTTCATCCGCTGCTCCGGCGACCGGCACACCGCAAACCGCACCCATCTCTGCAACCACCGGAGATGAACGCATCGCAGCGCTGGAGAAGGAAATCGCCTCGCTTAAGGCCGCCTCTCCCTTGAGGGATAATGATACGCTGCTTCAATCCATCCGCCTGCTTTCGGCGTTTCACCGCTTAAGCGACAAGGTGATAGGCGGCAAACCTTTCGCCGCCGAGCTCACCGCATTCGAACAATTGACAATCCCGGACACAGCCCCGGGCTCGCCGCTTGCCATCCTCACCCCGTATGCCGACAGCGGCATCCCGACATTTGCCACCTTGCTCGTGACGTTTGATCAGTCTGTCGACGGATTAAATGCCTCGGAAGCGGTACCGCCTTCGACTGCGGATTTCTCCGAGCGCCTCAAATATAATCTTACGCATCTCATCCGCGTGCATCGCATCGATGAGGCCCAGACGGGCAATACGACGGATGCCATCGTAGGCCGCGCCCAGGCGCATCTGGAGCACGAGGAGGTGGAAGCGGCGGTCTCAGAGATAAAATCACTTCCCGAAAATGCGCGCAGCAACTTCGCCGCATGGCTGGATGATGCGCAGATGGTGACCGAAGCCCCTTCGCTCGTAGGCCAGATAGAAGAACAGGTGATGCAGAAGGCATTCCATGCGGAAAACGCCGGACAACCTCAGGCAAGCCCTGCAGCGCCCGTCAGCCCGTCATTCACCCCTCTGTCAACAGAATCACCCAAGCTGTAACGCCTAGATGACACGCCTCATCCTCATTCTCCTTACCATTACCGGCCTGTCGCTGGGCATTGCATGGGTTGCCGATGAGCCGGGCCGCGTCGCCATCGACTGGGGCAATTACCATATCGAGAGTTCGCTGCTGGTGTTGCTTGCCGCCGTCGCCATCGCGGCACTGTGGTGTATGATAGTCTATCATGTCTTGTTTGCGATCCTGCGCACGCCCCGCAGCTGGCTGCGCTCGCGCCTGGCCAAACGGCAGGCGCTGGGCCTCGAAGCGCTCACGGCTGCCTTTGCCGCCATCGCAACGCAGGACATCCGGACGGCGCGCAAGCAAATCAAGCGCGCACAGCAGCACCTGCCGCACCAGCCGCTGACGCTTATGCTGGCTTCGCAGGTCGCGCGCCTTGAGGGCAATGAAAGCCAGTCGCGGCTGTATCTCGAACAGATGCTCAAATCCGAGAGTACCGAGTTCATGGCAATGCGCGGACTCATTGAGAACGCACGCCGCGGTCAGGATGACGACACTGCCCTTACGCACGCCGAAAAGGCGTTACAGCTTAAGCCCCAGGACCCCTGGCTGATTACCACGCTCGTAGGGCTTTACGCGCGCAAGCAGCGCACGCAGGATGCGTTAAGGCTACTCGACATCGCCGTGCGCAAACGCGCCATCAGCCGACAAGAGCAGCGTGTACTCATCGCAGCAGCGCTATACGAGCACGCTAGGCCGCTGGTCGAGCAAAAACGCTGGGACATCGCCCTGCCCGCACTGCACGATGTGCTCAAGTGCAAACCCGATTTCGTTCCTGCCAGCGCGTTGCTGGCCGAGTCCTATATCGCTCAAGGAGAAATCCCCCGGGCGTTGAAAGTGGTTTCCGACGCATGGAAAGCCGCTCCGCATCCTTTGCTCACGCAGGCGATGCTGCGGTGTTTTGAATTCGAGAAAATGCGCAGGAAGGTGATTCGCACAGTCAATAAGATCGCCCGGATACATCCCGAAAACCGGGAAAGCCGTTTCCTGACCGCCGCCATCGCGCTTAAAAGCGGAGAAACCGACGTCGCGCGCAGCGAGCTCACGCACCTGGTGGAGGAACGCGAAACCATGCGCGCCTGCACCGCACTGGCGGAAGCGGAGAACGCCACAGGCAACAGCACGGAGTCGGCGCATTGGATAAAGCGTTCGCATGCCGCGCTTTCCGATCCCGGCTATGCCTGTGAAACCTGCCGCCAGCCGGCGGACGCATGGCAAATCACCTGCACCCATTGCGGCAGCGTCGGAAGCATGGTGTGGAAATAAGGACAAGTACGGCCTAATTACTACATACTGCTCAATTTAAATACCTCCCCTTCTGATATCTCCGTCATCCTGCGGCTTGACCGCAGGATCTTAGGCCAATGTATTTTGCCTGAGATCCTGTGCGTTCGCACAGGATGACATTGCTTAGGTGGTTATTTAAATTACGACAATGCCGACTACTGCATCTTATCCGGCACTAGTTCCTTCGGCTCCAGCTCCGCCGGATCGAAGATGATTTCCTTCAAGTGCGGCTTTTCGGCTGTCTTCACCTGAGGCGGCGGACCCACCGTCACGGATTTAAGCGGCGGCAGATCGTCTGCATTGGAGGTATCCGTCGGCGGGGGGGGCGTCATTACATATCCGGTTTTCCCCGCAGAGGTCTGGAACCCTACCAGGCGGTATTCTTCTCCGGGCAGCGGCTTGGAGTAGCAGATGATGTCCTCGTAGGTATGGTAACAATAGCGGGGCACGGCCTTGACCTGCTCCTTGGGCTTGGCCTTATGCCCGACATCAAGGTAATCGCGTATTTTATTGTAGGAAGCGCTGGTTTCCGTTCCCGCCGCATCGAGATCCTGGGAGGCCGAGTCCTGCATCTTGGTGCAACCCGTGAAGATCAGGCAGATGATCATGAGCGCTGTTTTGGAATGTGATGGCATATCGCCCCTGTCGTTTGAAAATATGACGCGTTTTTCCGGGTCATTATACCCTTGATTTGGGCTACTGTGTATTGATTTCACCATGGCCGTCAAACGGGTGCGGCAGAGTTGACTTAGCAACAGGGCTCACCTAGTTTCAAAGAGTCCCATATCAGGTCTCTATGTTAGCGCTGCTTTTCTTTTTCGCCATCCTATACTTCCTGCTTCCGTTGCGAATGTTCTTCATGAAAAGTTTGCGGGTGGAAGCAACGCTGGTGCTTATCTTCTCTTCCTTCCCAGTCATCTACTACTATGTCACCGTGGATAAAGGGTCGCAGGTGGGGGCGCTGTTCGGTGCAGAAGCCGTAGTTATCGCGCTGGCGCTGCTGTCATTTGCGAGTTATCAGCGCTTTTTCTTTCTTTGCGCCTATTTTCTGAATATCACGATATTCCTCGTGCTATTCCTGCCGGACATGGTCAAGCACTATCACGAAACGATGAAGTATTTCAGGGGGCACGGTTAAACGTCGCCACGACCGCCGCCGCCCGAGGAACGACCTGAACCGCCTGAGGTGGGAGCGGAAGGCGCATCGACATTCTGGCCGCCGCTGATCATGCTTACGAAGCTCGGCGCCCCGATTTCAGGACCACCGCCGCCGGGAGGAGTAAAGGCTATACCTTCGCCTGCTTTGCGGGTTCCGTCCTGCGCATTCTTTAATATCTTATCGAAAAGCTTTTCCTTGCCCTTCGACGACCAGGACACGAGTTTCTGATCGCCTTTCGCGATTCCAGGCCCGTCAAAGAACTGGGCGATACCGTTGGAGTCGGATTTATTTATCCCGAATAATCCTAAAGCAATAGCGACACCAATCGTGCCCGTGCTCGCGCCCGGATGCCATCCGCCACCGTCGGAACCGCCAGCGCCGTTGGAGCCGATGGCTCCCAGCTGACCTGTTCTTGTGAGTTCGGCAATATCAACCATCGATTCGCATCATCCTGATTAATTGTCGGGCAGTATAGTTACATTACGGCTTTATATAAGAATTTTCCACTCTCACTTTACGCCTTCCGGCGAACGTACGCAAATTAAGGTTTTATGACGCCACCCTGCTAGGGTGATATTTTATTTATTATATACAGTATGTTACTGAATTTATGGGATGCCGGTTGATATTATAAAGCACAATGGCTTGCCGGTTTTGCCGCCATCCACTAAGGGTTACTTAAAAAACAAGAGGCTCCGGAATTCTTCCTGCTCCCCATGGCAACGCATGGGAAAAACCTACTAAAAAAACACATGCGATGAACCAGCAATTTCTCCGCCGTGCAATACCTGCGCTTGCCATCATCATCATTCTGCTGGTGCTATTTGCGCTGCCCAGGATCAGCTCGCCGCTGGAATCCAGTGTGCGCTATGGTACCTGCAGCCGCCTCTGCGCAAGCGACCCCATGAAGGCACTTACTCTGGCGCATGAATGGCGCGCCGCCCGGCCCGATTTACCCGCAGCACGCCACTGCGAAGCGCTGGCGCTCTTCGCCATACATGATTATCCCCATGCGGCCGACGCGTTTGTCGCACTGGCAAAAGAAACGGCTCCCCTCAAACCCCTGCTCGCCTCGCAACTCTACGCGCAAGGAGCAAAGACATATCAACTGGCGAAACAATATGAGGCAGCCATGAATGCCGCTTCAAGCGCGCAAGCCCTTGATCCCCGAAATCCTGAAACCAAAGCGCTGCTGGACAATATCGCAAAAGAAAAAAGCCAGTCTTCACCGGGCACGCTCGCTCAACCCAACCACACCGATCATAAATAAGATCGCGGCTGTCTCATCCCCATTCTTTTACGCGCGCGAGATGATCGTAGTCCGTGTAGCGGCTCGCGCGCGCGGGAATGGGCGTGGAGCGATACGGAAAACCGGGATCGTCATAGCGCGCAATAAGCCGCAATAATCCTTCTTTCGCAGCTTCTATATAATTATCGATCTTGGCATCATCGATAGGTTTGACAGTGCCCGCATCCTCTCCTCCATGGAGCTGCCAGTATTCCAGATGAACGGGCGCGCCTGCCCATTTTCCTTCGCGGGCGATCAGCGCAAGCAGCACAAGCTGGCTCGACAGACCTCCTTCAATGTCCCGGACCAGAGGCAATCCGCCCGTCTTGTAATCAATAATGGTAATACCTCCATCCGTTCTTTCTTCCATGCGATCGGCGCGTCCGTTCAGCAAGAAGTCGCCGAAGCGGCAAACTCCCTTCACTTCGCTCGTGACATGCGCGAGCTGCACGCGGCGTTCTTCCTCCCGCTCTATGGCCCACTCCGCGATGCGCATAAAGCGCGGCCACCATATCGTTTCCACGCCCGTCGTTTTGAAAAGCTCCGCAAACGCCTCGCGGCCGTGATGCAAAAGCGCGCCCAACGCATCCGGCGGCAGACTGTCCGGATGCGCCTTCACAAAACACTCCAGCGCCGCATGCACGCCGTTGCCGAAATCCGCACCGTTTGCCTCACGCCCCAACGGCTCAAGCGCACGCAGGCGAAGAATCTGCGCTGCGTAAAGCGCGTAAGGATCGCGCATCCACGTCTCCACCTGCGTCACCGAGATTTCACGGGGACGTGCCGTAAGCGGCGGCCTGGGCTCGGGAGGACGTATGGGCCGGATCGTCTGCGGCGTGTCCAATGCACGCGCCCATGCTGCCCAGCCTTCCTGCCCGCCGGGCAATGACCCCGCCAGCATTTCCAGGCGCGTCAGCCAGCGTGAAGGCTGGGCAGGCACCCCCTCCTCTTTTGCGGCACGGGTGAGAATGACTTGCCCGCCGCAGGCGAGCATGAAGAAATCATGGGCTGCCAGACCGAGCCTGCGCTCCGGCGCCGGAAGCCCTAAAGCGGCGCGCATCGGGCGATTGAACCAGGGATCGCTCTGCGGCTGGGACGGCCAGCTACCTTCGTTAAGCCCGCCTAATATCACGCGATCGAAAGACTGCATGCGCGCTTCCATCGGGCTCAATATCTTCAGGCGCGGATGGGTACCATATTCCGGGCGCAGCACCTTGCCTGCGATCAACTCCTCGAAAATCGCGGGATAGGCATCTGCATTGACCGGCATGTCGTCTGCTTCACAGGCGCCGCGCATTTCCCAAAGCAATTGCGTCAGCGCTTCGATTTCCGGCCCCTTCCACAGATCGTCGCCGCCCAGCGCCTGGGCACAGGCAATATGCGCATCCAGTAACGTGCTGAGCTGCACTTCGTCCTGGGAAAGCATTGCAAGCAGCGGTGCGAACGCATGCTCAAGGCGATCCAGCAGCGTATAGGTTGCGGGCGGAACACTACGGTGCTTGAGCAGCGCTTGCCGGATTCCTTCAACGCCGTTATCCACCCGCAATCCGCGCAGGGTGAGGACTTCAAGCGCACGCGCCGCTTCAAGGCAGGCGATACGTTCCATGCCCGCATGGGTGAGCGGGTGCTTAAGCAGGCTCAGTAGTGGCAATGGCGCAAGCGACTGCGCCGCCGCCTCCAGGCACAATCGCAGGAAGGCGAGCAACGGCACCTGCTCAAGCGGCATGCCCGCCGAATCGTCAATCTCCACACCGAAACGGCGCATGATGGCGGCGACGCGTCGTGCCAGATTGCGGTTATGGGTGACAAGCGCCGCCGTCCTGCCCGGCACTTCCAGCGCCTCGCGCAGCAGGAGCGCGATGACGCTCGCCTCTTCCTGCAGGCTTGCGCAGGCAATATGTTTTATCCCCTGCAAAGCTTGCGTCTTATCGACGGTTATCGTGCGCCAGAGTTCCGAGACATCGGCAGGTCGCATGACTTCGCTCATAAGCCGCACGCGGGCATTCGCATCTTCACCTATCACCTGCACATCGGTGCGTTCACACTTCAGTTTTTTCAGGAGCTGGGCCATGCCCCATTGCGGATGGCTTTCTTCCAGGCTGTCGAAATAGGTTTCATCCGCCTGCTTGTCCAGGCCCGGCAGAATAACGAAACCCTGCGGCAGCTTCGTAATAGCCGCAAGTAAATCGGCGGTCGAGGGTATGCTGCCGGTCGTACCCGCGGCAATCACAGGAAATAATGGCGGTGAGTCCTGCCAGTGCCGCGCCAGAGTGCGCAGTATTTTAGCCTGATGGCTGCCCGGACTTATCAGGCCCGCTTCCTGTGCGATCTTCGGCCAGTGCACGGAAAGTATCTGCAAAAACTCCACCGTCGCCTGCCAGTGCTCGGCGAAAGCATCCGGCACAATCTGCATGACGCCTTCAAGCGAGCATTCTTCCCGCTCGAGCTCGTCCATCAGATCGGCAAGCGTTGCGGCGAGCTTAAGCGCGTGGTCCATGCGCTCCTTGTGGCCGGATACCCGCTCGCGGTGACGCTGCACGAGACGGGCAAGCAGGAAAAGGCGCCGGGTCGCAAACAGCTCCGAAGGCAATTCCTGAGGCAGCAGCGACGCAAGCGGAGACAAGAGCAACGCATCTTCATCCGCGTCCCCGAGCGGCAATATGCGCGGCAGCAAAAGTGGCTTGCCGGAATGCACCCGCAGAAAGGCTTCTCGAAGGCTCGGCACCGCACGGCGCGACGGCAGCAAGACCAGTGCCCGCGAAAGCAATAGCGGGTCCCCGCCGAAACGCTCCAGTATCCACTGGGCCAGCGTGTCAGCGAAGGGCAAATGGGCGGATATAGTGCACGGGTTGTTTTTCATATAATATTAACTATCTATATCTATAGTGACCGCTGGCCGATGGCTAGCGATGTATGCTTGGCCGATAAATCACCGATAATGGATGACCATGAAAGAATTAAGCGAAGCCGTAAAAAACAGCATCCGCCACGAGCTCAAAACGATCTGGGCGGCGCATCATGCCGTGGGCCTAAAAGGACAGATGTGTCTTTATACCCTGACCGTACAGGAACCTTGGCGCAGCAAGGAAGCCGGTCTCGCCTACTGGTTCGGGCCGGACGATACGGAAACGCTGCTGCCCGAAATCGGAAAGCATTACAACGACGGCGCGTTGCCGAACTCGCCGCTTCTGCTCAATCCCATCGTGCATGACGAAAACAAGAAGCCGCTCGGCAGCGGCATTGTCTGGGCCACGGGGTTCGCGCTCGGCATCGAGAAAATGGATGCGACTCAGGGCGAGCGCATCAAGGGTCTCGGCGCTTTCGCAGGTGCCATACACCGCGGCGAAGTGGAGAATGCCGGACTTAAGATGATTGGTTTTTCCACTAAAGCGCTGCCTCCCATGGAGGATGGAAACACCGTCGAAGGCTGCCGCGAACTGTTCAACATCGCCAACTTCGCGAACGAAGTATATTACCGGTTTTACCTGCTTTCCGGCCTTGACTATCTGGGCAAGCATGGCGGGTTCCTGCACAAGGATTTCGCGGAAATCATCCCTGCCGGCGTTGACATCAAAAAGGCCATTGCGTCGCAGAAGGTCGATCCCAAGCTGCTTAAAGATGCGGATTTCTGCTGGAAGGCGTATGACAAGCATCACTCGCTATACCTTAAATTCGGCATTGCTCCCGACAAGGTCGAGAACAACCTCAAATTCTATAATCTCTGCGCGCGCGACGTGGAGCTGTTCGACGCCACGGGCGCCAAGCATGCCGATGCCGAAACCGCCGTCAGTTTTGACTTTCTCGTCAAAGGCTGGATTCCCAAAGGTGCCGTGACCATCATCGGCGCCACGGGCGGTACGGGTAAATCGTCACTTGCGCACAATCTTGCCGTCAAAGCTGCCATCGACTACCGCCCGGATGAGCCCAGGCCCACATGGCTCGGTTCGGAAATCGACTTGGATCTATGCAAGGGCCTGTGCGTGTATTTCTCCGGGGAAGACGGCCCCGCCATCTGCCATGCCCGCGCCAAGGTATTCGACCCGGAAGGGCGCGCCCACCGCCTGATGTTTCAGCGCACCGATTTCGGTGAAGGCGGTACGCTGAGTACCTTCCTCAAGCGCCTCATGAAACTGCCCGAGGTGCCGCTCATCGTTATCGACCCGGCGCGAAAATACTTAACCGGCGATGAAAACGACGCCGGTGCAGTGAGCGAATTTTTTGAGGCGATTGAAGAGTTCGCGATTCGCAAAAACTCCGCGATGGTCGTGGTGCACCATCTGGTGAAAGGCGCGAAACCCAAGCACGTTCTTGATATTTACGACATGCTGCGCGGTTCGCAGGTGTTCATCGACCGTGCCCGCGTGGTCGTGGGCATTTACCGCGAAGGCAAGGATACGGTCGCAGGGCTTTCCAAAAACAACATTCCGCCGCAATTGGGGATGGTATCGGGTGAACGGCTCTATGCACGAGACGGGAAACACCTGGAGCTTGTGCTCATCCCCGGCCCTGCCGGAATTCGCGGCGATAGCCTGACGGAAGAACAGATCGAAGCGCTTAAGAGTCAGGAATAGCCACCCGGAAGATCCACGCGCCAATCACGCTGTAATACGCTGGCTGCAGTTCCAGTGGGAAATATTAGGTATTCTCGCCAATCGTCTGCGGACCCAGCCACCAGTCATTGACCGGGCGGTGCGGGCCACAGGGGCTTCCTGCGATACCGGCGCACGGGCTTTTCATGTCCGAGTGCGGCAGGGAGCAGGCCGTAAGCAGGCCCAGCAGTGTGGCGATCACGAATACATTACGGATTTTCATAGGCAATATCCTCCTCATTCAGGGAGGAAATTACACGTATCCTTACAGAAGGTAAAGATTTTTTTGTTATGGCAAGATAGGGATACGGCTCAGATGGGATAGCCGGGAAGCACTCTTTCCAGCCTGTCCGTTGCAATGAGCAGTTTGCGGATCACATTGGCATTGACGCCGTCGGGAAATTCGAGCCTGAGCCGCTGCAGTATCTCCCCGTTGGCCCCGGATTTACGCGTAAAGCGGAATTCGCCTTCGGTAAAGCCCCCCATTTCTCCCAGTTTTGCCGACATATAGATCATCATGCGCTCAGCGGCTTCCTTATCCAGCGCGAAGATAATGTTGGCCTGCGGTGACATTAAAGGACGTTCGTATTGGGTGTCCTGCTTGAAGTTTCGCTGCAGCACTTCCATCAACGTATTGATAACCCTGTGGCTGGATTCCAAATCAATATCCATGGAACCGCTCGAAACACTAGCAGAAACGCCACTTCCAGCTGTATGCATCATGATAGACATTGCGAATGCTCCCCGAATATATTCATGTAATTTTTTATGTTTTCATCCTACCACAAACCATGGCGCGCTCCTGTTAACTTTATGTGACAAGTGGTTAATTTTGTGAGAAAAAATAATTAAGCAATTATGTCATTTATAAGTCAGGCCCAATAATTTTCTACAAGTTGCAGCACATAGCTCCTCTCCGATACATCCTATACCGTCTGCAAAGTGCATATTTCATCCGGTTTTCCACCCCAAAGCCATAGGGCAATATCACTTCAATTATTAAGATATGCCGCATTCGCAAGTGGTTTTTAGAACCGCATTGAGACATACTCGCCCATAGGATTAACAATTAATATATTGTTATATATAATTATATTAATAAATAAAAAGTATTCTGCCATCTGGGTAGGCAGTGGGAGGCGAAAAACTCATAATTAATACAACTTAACTATTTATTAATTATTCTCTGCCATATACACCCCCTGGCACAGGTAGGGCTATGCGAAATAACTCAAGTCACCTTGTACAAAGAATCAGGAATGGAAACACATTATGCGCAATGCCCTTATAGAAAAAATGAAGTTGGAGATTGAGAGAAGCCTTAGAGACTATCTGCGCGAGGAAGGAATGGAATTATATGTCGCCGCCAACGACAATTTTAATTTTGCGCATGCCCCCTTAGTCGAACTCGATGCCGTAGAAGACAACCTGCTTGAAGGCAGCCGGCTTTTATCGGAAATAAAAGTGATGCTGAGCGTAAGGGGAAAATCCTGGCAATGCGACGTATTGATAGATGGTATTTACGAAGCCCTGCATCCGCATCACCTGACGCAACGTGAACTGACGATCCTGCTCACTAGCCTGCATGTGGAAACCATCGTGTGCCTGCTGCCCCGCCGCATGAAGAAGCGTACCGTGATTCGGTATATCGTTGAGGAAATAGAAAATCCCCCTGCCCCTTCCAATGAAAATAACGACATATCGGATACTAGAACCGGCAAAACTGAATATTGCTAAGCTCAAATCCACGCCATAAAAAAAGCCCCTCCCGCAAGGGAGGGGCGCGTTCTAAAAAATAAGCCGGTTGCTATATCACTTGCAAGCGGTCAGTTCGGCCTTCAATTCTTCGATGTACCCTTTGCTCAGTTCTAAATCCGCAAGTACTGCCTTGAGCTTATCCGTGGCGGATGCCTCCGACACAAGGCGTGGAATGTTCCAGCCCGGCTCGGCCTCCTCCTCCAGAACGCAGGAAACTGCAATGGGAATCTTGACTTCAAAAGGCTCTACACGCTCAGTGCAAGCGTTTAACAGGAAGCAAATAGGAAGAAAATAGTTATTAATTTTCATATAGTTAATATATCCCCTCATAATAAGAGCAAGGAGTAACGAAGCTTTAACCTTCTGGGCGTATAGCTATACTTAGTGACTATAGTGTGGGCTATATGACGATGGCACAGTTGGAGCCGAGCAGAATGGTAGAGATCAGCGGCAGCAGGCATCTGCCGAACTCGCTGCCTGAAGTTCAGTTCATGCTCAAGATAATCAACTGGCTCGGGTGGGTTAACCTGCTCATCGGACTGCCCAGCGTATTGCTGGTCCTGAATTTGCGCAGCCTGTCACTGGTCGCCACCGGCCTTCTTTCCATACTCACGTTCTGGCTGCTGCGCATGGTGGTGCGTTATATCTCACAGGCAAAAAGCTGGACCGAAGTGGGCGTTATGGCCATGTGCGGGGTATATTTTCCAACCTTTATCATGTGGATCTGCAGCATCAATCTGGTCGAGGCGATACTGCGCTGATTCTCGTGCTCTGCGTTATCGCGACTGCTCGCGGATAAATCCATTCATCATATTCTTTAAGCCCGCACATTCATCTTTTGACGCGCTTTGCGTTTCTATGCGCTTTGCCCTGAACGCATGCTGCCCGGCCTCCCTATGCGCCAGGGCCAGCACATGTGTAGCATTGGCTTTTTTACTCTCTGCGCGGGATTGCAGCGAGGCGATGGCCTCGTTCTGATCTTCAATGGAAACGATAAGCGCCTTATTGGAATTCTCGAGCGCACTGTTTTCCGCATGGCACTGGGCAAGTGCCTTGCTCAGGTGACGCACCTCCAGATGCTGAAACGCAATCGTAGCGCTTATGGAAAGAATGAGGGACGCAATAAGCGTCGCCTGCCAATGGCTTTTCAGGAAAGAAAGAACGACCGTGATCATCTGCTCCTCATTTCGGTTACGATTTAATCTTCGGAAGTGGGCTCTGTGTGTGATTTAGCGGCGCAACCGACACTTCCCCAGCCCAGTATGTTTGCCACCGATACGGAAAAGCTCTTCATCAGCTCGCCCAGCTTTTCGAGATCGATCTTGCCGGCGGCGCAAAGCCCCCAAAGGCTTTCGCCGCATACCATGATGAGTCCCACCAGCATTCCTACGCGCACGATGTCGTAGGTTTTATTGTCCCTGCCCGTCAGCATATGCCTGAGGACACGCATGGATGATGCCCACAGCTTATACATTGATCGCGTTCATCACCGCCTGGGCAATGTCTGCGTAGCCGACGCCGTTGGGATGAAGGAAATCGCCCATCATGCCCAGCACAGACGCGGAAGGCTGGGATACAAAGCGGCTCCATATATCTACAACGGGTATATTGTTCGACTGCGCCAGTGCGTACTCAGCACTTATGTAGGGCTGTTGCTGCGGAAGCATTATGGTGCTGTTGGTGGGATTGGGTGCCAATAACAGGCAATCTCCTACTGTGAGCGCTCTGGTAATTAATCCCTGTATATTGTTTGTATAGGTTGTGATTGAAACACTCTGCTGCCAATCATTAATCCCAAGGGCTATGATAGTGAGATCAGGTGCAAGTAACGTGATAAAGGACTGAGTGCCGTAGTTGGGATCCTGCGGATAATAATTGCCGCTCGCCCAGCCATAAACACCGGCATTCATTACCGATACCCACTTTCTGGAAGAGTCATAGGCCTCGACATACCCGGCGTTGACATTGCCGCCTGATACCCAGTTGAAATTTACGGTGTTGATACCAAGCGTCGTTGTTGCTATCGCACTGGCGATACCCGTTCCGTTTAAGCTCATATTGGTGCTGCTGCCACCATTGAGATTGTAGGAAACGGTTCCGTCACCGCCAAACTTCGTAAAAAACAGATTGAACGTATCCACGTTCACCGTGGGCGTGAACGATAAATTGCCGGTCGCTGAATTAGCGAAATAAAAATTGCCGCCCAGCGAATTGCTTAAACCCTGTTGCCAGCCGGAACCCACCGATAGGCGGGTGTCGAAGTTCGCCTTATTGTTGGCTTCGCATCCGAACGTGCTGTTGATGTGCGCATTGATTCCGGCAGCATTTAACAGGGAGGAAAGCGCACCGGGCCAGCTATGGGTTTTCAAATCTCCGGAGGTCGTTCCATTAGACCAGTAACCGCTGGTCGTGCTGTCGCCGAGACATAAAATACGCATATTGCCGTTGCCACTTTTTACGCGCGCAAGAGCGGCTCGTGTTTTGGGCAACTGCAGTGAGGTCTGCAGAAGTACCCCGGGCTGCACGTAAGGCGCCACCGCGCCCAAGCCTGATGAGGTTGCTTTAAGTCCCATGATATATCTCCTAGTTGCCCTGACCGGCGGTGAAATAGAGTGTCGTTGCGCCTGCGGGCACGATGGCGGCACAGCTGCTGCAGCCTACTCCCTTGCGCAGAATCATGGATTCACCCGGAAGAACAGGCACGGCACCCAGCGCGCCTGATCCCGGAAAGGTTGCCTGTGTCTGCGCACCGACGCCGAATCCGACGAATGCGATCTCCGTTCCCGCATTGGTGACGAGGCAATCGGGATAGATCGCCGACTGCGCCAATGCGAACGATACGGATGCGCTTGTGAGCCCAGCATTCAAATAAATAGTTTCTCCGGGAGTAAAATTCTCTGCCATAAGTCCTCTCTTCATGTGTGATGAATGATAGTGTTCAGTCGCCGGTATCCGGCGTCGCAAACAGCGCGCGCTCCGCCTCACGGCGGCGTACAAGCCCGTCGCTGACAAGGCCGCCTGCAAGTCTCCAGCGAATGAATTCCCGGGCCGCGCCCGCATAATCGCCTGCGTTCAATTTTACGCCCAGCATCCGGCGCAGGGGCGCCGTGCCGGTGTTATAGACCAACGATACGACAGCGGCATACTGGTTGTCCGAAAGCCCCACCGTGACCAGCCGGCATACGCTGTCTTCGGCGGCTGCAATATCTTCCCGCAAAAGCTGCTCGGCCTGTACTTGCGTCACTGCCGCAGTAGTGCGCCCGACATTCTGCGTATGGCCGTAGCCGATGGTCCAGACATCGACCTCATCCTCGTAAGGCTCGGACCGGAAGCTCTCAAACGACTTGATGAGCTCAAGACCTGCCTGATTGATACGCCGCATGTCGTTCTCGTTGCTCGTTGGGGAATCTACTTCTTGGCCAGAATCTCGACTATCTTGTCGATGACAAACGCCGCAAGTGCCACAAAACCCGACCACGTCATTACCGCGCCTTTGATGGAACCGCGCGCCACGGCGATGTCTTTTTCCACCGCAGTGATCTTATCCTTGTCGTGCACGGTGATGACCTTCAGCTCGTTGAGCATTTCCTTCATATCGTTAAGCGACTGGTGAATGAACGTCATCTCGCGGGCGTAAAGCTCTCGAAATCCGGCAAGCGCCTGCGCCTGCGTTGCGATGCTGGTCGCCAGCTGCGCGATTGAATCACGGATGGTGTCTCTCACATTCGCCACGCTGTCACCCAGGCGATCGATCCGTTGTGCATTGAGGTTCTCAAGACACAGGGATTCCGTCGCGTCTTTTTTGCTCTGCTCCATTATCCGTTCTCCGTGTATGGCCGGGGCATCTCTATGCGTCCTGCGCTGCGAGAAAAGCAGCGATACGCGCATCGCCGTCGCTTATCTCGCCGATATAGCCGGGAGGAACAGGTGCGTTCTGCGGCGCATAAAATATTCCCGTGACGGGACTTGTTGACGGCTGCGTGGGATCTTCGACTGAAACATATGCCATGTTATGATCTCCTGAAATCTATGAATCCGTGATTGAGAACGCCTATCGTGACGGAACCGGCGGCGCGTGCGCCTATCTGGCCGGAGGTGTTGGTGGTGAGTTGCGAGTTTCGTATGGAGGCCGTGGCCGAAGACCCGGAGAGGACATCGTAGGACTGGGTGGCCGCATTGGCCGAGTTGCTGGTGGGGGCGACATCAACCTCCTCAAGGCTTGAGAACAGAACGCCCACGTTGCTGGGCACGCCCGTCCGCAGCAATGGCCTCACCCTGATGCCACCCGGTACGGTCAGCGTATAGGCCGTGCGCGTTGTGCCCTGCGTCGTATTCACATCCTGTATCTCTGCGGCGAGCCAGTATTGCAACGCGCCCCCTTCCGTTTCAAATCCCGTGCCGGCAAGCAGGACGCCCGACGCATTGGTATTGAGGCTGAATATACGCCGCAACAAGCCGCCGGAATATCCGCCGGGCAATGTAGGCGTGAGCGACGTGCTTGCAAACGATGCAGGACTGCCGCCGCCGGAGGTCGTAATGATATAGAAGTGTAGGGTAGAACTGTTCGGAAGCGTCGTGCCGCCCTGATAGCCGTTCGCCGCATTGCCGTTCGTGATGTCCCAGGAAAAACCGCCGCCGGGCAGCATCAGCGCATTGGTAGAATCTGCCGCCTGCCCCGATGAAATCGCCATGCTTGCAGAGACGTTGCTTGAAAAACTCTGACCGGATGGGATGAACCCCGTCATATAATTGCTGATGACGGTCGCGGAGCCCGTGACCGATCTGCCGCTTGCAGGGATAATCATCAGCCGGTAATTGCCGCCGGATATGCAGGTTACGATGGCCTGATCATTCGCCGCAGTCGTATAGCTGCCGCCGCCCGTGATAATCAGGCTCGTAGCATTATAGGTAACCGTAAGCGCCGCCGCGAATGTGAGCAATTTAGTCTGGCCCGCAGCAAGCCCGCTGAACGCGGTAATGCCGGTGGTGCCCGTAACCGTAAGATTCGTCTGCGGGGAAGAACCCAGATTCACCGTCGCCGCACTGGCGATGCTTGCCGATCCTCCTCCGATGGGGGATTGCCAGAGATAATTGGTCTCATCGACAGCGCCGAGCACAATCCACGTCGTGTTATCGAGGCTGCGCAGGTTGATGACATTATGGGTCGTGTCGTGCCAGAGCTGCCCCGCTTCAGGTGTCGAGGGAGCAGATGCCCCTGAGGCGAGCGTGTTGAGCGTATCGAGTGCATTGTTTGCGGCCTGCGTCATCTGCAGTCCGCTCACCGTGCCGGTGGTGGGAAGCGTAAGTGAATTTTGCGACATCCGTTAATATCCTTCTGCTAGTATGTTGACATTTCTGGCCACGCCCACGCCGCCGTTTAATACCTGAATCGTGCAGCCTGAAAGCGTGACGGCAGTCAGCGAGACGATGTCTCCCGCCGTCGCCGCCAGCACAGTCACCTGCACGTTCGGTGCGCCGGGGGAACCTGCCGGGCCGCCGTTAAACGGCGTCGGCACGGAAGTCCCATCCGGAGTGAAAGCGAGATTCAACCCGCCTGCGGGAATACCGAGCCCCACATAATGGTCGTCGCGGTCGGGCACATCGACTTCGAAGATGAAATCTTCCAGTATCGCTTCCACCGCCGCATCGAGCGTCTTAAGCTGCATGCGCGCCGTAAACGCCATTGCATTATAGGAACCGGGAGTATAGCGCTGCCATGCTCCCCATGTGCTGCCGTCCTGCGACAACGCTATCTCCGGATAGACGTCGGTATTGCCCGATGCCGAGAAATCCAGCAGGTCGGGGAAATCCAGGTAATTGAGCACGCTCAGAATATTGTGGGTGACGTGCTGCCCTACGGAATCCCAGCTGATGATGACGCTGCAGGGAGCCACCCGGCCTACAATGATCACATGCGACGGAGGTATCTGGTAAATCCCGTTGCCGATGCCGCCGTAATTGAGCAGGTCGGGCGTACTTAAATAATCCGCAACAGCGAGAATATTGCCAGCCCCGCCGGTCCTTACCACACCGCCTGCGACAAACGCATCGCCTGTGGTGGCGCCGAGCCAGCCGGTCGCCGCTTCGTCATGGCTTGCGATGACGTTGCTCGTGATCTGTGCTCCCTGGATGGAAATATCCGGGGGCTGGGCACTGTAGACCTGCAATCCTGCCAGCGGCTGGCTGTAGCTGCCCACCCAATAAGTGCCGTTGCCCTGTACGGCGAACGGCGGATGCGCCACGCGCCCCAGCACCTGCGCTCCCGTCCACGTCGCCCCTTTGCGCACCTCGTAGAGCACGGGGCGAAAATCCGCGACTTCCGTCCACGAGAGCTGCGTGATGTTCGCGATATACGACGACGTAAGATCCGTCACATCCGCCAATGCCGAGGAATAGGCAAGCCCGGTAAGCGTATAGGCATAGGGCTGAACGTCGGACAGCAATTGCCCGGCACTGCCGTAAATATTGAATGAGACGAGCTTGATGTAGATCGTCGCGCCGATGAAATCCTGCGTGTAGGCAAACGTGAAGATGCTGCCATCCAGCCTTACAAACGGCGTCCCTTGCGCGTGCGGGGCCGGCGTTGTGCCGTAAGCGCCGCGCACGAGCCATGTCAGATCATATGCGCTGTTTCGGGTAAGCATTGCATTCTCATAGGCGATATATTCGCCGTCTGCATAGCACAGCGTCGTCAATGTAAGCGCATCGCTTTGAGAACCGGAAAGAAGCTGCCCACGGCTTTGCGACAGATCGACCGAGAGGGTGTTTGCCGTATCTATGGTTGCTCCCGCCGCAGAGCCTGCAATAGAGCCAAGCGGAGCCGAGAGAACACCGGTGCGTGCCGATCCGTTGATGCGCCCCACATTGCGGTAACTGTCGCCGTCGTTGCTGACATAGACATCGCACCCGCCCCATAACGGCCCGCCGCTTGCCGCAAGCCAAACCTCCAACCCTTTGGCAAGCTCGGCGGTAGGCTCGAAGATAATCGGCGCATTGGCATTGCCGGGACTTGCATTATAGCTGGCGCTGAAACCCTGCCCTTGCTGGTAGCTGTAAAGCGGCGCGCTGCCCGTGCCAGAGAGGTATTCTTCCGCAACGAAGGAAAGCGACCCGTCGTCGTTTTCAGTAATCTCGGTGATGCGTACCCACTGTTTGTTCAATCCAAGATTCACATCCGTGAGCGTCACGATATCCATTGGGTCGAGCAGCACATAGCGCTGATCGAGCGTGAACTGATACATGTTGCGGATCAACTGGCGCTGCAGCTGTAGCTGCGCAGACAGGCGCGCCGCATTCAGATCGCAGAACATGTGCCGCTGCGTGCTGGAAGACTGGCGCAGACCGAACGTCTGAATCAGCGCCTGATCGCTCGCCTCTATAATGGCGGGATTATAGAAATTGGCACGATCGAGCACTTCTATTTTGATGGCATTGAGCGCATCGGAAGGACGCCTACGCGTGAGCAATACCGGATCACTGTTCGCACTTGCCGAACTTCCCGTGGCATTCGCATTATTCAGGAAATCGTCATCGGTTAGATCGTATAGTGGCGCGCTCGGCGCGACATAGCTGTAGCCGTTGCCGGAAATGTTCTCATCCCCGTACGGCACTAGTGTAAGCGTTCCCTGCGACCAGACAAAGGCGCTGTTGGTAGCGGCGGCCAGATCATCACACAGCGATGAGGCCTGCGTTTGATCGGTATAGGCAGGCGAAATCCATAGGCCGTGCGCCAGGCAATACGACTGATAGACCGACAGGTCGCCAATGCGCGCGAAAGGAAAATCGCAGCCGTAATGCGGATTGGCAAGCAGGTCCGCAACGACCAGGCTCGGATCTGCGTCCACTCCGTTCGCCGTCGCGGTAAACGCCGCGGTTCCCTCTATTTCAAAATTATTGTTCGGTAGCTGCGCGTTCGTTCCCAGCTGATAGGCACTCGCAGCAACGTATCCTATGCCGCTATAGCCCAGCGCCTGATTCGGGTGATTGCTGGTAAGATACCCCCACGGCGCCTGGCCATACGCACCGCTGAAAAAAGAGAGCCCCAGCGCCGCAAGCGTGGTGACGTTCTTGTCGACATATACGCTGCCCACACCTGCTATCGGCCCTTCGCACAGGCCCAATGCCACCGCCGTCTGATAGATGAAATTCGTTCCGCCGCCGCTTTTGCCGCTGCCGCCGCCCGATACGACCCCGCCCTTACCAGCGCTTGTGCCTGCTGACTGCTGCGGCGTGGCGATGAAATCACCATACCAGATGAGGTTCGGCGCGATGCGCGTAGTGCCGTAGACGATGGGTATGACTTTGCCATAGGCGGAACTCTGCAATTGCAGGCCGGACACGGCAGCCTGCTGCGAGGCCTGCGATTTGGAGGCGCCGAGAAGGAAGCTCATGGGAAATTACAGGAATGGAAGTGGATGTGAAGAATCAGTCGAATCAAACACGCTGAAGAATTTTCGCGGACGGGATTTGCGTCCATTCGTTCCGCCTTCGCCTACATGCGATAGCCAGAGCGCCGCATCGGCGTTCTCCAGCGTGCATGCCCGGCCAACATACGCGTGGATAATGACTGGCCATTCCACCACGATGGCACCGTGACTGAAGCACCGGCCGAATTTCCATAAGGCTATATCGCCCGGAAGCGGCGGCCCTTCTATCTCACTTGCATGGCATAACAACCCTGCCAGGTAGCGTTCCTCACCTCGATGCAGATGCCAGTCGTGCGGATAATAGGGAATATCGATAGGCGCAACGACACCCGCTTCGGCATATGCTTCGGCAAGCAATGTGAGACAATCGACACCCGATCCCTTGATACGTCCCCCAGTGTGATAGGGTGTGCCAAGCCACGTATGCGCAACCGCAACTATATGCGCACGCAAAGAGTCAACTGACTGTATCATAATGTTAATATATGTTATCGGGAAATGCAATCTTAACAATATCTTAACATTGATACTTATAATTATGATTATACTACGCATTCCATCAATGTGCCTTCACACGGACTTACACGCATGAGCGAAGAAGAATGGAAAGTTAAACTGCGCGCTATCGGAGAGAAGGTAGCGCAAGACTGGCCGGGTCAGCATAAAGTGACCGGCGGTGCCGCGCAGCTTGAGCTGTCCAGTATCGTGATGGAGCAGCTGAAGGAGGGCATCAAGACCCTCGCAACGTTTAAACCGTCCGATTTAAAGAATCCCCGCAGCAAAGAAAAGATAAGGTACGCGCTTGAGCTTCTTCGTCCCGGTATAAACAATGAACTGGAGACGGAGTTCAGCGACAATATAAATGACCGATTAAAACATATCCATGAGACCACGTCTTACAGAGCCTATCTTGATCAGCTGGCACAGCCGGGAAATGAAAGCGTGATCCTAAACGCCTTTAATGAACTCGAACGCCAGCTGGACGGCAGCCAGGAAAAATGGAAAGAGAAATTAAAAGCCATCGGACAGGCGATGGACAAAAACTGGCGCAGTGAATACCATGCGGATGAAGAGCATCTCAGGTTATTAGGTACGGTGGAGAAGGGACTGGCGGAACGCATTAAGGTCATCGTTGACTTCGACCCTTCGGGTCTGAAGAATCCCCGCTACAAAGCCAAAGTGACGGAAGCTATCACATGGCTTGATCCCTTATTCAATCATGGCGCTACTGCCGGGCAACAAGAAATCGCGTATAAAACCCATCCTTATAAATTCCATACTACGCAACTCGCCAAAGCAGAAAACAAGGACATCAGGGATGCTTTCAACGATATTAAAAAGCAGGTCCAGGAAGAGCAGACAGCTTCGGCAACTGCAGAGCATACCAGCATTTTTGATAAGCTGAGATTCAAAGTAAACAGCGCCTTACACCGCAGTTGAGTTTTCCGGCACGTACGGAAATCCCCTGAAATGCACAAGATTGTTGAATCGGGCGGAACAAGTCGATTGTTGCTTGTCGCAACCGGGATATATCGTGAATGTGTCGCCTGTTGCAGGCATCGTTGGAAAAGGCGAGCTCAGGCTCACACTGCCGGGGGAGCCCTGCCGATACGTCTTTACCGTGCGTGACAGGCCGCTATTGCTGCCACTGGTGAATACCACCTGGCCCAGATCAAAATAACCGGTTGCCTGTGCAAGCGTCACATCGAACGCGCTCGCCAGCAAGGCGGATGCCACGCTCCCGGTCACCGCAAACGATGCAGGACTAAGCGCGCAGCTTGCGTCGAACAAGGCATTGACGCATCCTGCCTGATAAAGATTGCGCGGCATGCTGAGATTTAAAAGTTCGAGATGACTGCTGATGCTGAACGTGGCAAGCGAACGCCCCGCATCGATCTCCGCCACACGCCCCACGAACAGAATGACGGCACCTGCCGCCATATTACCATAGGCCGGCATGAATGCGCGGTAGAGCGTCATCTCGGCGCCATCGAACACTCCCTGGCGCACCGCCCCTAGAAATGGCTCACCCAGCACCGTCGAACTTCCCGGCAACACATCAAACACCAGCGTGTCCACTTCGATGCCCACCTTCCAATGGCATTTGGCCTTGGTATCCTTGCGATCGAAATACGGTCCGCTGACATCGCCCGCGGACCAGGTGATGCCGTTCCATGTCACATCCACGTCGCCTCCGCAAAAATTAAGCTGCCCGCCGCCGATGAGCGAGAAATTATAGAGATCGGCGGAGTAGAACTGACGCGATGCCAGCAGAGCGATGAGTGCTGTGGATGCGGCTTTCATAGGATTCCTTCTTAAAGGGGCTCAGCCGCCCCCATCCGCGCTCCGCGCGGCTTCCCCCGCGTGTCTAACAGTGGGGTTTGTATCGAGAGGTGGCCTATCCGTAGTCTGCTGCGCGTGTCTGACACAGAGGTTAGAGCAGCAGGGGAGCGAGCGTGGAACGCGAGCGGGGACGGCTAGTCCCCATAGAGAGGCTCAGTTCTTCACGCTGATGAAGCCGAATTTCTTCGCTTTATAATGTTGCGACATGAAGAGGGTGAACGGTACGCTGTCGCCAGTCATGCGCACGGGAAAATAATAGCTGAAGTCCGCAGTGATGATCGCGCCGTTTGCAGGCGGCGTGGCAAAAAGAATAACGCCGGGACCTTGCGCGCTTCCCCCTCCCCACTGCGTCACCGATACGCCGCCGGTCTGCTTCACCTCGTTTACATATATATTCAGAGCAAGAGACAGGTTAGGCGCGAGGATCGGTTCATTGAATCCGCCGAACGACCGTATCAATTGAAAATGCGCGGTCACGCCATCGGCGGTGGCTATCGGTTGCGCAATCACGCTGTTATCGTCGGCATCCTTATACAGAAATGTATCGAACATGCCCTGGCGCGCATTGAAGAATCCCGCAAGCTGCTGCAACTCACCGAAGGAGGCGGAGGATCGCAACACATTGTAGATAAGCTCCCATGTCCAGCGCGGATAATTTCCTTTTGCAATGCGCGTTTCCATGCCGCTTATCGCCTGCTGCACGGTGGTGTCCCATACAGGAGTGCGCGTGACATCGAAACCGAGTCCTGCAAGCGACGGAAGAATTGCGGTAGACATATATTATGTATTAGTGTGAGAGATTATTGACGGGAGTGATTGTGATAAAACATTTGCGTATATACGTTCTGTTTCTCATTGCGGGATGCACGGCACCTGCGGAAGAGATCACCTCCTCCACGCAGCCGCACTGGGAGCTGTCGGCGGAGTATGTCGCCAATACCATGCTGCAAAGCAACGCGAGCATTGCGGAGGCGCTGCGATATAAACAGTTTGTCCAGTTGCGCGGCAGGGACCTGCCGCAAGTGTATCTGAGCTACCAGAGGATGGCCCGGAGAATGGGACTTTATCCCCTCCCCGCGCTTTACCTCGACAAAGACGATAGGCAAGCATTACCGCAAGCAGCGGCGCGCTTCACGCGCGAAGGAAAATCCTACATCATCATCAATCCGCGTGCGCAAGAAGTATGGTCATCGCGCGAGCTCATAGCGGTACTGGGCCACGAGCTCGTGCATCTGAAGGAACGCCACGTCACCGCGCAAAGCCTCGCGGAAGCATTCAACCATCCCGAGATTTCCGTAACGCACGAACTTGAAGCCGACCGGTTGGGCTCCGGGCCGCTCGGCTCCTGCGATCCGCAGGCGCTCGAAGACGCCTTGCAGATTGTTGCCGACATCGACATGAAGGACTATCGCAACAAAAACCCGTTCAAGGCTTCCGACGATTACAACACGCTCATCGGGGCAGATCATCCACACATGGAACAGCGCAAAGCGGCGCTTGACGAGATGGCGGCGAATCCATCGCAAAACTGTATCAGAGCCTCATCGATACGATAATCCTACGATTTCCACACCGGCAGATGGCGGTTGAAGTTACGTGCCTGCGCAGAAATCGTCTGCGCAATGATGGACGCATTGTTCTTGAGAAACTGCGCACCGGTCTGCGTATCAATCGCATTAATGTTGATGGTGTAACTATCCCCGCCACTGCCTGATATGCCGCCTCCTGCATCACGCAAGCCCGCCGCGAAATTCCGCGGCACTACCATTTCGCCCGCATGCAGATACGCGGGCATGTTCTGCGGCACGTTCCACGCGCCGACATCAAGCGACACCAGGCTTTCCATGCCCGCGACCGTCGCGAAGGCAAGCCCGGCCGGTATGGCCGCCGCCGGGCCCAGCACCGGCGAGAGATACGCGTACACGCCTGCGTAACTCGCGGCAGCATCGGACTCTATCTGCCGGAAAAGTTTGCTTGCCCCGGCCGGATTTCCCGTCGCTGCCGTCGCCTGATCACTTGCCGCTATCGCCGTGTTCTTCGCCTGATTGGATGCAACCTCCGCCGCATTTCTATTTACTGAAGATGTCAACCCCAGCGCGTTGGCAACCGTATCGTGCAACAGCCGGTTCACCGCAAGCTGGGCGAATTTTATTTCCAGATCCTGAAATATATGTATCAGCGCCTGATGCCATGACTCGCTGCCTTTTATCAAGGCAGCGACCGCTTTATCCGAAGCGCTCTGCATCGTCCCATATAACTCTGCCACGGGATTGCGGGTGTCGTTGGCGATTACTTTTACATAGCCCAATGCCTGGTTGACCGCGTTGACGCCGGACTGCAAGTCCTTGCTGTCCGCTTTGAATACGACAGTGACTTCATTATCCGCCATGGGATGATGCTTTCATTAACAGTCTGCGGTGGAATGGAACTGCGCCACAAAAGACGCTTACCTGGAAATCTTCCTCGTACACGCATCCGATGCGCACTGCACGCCCGGCGGCGGTCCCATGACAAAAGTGACGAAGCTCGCCTTGAGCGTCAGTCCCGACGGATTGCAATCGAACCCGTGATTGCAATAGGAATCAAAATCCATAACGTAGCGGTGTTTCCCCTGCGCGTATTTGACCACGGTAAACTCGGGCGACTGGAGCACCGGGCGTTGCCCGCCGGCATAGACCATGTTCGTTGCAATGAGCGTATCGGATACCGTTCTTATTTTCTTATCCGAATGTTCGCTTACCCATTGGACGGCACGGTTCCATTTATCATCGCAATCCTGGGCGCTGCTGCAAGTGACGGGACGATCCGCAAGCTCGCGCAGAAAGACCTGTTGTTCCCCTGTCATTGCCGGAGCGCATGCCGCAAGCAGAAGTAAAAAAGCAATCAAGATTCTGGGCATTGTTCACAATTCCATATAAAGATTCGCACCTATGATACTCGACCCTCATGCGCTGCAAAGCAAAAAAATTTATCTCAAATGAAGGCTATCGCGCCAACCGTCTGGAATGACAGGAAACCGGCTCTCAGCATTGTTCCCAGAGGCATAATATGTTATCATTCTCCCCATTGGAACTGCAGAAAGAGGCTTTTATGACGCATTCCACCCGTAACGAAAAAGCATGGCAGGCATTCAGCGTGGAGGAAAAGCTCGACGCGCTGCATGAAGACATAACCAAGCTGTTCAGCATCGCCGAAGAATCCAGCCACAAGAATCATATGCTCATGGATGCGATTCAGCTGGTGCACAGCAGGCTCGATGAGCAGAGCAAGGCGATTCACAACATTCAGAATCACGCCAACCACCAGGAGCTGATGAGCTAGGTTCTCGTCTGCATTCCCCGGAGCCTTTGCGCGAGCTCTTCCGCTGTGCCGTATTCCCTGGGCTTCACGCCTAGCCACGCGGCAAACAGCACCGGCATCGGCGGATGACGCTGCCATTCTTCATGAAGCGCCCGAAGACGAGGAACGGTGAGTGTTGTTTCGACATGGTCCCAGGTCCAGCCGGTCATATGGCAAACATGGGCG
>Ga0207130_1101_pt1 | contig 27868 bp, 16 predicted proteins | sample Alteio_BWMinHeat_16_FD_153545 | JGI IMG/M metagenome (GOLD analysis project Ga0207130, IMG submission 153545) | Enriched cells from forest soil in Barre Woods Harvard Forest LTER site, Petersham, Massachusetts, United States -... | ecosystem: Environmental > Terrestrial > Soil > Temperate forest >... | reverse complement strand
AAGCCGGCGAAGCCGATACGCTGAAGTCGGCGGTTGCCTGCTTCCACACATCGGAGATCGGCGTGGCCGTGGCAGCGCTGCCCACATGGGTCAGGCCGTATAAATCCTCGAGCGTACGCAGAATATTAAAGTGGTTGATGGTTTCACTGAACTGCCCTTGCTTCACCATCGGACCGACAAAGATCGTCGCGATCTGGTTACTGCTGGAGTTGTCGTCTTCATCCCAGGTCACGATCAGAAGGCTGTTATGGGTCTGCGCAAACTGAACATAGTTATTGATATGTTGTTGCAACCAGGTATCGCCTTGGGCGATGGTGCCATCATGCATGTCGTCATTGAGGTTCGGAATGACGAACGAGAGGGTTGGCAGCGTCGTGAAATCCGTGGGGAAGCTGGTGAAGGGTTGGTTGGCGCTGGTAGCGACGTTGGTGAAATTGATCCAGGGAGAATGTTTGCGTGCATACGCCCCAGAGGTGCACACCGTAGACCCCGTGGATGGCAGGTCTTCCGAGAAGCCCGTGAACGTAAGTCCGGCAGTCGTCAGCTCACTGGCGAGGTTCTCTCCTGAAAAAGTATGCGGGCAGGAGTCATCGGTAATGCCTTGGTTGGATCCTGAAAACAGGTCCAGGTAATTGGGTTGGCTGGGATGCTCAATGGCAAACGATTGCGTAAACAGAGCACCCTGCTGAGCCAGGCTGTTGATATAAGGAGCGGAAGATGAACCGATGATCGACGAGAAAGAATGGTTCTCTTCCATCACGATCACCACATGGTCGGGCGGAGTGATCCCGAGACCGCTTTGTGACACAGTCAGAGATACGGCCGTGCTATGAGTTACGCCTCCACCGCTGGCGGTTATCGTCACCGTTGCGGTGCCTGTGGTTGCAGTGCTGCTGGCAGTGAGTGTAAGCGTTGAGCTTCCGCTGCCCGGAGCTGCAATTGAGGTCGGGTTGAAGCTGGCACTCACACCCGAAGGCAAACCCGAGGCAGAGAGTGACACAGCAGAATTGAAGCCGCCGCTGACTGTAGTTGAAATCGTGCTGCTGCCGGAGTTGCTCTGGGCTACGGTTAGGCTGGTCGGCGAGGCACTTAACGTGAAATTCGGCGTCGCGGTAGCAGTAATGGTCACCGCAACCGTGGTGGTGTGCGTAACCCCGCCTCCGCTGGCAGTCACAGTTGCATTAAAGGTGCCGGTTGTCGCATTACTGCTGGCAGAAAATGTGAGCGTCGAGTTACCGCTGCCCGGGGCCGCAATTGAAGTTGGGTTGAAGCTGGCAGTCACCCCCGAAGGCATCCCTGAAACCGATAATGAAATCGCCGAATTGAAGCCGCCGCTGACTGTAGTTGAAATCGTGCTGCTGCCCGAGCTGCCTTGTGCCACCGACAGGCTCGTGGGCGAAGCGCTCAAGCTGAAGTCTGGCGTTCCCGCGCCGGGATTAAAAATGATGTCCAGAATCGGGTGGATTTCAATTTGGTTGGGTGCCGCGCCGGTTTGTCCGTGCGGAAAGTCGAACATTCCTACGCCTTTGATTCGCACAGGAATGTTTGCTGTCTGAAAGCTTGTTGTGGCGGTCAATTTGGCATCAAATTCGGAGCGCGCATTCTGAATACCGGCAAAAAATGGGCTGCCGGAGCCGACGCACGAAGGCGACGGGATCTCCGTCACCATGGTGTTGCCGTTAGCATCTTGCATGACCAGGTGGTAATCGGAGTCACTTTCCAGCTTGTAGAGCGTCAAGGTGGCATCCAGGGTCCACTCTGTGGTCTCTCCCGGGGCGACGCGATTGTTTGGCGGAATCGGACTAGGTGTGGTCAACCCCCGCAGGTTGGTGACCGTTGTGCTGGTTGGAGAATTCAGGTTCACCGACCCTGCATCAGCATCCGTGCCCGTCTTGACGGACCAGCGCTCAACGCCGCATTGGGCGAGAACATTGCTGGAAGCTGAAACTACGATGAGAAGAACTGCAATCAGGAAAAATACGCGCGTACGTAGATACATCAAACCCTCCGGACAAGCTGGTTAAGATTTGACTGCAATGGCGACCGCAAAATACATGATTTTGTTGCAGGCGGCTGGCCTGCATGTTAGGAGCTACTATCAATGCTCGTAGACAATATCAAATTCTGTGTTAACAGTGAATGAATTTGCATGTAAATATTTGGTAAATTTCAAAATCAGAAGAAGCTGCCGCTCTTTTCCACAGTGAGATTACGCATTAACTCAGCTTTCATCATTTTTTAACTGTCCGTTCATCGAATGCCTCTGGCTGATTATTTAGCATGTCGCTTACTCATCATTAATTAAGGGGATGCGCACATGAGGCGGTTTTTGTTTCTTTCGTTGGTAATACTTCTTTCGAGCAGCGTGCTCTTTGCTCAATTTGACTCCGCAAGCGTCTTGGGAACAGTGCGGGATAGCACGAGTGCTCTGGTATCGGGCGCGAACGTCACGCTCACCAACCTGGAAACTGGAATCAGCGCCCAAAGCACCACGACCGATGCTGGGCAGTATGAATTTCCCTCCGTGCGTGTTGGCCGGTACAAAATCGTTGTGGAAAAGCAAGGATTCGCCAAGGCAATCGCCGATGATGTCGTCGTTAATGTGAGTGCCCGCCAGCGGGTTGATCTTACGCTCTCACCAGCACAAGCGACAGAATCGGTCGAAGTCAATGATGCCGTGAGTTTAGTTGAAACTGATTCCAGCCAACGCGGACAGATCGTCTCCAAAACTCAGGCTGTGGAATTGCCGCTCAATGGACGCGAATATTCGCAGCTCGTTCTGCTCACCAGCGGAGTGCGGCAATCGGCAGTAGGAACTGGCAGCGTCTCAACCAACCGCGAGGGTTCGTTCAACGTCAACGGCCTGCGCAGCACCTTCAATAACTATCTTCTCGATGGACTCGATAACAACGCCTACGGGACCAGCAACCAGGGTTTCTCCAACCAGGTGGTGCAGCCTTCGCCTGACGCGCTGGCCGAATTCCAGGTAGTTACAAACAATGAAAGCGCCGAGTACGGGCGTGCTGGCGGAGCGACCATCAATGTCGCCTACGCCAGCGGCGGCAACCATATTCACGGCACGGTGTACGAGTTTCTGCGCAACAACGCGGTTAATGCTTTCCCGTTTCCCAAGCCTCCGGATGGAAGAAAGCCGCAGTTCAATCGCAACCAGTTCGGGTTTACCTTTGGCGGTCCAATCATCCAACAAAAGGCCTTCTACTTTGTGGATTACGAAGGTTTCCGGCAGAGTAGAGGAATCGTCTCTACCTCCACGATACCCACACTGGCGCAGCGCTCCGGCATTCTTAACAAGAATGCTTACAATCCACTTACCGGGGTACTCTACCCAGCCGGCACACAGATTCCAGCCAGTGCGATGTCGCCCTTTGCGCAAAGCGTCTTGGCTGCGCTTCCTCAGCCCACTAATACCGCCGCATCGAACAACTACGTCATCACTCAGCGTTTCACAAACCACACTGACAAGTACGACGCCAAGTTCGATTATCAATTCAACGAGAAGATCAATGGATTTCTGCGCTTGAGCCAGCGCAAAGCCAATCTCGTGGATAACCCTCCGATTCCTCTGCCTTCAGGCGGGGCCGGCAATGGCAATACCAGAATTTTGAACCAGCAGATCGCCACCGGATTTACCTGGGCGCGCAGCGCGACACAATTACTGGAAGCCCGCTTTGGAATTTCTCGCACTCAAGGCGGAAAATTTCCGCTGGCGCTCGGTCTGCCGAGCGCGCAGAGCCTTTTTGGAATTCCCGGATTGCCCACGGACCCGCGCATCACTGGTGGCGTTCCAACCGAGTTGATCTCAGGGTTCTCCGATCTGGGTAGACAGGCAACCAATCCGCAATGGCAATATCCTCTGGTCTACAACCCCAAGATCAACTATTCGATCTTTCATAAACGGCATTCCATCAAGTTTGGATACGAATATCAATGGATTGGAACCACGGTTCAGGATGTAAACCCGCTCTACGGACGTGATTCTTATACTGGCGGCTTCAGCCGTTACCCCACCGGAGCGCAAGGTGGGCTGACGGCGATTGCAAATGGTCCTGTTTATAATTTTGCTGATTTTCTCTTCGGTGCGCGCGCTCAATATGCGTTAAGCACATTTTTCATTGCTCACCTGCGCCAGCAACAGCACTACACATATATCCAGGATGATTGGAAGATAACCGACCGGCTGACGCTCAATCTCGGGCTGCGCTATGAATACGCCACTCCCTACTACGAGAAAAACAACCATCTGACGAACTTCGATCCTGCTTCGCTCAGCATGATCTCTGCCAAAGATGGAGGCATTACCGACCGGGCCCTGGTCAATCCTGATCGCAACGACTTCGCCCCACGCTTTGGCTTTGCCTTCGCTCCTACCAACAAGATGTCAATCCGCGGAGGCTATGGCATCAGTTACATCCACTACAACCGCGCCGGTGCTGGGAATCTGCTTCCCATCAATGGCCCGCAGGTGATCAACGCCGTGGTCAACCAGACCAACCCTCGCGCTGCAACCTTCCTGACCACCGATCAGGGCTATCCCTTGGGCATCACTGCGCCCAGCAACTTTAATCCGCTTACCGCCAACATTACCTACGTGCCCAGGAACTACCGCACCAGCTACGTTCAAAGCTGGTTTCTTTCCGTGCAACGCGAACTGGCCAAAAACACCATCATTGACGTCGCCTATGTTGGCAACCATGCCGCCAAATTGCTGCTCTTTGCCAACTTCAATCAGGCCCATCCTTATACCAGCGGCACCCTCGCCCAGAACCGGCCCATTTCTGCTTTTGGCGATATCACTTACGCCTTCAACGGTGGCGATGCGAATTATCACAGTTTGCAGGTGCGCTTTGAGCATCGCTATTCCGGCGGACTCACTTTGCTGAACTCCTTTACTTACTCTCACGCGATTGATAATGGATCGGGGTCGCTGGAAAATCCTTTCGGCAACTTCCCTGCCCCGCAGGATATCTACAATCTCAGGGCCGAGCGCGCAACCTCCGCCTATGATCAACCGCTGACCAACACCACCAGCCTGGTTTATGAACTTCCTTTCGGCCATAGCAGAAGATTTTTGAATTCATTGCCCGGCTTTGCCGATCAGGCTGTTGGCGGATGGGAGATCAGCGTTATCAATCAGGCCAATAGCGGCCAGCCCATCACCATTACCTACAGCCCTTCAGCAAACGTGCAGGTCTCCGGAATTCAGCAGGACTTCCGCGGGGCCAATAACTACCGCCCCAATATCAACCCAGGCGTTCCGATACTCGCCCCCGGCAGCCCTCAGAGTCAGATTCAGAATCCTGGAGGGCAGCTGCCCTATTTGAATCCCGCGGCCTTTTCAGCTCCGCCGTCGTCAGGTTCCCCCTTCGGCAATGCCGGACGCAACATCGCTCGCGGTCCAAATTTCAACCAACTTGACTTTGCCGCGAACAAGAATTTCCGGCTGCCCTTTGAAGGGACTTACCTGCAATTCCGCGCCGAGTTCTTTAACCTCTTCAACCACGCTAACTTCATCCCACCGCCCAGTAGCATTTCGAGCGGGGCATTCGGGAAAATTACCAGTGCCTATGATCCGCGTGTGATTCAGTTCGGCTTGAAGCTTGGCTTTTAGAGCTGTTTTCACATCTGACTCGGAGGGCAGGTTCGAGACATATATCAGGGCGCGAGGTCACTTGTGCCGTCGCCCACCCTATTGAAATTGGGGCTTTCAGCCCCTGCGTGCGAAACATGCTTTTTTGCGCCGCAAGGCACTCTCTGAGAATCCCTGTTTTTCTCTGTGCCTCTGTGTCTCTGTGGTGTACCGTCCCAAAATACCCGATCAATGTCCTGCCCCTTTCCGTCCTACAGATCGCTTTCGCTCATAACTTTTCCTTGCGCATCCCGTCTAAGTTTGGAAGAGCAGTTTTTCAGAGTCACAGCGAGTGTCGTGTCCACAGTCAGGCAGCAGGTGGGCACGCAAAAGCGTTGCAGACTCCGCGCCAACGATGTGCGCCATCCTCTGGGCAGACCTCTGCCTTGATGGCGAGTTCAGGCTGCCTCAAACCGGGTCCCCGCGTTTAGGGGAAAAAGGGAGTTAAGGTTTATATGAAGCTATTGATAATTTCCAAGAAGCTGCTTCTGGCTACGAGTGCGTTTGCAGCCGAGAAGGCTTCGCTCGTATTGTACGAAGCTGCAACCGTAAGCGGACATAAACTGGCCCCAGGCGAATACCAGCTTAAGTGGGATGGAGCCGGCCCCAGCGTTGAGCTTAACATCTTGTCGAAAGGAAAGGTGGTAGCAACCGTACCCGCCCACTTGGTCGAGCAGAGCAATGTGGAACGTAGAAATACGTACAAGGTTCACATGAACGATGACGGCACCGCTACTCTGGTCAAGATTGATTTTGCCGGCAAGAAATACGCGCTTTCCCTCACCGACGACTCAGCCTCGGGTGAAGCAACGGCGCAGAAAGACAGCAAGCAGTGAAGTATCGAGAAACCACTTGGAGGGGCACAAACAATGTACGGCACAATGCTGCAAAAAGTGCTGTCCCGCAAAGCGGCAGAGAATGCAATCCGCCCTGCGGGACCTTGTGGAACTGATTCTTCATCCTATACGCGTACAAACCGCTTTCACTTCGGTGTATAGCTCCAGAACATCCTTACCCATTTCGCGTCCCCAGCCCGATTGCTTATACCCGCCGAAAGGCAGCGCGGCGTCGAAGATGTTGTAGCAGTTGATCCACACCGTTCCTGCTTTCAGTTCTGCGGCAAGTTGGTGCGCTTTGCTGATATCTTTGGTCCATATCCCGGCGGCGAGTCCATAGACCGTGTCATTGGCCGTGGCCACCACATCATCAGCGTCTTTGAAAGGAATCGCCGTAACCACCGGTCCAAAGATCTCTTCCTGTACTACTTTCATCTTCGGATTCGTGTTGACCAGTACGGTCGGCTCGACAAAATAGCCTTTATTGCCGGAACGCTTGCCGCCCGTCGTTGCCTTGGCTCCTTCCGAGAAGCCTGATTCCAGGTATCCACAAACGCGTTGCAGTTGTTCGTGAGAAACCAGCGGCCCCATCTGTGTCTGTGGATCCATGCCTGCTCCGACGCGGATCTTCTTTGCCTGCTGCGATACGCCGTCAACCACGCGGTCGAATATGTTGCTCTCTATATAGAGCCGCGATCCCGCGCAGCAACATTGCCCGTGGTTAAAGAAGATCGCGCTCGCCGCACCCTTCACCGCGGTATCAACATCGGCATCGCTGAAAACAACGTTGGGCGATTTGCCTCCCAATTCCAGCGAAACCTTCTTGAGATTGCCTGCAGCCGCTTGCAGCACAAGCTTGCCGACTTCGGTTGAACCTGTGAAAGCCACCTTATCAACATCCGGATGCGCAGCTAAGGCAGCGCCGGCGGTTTCACCAAATCCTGTGACGATGTTCAATACGCCGGCAGGAATCCCGGCTTGCAGCGCCATCTCACCCAGCAAGAGTGCAGAAAGTGGGGTCTGCTCTGCCGGCTTGAGTACGACAGTGCAGCCGGTTGCCAGAGCTGGTCCAAGCTTCCACGCAGCCATCAATAGTGGGAAGTTCCACGGAATGATTTGAGCGACCACGCCTACCGGCTCGCGCAGAGTGTAGCTGAAATACTTTGCCCCCGGGGTATACGGCACAGAAATTGGTATGGTTGTGCCCTCTACTTTCGTGGCCCACCCTGCCATGTAGCGAAATAGGTCCACCGCTAATGGAACGTCTGCCGCGCGCGCCACGCCGATGGGTTTACCATTATCCAGCGTCTCGAGTTCTGCAAATTGCTCGAGGTTTTGCTCCATGAGGTCCGCCAGCTTCCAGATCGCGCGTCCGCGCTCGGAGGGCGTCATTTTGCGCCAGGGCCCATTTTCAAATGCCCGGCGCGCTGCCTTTACCGCAAGGTCTACATCTTGCTTATCACCTTCGGCCACCTGTACCAGTGCTTCTTCGGTCGAAGGGTCGAGAGTGGCAAAAGTCTTGCCCGATGCGGCTTCAACCCATTTACCATCAATCAGCATCTTTTTGGGTTTGGACAAAAACTGAAGGACATGATCGTTCAACTGCGTTGCTGTAGCTGTGGCACCCATGATTGTTTACCTCCGTATGGTTTTGGTTGGCAGGAATAACGAAGTTACATTCAGATCTTTATTTTCACTAGTTGTCGCTCCGATCCAAATGCCTGGTTCAAACACCGCAAAACATATCATCGGCATGCTAAGGGAGTGTTAAAAGCGTTACCGATAATTAAGAAATACTCCGTTAACTAGTCTAATACCACTGTTGGACGAATAACAGGCGAATATAGCTTACCTGCTTTTGCAGGTTGGCCACGCTTGCATACGGGAGTTCAATTAGAATTGTTCTTTGCTTCCACCCAAACCTATGTCTAAGCTTGCAACCAAAGACTATGATCTGCTTCTGCAATCGGCCCGCGACATTCTCCGGCGTGCCTATGCTCCATATTCCGGATTCAAAGTAGGGGCAGCAATCCTGACTCATGAGGGAAAGATCTTTACCGGATGCAATGTCGAAAACGCCTCCTATGGATTGACTATCTGTGCCGAGCGATCCGCGATCTTCACAGCGGTTGCCAATTCTGAAGGAGGAAAACTGGCGCTGCGCGCGGTTGCCGTGGTCAATGAAAAGGAGGTCCCGTGCCCTCCCTGTGGCGCCTGCCGCCAGGTAATTTCCGAGTTTGGCATGGACACCATTGTGCTGTTTAAGTCCGAGGCGGGTTACCAGGAGCTGACCATATCCGACCTGTTACCCTCAAGTTTCCAATTCACAAGAGTTGAGACCGGCCACTGATCAACATTAAATGAGAAATGTAAAAATTCTTGAGCACTACGTGCCAATCCGAAACGAAAGGAAGAGCTTCATGCCAACTGTGAGCGATTGGCAATCAGCGGCCAAACTTATCGATCATACCCTGCTGAAGCCGGAAGCAACTGCCGATCAGATCAAACAGGTCTGCCAGGAAGCGCTGAAGTTTGGTTTCGCCAGTGTTTGCGTGCAACCCTGCTACGTGCCGATGGTCAGTTCACTTCTTCAGGATTCTGCAGTGAAGGTTTGTACCGTCATCGGATTTCCTTCGGGAGCAACCCTGACCGATTGCAAACGCTTTGAAGCATTCGAGGTGTTGGCGAGGGGCGCCCGCGAGCTGGATATGGTCATCAATATTGGCGCGCTAAAATCGGGGGCCGATGCCACAGTCCAGGCCGATATCTATGCCGTTTCCGATGCGGTGCATCAAGAGCGTGCAATCCTGAAGGTGATTATTGAGACGGCGCTGCTTACGCAAGAGGAAAAAATTAAGGCCTGTGAGCTTGCCGTAGCCGCTGGCGCCGAGTTTGTGAAAACCAGCACCGGATTTGCCGGCGGCGGAGCAACCGTGGAAGATGTGGCGCTCATGCGCAAAACGGTAGGCGATCGCGCCAAGGTCAAAGCTTCCGGCGGCATTCGCACCCTGGCTGATTTTCAGGCGATGGTCTCTGCCGGCGCAGACCGGGTGGGTGCCTCTGCTTCGGTCGCGATTGTGCGCGAACTCGGGGCCCCATAGCCATCAATTCAATAGAAGAAGGTATGCATGAATGCATGTTACTGACCTGATCCGCAAGAAGCGCGATGGTGTTGAGCTACAGCCATCGGAGATAGAATTCCTCGTCATCGGTTACACCGCAGGACAGATTCCTGATTACCAGATGTCTGCCTGGCTCATGGCCGTGGTTCTGCGCGGCATGACCCGTGCTGAACTGGCGGCATTGACTTCGGTGATGCTGCACTCGGGCGAGGTACTGGATTTATCTGAGCTCGATGGCCCAAAGGTTGATAAGCATTCCACTGGAGGCGTGGGCGACAAGACTTCTCTGGTGATTGCGCCCATTGTTGCTGCTGGTGGCGTATTTGTCCCCATGGTTAGCGGACGTGGCCTGGGGCACACGGGCGGCACGCTCGACAAGCTGGAGTCTATTGCAGGCTTCAACGTAAATCTTTCCGCTGCTGATTTCCGGCGCGTTCTTGCCTCTTGCGGCTGTGCCCTGGCTGGGCAGACGGGCGAGATTGCACCGGCTGACAAGAAGATCTATGCCTTACGCGACGTGACCGGCACGGTCGAGAGCCCTTACCTGATTTGTGCCTCCATCATGAGCAAGAAGATGGCGGAAGGAATTGATGCATTAGTGCTGGATGTGAAGACCGGCAACGGCGCCTTTATGAAATCGGAGCAGGATGCTGCATTCCTCGCCGAGCTGATGGTCGAAACCGGTGAACGTTTGGGGAAGAAAATCGTTGCTTTAATCACCGACATGGACCAGCCGCTCGGACAAGCCATAGGCAATTCCCTGGAAGTTGCAGAATGCCTGGAAATAATGGATGGCGGTGGGCCAGCCGACCTTCGTGAATTATGTTTATTGCTTGCGGCGCGAATGTTTCAGCTTGCCAAGCGGGTTGCAACCCTGGAAGAAGGAAAGCACCTGGCGGCAGAGATGATCTCTACCGGCCAGGCGCGAGAAAAGTTCCGCGAGATCGTCGGACTGCAAAGGGGCAATGTCGCTGCAATTGATGACCCGATGCTGCTGCCACAGGCGGAGCACCAGATCGAGATACTGAGTCCGGCTTCAGGATTTGTCACTTCTATGCTTTGTGAACAATTAGGAACTGCGAGCGTGCTTCTGGGTGGTGGCCGCGAACGTAAAGAAGATTCAGTTGATCCTGCGGTGGGAATGATTCTCCACAAGAAAGTGGGCGACCAGGTCGCAGCCGATGAGCCGCTCTGCACTATTTATTACAACTCGACAGCGCGCCTGGAGCGCGCGCAGCCTCTCATTGAAGAGAGCTACAAGCTTGGAGATGCGCCTCCGCTAAAAGCCAGGCCGCTGGTTCATCGCGTAATCGGAGAGTAACTTAAATTCTCAGCGCGGATTATCCGGCTGCGCCACATCCTGTGCGATCTGAGGTATCACTGCCTGAAGCAGCGTTTTAAATTGCCCAGCGACGCGCCGTCCTGTCTCCAGCACTTCCTGGTGATTGAGTGGAGCATCAAAAACACCCGCGGCCATGTTGGTGACGCAAGAGATGGCAAGCACTTTGATTTTCATCTGGCGGGCAACAATCGCCTCAGGAACAGTGGACATGCCCACTAAGTCGGCGCCAATTGCCCGCAGATAGCGGATTTCAGCAGGAGTCTCATAGCTTGGCCCCAACAAGGCAGCGTATACACCTTCCGGCATCTCGAAGCCGAGCTGCCGGGCGGCATCCACTGCGATTTTCCGGTAGACTTTCGAATATGCCTCGGTCATGTCAATGAACCGCGGTCCGAAGCGCTCATCCTCAGGACCTACCAGGGGATTCTGCCCTAGAAGATTGATATGGTCGCGGATCACGACCAACCGCCCCTGGCCGTACTGCAGATTAATTCCTCCGGCGGCGTTGGTGAGGATGGCCGCGCGCACGCCTAGCCGTCCGAGAACGCGTATGGGGAAAGCAGCCTTCTGTGCCGAGTTCCCTTCGTAGAGATGCACCCTTCCCTGCATGGTGGCGACCGGCCACTTGCCGATCATGCCGAGAACAAGCTGGCCGGCGTGGCCAACGGCGGTTGAGCGCGAGAAATGAGGGATATCGCCGTAGCTGATTTTGATAGCTTCGGTCATTTCGTCGGCGAAGGCGCCCAGCCCGGAACCGAGCACTACGGCCACTGTAGGGCGTAGTGATGTCCGGCTGAGAATGAATTTCGCCGCTTCTTCGGCTTGGAGGAATTGGTCTGCCGGTTCGTCACTACGTTGTGGGGTCGCTGTCATATCTTTCACCTATTTTCATTTCTCTATGCATATGCAGGCTCGCTTGGAGGTTTTTGCAAATTGGCATTCTAATGTTATATTGCCGCTCTATTCCAATCGAGGTTACCGTGCTACGTAAGAACGTTTATTTTCTCATCACACTCCTGTTTTTGACTTTAGGCTCTGCCCTGGCCCAGCGTGCCGCGACAGCAGAAGAGAAAACAGCGAAGTATTTCGACTCTGTGCGGCACCAGCCCTCTTTGCTGCAGGATTTTTTGCAGCGCATGCCAAAAGGTGGGGACCTGCACAACCATCTCTCGGGCGCGGTTTATGCCGAGAGCTTTGTGCGCTGGGCGGTACAGGATGGCCTGTGTGTTGATCGCACTAGCTCATCCATCGTGCCGCCGCCGTGTGACGCCGAGAAAGGCAGGGTGCCGGCGGCTACGGCCTACCAGGATGTTGGACTCTATACCCAGCTTCTCGGGACTTTTTCCATGCGCGGATGGCGGCCGGGGCTCGAATCCGGTCACGACCATTTCTTCGCTACCTTCGGCAAGTTCGGGGCAGCCACTACAAATCATACTGCCGAGATGCTGACTGAGGTCCGGTCGCGGGCTGCGAACGAGCACCTGCAATACCTGGAGGTCATGTTCAATCCTGATGGAGGAGAGGCCGCGCGGCTGGGGGCCCGACTGGGCTGGAATGACGATCTTGCCAAGATGCGAGAACAGCTCTTGTCGGGCGGGCTGACTGATGTTGTGGCCAATGCGCGCAAGGGGCTGGACAGCATTGAAGCCAAGGAGCAATCAGAGTTGCATTGCGGCGAACCACAAGCAGATGCGGGCTGCAAGGTCGAGACGCGCTATCTGTATCAGGTGGCGCGTGGGCTGTCCAAAGAGCAGGTCTTTGCCCAGATCCTGGCTGGGTTTGAAATGGCCTCGCAAGACCCGCGGGTGGTTGGACTGAACCTCGTCATGGCCGAAGACTGGTACGTCCCTACACATGACTTCAGCCTGCATATGGACATGCTGGACTTTCTGCACAAGCTCTATCCCAAGGTCCATATCACTTTGCACGCCGGCGAGGTGACCACCCAGCTAGTGGTTCCGGAAGAAATGTTCCACATCCGTGCTTCGGTGGAGCGCGGCCATGCGGAGCGCATCGGGCATGGAGTGGATATCATGCACGAGGCCGACCCAACCGGACTGCTGCGCGAGATGGCCAAACGGAAAATTCTGGTAGAAATTTGCCTGACCAGTAATGACGTCATCCTGGGCGTGAGTGGAGCACGGCATCCGCTGCCGGTGTACATGCGCTTTGGGGTGCCAGTCGCGCTGGCGACAGATGACGAGGGCGTTTCCCGCTCCAGCATGACCCAGGAATACCAGCGCGCGGCAGAAACCTACGACCTGGGATACAAAGAGCTGAAGAAGATGGCGCGGGCAAGCCTGGCCTACGGCTTTTTGCCGGAAAGCGAGAAGGCACGCGCTGAGCGGGAGCTGGAAAAGGCGTTCGCGGAGTTTGAAAAACAGTTCTCGGTTCTCGGTTCTCAGTTCTCAGAAAAGACACGGTAAAAGCCGCCCGCAAAGATCGGCGAATCTCCACGGTCTAATCTGTCAGCTATGTGACCGGTCTGCACTCCGCGGGAGTAGTCCCCCCACCCCTCCATTGCTCAAAGTAGTCGATGCGGGGCTAACACATGCAAAATCAACCATATACGGCGCATAGAAGTAAAGCTTGCAAGTCGTTTGAAATACAGTTCCCGGTTCTCAGCTCTCAGAAAAGGACACGGTAAAAGCCGCCCGCAAAGCATGGACAAGTGGATGCTTCGGCTGCGTGCGGGACAGCTCTGCGTCCCTTCCCCCTTCGACTACGCTCGGGTCACGCCCGCAAAACGGCTCAGGTAGCGGGAGGGGGGTACTTGCTGCAAGTGGTTTTAAGCAGCAAAAATCAGCCGGGACCCGCGTAAACACTGGGCAAAATTCGTGCCGGGTGGGGGACTTGCTGCGCAATCAGGAGTGGTACCCAGCGCTCGGATTTTCAAAGAGCTTTCTTCTCGAGCAATTCCAAAACTTGTGTACGCGCCCGGCACCGGGGCTAAAGCCCACTCAGGTTGCGTCTCAACGTGGGCTTAAAGGCCCACTCTTCCACGGTGTAGGTACAGCAATTATGGAATCACCCTCTGAGAAATGGCTCGGCCATCCTCAAGGATAATGATGGCTTAAAATGCCCAGGGGAGTACGGTTTGATATCACAGTGATACCCCTTTATAAAGGCCTTACCGCAGAGGGCGCCAAGGAACGCAGAGGAATTAATTCAGTGGGCCGCATGAGAATACGAGGGAAAGAAAAACGCGGCAGCCGAAGCTGCCGCGTTTTTTCTTAAGTTTCCAGGCAGTTAGAACTTGACGCGAATGCCGACCTGGATCTGCCTGGGAGTATATATGAAGTTGCTGTTGGTGCTGGTTATGGTTCCAAACAACGGTGCGAAGTTGTTGGCTGGGGTATCCACGTTGAAATTGAGGCAAGGAGCAGCAGCGCTGCAGGTGAATGGGCCCGTTGGGGTCTGGACCGTGCCTGTCGTGGCGATATATCCGGTGCTATTTACGCCGGTTACGTTCTGCTTATTGGCGATGTTGAAAAAGTCGCCACTCAACTCCAGATCATATTTTTCCTGGACTTTGAAGTGCTTGGCAAAGCGTATATCAGACACCCAAGTCGTGGGCCGGCGGAAGGTGTTGCGACCAACGACGTCAATCCGTGTGTCGCCGCCGGAGCCGTTCAAGCCACTGTTAAGGCCGCCCGGAGCCGAGCCAGCAGAGGTAAGCGAGTAAGGCAATCCATTTTGGATCTGATAAATAGGGTCGAACTCCCAGTCATTGGCCAGAATTCCCAACCAGCCACCCACCTTCCAGGGTGAGGTCATGACAGCGTGGGCCACGAAGCGGTGGCGTACGTCATAGATGGAGTTGCCTTTTTCCAAGCGAATGTTGTTGGGAACCAGTAAGTCATTGGTATCGGAGAATGTGCTCTGGTTCTGGTTAAAGTCTATTGCATGCGACCAGGTGTAGCTCACTGAAAACTGCACGTGATGGCTCATGCGATGGTTGACTTGGGTGACCAAAGCGTTATAGCTGCTATTAATGCCGCTAAAGATGGTGGTCACATTGCCAAAATTAGGGTCTTTACGCTGGGTGAACAGCGGCTCGGTGATGGTGGGAGTCTTGATAGGACCACCGTTCAAGATCTTGTATGTAACGGTTCCGACAGGATTCGTACAGCCTGTCGCCCCAGTTAGATCCTGGCTGGTACAGACATTGAGGTCTGTAAAGCCTGGCAGGCTGCGTCCCATACTGCCGAGGTAGCTGACAGAGAGAACAGTGCCCCATCCCAATTCATGTTCCAGCGTCAAATCCGTCTGATGAATCTGGGGGTTTTGGAGGTTCTTAGCGAAAAAGGCGATGCTCGGCTTTGCACCGGGGCAAGTGGGTTGTGCTCCCAGGATTTGTGGAAAAGGAAGGGTACAAGGCCCAGATACGGCTGAGGTAGGACTTAATGAAAAGAATGGCTGGCCACCCGGCATGCCGGTTGCTGTCAGAGCGTTGTAGATGGTGGAGTTAATGACGCGTCCGTAGTAGATGCCGTAACCGCCACGCAGAACAGTCTTTCCGTCGCCAAAGATGTCATAGGCGAAGCCGATACGCGGACCAATATTGTTCTTGTCGCTGGGCATGTGGCCGGTCAGGGGAGCCAGCGGGTTCACCAAATTGCTGAACGGGCTGGGGAACTGCTCGTATTCATAGCGCAAGCCCAAAGAGAGGCTGAGGCGAGGCAGCACCTTCCAGTCATCCTGCGCGAAAAATGCATAGTCGTTGGTATTGAACTCGAAACCCAGGGGGCCAAATGCCTGAGAGAAGCTCGAGTAGCAAGGCCGTGGCACAGCAAGCGATCCACACGTATTCTGCTTATTGAGATCGGAGAAATAGTTCAACAAGCTGCTGTAGCTGAAGCTACCGAACTGGGTACGGAGGTTTTTCGAGTGGTCATGCACATGGCCGAAGTCCATGCCAAATTTGATGTTGTGGTTGCCGTGGGTCCAGTTCACCGTATCGGCGATCTGGTTGCGGGTCTCATCAGGGAACGCGGGACGCTGCAGGAACGTGGGTACGCCAAAGGTGAAGCCGTTGGTGATAGAAACTGAGGGTGGCAAACCCAGCGGATTGTTGTAGGGGACGGGCGTGGTTGTGTTGACCAGTGTCGCCACCTCGTAAGGGGAAGGACTCTGGGTAAATTCGAACTCGAAGTCGCGGCCGTACTGATAACGAAGTTCGTTCACAATATTCGATGTGAGGGTGCTGTCAAGTTTGGCGACCCCCCAAGTTTCTTTTACAAAGTCATTCCCGAAGCTGGCTTTTCCGTTTGTATTGGTAGCCTGGGTCTGAACGCCAGCGGGCGATGCCCAGCGCATGCGATTCACAGAAAACGAGGCGTGGTGCTTGGGTGTGATCTGCCAGTCAATCTTGGGGAAGAAAATGTTCTGCTCCCCGGTGCGCGGAACTGGTCCCAACATCGTGGACAATCCGATGAGGTCATTGTTGTAAATGGTTGCTGCCTGCGCTGGGGTTACTCCCAGACGCGTTCCCAGCGTAGTGAGAGTAGCTGCCGATGGTGCTGCAAAAAAGGCATTGGGATTGCTGGTTACTGCAGTACCAGGAAAGTTATGAATCTGATAGTCAAAGGCCAGAAAGAAGAACAGCTTGTCCTTTATGATTGGCCCGCCCACTCCGAAGCCCGCCATCTTGCGCCAATCCTTGGGCTTAATGTTGTGGGAGGTGAAGATACCGGTTACAGGGTCCGGAGTGGAGACTTTTGTGAAAGCATTGGCTGCAGCCCAGCCGTTATCGCGATCATAGAAATACGCTTCACCATGGAAGTCATTTCCACCGCTCTTGGTGACAGTGTTGATCACACCCCCGGCAGAGCGGCCATACTCGGCGGAATAATTTGAGGTGTTTACCTGGAACTCTTCAACCGCCGCTTTTGGCGTGGAATAAGCAATGCGTGTGCGGCCGCGCTCTTCGGAGAAGAACGCCTGATTATTGTCTCCGCCATCAATTGTGTTGTTGTTGAGGAGAGTGCTGATGCCGCGGAAGCTGACGAGGCCAAAACCATTGGAGTCGCTGACCGCGGTGGGAGTCAAAAGTGTAAAGCTGGACCACCTGCCACCGTTGATGGGCAGGTTAGAAATTTCGGTTTGGTTCAGTGTGGGTGCAAGCTCGGGTGTGTTGTAGTTGATTTGCGGCGTCTCGGATGTAACTTCAACGGTCGTCACCGTACCGGCCACAGCCAGATGAACAGGGACTGTAGTAACGCTGCCTACCTGGACCACGACCTGTGTCGCCTTGAAGGCGGCGAAACCCTGCTTATCGATAGTTACGGTATAAATACCCGATTGCAGGTGAATGACACGGAAATAGCCCGAGCTATCACTGGTTCCATTTTTTTCAGCGTTCGTCGCATCATTGTGAACCACCACCTTCGCCCCTGAAACCAGGGCCCCGGCGGTGTCGGTCACAGTGCCGTCAATGGCCCCATCAGTGGTGGACTGGGCGGCAGCGAAGCCAACCATGATGAATGTACATGTCATTGCCAGCAAGATCTGGGCCAGCAAGATCTGGCGCGCGGAAGATAAACATCCGTTAAAAATACTTAGCCTAGCCTGTTTTTGCATAGCTCTCCCCTCCTAAAAGAATTAATTGTTATTTTGTTTTTATAGGAATGCCTGCGAACTGCATTCGTCTCATGATCTTACAAAACCAAGATTAATAGTTCGTTAAAAAATCTATAAGATTAATAAGATTAATCTTCGCGTGGCCCGGTGAGTACGCCCCAAGGATAAGAGCCTGACACAAGAGATTCAAGCCTTAAAAGCGACTTTATCTTTGTGGAAAAGTGGGGTTTCCTGTGGAAAAAGAGGGGTTAAATCCTCTGCAAAAGGTATTACCACAGAGTCCTCATAACTGGGCAAACTGGGTCCCAAAGCGAGTATGAAAATGCGCTACCAGCCAAGTAGATCGCACATCCTTCTCAGATTCTTCGCTGTGCTCAGAATGACATTTTCTCCACACACGGGCTGCGCTAGGACACAGCCGGGGACGGCTGTGCCACACCAGTCTCGCGCGGTTTTTCCACAGCGTGTTGACTCGGGCAGATACAATAGACGGGATTTCCCGATCAAAACTGAAGAAGCTTTGTTTTGAAGGGGCTAGGTTGCACAATGAGGGAGCTCAATGGCGCGATTTTCTGGCTTGTTAGGCATCATTGTTCTATTGACGCTGGCGTATGTTTTTTCCACGAACCGGCGCGCGATCCGTCTCAAGACCGTACTGTGGGGCGTGACTCTACAGTTTCTTTTTGCCGTGCTTGTGATCCGCTGGACGTTCGGCCAGGCAATCATGGGCTGGGCAGGCGCCAAGGTAAATACGCTGCTTTCTTATTCGTTTGAAGGCTCGAAATTTGTCTTCGGGGAACTGGGCGTGAAGCAGTCTTCCATGGGGTTCTTTTTTGCCTTCCAGGTGTTGCCGACCATCATCTTTATATCGGCATTTTTTGCGGTGCTCTATTACTTTGGCATCATGCAATTGATCATCCGGGTGATGGCGAGGGCGATGACCTGGTTCATGGGAGTGAGCGGAGCGGAGTCGCTGGATGTGGCCGCTTCAATCTTTATGGGACAGACGGAGGCGCCGCTGACGATTCGTCCGCTGCTGCCGGAGTGCACCAAGTCGGAGTTGATGACCATCATGACCGCAGGCATGGCCCACGTCTCGGGCGGAATCATGGCGGCCTACATCTTATATGGGATTGAAGCCCGGCATCTGCTGGCGGCGGTGATCATGACCGCTCCGGGGACGATTCTGGTTTCGAAGATGCTCGTGCCGGAGACGGAACAACCCAAGACCGCGGGCACGGTGCAGATTGCCAAAGACGAGTTGCATAAAGACTCCAACCTGCTGGCGGCGATTGCTCGCGGTACGATTGATGGCGGACAGTTGGCCTTCAATGTCGCTATCATGCTGATCTCTTTCATCGCGCTCATCGCACTGCTGAACGGAGTCATGGGCGGCATTCACAATCACTTCAGTTATTTTCCGGAGAGCATTCAGAAGGTGTTGGGGTTTATCTTCGCTCCCGTGGCGTGGCTGATCGGGATACCCTGGAGAGATTGCGGAGCGGTGGGAAATCTGCTGGGCACGCGCATGGTGATCAACGAACTCTACGCCTATACGCTGCTGGGCGCACAAAAAGCCACGCTTGATCCGCGGTCGTTCACCATCGCAACCTTTGCTTTGTGCGGGTTTGCCAACTTCAGCTCGATTGGAATTCAGATCGGTGGCATTGGAGCACTTGCTCCCAACAAACGCGACCAACTGGCGAAGCTCGGCTTCCGGGCCATGCTCGCGGGAACGATGGCCAATTTGATGTCCGCGGCCATCGTGGGCATTCTGATGAAGAGTTGATTTCTCTTTTAAAGCATTTTCTTTCTGGCGCTCCTCCCGCTTTGCGGGATGCGCGCATGCCTTCGGCAGAGTGGAGTTGTTTTCAGTAGCTTAACGGCACAGCTAAAGCTGTGCCCCTCCGAAAGATCGAACTGAAATTGAGTTTTTCCGCAACATCTAAATCTGTGCCCTGACACAAACCTATTTTTGAAACACGCTCGAGATAACAGTTGCGGGTTCATATCTTCTATATACTCATCTCTTCATATATAGAAGACGGCAGGTCTCGATGAGATATATTGTCCTGTGAGCCTGTATGAAGCCGGGTTGGGATGATTACTCTGTCAGTCGCCGAAAATTTCTCAGCACTGCTACTCTAGCTGCTTGCGGATTAAGCGCAAGTTCTGCCCTGCCCTATTTCGACCTTGCGAAGCCAGGGGCCACACCTGAGAAGGCAGACATCACACTCAAGATCGCCCCGGTTTCCTTTGAAATCGCTCCCCAAAAGATACTGCACACCATCGGCTACAACGGCCAAGTGCCCGGTCCGGTTTTGCGGATGAAAGAAGGTGTACCGGTTGTAGTGGACGTATACAACCATACTGACCACAGCGAACTTGTGCATTGGCATGGGCAAACGATCTCCGTTGAGGCGGACGGATCAGCGGAAGAGGGCACCGCGGAAGTTCCGGTACGAGAGCATCGCCGATACGGTTTCACGCCCGGACCTGCGGGCAGCCGCTGGTACCACAGCCACGCATTCGCAGGAAAAAACCTTCATCACAGCCTGTACAGTGGCCAGTTTGGTTTTGTTTATGTCGAGCCGAAGAACGATCCGGGCCAGTATGACCGCGAAGTCTTTCTGGCAATGCACCAGTGGGAGCCTTACTTTACAGCCATGGGGGAGGATATCGGCGGCGCGCCTCCGCCACCCAACAATGGTCTTGAGATCGGATATCGTTCTTTTTCTTTCAATGACAAAGCGTTGGGTCACGGCGAGCCTGTGCGGGTGCATGAGGGAGAGCGTGTGCTGTTTCACTTGTTGAATGCCAGTGCAACTGAGACGGTGAATGTGGCTCTGGCTTCGCACTCGTTTGAAGTGGTTGCGCTCGATGGCAATCCTGTACCCTCGCCGCAAACTGTCAAGACGCTGCAAGTGGGACCGGCAGAACGTATTGATGCCATCGTGACAATGGATTCTCCGGGCGTATGGATTATGGGTTCAATGGATGACGATGACCGCAAGCATGGTTTTGGCATCGTGGTTGAATACGCTGGACACAAAGGCAAGCCGCAGTGGACAACACAAAAACAAACTTTTTGGGATTACACGATCTTTGATCGCAAACTCAACAATATAGGCATTACCGCGATGCCCGACGGCCAATTCGATTTGGCGATCCGCAAAATTCCTGGCGGACATGGCGGCTTTAACCGTTGGACCATCAATGGCAAATCTTATCCCAACACAGATCCGCTGATGGTCCAAAATGGGAAACGCTACCGCATGGTCTTTCGCAACGAAAGCGACGATGCGCATCCACTGCACCTGCATCGTCACAGCTTCGAGTTGACCAACATTGCCGGTAAAGCGACCAATGGGATATTCAAAGATGTTGTCATGGTAGATCCATACAAAACCGTTGAGGTAGATTTTACTGCGAATAATCCTGGCAACTCGCTGCTCCACTGCCATCAGCAGCTTCACATGGATTTCGGCTTTATGACCCTGGTCAAGTACGCATGATTATTGCATGAGTCATTCAGGAACGACGATGAATCCCAACTCCAGTATTGCCACAGCCCAAGGGCCATCCTTGGGCGAGCTGGCACTGGTTTTTCTGAAGCTCGGAACAACTGCATTCGGCGGGCCGGCAGCACATATCGCGATGATGGAAGAGGAGTTCGTTCGCCGCCGTGGCTGGCTCACGCAGCAGGAATTTCTCGATCGTTTGGGTGCGGCCAATCTTATCCCTGGTCCCAACTCCACTGAAATGGCAATCCACATCGGTCTCGCCAAGCGAGGATGGCGAGGATTCCTGGTTGCAGGTTGCTGCTTCATCATTCCCGCTGCGCTGCTTGTAGGCTTCATTGCCGCAGCGTATGTACGCTTTGGTTCCATACCGAGGGTCGGCGGCATTCTATATGCCGTGAAACCGGTCGTGATTGCTGTGGTCGCGCAAGCCTTCTGGAACCTGGCAAAGTCTGCGGTCAAAAACATTTGGCTCGGAATTATTGGCGCGCTTTCCGCTGCGGCTTACATTTTTCATGCTCATGAACTGCTCATACTTTTGCTCGCGGGGATTGCTGCCACCATTCCGCTTTGGCGGAATCTCCGCAGCGCTTCTGTTTTTTCATTCAGTCTTCCTCTTGCTCCCCTTGGAATGAATCTGGTGCCGCCGAGCAACGCTCTGCCCTTTAGCTTGTGGCGGCTGTTCCTCACCTTTGCCAAGATAGGTTCGGTATTATTTGGCAGTGGTTATGTGCTGCTGGCGTTTCTACGCTCTGACTTCGTAGACCGTCTCCACTGGTTGACCGAAAAACAATTGCTGGATTCGGTGGCCGTTGGCCAAGTGACACCCGGCCCCGTCTTCACTACCGCGACCTTCATCGGCTATCTTGTGGGTGGAGTTCCCGGGGCGGTCGTAGCTACGCTTGCCATCTTTCTTCCAGCTTTCTTTTTTGTTGCCGTCAGCGGACCGTTGATCTCGCGCATTCGTAAGTCGCCGGTGGCCTCTCGATTTCTTGATGGCGTCATCGTGGGCTCGCTCGCACTGATGGGTGTAGTTGCGTGGCAACTTGGTAGAGCTGCCATCGTGGATGTCACTACTATTATTATTGCTTTGGTGAGCGCCGCTCTACTGTTTCGTTTTCGGATCAACTCGGCCTGGCTGGTGCTTGCTGCGGGATTGATTGGATGGAGCCTGTGAAGACCCTATCCTTAGTTAATTAATGATAGGGTGCTTTTTTGTGCCTCGAGGAATTCTCATCACGGAACCGAGGGGCGCGGTGCAACCGTTTTGGATTCAATTGTCACTTCCGCCGCATCCAACGACGGCGAAGTGGCCCGCAGAGTAATGGCTCCGCCTTGCCTGGTGGATTGCACGATGACCTGAGCGAGGCCATTGAAGGCCTTACGCTTGGAGGCCTTGTCGGGTTCGTGGCTGCTGGGGTTTCCATTCCCTACCCCCAGGATGCGGGCATTGGAGCTAACTTCAAAGCTGACTTCGTTATCAGCTACTGGAACCAAGCGACCTTTTGCGTCAACGATTGACACCGTTACCATGGAAACATCTTCGCCATCGGCATCAATCGTGCTGCGGTCAGGCGTGAGCTTGATGGCAGCGGGCTCGCCGGTGGTTTCTACTTTTTCGGTGATCGTCTGCTTGCCGTTCTTGAAACATTTGGCCAACAGAGTGCCGGGGGAATACTTTACTTTCCATACCAGGTGAGAGTTGGGAGTCATCGTTTGCTTGCCGAGGCTTTTGCCGTTGAGAGACAACTCTATCTGTTCACAGTTGCTTTGGCACCAGACTTCGATTTCCTGGCCTTCTTTTCCGCTCCAGTTCCAGTGCGGCAAGATATGCAAGGTCGGCTTCTCGGTCCACCACGCCTGATAGTAATAAAAATCATCTTTGGGGAAGCCGCAGGTGTCGAGAATTCCAAAATGGGAGCTGATACATGGCCACGCGTACGGAGTGGGCTCACCGCGATAATCGAAGCCTGTCCACACGAATGCCCCTTCGATGAAGGGCCGCGCTGAGTAGAAGGTCCACCAGTCCTCAGCGGTTGCGCCCCATCGCGGGGCATTTACGTCATAGGCACTCATGTAGCCTGCGGTTTTGTCATTCGCATAGATGCCCCGCGTACTGAGTGTGCTGGCTTCTTCAGTGCCGATAATAGGCTGGGCGGGAAAAGTCTTGTGGAAGGCATCGTAGTCGCCGGCATGTTTGTAGTTGCATCCCTGGACGTCAACGACTGACGAGAACCCTTTGCCCCAAGCGCCGTTCATGGCCACGGTCACGGGGCGAGTGGGGTCGAGATCTTTTACTACATTCTTCATCGTGCGGGCGATGCGGGCGCCTACGTCTGTACCCTGAATTCCCCCCTCCTCATTGCCGAGCGACCACATGAAGACACTGGGATGATTGCGATCGCGCAAGATCAACCGCCGCAATTCATCCAGAATTTCGGGGCTACTGCCCATCAGGCGATGCTCATCCAATACCAGCATCCCCAAGCGGTCGCACGCCTCGAGCAATCCCGGTGTGGGATCGTTATGCGAGCTGCGATAAGCATTGCCCCCCATTTCTTTCAGTTTTTCAATGCGGAAATACTGCACTCGATCAGGCAGCGCCGAGCCCAGTCCGGCGTGGTCCTGATGGTTGCTCGTGCCTTTGATTTCTACGTGCTTGCCATTCAGGAAGAAGCCTTTGTCGGGATCGAAGCTGATGGTGCGAATGCCGAACGAGGTTTCGTATTTATCTACTTCGTCATTGTTTTGCTTCAAAGTCGTCAGCAGACGATAAAGGTGGGGCTCCTCCAGCGACCAAAGTTTTGGATCGTGAACAACAACCTGTTGCGCCGACTCGCGTTCTTCTCCAGCGCGGAGAGTAATTTCAGACGGTTCGCTGCTCGCCACCACTTTGCCGTTTTCATCCTGGATGGTTGAGAGCACGGTGCAAACTGATTCTTTCCCGCTTTCGTTGACTACGCGGGTCCGCGCCGTCACTGCGGCCTGACCTTCTTTCACCTCCGAGGTGACGAAAGTGCCCCAATGGGCAACGTGCACTGGACTGGTTTTCACCAGCCACACATGACGATAGATTCCGGCGCCTTCATAAAACCATCCTTCGAACTGGGTGGCATCAACCCGCACGGAGACGACGTTGCTACCTCCATAGTTGAGGTAATCTGTGACGTCATACCAGAAGCTAGTGTATCCGCTGGTGTTGGTGCCCAAGAGGTGGCCGTTAATCCAAACGCGGCAATCGCGAAAGACGCCATCAAACTCAAGCCACAGCCGGCGGCCTTCATCCGTTTTGGGAACGTCGAATGCGCGGCGATACCAGCCGATGCTGTTTTCCGGGAACATGCGGCCCACCGGTTTGAAGCCGTGATTTTTGTCGGAGTTCTGATCGAATGGCAGCTCTACTACCCAATCATGAGGCAAGTCAACGGTGCGCCAGGCGCTGTCGTCAAATTTAGGCGCCGCTGCACCACGAGCACGGCCTGCTTTGGTGAGATCGGACCCAGTCCCAAAATCGAAATCCAGTTTGGGATCGCTGGCGTGACCCAGATGAAATCGCCATCCGGAATCCATCAATAGCCGCTCTCTTACGGGCGTGCTCTGAGACTGAGCGAAGATCGCCGAGAGCAGACACACGGCTATAGTCAGCCATTGGATTATGTTTTTCGTCGTTAATTTGGATTCTAATTTGGATTTGCGATTTGATTCACGATTTGAAACGCAAGAAAAGATATCATGCGGGCTGGTTGGCATCCGTACATAATAAAGGCATACCCTCTCGTGGACTAGTAAGAGATAGAGGTCGCGCGTCATTTTTCGCAGTGCGAAAATCATCTCGGGATTGATCACAGCGCTGCTTATCTTTACTATATAGGTCTTTGCGCAGACACCATTTTCACAAGGAATATCCCAGGTGATCGAGAAGCAAGCTTTTGGAACCACCCTTGACGGACAGCCGGTTGATCTCTACACAATAACGAATTCGCAGGGTGTGGAGGTGCGCGCAAGCAATTATGGCGGCGTCATCACTTCTCTGCTGGTTCCCGACAAAAATGGAAAGCCGGATAACGTTGTTCTCGGCTTCGACAGCCTGGAAGAATATTTCGTCAACCGCCCCTCGTTCGGGGCAATCATTGGACGCTTTGCCAATCGCATTGCCAATGGCAAATTCACTCTCGACGGGATTGAATACTCCCTGGCCATTAACAATGGGCCGAATGCCTCGCATGGCGGTATCAAGGGGTTCAGCAAAGTTCTTTGGCAGCCCGAGCCATTTCAAGACCTGCATGAAGCGGGCGTTATCTTCTTATATATAAGCAAAGACGGAGAAGAAGGATACCCCGGCAACCTGAGCGCAAAAGTCACTTACACGCTCACAGACCGGAATGAACTTATCTTCGATTATCGGGCCACGACGGACAAAGCCACTCCCCTGAATTTCACTCAGCATACTTTCTTCAACCTCGCCGGAGATGGAAAAAGAGATGTGCTGGAGCACGAACTCACGCTCAACGCCGACCGATTCACGCCGATCAATAAAACAATGATTCCTACGGGCGAACTTTGTTCTGTTCAAGGAACACCTTTGGATTTCAGCAAGCCCATGAAGATCGGTGCGCGGATCTATGAGAATTACGAGCAACTCGTGCTGGGGCGCGGTTACGATCACAACTTCGTGATCAATGGAAAAAGCGATGATTTGAAATTCGCGGCGCGGGTTCATGAACCAACCAGCGGACGAGTGCTCGAAACCTACACCACCGAACCCGGAGTTCAGCTCTATTCTGCCAACTTTCTAGACGGAACCATCAAGAGAAAACAGGGCTACGTTTATCAGCAACGCTACGGTTTTTGTCTTGAGACGCAGCATTTTCCGGATTCACCCAATCACCCGAACTTTCCCACAACGATCCTGAGACCGGGCCAGACTTATAATTCGCGCACGGTGTACAAATTCTCAGCGCAAAAGTAGTCAAAAACCACAAGCACGAATCACGTTGAGTTTTCCTAAAAACATCCTTTAGTGTTTTTAGTTTGACACTCGAACCGGAGAATTATAAAAGCTTACGCGGCTATTCGATCGGTTTTCGCCTGGTTGTGACGGAAGCTGATCGGTTATTCGTTTTTGCATCTAGATTTTGCCCACTAGCAGAAGAAACGGCTCCCTTACAGAACGCATTCCGCACTTGGCCTATCGCCAAATATGCGTTGGAGAAATTGGTGGGCACATTGAGGATGCAGCCACGTTTGTAACTAATTTCACAACTGCAGTAACCATGCCACGAACGTCTGAAAATTCAATTCCAGCGGTGCGGCGCTGAAGAAAAGGGAGCTGTCATGAAAATGCAACGTAGATCACCTTTCACAAGGATATTGCTGTGCCTGCTCGTCGTGGTATGGCTTACCACCCAAGGCCTGGGACAATGCGCAACGGCGACCGGAGCCAGCGGGTGGATAAACACGCCATTCGCCCTAGCACAGACAGCAACGTTCACAGCTACCTTCGACGCCACGCCGCTACACAGCAATATGAACAGCGTCGTGGGGCTGTCGCAAGGCGCAGGAACTGCATACAGTGCCTTCGCCAATCTTGTGGCCTTCAACGGTACGCAGGGGGTGATTCTGGCACGCAACGGCAAATCCTATGCTGCCCAGACCAACGTTCCCTACACGGGCGGCGTGACCTATCACTTCAGGTTGGTGGTGAATGTGCCTGCGCACACTTACTCGATTTTCGTGACGCCGGCCGGAGGATCGGAATTGATCATTGGGAACAACTACGCCTTTCGCAGCGAACAGAGCACGGTGACCAGTCTCAACAACTATGGAGTCTTCGTGGGCACCGCGGTGGCGGGGGACACACTAACAGTATGTAATTTTGCAATCTCTTCGGGCGGTGTGGCGGACTTCTCTTTATCGGCCTCGCCTGCCTCACAAACTGTAACGGCAGGAGGAAGCACAACTTACTCTGTGAACATTGGCGCGATGAACGGCTTCAGCAGCGGTGTAACTCTGAGCGTAAACGGATTGCCTACGGGCGCGACTGGGAGCTTCAGCCCAAATCCGGTCAGCGGTTCGGGACCATCTGTCTTGACTGTCTCCACCAACGGCTCGACTCTGGCCAACAGTTATCCGCTGGTCATCACGGGAACGAGCGGCAGCTTGTCACACTCGGCGAATGTGACCCTGAACGTGAACGCGGCGGGACTCCTGACTTTAGTCTTATGGCTTCCCCGTCTTCGCAGACGATATCGCCGGGCAGCAGCACCAGCTATACAGTCACAGTAACGCCACAAAACACCTTCAATGGAAATGTGGCTTTCAGCGTAACCGGGCAGCCAACGGGAGCAACGACGGGCTTCAATCCGGCTTCGATCACCGGAGCAGGCACCTCTACGCTGAGCATCTCCACAACCAGTTCAACCCCGACCGGCAGCAGCACACTCGCCATTACCGGCGATAGCGGCAGCTTGTCGCACATGGCGAGTGTGGGCCTGAACATTAGCTCGGGTCAAACCGTGCTCAACGTGCGCGACTTCGGAGCAACCGGCAACGGAACCACTCTGGACACTTCAGCTTTCCAGAGAGCACTAGATGCCTGTGGAACCCATGCGAGCTGTTTGCTGAACGTACCAGCGGGAACGTATTTGATCGGCAGCATCGTGATGTCTTCGAACACGACATTGAACGTAGAAACAGGCGCCACATTGCAAGGCAGCGACAACGCCGCAGATTATCCCATTATTACGATCCGCTGGGAGGGCAGGCTCGCTTCCGGACATCGCGGCCTGATCTATGCCAACGGCGCTCAAAATATTGCT
>Ga0207130_1100_pt1 | contig 27917 bp, 27 predicted proteins | sample Alteio_BWMinHeat_16_FD_153545 | JGI IMG/M metagenome (GOLD analysis project Ga0207130, IMG submission 153545) | Enriched cells from forest soil in Barre Woods Harvard Forest LTER site, Petersham, Massachusetts, United States -... | ecosystem: Environmental > Terrestrial > Soil > Temperate forest >... | reverse complement strand
CGTACTGGCCAGTCCTGCCGGTATCGAAACCACGACCAGCGGCAGCACCCATATCGCCAGTGACCAGAACACGGCCATCACGACCGGCAAGAGCCTGTCCATCGCCAGCGGAGACAGCCTGTTCGCCAGCATCCGTAATACCTTCCGTTTGTTTATCCATAAAGCCGGAATGAAAATGATTGCAGCGGCGGGCGACATCGATATACAGGCGCTGACCAACAATATTAACCTGCTGGCGAAACTCAACATCACCCAGACCGCGAATCGCATCACTATCGCTGCGAAGGAAGAGGTACTGATCAATGGCGGTGGTAGTTACGTCAAATTCAATGCGGGAGGTATTGAGCACGGCACTAATGGCGGGTATATAGCGCATGCCGCCAACCACAGTTTCCCGGGACAACGGAGCTTTGATGAACATCAAACTGATGCGCTCATCTCTCAACCTGGTCCGCACAGTCAGCGATTTGCATTTTCTGGCGCCGACGAAATTGCCGGGATCTTGGGATTTACCGGCTTATCCTATCGGATTGTGGATGAGACTGGTACTGCTCTCGCCAAGGGGGCAATTGGCGAGGACGGGCGTTTTCCTAGGCAAGATTTTGAAGAAGGGAAAAAACTGGCTTTGCATATTGGCGACGATAAATGGAAACTGTTTGATTCGTCACCGCCGAAAGCGGAGCCGGCTTCCGAACAGACAAATTCTGATATTGATATTGATGGTGATGTGGAGTCTCAGCACGAAGACGATCCTTATCTTGAAGCATTAACGGATGACGACGAAGGCATTCATCTCCCGGCAGACATAATCGGACACTATTTTAGTAACCCTGAGGGGGAAGCATGATTCGCAGTAAGCAACAGTTCGTACTGAAGATTTGCCTATTCATTCTGCTGCACTTTGTTGCTGGCTTAACCCAGAGTGCGTTGGCTAAAGACGTCTTTCCAATGAGCCAAGGCCTGCATGAGTGGCAGGTACCCACCGGTAAAGTTATTTTGATAGTGGGTACTTATCAAGATACGACGACCTTCAAGCGTAGTTATAGCTTTTATTTCCAGGCAAAGAACAGCACGGATTGGAATCAGGTTCCGATCTTGCGTAAACAAAATGATTTGCAGTTTGAATGGTCAAGTGCAAACGGTGGAGATGTAACCTTGGCTGACGGTATTGTCTCAGCGCAGGCAAGCGGAGTGTACTTTATCAGAGCGGATAAGAGAGCAGATAACGGCTGGTATGAAAAAGGAGAATCTGTCGTTACTTGGTTCAAGTTTTCAGAATCGGATAACGATCATCCAGACGATCCTCCCTATCTTCTAAAGCCCGTGTTTACAAGGCACTACTCCAAGGCGCTGAATTTAAGCGTCGAAGACATACTGAATAAAGAGTCCGCTCTGAAACCTGCGAAATAAAGGTTCGACATGAGTCAAGAATTTGTCAGCGCTAAATATACCTACGAACATCTAACAGTCGACTATGTTGCCGCCGATGGCAGTCATTTATTGCGTACAGGCGGCACTATTGCCTGGCGTTTTAATAATCCGGGAAATTTGCGGCCCGCGAAAACAGGCGTGGCGATTTATGGCGCCATTGGGGTTGGCAAAACGAAATCGAATGGCGAATTTTTAATTTTCGCGAGTTACGAAAAAGGACGAGCACAAAAGAAAGCCTTGCTTCGACGCAAATACAACGAGCGAACTATTTACACCATGCTGGCGGGGGTGGAAGACAAGAATGGGAATGTAACTCAAGGATATGCTCCCGCGAGCGATAACAACGACCCCGAAGTCTACGCCGAAGCCATTAGCAAACAAACGGGCCTTCCAACGACAAAAAAACTCAGCGACCTCACCGACGCTCAGCTCGACACTGTTCTTGATGCGATGGAGAAGCACGAAGGTTTTCACAACCAGCAGTCGACCAGAAAAGAGCAAGTGGTTAATACCACTACTGTAACTATTTCCGATGGTACAAAGCCTAAAGCAAATCTCCCGGTAAAAATCGATATTGGTGAAGCGAGCCACCATACGAAGACTGATGTTAAAGGCCAGTTACCCCTCATCGCACATATAGATATTGGAAAATCCGTCAGCATCTTTGTTGCTAGTGTTGAAGGGGAATGGGAGAAAATTCACAATTTTGTGATGTCGGACAAGTCGAACTCCTTTGTCCTATTCAACAATCTTCGAACGTTCACTGCTCCAACAGATTTAAAGGCAGTTAAAAGCAGTACATCGTCGAAGAGAACACCCGTACATTATGTGATTCAGCCAGGTGACACACTCAGTAAAATTGCAAAAATTTATAGAACCACAGCAGAAGAAATAAAGAAGGATAATCCCCAGATCAAGGATGAGAGGAAAATTTTCCCCTCGCAGGCTATTTCAATCTATGGGGCGGGTTCTCTGCAAACAAATTCAATCGAGAAGCAGTCGCGACCAAAATTGGAGCAACTCCCGAAAAAGAAAGCCGAGCACGTAGCTGAGCCAGCACATACTGCTACAGCGGTCGCACCAAAGGTTGAGGAAAAGAAGCCGCCTAAACCACCCGCCGAACAAGTAGAACTTGCACGCAGCAAGGACGGTAAAGGAGAGCCTATCGCGTTATTGCAACCTGATCAGCAGCGGGCGCCATGGATGGCGGTTGCAATTTCAGAAGCTAAGCGGTGGGCAGGAAAGACCGAAGATGTGATTACAGAAACTTCAAATTACCACGAGCTGATCGGCGTTAAATCTTTGACCTCGTTGAAGGGAACTGCGAACGCATGGTGTGCATCTTTTGTGAACTATTGTTTATCGACAGCTCACCCCAGCTATGCAAAGTGGAAGAATCCGCAACGTGCAAGAGGTGTGGCGGCGGATTCCAATTTTGTCGAAATTAAGACCCCTATTTTTGGAGCAATCGCGCTAATTGGTACGCATCATGCCACGCTGGTATATGCCAAATCAGGACATGATTTTATTTGTTTGGGTGGTAATCAGTCTGATCAAATTAATTTTTCACCTTTTCATAAAGGGGTTCGATTCTTTGTTCCTGTTGCATATCAAGAATTTGCAAAAAAAGACATAGAAAAGGCCAATACTTTGTCAGAGCATTCAGCTGAAGAATTAAACAAAGAATTTGGTATTAAGGTGAAAAGTAAAAAAGGAAATGCTACAAGATAAGAGAGTTAACTATGAAGAAAAATATACCGCAAATCGTAGCGCCCCTAGTTTTCCTTGCTTCCGTAATTTGCAGCAATGCTTTTTCCGCAGAAATAGCGACATCGAAAATTGATGAAAAATCTCTCGTTGACGCGCATATTTCCCTGAAGGGAAACCTGGTTTCTGCGGTTGGTGTACAAGACAAAATTGGTCAACACATATTGGTTTTGACAAAAAAAGTGGGACCGTCGAAAACAGAGAAAAACCTCGCTAGAAACGAACGCATTGATTTGCAGGCTGTTTTTTATGTAAAAGAGAACTCAAATTGGAATGAAGAATGGGCTATTACAGATTTTGTTGATTGTCCTGGCCTGGATTCTAGCGCGTCCTTTTTCTCAAAGAATGTGACGGTCACAGACTTAAACAATGATGGAATCGCTGAAATTACCGTGCCGTATAAGACGTTTTGTGGCGGGGGAATTGATCCTAGCACCATCAAAGTCATTATGCGGAAAGGAAAGGAAAAGTACACGATCAGAGGCGAGTCTCAAATTGTCATTGAAGGCCAAGAGCCTTACGGCGGTGAAAAAAATTATGATAAGTCTTTGCTATTGCCCGAGAATTTAGTTTTTAAAAAACATCTGGATACAGTGTGGAACAAGATCTATATTGAGCGTCATTAAGATCTGGGAGAAGGTCGTTGATGGCGAAATTCGGAGTTTGATGATGCTGATAATCGAGTGATTTGATACAAATTGTTTCTCCCTCAAACGCATATGAGCACTGGTAAAAGTCTGTCCATAGCCAGCGGCGACAGCCTGTTCGCTGGTATTCGTCAAACCTTCAGGCTGTTTGTTCAAAAAATGATCGCGGTGGCTGGTTATTTTCAGCTGTAAGCATTGAGCAACAACATTATCCAACTCCCCTCATGCTGGTCAGCCGATGGACATTAAAAAAATCTTGCCGACTGTTTTAACAATCCTCTCATGCTCATCGTTCGCAAGCGATATAGGAGAGGGTTTCGTTCAGAGAAATACAGAGGGCGGAACGTATCTGCATACAACTCAAACGATCAAAAAAAATGAAAAGATCATGGTCCAATATCCAAAAGAGAATGGGGATATTGATTGTTGCAAGATAACGTCCTCCGATGGGGAGCTATTGCCGCAGGGTGAAGTTACCGATGAGTTGAATGGAAGGGATGTACACGTTTACAAACTGAAGCTGCGCTATGCGAAGCCTTTTGTCGGAATCGCGATAATTGGAGCGGGTGCTTCTGTTGCGGAAACCGCCACCGGATTGGAGATTAAAAATCGAAACACATCTGTTAAAACGTGTTTGAGCCAAGAAGGTGTGCATCTATTCTCGACAAAGACAGGTGATCTGAAAACGCATCTATATTTGCCGCTTGGTTACGATGTAGAACCTACATGCGACTCGCCAAGTAAATGAGTGGCAAATTATCGATGACGCCAGGAGTTCATACTGAACTGAGCGATCAACGCCTGAAAGTTTTTAATTTTAGTTAGCCTTCTTACAGCAAGATCACATGTCCAAACATAAAAAGGGACACAAGGCCGCAGGGACAACCAACAAGACTGACAAATCGCTGGTCAAAGTTGTTGTCAAACCTGATGACGCTGGCGAGTGGGTGAAGCCGAACACTCTTGATAAATTTTATATCGACGATGAGGCTAATTTTCCATAGATTGAGTTTGAAATAAAGACCGAAACACCCGGCCCTTACAAGTGGAGATGGGTCATGTCGTGGGATGCAAACGTCAGCGGTCTGAGAGAGCGTGCGCGCGGGAGAAAAGTTGCCACTTTTTCTGACAAGGGAGAATTTACGCAGGCCGGGAAAAGCTGGGACGCCAAGACAATCAATCGAGTAATTGGTGGCACGTTGACCGTGACAGTTGAGATTGGAGAAGAAAAATTCAGGCGCACGGTATTAGTTTTGGCTCAGCAACCAAGTCCAGAAAAAATAAAGGCGTATCTTGCGGCTAGAAAAGCATCGGCATTGGAAAAATTATTAGCTCAAGAATCAAGATTCAAACACTTGATCTTGGCTGACAGTGAGCCTGTTGTTGCTGGCGATAGCGGATATGGAGCCGCCCAACTAACAAAACCTATCCCCCAATATCATCAAATCTGGAGCTGGAAGGAGAATATTGATGCGGCAATCAAATTGATTGACGAAAAAAAACAAAGTGCTAAAGATTGGTTGGACGGGAATGGCACCTATACCCAAGACATGCTTGATACCGAAACCATCTCCCTTTGGAATGGCGGGCATTATTATCAGTGGTATGCCACGCCTGCTCCTGGTCATTGGGATCGAGACAAAAAAATTCTTTGCGATACTAAAACAGGAAATATTGGATGGGATACCTCGGTTGAAGCAAATAAAGACAAAACTGAAGGTGACCTACGTGACCGAGACAAGGATGAATACAATAAAATGAAGAAGGGCCAGACGAAGGAACATCCATGGAAATATTCGGGAGTTTGCTATGCAGATCATATCCTCGGTAATTAAGCGCCTATGCTTTTTTTTCGCAATTGCTCTGCTTTTCGGGAATGTTCATGCAACGCCTGCTGCAAATGGCGACATGCTGGAAAATTACAGGCAGACATTTAAAAATTCAGCTTATCCAATCAAGTATATCTTTGTTGATGCCAATGGAGAAAATAGAAACCGCGCGTGCTGTAGTTCCGACGTGCCAAAAAAGATTTACATGGTAAATATTTCAGCAAAGGAATCGTCTAATTTCCTTTACTCGCCGGAAATAAATCGCTTGATCAAGCAGGATTTTGAAATAACGATAGAGAACAAATCTGTAATATCAACACCTAGAACAGATTATCTTGTTCTGACAATGTCGAGACCGCATGAATATAATCCCAAATCGGTTCATTGCGCCGCTGGCATGGGTGAAGACAGAGCATATTTGATTGCGATAACGGAGAGCGATGTCAAGGTACTTAACCGAAATTTCTTCAACTGTGCTGGCTCCTACAGAATGATCCATGACAATGGACAGCCTGGCTACGAAATCCGCGATTACCAAAAGGGCACTGATCAAGCCCAGTCCGTGCTTTACCTCTTACAGGACGGGAAATTGATACGGAAAGAAAATGGCCCATACAAGGAAGAGCCATAATGACCGCTCTTACGGAACTTGATTACGATAGCACACCAGATGATTTGGTAAGGGCCGTGCTGTATTCGTTTGCAATGAACGACTATGAAGGCGAAGACTCGGTTGCCCTAAGAGGCATCGCTTCTTCTGCTATTTTTGACGGCTTAAAACCGGAGGTGGTGAATGAAGCGCTCGCCACCATTCAGCAAGCGGGGTTGATTGAGTGGGATGATGAAAGAATCGGAGGGATAAGCCTGACGCCTGTTGGCGTCGCCAAATTTCTATTAGTGCGAAACGACTTTTTCGACGAAGACGAAAACGAATTGCTGAGAAATCGCATTTCCAATATCGACGTTTCTGATCTTCAAAAATCCCAAGCATATCAGTCGATCAAAAGGAAATTTTCTGGTCTTGCGGCGTTATCGGGGCAAATCTGCCCGCTAGCGGGTCAGTGGCAGGCTCAACGTTTATCCAATAAAACGATCGTTGCTGAAAGGGGTGAATTTTTACCATATCCAGAATTTGATGATGCTGGCAACCAAGTGATCTGGTACAAGCTGCTGAGTCCAAACAGGTAAGTTATCTTTCAAAAGATAGATATTGGGAACCCGCAGGATGCGCAAGGAAATGAAATGGCGCAGATACTGGCTTTCCACGACGATTCCGTCACGCTGACATTGCCGGTCAAAGAAAAGAACCAAGGTAAAGTTGTTACATTTGAAGCTGCTTTGTCTGCCGATGTACGCCGCAAAAATTGTGTAAAAAATACTGGCCATCTGACGGTGGTATTCGAGAAATCGCATTGAACCAGGATTGCCGCTAAAGCTAACTGCAACGTTTGATTGGTGACGGCGTCTGTCGCTTCGTCGTTGATGTGTTGTACAAAAAATGCGGATGAACGGCACAAACCGTTCATCCGCATTTTTTCAGGGCTCAAGCGCATCGAGCCCGTCATGCAACGTTCTAGACTCTCAAGCCTTGAAAGTACCTTCCGAAACCAGCGCCTGCAAAGGCAAACGCGGGCTAGGTTCTTCCTTGGAACGCAGGCCTTCCGGCAGCATGGCCTTGTCGCCGATCTTGCCGATGGCTACCGCTGCTTCGATGGCGAAGTTGGCTGGAACGCCTAGTTCGGTGCGTGTCTTTTCCTTGTCGAAACCGGCCATGCCATGCGCATGCCAGCCGGACAGGCTGGCTTGCAGCGCCAGGTAGCCCCAGGCTGAACCGGCGTCGAAGGAGTGGGTTGGGGCCGGCCGTTCTTCGCTGCTGCCCGGCGGCGCGAAGGTGGTTTTCGACAGTACGATCACCAGCGCTGCGGCGTTTTCGGCCCAGCTGCGGTTGAATTCGTTGAGCAGGCCCAGCAGGCGGGTCCAGTGCGGGGTGCCGCGGCGGGCGAAGACGAAGCGCCATGGCTGCGAGTTATAGGACGACGGCGCCCAGCGCGCGGCTTCCAGGATGGTCAGCAATTCTTGTTCGGACATCTCGTCATTGGCGTAGGCGCGCGGCGACCAGCGGCTGAGGAATTGCGGGTGGGCCGGATGATCGGCGACGCGTGGCGTGGACTGGGTCATAAGGTTTCCTGTTGTGAACTAGATAATGGATGCAAAGACGAAAATTCGCTGTGGCCGGATCCAGCCTGGCCAAGACGCCGCATCTTAGCAGCAGTTTTTGATGCTTGCAGAGGCTGCCTGAGTTTATGGCGTCGCTTCGACGTACCGGGCAAGCAGGGTGAAGATTGCTGCGCCAAGCCGGTATAATCGGAAATAACCAAGACTGGCCGGGCGTTGTCCAAGTGACAGCAAACCCGGCAGGCTTTCGCATAATCCCGTGCGGCGCCCGTGTTCCTGCGCCGCATCTTTGTTCTACTGACTGTCAATCCTATGCTAGCACCACAAAAACAACAGATCATCGACCTTTTCAACGCTGCCTTGCAGCCTGTCATCGCCGGCAGCGAGCTGACGCCGACCGTGACGCTGGAGCGCCCGCGCGATCCTTCGCATGGCGATGTCGCCTGCAATATCGCCATGCAGCTGGCCAAGCCCTTGAAAAAAAATCCGCGTGAACTGGCCCAGACCCTGGTGGCGGCAGTCATGGCCGGCGCTGCCGGCAAGGGTTTGATCGAAGCGGCTGAAATCGCCGGTCCCGGCTTCATCAACCTGCGCCTGACCGCCGCCGCCAAGCAGCAAGTAGTCCACACCGTCTTGCAGCAAGGCGCGGAATTCGGCAAGAGCCAGCTCGGCGCCGGTAAAAAAGTGCTGGTCGAGTTCGTTTCGGCCAATCCGACCGGCCCGCTGCACGTCGGCCACGGCCGCCAGGGTGCGCTGGGCGACGCTTTGTCTGCATTGTTCGAAGTGCAAGGTTTCGACGTTACCCGCGAGTTTTACTATAACGACGCCGGCGTCCAGATCGCCACCCTGGCGACTTCGGTGCAGGCGCGCGCCAACGGCTTTAAGCCGGGCGACGCCGAATGGCCGGAAAGCGCCTACAACGGCGACTACATCGCCGACATCGCCCAGGATTTCCTGGCGCGCAAGACCGTGGCGGCCAGCGATGGCGAGCCGGCTGCCGCCAGCGGCGACGTCAACGATATCGAATCGATCCGCAAGTTTGCCGTGGCCTACCTGCGCCGCGAGCAGGACCTGGACTTGCTGGCCTTCGGCGTCAAGTTCGACAACTACTACCTGGAATCCTCGCTGTACAAGGACGGCAAGGTCAACGCCGCCGTCGAGGCCCTGATCGCTGCCGGCGTCACCTATGAGCTGGACGACGCCTTGTGGCTGCGCACCACCGATTACGGCGACGACAAGGACCGCGTGATGCGCAAGAAGGATGGCACTTACACCTACTTCGTGCCGGACGTCGCCTATCACATCGTCAAATGGCAGCGCGGCTTCGGCAAGGTCATCAATATCCAGGGCAGCGACCACCATGGCACGATCGCGCGGGTGCGCGCCGGCCTGCAGGCGGTCAACATGGGCATTCCGCAGGGCTATCCGGATTACATCCTGCACAAGATGGTGACCGTGATGAAGAACGGCGAGGAAGTGAAAATTTCCAAGCGCGCCGGTTCCTATGTCACCGTGCGCGACCTGATCGAATGGTCGTCCGGCGAAGACGGCGCTGAAACTGCCGGCGCGCCGCGCGACCTGACCCGCGGCCGCGACGCCGTGCGCTTCTTCCTGATCTCGCGCAAGGCCGATACCGAATTTGTGTTCGACGTCGACCTGGCGCTGGCCAAGTCCGACGAAAACCCGGTGTATTACGTGCAGTACGCGCACGCCCGCATCTGCTCGGTGCTGGCGCAATGGACCGGCGACGAGGCCGGCCTGAGCAGCATCGATCTCAGCCCGCTGACCGCGCCGCGCGAAGCCAGCCTGCTGGCCAAGCTGGCCGAATATCCCGACATGCTGCAGCATGCGCTGGAAGAGCTGGGACCGCACCAGGTGGCGTTCTATCTGCGCGATTTGGCGGGCGAGCTGCATAGCTACTACAATGCGGAGCGGGTTTTGGTCGACGACGAGGCGCTCAAGCTGGCGCGCCTGGCCCTGATGCACGCCACCCGCCAGGTGCTGCGCAACGGCCTGGCGCTGATCGGCGTATCGGCTCCCGCACGCATGTGATTTGAATCTACAATAGGCGACTCGGTCTGAGCTTGTGTCCGGTCCGGCGTTGACGCCGGCGGCACAGTCGGACGGAGACGTTCTGTAACCAGTATGTCATTGGGGAAGTATGAGCAAATTTATCAACAAGCAAGCTGGCGGTACTTTACTGGGCCTGATTTTCGGCCTGATCATCGGCCTGGCGATCGCCGTCGTGGTGGCGATCATGATCACCAAGACGCCGACGCCGTTCACCAACAAGACAGCCAAGGCCGACAAACCGCCGGAAGCCATCACGGCGCCGGCTACGCCAGCCGCACCGGCTGCCGGCGGCGACCAGCTGCCGGATCCGAACAAGGCGCTGTACGGCAACCAGAGCGCGGCCAAGGAAGCAGCCAAGGCATTCACGCCGCCGGCCACGCCAGCGGTGCCGCCAACCGACAACACGCCGGCGGCCGTCAACCAGGCTGCCGAGAAGAAGCTCGATGCGCTGGTGGCCAAGTCCCAGCAGGATAAGCCGGCCCCGGTGGTCGATAAATCGACTGCCGACAAGGCCAAGAAGGTCGCCGGCGACATCGCCGAAGCCAAGACCAAGGCCGCCGCGGCGGACGACAACTGGATCTATTTCCTGCAGGTCGGCGCTTTCCGTGAACAGAATGAAGCTGAAAGCGCCAAGGCCAGGCTGGCGCTGATGGGTTTCGAGGCCAAGATCAGCGAGCGCCAGGCTGATACCGGTTCCCTGTACCGGGTACGGGTCGGACCATTCAATCAGCTGGAAACAATGAACCGGATTCGCGGGAAGTTGTCAGATAACGGCGTTAATGCGGCTGTGGTGCGGGCTGCGAAATAAAGAGCTGGTTTGTCATCGTCATCAATGTTTTGTCTAATCGGTTGAAGGCAGAGCGACTCCAGCGGAATTGTCTCTGCCTCACAATTTAATAATAAGGATATTTCATGCGTTTTTTCCAAAAAGCCCTGGCAGTCGCTGGTCTTAGCCTGAGTCTCGGCCTGGTTGCCGTCAGCGCCGGCGCATCGCCGGCCAATCCGGTTGCCGGCACCGACTACAAAGTTCTCGACAATCCGCAGCCGACCGATAGCGGCCTCGGCAAGAAAGTGGAAGTGACGGAATTCTTCGGTTACTTCTGCCCGCATTGCAATGCGCTCGAGCCGACGCTGGAAGACTGGATCGCCAAGCAAGGCGACAAGATTTCCTTCAAGCGCGTGCCGGTCGATTTCGGCGATCCGAATGGCGATCCGAAGAAATCGCCTTACGTAACGCAGAAAAAGCTGTACTACACGCTGGAAGCGATGGGCAAGCTGCCTGAGATGCACAAGAAAGTCTTCAACGCCATCCACGTGCAGCGCCAGAACCTGAACAACGACGCAGCCGTCGCCGATTTCGCCGCCAAGAGCGGCCTCGACAAAGCCAAGTTCATGGACGTCTACAATTCCTTCGCGGTGCAGACCAAGGTGACCCGCGCCACTCAGTTGCAGACCGCCTACAAGGTCGACGGCGTGCCGATGCTGGTGGTTGACGGCCGCTTCGTCACCTCGCCGTCGATTGTCGGCGCAACGCCTGGCGCCGGCGAGACCGAAGCAGCCTTGTTCAAGACCACCCTGCAAGTGATGGACAGCCTGGTGGCCAAGGCCGCGGCTACCAAGAAGTAATCAGCGGTCCGGCCCTGATGTGGCCAGCCGGCAGCAGTTGTTGAAAAGTCCGCCTCTCGCAAGAGGGCGGGCTTTTTTATCGAGGTTTTATCGCATCACTCCGAGATTGGTCGTTTTCATGAAACGTGTATTCATCACCGGCGCATCCAGCGGCATCGGCGCCGCCTTGGCGCAATACTATGCAGGGCAGGGCGCGGCGCTGGGGCTGGCGGCGCGGCGCCAGCCGGTGCTGGAACAGCTGCTGGCCGGCCTGCCGCATCCGGAGCGGCATCTGCTGTACGCGCTGGATGTCAACGATCATGCGGCCTTGAGCGCGGCGGCGGCGGACTTCATCGCTGCCGGCAATGGCGTCGACGTGGTGATCGCCAGCGCCGGCATTTCGCAGGGCACGCTGACCGAACATGCGGAAGACCAGGAGGTGTTCAACCAGGTGTTCGCCACCAATGTGCTGGCCACGGTGGCGACCTTTACGCCATTCATCGCCAGCATGAAGCGCCAGGCCCGGGAAGGCCAGCGCGATCTGCGCCTGGTCGGGGTAGGCAGCGTCGCCGGCATCCGCGGCTTGCCGGGCGCCGGCGCCTATAGCGGCTCGAAGGCGGCGCTGATCAGTTATTGCGAATCGCTGCGGGTGGAGTTGCGCGCCAGCGGCATCAAGGTGGTCACCATCGTTCCCGGCTATATCGATACGCCGATGACCCAGGTCAACGAATATGCGATGCCGTTCCTGATGCCGGCCGAGCGCTTTGCCGCCAAGACCGGCGCGGCGGTGGCGCGCGGCAGCAGCTACCAGGTGATTCCGTGGCAGATGGGCGTGGTGGCCAAGCTGTTGCGGCTGTTGCCCAACTGGCTATACGATCTGGTGTTTTCCAAGGCGCCGCACAAGGCGCGCAAAGGTATGGACTAATTCGCGGACTGATTTACGGACTGACCCATGGACTTTCATAGTTTCTTCTTGTTTGTGCTGACCGAGCTGGCGCTGTCGGCCTCGCCGGGACCGGCGGTGATGCTGGTGGTGGCCTATGGCATTACCGCCGGCTGGAAAAAATCGATCTTCGCGACGCTGGGGATACTGACCGCCAATGCAATCTATTTCACCATCTCGGCAACCGGCCTGGGCGCCTTGATTGTCGCCTCGCATACCTTGTTTACCGTGGTGAAGTGGCTGGGCGTGGCTTACCTGGCCTATCTCGGCCTGTCCGCCATCTTCGGCCGGCCGTCGCCGATCACCGCTTCCAAGATGAACGGCAAGGATTCATCCGGCTGGAAGATCTGGCTCAGCGGCCTGACCCTGCAGCTGGCCAACCCCAAGGCGCTGATCTTTTTCATCGCCATCCTGCCGCAGTTCCTGAACCCGGCCGCGAATGTGCCGCTGCAAATGATCTGGCTGGCAGCCGGTTCGATGATCCCGGAATTTTTTATCCTGCTCGGTTATGCCATGCTTGCGGGACGGATGCAGAACATCGCTACCCGCCCGAGCTTTGCGCGGATTACCGACCGCATCGCCGGCAGCCTGATGCTGGCGGTGGCGATGATCGTTGCGGCGATACAGCAATAACCGGCGCTTGCCGCCAGGATCGTTCGATTCTCAACTGGCGCTGAAGCGGTAAACCTGGTCCGCATCCAGCCGCCGTTTCAGCACGCCGTCGAACCACAGCTTGTGCAGATGCGCCAAGGCCTCGCCCAGCGCGAACGTCATCTGATGGGCGTCGAGCGGCCGGCGGAACATGATGGGGACGATGTCGCTGGCCGACCGCGGTGCTGCCGTGCAAGCACTCACTACCTCTGCCAGCCTGTCCCGATGGTGCTGTTGTAATTGATCGATACGAATCTGCAAACCGCGGAACGGCTTCCCGTGCGAAGGCAGCACCAGCGTTGCGGTCGGCAGGCCGCGGTATTTTTCCAGCGAATCCATGTACTGCTGGACTGGGTTGGATTCCGGTTCGATGGCAAACACGGAGACATTGGTGGAAATCCGCGGCAGCACCATGTCGCCGGAAACCAGCAATTCCAGGTCACTGCAGTACAGCGACACATGCTCCGGCGCGTGGCCGAAACCGGTGATCACCTGCCATTGATGCTGGCCGATGCGCAAGCTTTGGCGGTCGGCCAGGCGGTGGTAGGCCTGCGGCACCGACGGCACCATGGACGGATAATAGGATTTGCGCTGGGACACCTTGGCGACGACTTCGGGATCGCACATGCCGTGCCGCTGGAAATGCGGCAAGGCAGCGCTGCCGTCGGCGCCGGGCAGGGCAGCCGACATGATGCGCGCTGAAAAATATTCGCCGCCGCTCATCCACAAGGGCGCTTGCCAGCGCGTGCACAGCCAGTCGGCCAGGCCGACATGGTCAGGATGGCAATGGGTCACCAGCACCCGCAGCACCGGCAGGCCGCGCAATTCCTTGCTAAAAATCTCTTCCCAGGCGGCGCGCGTGGCGTCGCTGGCAATCCCGCAATCGATGATGGTCCAGCCATGGCGCACGCCGTCGTCGGTCTCGACGCTGTCTTCCAGCAGCCACAGATTGATGTGATCCAGGGCGAACGGCAAGCCCATGCGCAGCCAGCGCACGCCGGGCGCGACTTCCAGGGTGGTGCCGCTGGCCGGCAGCGTGTCGCCGAAGGCATAGCTGAGCTGGGCTTCGAGTGGGTTCATGGGGATTTCTTTCTGTTTTGGCAATGCGTAAAGTGTTATGGAAGCTGACCCTGGAAACAGGGGAAATCAATAAGTTACCAGTGGACGCGCCATACATATTGGGATTATTTGTCGCAGAAGATGAGATTTCTTATGGCTTCGCCATAGAAAGTGAGATTTTCTGTATATCTCGTTATTGTAGAGTTTTCATATGATTTGACGTCAATTTTCGGCGACGGTCTATCTGCCTTGGTGCAGATTTGTTCCTCAAAAAGCTTTACTGCATATTCTAAGTCGCGGCTCAACGAGCGAGTTGCGCCGAGGCCAGTCGACCGGATGGAAGCTGCGGTACTTGCAGCTCGGCTCTATTTTTAAACGCGATCATTTGGTGAGGGGATTACCCCTTGACCGCATCCCTCGCTTCGTCCCAGCTGTTGTAAGCAGCGCGGACTGACTTTTGCAATGCAAAGTCAGTCAGGTATCTGCACGCCCATTTACTCTTGATAACGGTATTTATCAAGCGGAAAAAGGTGCCATGAGACTATAGAAAATAGTTGCTACACGTAAATATTTGTATATATTTAAATAGTTTCTAACTCATAATTATTTTTAATGCCTATCTGACATCACGTTTGCAGTTCGCTGGCCCGAATGAAACATAAACTCATTTAGAAGCCCCTTAACCATGTTTCTCCCTCATTACGGAGCATTCGGTGAACAACTCAAATTTCCTCCGGGACGGATCTGGAAATCTGTCTGCCACGCGTCCGGCCCTTCTGCTCTGGGTTAGCCGGAGTTGATGGATGCATCGTGCATCTCAGTAATGGCAGCACCCAGTTGCAATACTCGCAGACCAGTTTGATTAACTTGTCGATCAAAGATCAATTGCTGCCTTTCCTGCACATCGACGCCAATCCCCAGGTCAAGGCTCAGTAACACCGTTACCGCGATTCACGTACACAGAGGAGATCGATCATGATGAATACGGCCACTACAATGCCGAGGCTCACTCCGGCGGAAAAAGCGTTGGTTCACAAATTCAATACGAACCCTGACTGGACTCACGATACCTTGTTGGCGAAGCTAAAGACGTTGTTGCAGGTGGCGATCAAGGTCGAATTGTCGACCATTCCGATTTACCTCTATAGCTATTATTCGCTCGACCGGACGTTCGGCAGCGCGAATCCGCCGTCGGAGACCAATTATTCTGCGGCGGCATTGTTCGCCAATCAGGCGGGCGGGCGCATCATGAGCGTTGCGGTCGAAGAAATGCTGCATATGTCGCTGTCGAGCAATATTCTGTATTCGGTGGGGGGAGGTCCGCAGCTCTACCTGAATGCCCCCGGCAGTTATCCGACAAACTTGCTCGATCACGCCACAGATGGCCCCGATGGCAATCCCCTCCTAATACCGTTGGCGCCATTCTCATTCGCGCAGCTCTGGCAATTTTTGGAGATCGAGTATCCCGAAACCTCCGACGCCATTCCCGAGGATGACAATTGGCAGACGCTGGGGCAGGTATACGCCTACATTCGCTGTCTGATCGCGTGCGATAAATTGGTCGATGCTGATTTCAAGCATGGCGCCCGCGCGCAACAGATTCAGCCGAGCAATTACTCTTCCGGCAATATCGACGCCGTCTTTCCCGCCGCAAACTTCAATGCGTCCAACCCTCCTGCACAAGCGGGCTCGGCGGCAAGCCAGGCACAGTATGCCAATGCCTCGGACAGTCACGCCGGTCGCGCCGAGCTCTTGACGATTCAAGACAAGAAGAGCGCCCTGCACGCTATCGATACCGTGACTGAACAAGGAGAAGGCAGCAACAGCACGCAGTGGGACGATTCGAAAAAAATGGAACTGTCGCACTACTACAAATTCCTCACCCTGCAATCGCAATTGCAGGGCTACCCCTCGGCTTCGCAGCCGCTGGCCGCACAGCCGGCCCCCCCAGCGGCGGCGGCGATGCAGTTTTCGGCGAGCGATCTGTCCGCCGTTGTCTTCAATTTCCCGAGCAATCCCAGGACGGCGGACTACCCAACCTCCCTTCTGTCCAAGAACCCCAATTCCCCTGCCAACCCGCAGGACATCTCGAATTTTTGCAATGGCCTGTTCCAGTACATGTTGATATTGAGCGAGACCACTTTTCTGGTGCCTAGCCAGGAACAGAAGCGCTATTTCAACCAGGCGCTGCACCTCTCCATGATCTGGATTCTCGATAAGCTGGTCCAGCAAATGGCGAAGTTGTCGATCGATGGCGGTCAGTTCGCCGGAAAGCATTTTGCACCGACGTTCGAGAATTACAATTTAGGCGCCCGCGACCAAGCGTATGCAAATTTGGTCGCGCTCGGCAATAAGATGGCTATCAGCAGTCCCGGTTTCGCTTGGTTGCCCCAAGACTACATTACCAACAGTAAGGGCGTGTCCCTGCCGGACGTGAGCAGCTATTGGTCAAACGCGACACCCAGCACCCTGTCGAAGAACAACCCCTACGCCAATGTTCCCAAGTTTCCGGCCAATCCGCCGGCGGGCGCCTTCGACCCCCACACGTGCATGGGGCTCAATAGCTGTAAGGGCCAGGATCGATTTGGCCCGGCGGGACACCTGAATCAGCACGGCCAAATGGTGCAAAACGCTTGCGCCGGACAAGGTTATTGCTCCAGCACGGCCGACCATTCCTGTCGTGTGTTGAACAATTGCAAATATCAAGGCGGTTGCGGCCTTTATGGAGACGCCGAAGAACAGAATAACCCCGGTGGTAACGCCTGCCGGTCGCTGGGTTCCTGTGCGACGCCGATCAACGCAGAACGCTTCAGCACCGACGGCCCGAACCAAGGACAGGGCGTATGGTTGCGCGCGCGCCAAGTGTTCCTGGAAAAACGTTGGCCGGCGATCGCCAGGGCGCGTGAGCTTGACCCCACCAAATTGCCGGGTCCGCCGCACCCGGAACTGTTTGCCAATGGACCGACCTTTGCCTGGTTCTCGGAGAGTAGTGTCGGCGTGACGGCATGTGGCTCCAGTGGCATGAGCGGAGCGGGTAGTTGCGCGGCATAGCCACACAACCGGCGAAGGCGGAAGACGCCGGCGCGTTGTCGTCCATGCCGGGACTTGGTCTAGGTCTCGGACTACGCAACGTCCACTTCGACCACATCCTCACGGAGTGGCCGAAGGTCGACTGGTTCGAGGCCATCTCGGAAAATTTCATGGATTCTGGCGGACGACCGCGCGCCGTCCTGCGTCGGATCGCCGAACGCTATCCGATCGTGCTGCACGGAGTGTCGCTGTCGATAGGCAGCACCGATCCGCTCAACCGATCCTATCTCGCGCGCCTGCGCCAACTGGCCGACGAAGTGTCGCCGCGCTGGGTCAGCGACCACTTGTGCTGGAGCGGCATGCAAGGCATCAACAGCCACGACCTGCTGCCGCTGCCTTTGAACGAGGACACGCTGGCGCACGTCATTGCGCGCGTGGCCCAGGCGCAGGAGTTGCTGGGCCGCCCCCTGGTTCTGGAAAATCCCAGTACCTATATGCGCTTCCGCGACTCGAGCATCGACGAGCCCGCGTTTCTCGGCGAACTGTGCCGCGCCACGGGTTGCTGGCTGCTGCTCGACGTCAACAACGTCTACGTCAGCTGCTTCAATGCCGGCGCCGACCCATGGGACTACCTGGAGCGCTTTCCCTTCAAGCGCGTCGTGCAACTGCACCTGGCCGGCCATCAGCATTGCGGCACGCACATCGTCGACACCCACGACAGGCCGGTCTGCGACGCCGTATGGCAGCTGTTTCGCGCGGCTTGGCAGCGCAGCGGCGGTGCCGCCACTCTGCTCGAATGGGACGGCGACGTTCCGCCATTCGAGCGTGTGCAAGCGGAATTGATGCTGGCGCAAAAGGTGCTCCAAGGCGACACCCCCACCTCGACCATGCCGCCCTCGCGGTCGCAATCCGACACCGCGGAGGCCCTGTCTACGCCGGTGGATTTTCTCGTGCCCAGGATTATGGGCAGTAGCGCACTGTACCCGCCATGACCCCAGCTCCGGACCGCCTGCAGCGGCTGCAGCACTGGATGCTCGATGCGCTGATTGCCCCTGGTGGTGTGGACGAGGCCGCCATCGCCGCCGCCGTCTTGCCAGGCCCCAAGCTTTCGGCCTCGGGCTGCCTGGCGATCTATCAGCGCAGCTACATTCAGCGCCTGCGGACATGTCTGAAAGAGCAGTTTCCCGCAAGCTGCCATGCGATCGGGGCGCAGCTGTTCGCCGATTTCGCCGACGAGTACCTGCGCGACTGCCCGTCCGAAAGCCATACGCTGTACGAACTGGGCAAGCGCTTCCCGCAATGGATCGAAGACAACCGCCCGGATCGCGGCGAGCCGGCCGAACGGCGCGAGACCTGGATCGACTTCATGGTCGACCTGGCCGGGTACGAACGCGAGCTATACCGCCTGTTCGACGCGGCCGGGCATGAAGGGAAACCGTGGCCGGACACAACGGCCGATGACGAGGCGCTGGTCCTCCAGCCCTGTCTGGCCCTGGTCCGGCATGGCTACCCGGTCGCTTGGTACTACCACGAGGTGCGCGCGGAACGATCGCCGCCGTTTCCCGCCGCCCGGCCCTCCAATGCCGTGATCTTGCGCCGCGATTTCCTGACCCACACTTACCCCATCACATCCCAGCACCATCGTTTTCTCTCGCTGCTGCAGCAGACGATGCACGTGCCGACTGCCCTGGAGCAGGTTGCCGCCGAAACCGGGCGCGACTTGGAAGAAGTCAAACGCTCGTGGCGCGATCAGGTGCGCGGCCCCTGGCTGGAAGCGGGATTCTTCATCGAACGGTGGACGATGGATGCGTCACATTCGGTGGTCTGATAATGCCGGTCCCCCGCGCGGAGGAGGACCGGGTTGCCGCGTCAACTGCCCTTCACCTTGGTCAAGGTGTTGGCCGTCACGTGCGGGAAGGAAACGGTCTTACCGTTGATCGGAATCTGCAGCGTGATGGTCTGGCTGTATTGCAGCTGCGTGTAATTGCCGCTGCCGTCGAACGATTAGAGCCAATAGTTGAAATCATAGCGGCTAACGTTCGCATGCTGCTGCTCGTAGCCGATGTTGGTGACCGCGCCAGTGCCGTTGGCCGTGCTCATGCTCAAGTGCAGGAAGTTGGTGCAAGGCCGCAGTAGGAGCGCATTGACCAGCACCTGGTTCGGATTGGCGGTCAGGCCGGGTTGCGGATTGGTCACCGGATCATCCACCGTATACTGCACGGTGGGAATGCCTTGGGGCAAGGGCGAGACCGACGGGATCAGCGGCACGCCGGGTCCTGCATTGGCTTGGCTATATGCGCCCAAGGCCAGGATGGAATTGCCATGGGGTACCGACACCTGCTTGACCAGGTTGTATTGCTGGGTGGGTGCGACGCTATTCTTCACGACCTGATTGCCCAAGCCGTAGCTGTCGCCGTTGCCGTAGGGGCCGAGCGGCTGGGTGGAATCCAGCAGCAATAGCAGCGAACCGTTTTCGGCGTGGATCAACGCATCCTTGTTCGGCCCTTCGGCGAAATACACGCGCTGCTCGTAGAACAGCGCATAAGCTACCTGCTGGCCGATTCCGCCGCGATTGGGCGCATTGCCGTGGATCGCGGTGAAGGTCAGTTCCTCATAGTAAGTGAAGTTCTTGAGAATGTAGCCGGTCGGCGAGCTTGGATCGACTTGGGGCAGGGGCATTACGTTGTAGGAAAACGGCGCTTGCGGGCCGCCCTGGTTCGAGCCGCCCAGATTCTGGTTGGTCCACGTGCCGATCAGCTGGCTCAGCCCACCGAGCTGGCCGGCAGGTACGGCGGGAGAAATCTGCGCTGGATCGTGGGCGAGCGGAGTGCCGGTGTCCGGCGGTGTGTTCGTCGGATAGATGAATACGTTCACGTTTCCTCGGTTGTCCTCCAAGCCGGCGCCGTATTGGCCGGTGAGATCGTCGTTGATGCACAGATCAAGCGCTCCGCCCGCTGCCGAAATGATCGTGTAAGGCCCGTTGCCGATCAGGAAAGGCGCCCCGCCGTCGAGACGCCCGACCAGCGCACCCATTTGCACGCCCGTAATCGGATAGTTGGTCTGATTCGTCGGAACCAGCAAGCCGGGGCAGCCCGCTGCATCATATGGCTTGCCGCCGTTGGTATCCGGATCCGCTGTCCACAAGCCGTTCTGGTAAACGATCATGACCTCCACGAAGGGCGGTATCGTCACGCCCGTGCTCTGCCATGGCTGGTTAGACAGAATCGTGAAGGCTTCGCTCTGGATGCTTGGTGCACCTGCTTGTAATTCTGCGGTCGTCATGCGAGTCTCCCAGTATTAAGCGTGAGCAATCAAATGCTTGCATACTGGCATGCTTGTTTAGTTATATCTACCTGTCATTCTTTACAGGGCGGCGACAAGCACTCCCTGTTTCTACATTTCGGGGGGTGGACAAAATTGGCCGGATTAGCGCTACGTCAGCGCTTTTGTACCCTTCAAAGAGTAAATATCGCTTATGGCAGCTTCGCTCCCACTGGGCCAATTACGTGGCGGTTTTTGCAACCATGTGACACTGCCCAATTTCGAAGGTCGCGTAATACTCGATGACGGCATCCGGGTAGTGTTGCACGGATGCAAAACTGCATGCGGTAGCCTGGTGATTGCTGTCGGCAATGTGTGCATTTCGAGAGAGCGCTGTAGCGTATAGGTCAATGGCATAGACCAGTCTCATTGATCCCGGCAAAAATCTCACCTTCTATGGCAGTCATCCCAACTTCTGCGGCACTTTAGGACGCCAGTAGTTTTTCGGTGTTTTCATTTTCCGCCAGCGCGCCTACAATGTGCTTTACGTTAACGTTAACTGCCATTGTACCTAAACCAGCATTTTTGTTCCCTGATGACTCTCTGACCATGCCGACCTACACCATCACCGAACTGGCGCGCGAATTCGATATTACCCCGCGGGCGATCCGTTTCTATGAGGATCAGGGCTTGCTGAGTCCGAAACGGGATGGCGCCGGCGGCCGCAACCGGGTGTATGCCGGGCGCGAGCGCACCCGCCTGAAACTGACCCTGCGCGGCAAGCGCCTGGGCCTGACCTTGTCGGAAATCAAGAGCTTGGTCGACATGTACGATTCGCCCAAGGATTCGGCGCCGCAGCTGGAATTGTTCCTGCAGGTGCTGGCCCGTCATCGCGAACACCTGGAGCAGCAGCGCGAAGACATCGAAGTCACGCTGGAAGAAATCACCGCCCATGAGGATGAATGCCGGCGCTTGCTGGATAGCGGCCAGCTGAGCGATCACGCTGTGCTGGCGGCTGCCGGCCACAAGGATTGAAACTGCTATTCCGTCATTACCACCGATTCCCGATTACACAACTCGCAAGAATAACGAAGGAGACAACATGATCCATTTACCAGGTTTGACGTTCGATCACGGCGAAGACATCGACGCTTTGCGCAGCGCTATCCAGGAATTCGCCGCCGTGGAAATCGCCCCGCGCGCCGCCGAAATCGACCGCAGCGACCAGTTTCCCATGGACCTGTGGAAGAAAATGGGCGACCTCGGCCTGCTCGGCATCACCGCGGAGGAAGAATACGGCGGCAGCGGCATGGGCTACCTGGCGCACATCATCGCGATGGAAGAAATCTCGCGCGCTTCCGCCTCGGTGGGCTTGTCCTACGGCGCCCACTCGAACCTGTGCGTGAACCAGATCAAGCGCAACGGCAGCCCCGAGCAAAAAGCCAAATACCTGCCGAAACTGATTTCCGGCGAGCATGTCGGCGCTTTGGCGATGTCCGAGCCGAACGCCGGCTCCGATGTCGTCAGCATGAAGCTGCGCGCCGAACTCAAGGGCGACCGCTATATCCTCAACGGCAGCAAGATGTGGATCACCAACGGCCCCGACGCCGATGTGCTGGTGGTGTACGCCAAGACCGATCTGGAAGCCGGCTCGCGCGGCATGACCGCTTTCCTGATCGAAAAAAACTTCAAGGGCTTCAGCGTCGCGCAAAAGCTGGACAAGCTCGGCATGCGCGGTTCGCACACCGGCGAGCTGGTGTTCCAGGATTGCGAAGTGCCGGCCGAAAACGTGATGGGCGGCCTCGGCAAGGGCGTCAACGTCCTCATGTCCGGCCTGGATTACGAGCGCACCGTTCTGTCCGGCGGCCCGCTTGGTATCATGCAGGCGTGCCTGGATGTGGTGCTCCCTTACGTGCATGACCGCAAGCAGTTCGGCCAGTCCATCGGCGAATTCCAGCTGATGCAGGGCAAGCTGGCCGATATGTATTCGACCATGATGGCTTGCAAGGCCTATGTATACGCGGTGGGCCAGGCCTGCGACCGCGCCAAGACGCCGGCCGCGGCCCGTGCCCTGCGCAAGGATGCCGCCGGCGCGATCCTGTATTCGGCGGAAAAAGCCACCTGGATGGCAGGCGAAGCGATCCAGGCGCTGGGCGGCAACGGCTACATCAATGAATATCCGGTGGGACGCCTGTGGCGCGACGCCAAGCTGTATGAAATCGGCGCCGGCACCAGCGAAATCCGCCGCATGCTGATTGGCCGGGAGTTGTTTGCAGAGACTTGCTAACAGGTTACGGGTAGTTGAGCGCCACAGGGATTGCAGCCGGCTGCTGCAAACGGTTTTGCAATCCCGTTGATTGATGGCACAATTGAAAAAAAGGCAACAGCGTCAAGAGCATGACTTCACTGCATATTCACACCGCATTACTGCGACATCCGCAACTTTCCGTCGCACTCGATAAGCAGGTGTTGCTGAAGATGGAAAACACGCAGCCGGCAGGCTCCTTCAAGCTGCGCGGCATCGGCCTGCTATGCCAGCGCGCGGTAGCGGCCGGCGCCAGCCACCTGGTCTGCCCGTCCGGCGGCAATGCCGGCTTCGCCGCTGCTTTCGCCGGCGCTGCGCTCGGCATCAAGACCACCATCGTCGTCCCTGAAAGCACCGCCGCCTCGGTCTGCCAGCGCATCCGCGACATCGGCGCCGAGGTGATCGTGCACGGCGCGGTCTGGGACGAAGCCAACCAGCTGGCGCTGCAGCTCTGCGAACAGCCCGGCAGCGTCTACATCCCGCCTTTCGACCATCCCGATATCTGGGACGGCAACGCCACCATGATCGACGAAGCGGTGCAGCAGGCGCGCGAGCAGGGCGTCGACTTCGACGTCGTCATCTGCTCAGTGGGCGGCGGCGGCCTGATGAGCGGCGTGCTGAGCGGCCTGCATCGCAACGGCCTGGCGCACATCCCGCTGATTGCAGCGGAAACCGATGGCGCCGCCTCGCTCAACGCTGCAGTACGCGCGGGCGAACTGGTGAGCCTGCCGGCGATCACTTCGATTGCCTCCACCCTGGCCGCCAAGCGCGTGGCCGCCGAATGTTTCGCCTGGACCCGGCGCCATGAAGTCCACAGCGTGGTGGTCAGCGATGCCCAGGCAGTTTCCGCGGCGCTGCAGTTCGCCGACCAGATGCGCATCCTGGTCGAGCCGGCTTGCGGCGCGGCGCTGGCGGTGGCGTATGAGAATCTGCCGGTGCTGGCGCCTTACCAGCGGCCGCTGATCGTGGTGTGCGGCGGCATCGGCGTCAGCTTGGCTATGCTGGCTGGCTGGAAGGAACGGTTCTCGCTGTGATCACGTCTGGAAATTTTCCGAAATTATTGTCGTCGCAGATCGCTTTCGATACTGCGCGCATGATTTTGGACGGTTTCGACAAGCATTACCGTTTGTTCCGCGCGGCCAGCGTGCTGGCCAAGCAGCATTTTGAAGAGGCCGACTGGAAAACCGCCCAGCTGGCCGCGCGCGAACGCATCGGCTTCTACGATGCGCGGGTGCGCGAATGCGTGCAGGCGCTGGAAGACGAATACGACCAGGGCGATCTGACCGACGAAGTCTGGCGCGAGGTAAAGCTGCACTATATCGGCATGCTGACTTATCACAAGCAGCCGGAGCTGGCGGAAACCTTCTTCAATTCGGTCTGCTGCAACATCCTGCACCGCACCTATTTCCACAACGATTTCATCTTCGTGCGGCCGGCGGTGTCGACCGAATACATCGACACCGACGAAGCGCTGCCGACCTACCGCGTGTATTACCCGGCCAAGGACGGCCTGCACTATACGCTCAAGCGTTTAATTACCAATTTGCAGCTGCAGCGGCCGTTCGCCGACCTCGACCGCGACGTCACGCTGGCTGAAGAGCGCATCCGCCAGGCCTTCGGCGACACGCCGCTGGAGCCGAATCACCAGATCCAGGTCTTGTCGAACGCGTTCTATCGCAACAAGGGCGCTTACGTGGTCGGCAAGATGATCAACGGCCCGCGCGAATATCCCTTCGTCGTGCCGATCCTGCACGACCGCGACGGCAAGCTGGTGCTGGATGCGGTGCTGTTCGACAGCAAGATCCTGACCATCCTGTTTTCCTTCACGCGCGCCTATTTCATGGTCGACATGGAAGTACCGTCAGCCTACGTGCAGTTCCTGCGCAGCCTGCTGCCGAACAAGCCGCGCAGCGAGATCTACACCATCCTGGGTTTGCAAAAGCTGGGCAAGGCGCTGTTTTACCGCGATTTCCTGCGCCATTTGCGGCATTCTTCGGACAATTTCGAAATCGCTCCCGGCATCCGCGGGTTGGTGATGGTGGTGTTCGCCCTGCCATCGTTTCCCTACGTGTTCAAGGTCATCAAGGATTTCTTCCCGGCGCCCAAGGAAACCACCAACGCCCTGGTCAAGGAAAAATACCTGCTGGTCAAGCACCATGACCGCGTCGGCCGCATGGCCGATACCCTGGAATACTCCAGCGTGGCCTTCCCGCGCGCCCGTTTCGCCGACGAATTGCTGGCCGAGCTGAAGCAGGTGGCGCCCTCCGTGGTGGAGGAAGAGGGCGACGAAATCATCATCAAGCACCTGTACATCGAACGGCGCATGGTGCCGCTGAATATCTACCTCAGCAACGCCGAGCAGAACGACGACCAGGCGGCGCTGGAACATGGCATCACCGAATACGGCAATGCCATCAAGGAACTGGTCGCGGCGAATATCTTTCCGGGCGACATGCTGTACAAAAATTTTGGCGTGACGCGTCACAACCGTGTCGTGTTTTACGACTATGATGAGATTGAATACATTACCGACTGCAATTTCCGCGTGATTCCGCAGCCGCGCAATGAAGAAGATGAAATGTCGGCCGAACCCTGGTATTCCATCGCCAAAAACGATGTCTTTCCAGAGCAGTTCGGGGTATTTCTTCTCGGAAACCCAAACGTGAAGAAGTACTTTATCAAGCATCATGCCGATTTGCTAACCCAGCAATATTGGCAACAACGCAAGCAGCATATACAGGAAGGGCATTTCGACGATGTCTTTCCTTATCCGCAGGAATGCCGTTTCACCTATAAACCCGTTAGCCAGTCAGCACAAGCAGCAACACAGACATCGTAGTCAATCGCATTATTTTTAACCAACCAGGCAGCAAGGCCGTAAGCGGACAACGCGGATCAAAGTGGCAGCCGCAGCGGCCGACAAGTTGTCGTAATCTGGAGAAGCAACATGAATGACCCAATCGTTATCGTCGGTGCAGCACGTACTCCAATGGGTGCGTTTCAGGGTGATTTTGCGGCGTTGACCGCCACTGATCTGGGCGCCGTGGCGATCAAGGCCGCGGTAGAGCGCGCCGGCCTGAAGCCGGAACAAGTCGACGCCGTGTTGTTCGGCAATGTGCTGCAAGCGGGCCAGGGCCAGGCGCCGGCGCGCCAGGCAACCATCAAGGCCGGCCTGCCGGTCGGCACCAATGCCGCCACTATCTCCAAGGTATGCGGTTCGGCCATGCAAGCCACCATGTTCGGTGTCGATTCCCTGCTGGCAGGGACTAACGAAGTCGTGGTCGCGGGCGGCATGGAATCGATGACCAATGCGCCTTACCTGATCCCGAAAGCACGCGGCGGCTACCGCATCGGCCACGGCATGATTTTCGACCACATGATGCTGGATGGCCTGGAAGATGCCTATTCCAAGGGCGAAACCGGCGGCGGCCGTTCGATGGGTACTTTCGGCGAAGAATGCGCCGCCAAATACCATTTCAGCCGCGCCGACCAGGACGCCTTTGCCATCGCGTCGGTGCAGCGCGCGCAGGCCGCTACCGCCGACGGCTCCTTCAAATGGGAAATCGCGCCGGTCACCGTCACCAGCCGTGCCGGCGAAGTGGTGATCGACAAGGACGAAGGCCCGCAAAAAGCCAAAGTCGACAAGATCCCTTCGCTGCGCGCAGCGTTCAAGAAAGACGGCACCATTACTGCCGCCTCCTCGTCTTCGATCAACGACGGCGCCGCGGCGCTGGTGCTGATGCGCGAATCGACCGCCAAGAAACTCGGCTGCACGCCGATTGCCCGCATCCTCGGCCACGCCAGCCACTCGCAGGAACCGGAATGGTTCACCACCGCACCGGTCGGCGCAATTGAAAAGCTGTACAAGAAAGTCGGCTGGAAGAACAGCGACGTCGATCTGTATGAAGTCAATGAAGCGTTCGCCGTGGTGCCCATGGCCGCCATGAAAGAGCACGACATCCCGCACGACAAGATCAACGTCCACGGCGGCGCTTGCGCCCTCGGCCATCCTATCGGCGCTTCCGGCGCGCGCATCATCGTCACGCTGCTGGGCGCGCTGAAGGCCAAGGGCCTCAAGCGCGGCGTGGCGTCGCTGTGCATCGGCGGCGGCGAAGGCACGGCAATTGCCGTTGAACTTGTCTGATAGTTCGCGCACGCAGGATGTAGTTCACGCAGCACCGTAGCAAGCAGCAAAAGATCAGCGTTTTTCCGTGGCATTGCCGCGGATTCACGCTGATCTTTGCTATTTGACTTCATGAATTGCGATTTAGACAAGGTAACAAACATGGCTGCAGCAATAGATTTCTACTTCGATTTTTCGTCTCCCTACGGCTACTTCGCTGCCACCCGCATCGATGCGCTGGCGGCCAAGTACAAGCGCGATGTCGAATGGCATCCGATCCTGCTCGGGCCGGTGTTCAAGACCACCGGTTCAGTGCCTTTGCCGCAGGTGCCGATCAAGGGCGATTACTCGTTCCACGATTTCGAGCGCAGCGCGCGTTTCCACGGCATTCCCTACAGCCGCCCGAGCGCTTTTCCGATCTCGACCCAGGCTGCGGCGCGCGCCGTGCTGTGGGTGCGCGGCAAGCAGGGCGAGGGCAAGGCCAGCAAATTCGCCAAGCAGATTTACCAGGCGTATTTTGTCGACGGCATCAATATCGGCGAACCGATGCATCTGCTGGAAGTCGGCCATCGCAGCGGCATCGACACCACCGGCCTGATGGATGGCATCAACAGCGTGCCGATCAAGAACCAGCTGAAAGCCGAAGTCGACCTGGCCATGGCGCGCGGCGTGTTCGGCTCGCCGTTCGTGATCGTCGACGGCGAAGCGTTCTGGGGTTTCGACCGTTTCGATCAGCTCGAAGCATTCATGCGGGATGGCAAGATTTGACGGCTGCAATCGTAGACTGCCCTTGCGGCGGCGGCAAATACGCGCAATGCTGCGGCCGCTATCACGCGGGCAAGGAAGTGGCGCCGACGGCGCTGGCGCTGATGCGCTCGCGCTATAGCGCCTATGTGATGGATGACGGCGCCTATCTGCAGGCGACCTGGCATGCCAGCACCCGGCCGCAGGAGCCGGTGGCGGCGGAAGCCGGCTTGAAATGGCTGGGATTGGATGTGCGCAAGCACGAGGCGGCGGG
>Ga0207130_1098_pt1 | contig 28207 bp, 21 predicted proteins | sample Alteio_BWMinHeat_16_FD_153545 | JGI IMG/M metagenome (GOLD analysis project Ga0207130, IMG submission 153545) | Enriched cells from forest soil in Barre Woods Harvard Forest LTER site, Petersham, Massachusetts, United States -... | ecosystem: Environmental > Terrestrial > Soil > Temperate forest >... | reverse complement strand
GCAGGATGAGATTGCAGATTTTCTGCACGTCATCGACCATCTGGCCAGGTTTGCTTGATATCCAGTCGAGCGGGTTATAGCAGTGGGTTACGCCGTCCGGATCCGCCGGATTCCACAAAAACACTTTCTGCTTGAGCACATTCTGCCGGTAACCGCTGGTCAGTTCATGGTTTTCCATCTTGATATCGTGGCACACTACGGAGTCCTGCCAGAACACCAGATTGGGAATTACGAAACCCACACCCTTACCCGAGCCGGTAGGTGCAAACAGCAGTGCATGCTGGAAATCATCCGCGATCAGGTAATTGTTATATCCCGTGCGACCAAGCAGCATGCCCTTTTTCGCGCGCATGCGTGCGGCGCGAATCTCCGGCTCCGTAGCCCAGTGAGCATCCCCATGCAGGGATTCTTTTTTCTTGCCCGGACGGAAGTCGATGAGCGGGGCGCGCATCATAAACAACAGAAGCAGGCTGAAGATTATCGAGAGGAAGGGAGGTCCGAAAAGCTTTATGCTGAAATCGGCCGGAATGTTGTAATTGCGGTAGGTCCACCAGTAATTGCCGATGTATTTCAGCGTCGCAATCAGGAAGTTAGGATCTGAAATGGCCGGATTAAGATACGTTTTGCCATACATCCATACGACAATACCGATGCACGACGCATACAGCGGAATAGCGAATACCAGCAGAATAATGATCAGGATGAAAACTTTAGCCGAAAACGGTTTATACACCCTGGGCATTGCTTTACGAACCTGTTGGCGGGTTACTTCAGAAGCTCTCTACACATCCGGACGAGCCGGGCTTCTTAAGCCCAGCACGCAATGGATAGTATATATACCCGCAACCGCTGAAAAAAACAAATATTTGCCGGGAATAGGCACACGGGCAAACGATACCCTGCCGGAACCACATTTTGCGTAGCGCAAGTGCCCTGCTTTTCTTTTAGCCGCCTTCTTTGAAATACACTTCGGAAACGAAACGCCGTCCCTTTTCACCGCGCTTGAGCTGTATGATCACGTTAATGACGGTTTCGACATAGTCCTTCACCTGTTCGCGGGTAATACCGAGCCCCGCCTGCATAATCATCAGAATCAGCTGTTCGATGGCGAGCAGAGGGGTATCTGCGTGGAGCGTCGAGATGGAGCCCGGATGGCCGGTATTCACCGCGCGCAAATAGCTGAAAGCCTCCTTGCCGCGCAACTCACCCACCATGATGCGGTCCGGCCTCAAGCGCAGGCAGGCTTCGATGAGATCCTGCGTAGTGACGTTGGCGCGCCCCTGCCCACCCTTGGAGGAAAGCAGATGAACGTGGTTGGGAATGTGGTCGAGAATGATTTCCCGCGCATCTTCCGCAGTAATAATGCGCTCACTTGGGGGTATGGCCTTGAGCACGGCGTTCAAGAAGGTGGTCTTACCGGTAGAGGTACCACCGCTCACAATGATATTCTTTTTGTGAATCACTGCAGTGCGGATGAATTCCTTGATGTTTCCACTATCCAGCAATGCGCGCAGATGCTTATCAATTTCGTTTTCGGCCTTGCGTACCACTGTGGATTGAAATGCGCCCAAGGCTTCATAGCTATCCAGATCCATGTTCATGATGGTCTGCTTGCGGATGGAAAACGCGACCGTACCATTTTCGCAGGCCGGTGGAAAGACTACCTGCACGCGATAGCCGTCCGGAAGATTGGCTGACAATAATGGCGCTTCTTCGCTGATGCGCTGTTCTGTGGACTGAGCCACCAGCCGCGCCAGTGCCTTTAAATGCTCCAGATCAAATTCTTTGATTTCATGCCGAATCATTTCTCCATACGCTTCGACCCAGGCTTCCTTGGGACGGTTTATGGAGACTTCGCTTACGCCTGCCTGCTCAAAGATGCCCTTGAGCGGTGCAAGGTACGTCTCTAAGGCAACTATGCTCATTATTACTCTATGTAGCTGGAACTCTGGGTGAGTTCAGGAGGAAAATCCAAATCACGGTTGACAAAAATCTCAATCGGCGTGCCCTGGTCGATAAATACAGTCGGAGTAATATTGAGTACGTTATTGACGATACTATTGCCGACATTGCTGATGTTCTGTACTGCCGTCTGCATAGCCGTGGCCGTGGGAGACTCCGTCGTGGTGCTGCCAGTACCGTTATTAGTGGTCGTGCTCTGCTGGTTGCCAAACAACGCATCTCCTATGGCAGCTACGCCAATATCCAGAGAGCTTGTCATGACGGCTGCGGAAAACATTTCGAAATACTTGTTGTCCACATCACCACCCATGCCTGCACGGCCAAGCGCATCTACACCCGGCGAATCAATCATCACATCAATACCATCAGGACGGACAACGCGCTGCCATATGATGAATATACGTGCCTGCCCACGTTTTATAGCAGCATTATACGTACCAATCAGACGCGATCCCTTAGGGATAAGAATTTCCCTGCCTGCTTCGGCATAGACATCGTGACTGACTATAGCACGGATGGAGCCGGGCAGCGTCGAATCAATCGCCGATTCCAAGACCGCATGAATGAGTTTTCCCTGAATGATGGTAGAGGTGAGACTTTCGACTTTGCGGGCTGCGACACGATCCGCCTGAGTTGCGGATACGCTTTGCGCAAAAGTAGAGTTGGGGTCGTTGCTGTCGATAACCGCAGATGAATGCTTGGTGCCCGACGTTGAAGGACCCTTAGGGCCGCTATTGAGAGTAAGCATCGGAGAGTGGATACGTCTGGTTAGGGCTTCGTCATTTACGCTGCCCGCATGCATTTCCGGGTTGGGCGGCGTAAGTAAAGCGGGAGGCGGAGGCGGAGGCGGCGGAGGCGGGGCTGCTGCCACATTATTGGTCAGTTCCGCCGTAGGAGGAGCGGGAAGAGAACCAGGAGAAATAGAGAGCTCATTCTGAGAATGGGCACTTTCAGCCGTTACCGACTCCTTGTGATGCGTAACCGGCGGCTTGACTTCTTGTTTTTCTCCGAAGAAAAGAGAGCGCACGATGATAAGAATAAAAATGCCCGCAAACAGCATTACGAACAAAAGCTTACCGGGCGCAGCAGCAACAGCCGGCCGGCCGGTATTCAGCGGTGCTTCACCGCCTCCCGCTGCGCCACTCTCGCCTGGAGGAAATTCATTGTTACTATCGTTTCCACTCATGCTTACTTTCCCTGCATCGCTGCTTAAAAGATGCTAAAAACTTTTAAGAATGTGAAAGCTTCTCGTTATAGACACATACTGTTGCACTTCCCTGCCGCACGGTGAATCGCGTGGCAATGGTATCCACCACCCAGTAATCACCTGAACGGCGGGCAGAAACAGTCGCCTCTTTACCATCGGCACCTACGATCGCAATGGTGGGACTCACCGATGCATCGCGGAATTTAAAATAAGTGGCACTGCCGTCATCGTACAGCTTCACGGGGGCAAGCGTATCGCTGCCGGTGAAAGTGTAGCTATAATTATAAGCCGCATTTGATGCAACGACGGAAGACGGCGCTGCAGGAGGAGTCATCGCGACAGGCACCTCGGGAGCAGCGCTTATGGCAGGCGGCGCCATTGCAACGGGTGCTTCGGGAGCGGCGCTTATGCTACCTGCGCTATGCACATCGTCCGTATATACTGCGGGCACCGCATTTTTCTTGTCCCCCGGATAGAAAAAGCGCACTACATACGCCAACTCTTCATTGGGTGTGGTTGGCGTCGGAACCGATGTCAGATCAAACTGATAAGCATGCTTATTGGTTATCACCGTCATATTGGTATGCGCATTCGTTGTAAGCGCACGAACGAACAAACGGCGCCCCGAAGGCACAATCTGCCAGCTGGAACGTTCGCCGAGCGAAAGCGTCTGCACCTGCTCTCCAATCCCAAATTCAATATTGGACTGGTAGCCATAATGCGTGACCAGGTTAAACACATCGTTCTCGCTGTAGACGAAAGTCTTAATACGACTATCCGTCGCCACGGGAACAGGAACATCCGCACCCCACGCCGGGGAACACAGAAGAAGAGAAAGACAAAAAATTGTTTTGCGCATTTTCATTGTGTTATGTTGTCGTCATCTATCCGGTAACTAAGCACGCGGAACCCTATAGGATTGAGATACCTGTCTTCTATTGATAATTCAAGCTCCGTGTATTTAAATTCTATTAATATTAGTTTCTGCATGTTTTTTGGCAACACTCCTCCAGCTTTTTCAACAACTAAGGACCTTACCAAATAACGGCGCGACTCCTCCCCGCCGGGCAATTCCCGCTTATCGAGAAACTTCATACTTGACACATGCACATCCCTGGCTCCTCCGGATCCGAGCCTTGAGCCTGGGCTGTCGGGGTTGCTCAAGATGATTTCATGCTGGTATTTTGTAAACACGGAGGGATCAGAAAGAACCCGCACCAGATTGTAGTTGTAATAATTGCGCTCAGGCGACCCCAGGTAACTTTCGCGTGCCCGTATATACTGCACCATGAAATACTGGTTCACCGACTCGTTCGCAGTCAATTCCTTGGCCTTTAGAGGATCCACGACCTGCGTTATGCCGCTCTTCTGATCCACCTGTATGACGAAAGGCTCCACGGATTTAAGCGGGACAAGCTGGGAAATCGAGAACGTGGCGGCAATGGAGCACAAAAGCGCAAGAAGAGTAATGAGCGCAAGGATATTGCGCTGAACCAGAACAAATTGGTAACGATCATTGTACCAGTTCTTTTTATCAATCTTAATATCTTCTTTTTTATTATCTGCCACTTCTGTCCGCTACTGAATTTGTGTATTGAAATTAAGTTATCACCATTTTCTTCAGATGCAATTTATAATGACGGCCACGTCATCGTTTTTTAATGGATTATTAACTGAAAAATGCGGATTTCCTGATAGATGCGGCTTTTTAGCAGCAGGGAACGCAACGTGAATTGAAAGCTATCTCAGGTAAGGGTTTTCTCCACCACGTAGAGCTGTCTCATTACACCTTCCAGTTCCTTCATCACCTTATCGGAACTTTGGCCCTCTGTTTTAACATTATGCAGATCCAATGCCGCCTGATCGTGCAGGGCTTGGGCAGCAGCGGCCTTATCCGGGTCAAACTGGTTCTGGACATTGATCTGCAAGGCCAGATGATCGGCATTCTGTTTGACAAAATCCGCCATTTCCTTGGTAGTGAATCCGGGTGAATTGCCTCCCGCCTGTGATTCCATTGCATTTAATACTTCTTCCTGCGTTCCCATGATGGTTTGAATCTGGGATGTTCTTTCCTGCGGCAGATAGGTTTGCAGCGACTGTCTGTGGGTCAGCATTGCCCGCTGGTTTAGCGACACATCCCTCCATGCCATAAGATAAGCATCGTCCGCCTTCTTAAGCGTTGCAAGCGCTGAAGCCTTTGCAGTGCCGGTCAGATTAGGATCCTGAACGGCCACAAGCGCATTTTGCACCCAGGTCTGATTATAATTAAGGTTCTCGACAGCCTGATCATAATTGAAGACGTTCGCCGCACTGATTCCCGCCGTCAGGGGTGTAATACGCGGCGCCGAACGCATGACGCCCTGGTTCGTATTAGAGGCTGTGCTCGTGGTCCCGGAAGTCTTGCCTCCGCTTTGCCCGACCCCTCCGCTACTACCAACCCTCGCCATCGACGTCTTCGCAGCAGCGGCGGCCTTGGCAGCGTCATTCTCCTTGGCACTGCGTCCCAGGACGCTGAAAGCCCCCGTCTTGGCAAGCACCCCTCCCAGTACGGCAGCTCTGAGCATCATATCACGTGCGCCAAAACGATTGCCCATATATTTCTGAGGCGCACTCATCGTATAGGCTTCCGCCGTATCGAGGCCGGCGTACTCGATGGAGGGGCTCTCACCCATCGAGGATGAACCCGCACCCAGCGCGGCGGCAAACGGAAGCCTGCCCGTCAGATCTCTTGCAAATTCAGGTGCCTTCTTCAGGAAATCCTGCATCACGTTGCCGATGATCCAAAGCGCCACGGCTTGCGATACAACAGCCTGCACCAGATCCTGGCTCGTAAATATCGAGAAAAGAGGAATTATGGGGCCCGCCTTACAGGTAATGGGAGGCGTTGCATCTGTAAGACTGGCGGCTTGATCGATCGTATAGGAACATATGCCGCAGAACGTAATGGGAATAGGCGTCAGATATCCGCCTATCGTAAGGTTATAATCTCGCAGAAGGCCGAGAATTTCTCTGAAGAAATCGCCCAGCGGTATCATGTTTAATATCGCAAGAAAGGCAAAGACGATGACCATCTGGAGACTGAAACTGGTAAGATATTTGAGCCATTGCTCAAAAAGAGGTCGCGTTATGCTAAACAACACAAAGGTTATGAATAGTGGGGCAAGTATGAATAGAAAGCCAATCAGCACCAGCGCCGTAAGATACCCCAGCAGCGCACGAGCATAGAGCCAGAGATACTGGATAATCATGGTGCAGATAAAAATCGCGACGACCGGGGCGTACAAAAACAGTAATATGAGAAAGGGCATAAGCCATATCATGCACGTCTTGCTGAGTGTGGCCGGCAGAATGAGGGGATTGCCGCCCGCAGCGCCGGTAGTGGTGAAATTAAGCACGCCGGTTATCACCGAGTCGGGAGTGGTAAGAGCAGTACCGCCGTTGGTAGTAGAGAGTACCAGTGCCGATCCCTCCTCGGCCAGTCCCATAAAGAAGGCGTAACCTATCCCGATGCCCCAGGCCGCATTCGTTGCAAAAACCCAGACCAACGCAATCTTAAGCAGCGCCATGATGCCTTCGCGTACGGTCACCTGCACCATGCCGGTCATAATGGTGACGCCGACGATGATGACAAAGAACGTAAGAATTAAACCGAGCGGTCCCTGTAACTGGTTCTGGAAACCGCAATACATCTGGGAAATAATCTGTCCCACCGTGCTCTTGAAGAAACACAGGATGCGCCCGAAAATACCCAGCGAGTTCGTGCAGGAACCATTGGTGTAAGGATCGTCGTTAAGCATGTTGGCGTTAGGGGTATTGATAGTGGTCAGCACCCCGTTGCTGTCAGAAATCTTATTGCTCAGCACATCGTACGTAAACAGATTGCCGTTCGCCGTGGCACCGGTACAGGAAAAGTTCGCAGCCTGCGCTATGGGGATGAGCACCAACCCCATGCCCGCAAAAACCGCCACAACGACAAGTCCCCAGAGAAAGCGCCTGAAATGCGCTTTGTCATTGTAGAAATATAAAAACCGTTGGTTTTTCATATCTTCTCAAGAAACTTAGGCATCCAACGTGAGGCTGGCAGACCTTGCTCAGCAATAGCCTTCTCCAGAGACTGCAAACTTGTGGGCGTAGAGGAAAGCACCGCAATGATGTCAGACATGCCCGTAAGATTAAGTTCAGCCACAATCGAATTGCCTCCGCGTTTGAGCAGAAAATGCCTGTCTTCCGTATTCATCACGGTCAGATACGAGATCTCTTTTTCAGAAAGCCCGAAAGCATCGGCATACGAATTGTCCGCCGTTTCATCCGGCAGGTAAATCTGCGTCGCTATATGATCCATCAGGGCAGCATTGATGCTGCTGCCGCTGGCTTCAGCAACACGTTCGGTAGCGAGTATGGCCAGGGCATTATTGGTGCGCAGTATATCAAGCCATTCCTTAAGGCGCGAGGAAAACAGGGGGCTATCAAGCAGCGTCCAGGCTTCCGTCATGGCAATGATGGTCGGCCCACCATCCATGGCAAGCATGATACGGTGCAGCAGGTATGATACCACAGGAACCAGCGCGACGGAGTGCTGCATCACCCCCGCCATTTCAAAACCGCACACTTTTTCCAGTTTCAGGGAATCTTCCGCGTGATCGAAAAGCGCTGCAAACTCCCCACCAGCGACCCACGGGGCAAACTGATCGGCAAACATCGGATTCTCGGTGCGCATAATCTCCACGCATACTCCCAGTCGTCGCTCCGCCTGGGGATGCATCTGAAGCTGGGCTATTGCACGATCGCAGGCCGCGAGAAGATTGCCATCCTGGGTACCCGACAGCGATAGCATCCAGTTGCGCAGAAATTCGCGATTGATGGGACTATCGGCCAACTGAAAAGGATTGAGCGTCACCTGCGCGTAGGGCCTTGGATCGGCATTCGGCCAGATCGTGTAATAAGTCCCTCCCAGCGAGCGAAGAAAAATCTCAGAATTGCGATCATTATCAAAAAAGAAAAGCTTGTTGTCGAACTTGGCAGCCTCTGCAAGCAGGAAATTCATGAGTACGGTTTTGCCCGCCCCCTCCGGCCCGATGATGGTGGTATGACCGTTATCCCCCTCATGGAAATTGAAGAAATAAGGCGTGCGCGCTGCGGTATGGAACGTCGTGACCGCAGGCCCCCAATGATTGCCCTCCTTCTTCCCGGCCGGAAAATTACTCAAATTGGCCAGGCCGCCAATGCGTAGGGTATTGAGGGGGCGCATGCGCCTTACAAATTCAAAATTTGCCGGCAGCTGCGCCCAATAGCATTCTTCGAATTTAATGTCTTCGCGCATTGGGGTCATGCCCAGCGATGAAAGTCCGCTTACCGCCTTGGAAACCCCGGCATCCAGCGATCGGAGGGAATCTGCCAACAGAAACACATTGAGCTGGTGAAGCCCGTAGTCGGTCGCCCGACCGCGGTTGCTGGTGATGATGTCCTGAAGACCTGTCTTTTCAAGCAGCGTCTGTGTTTTGCTGATCTCGAAAAGTTCTTTCTGATAGTCGTAATTTTTAAGCGCGCGACGCGCGTTGATGAAGTCAAAGCACTGGGTAATAATGAACTCCGCAGGAATTTGCAGGATGCGATCCAGCGTCTCCACCGCAAGTTCGCGGTATTCTTTCAACGTAAGAATCGCCCCGAAACGCCGCCTTCCATCCGAGCGCATGCGCACTTCCATGGCATTGAAACCGAAGGTAACGTCATAATCGGTAAGATAGTGCGACAGATCGACGTCGGTTACCGGGAAATCAATATCAAGCAAGGTAATAAGCTTGCCCAGAAAACCGCAGAAGTCCGAATAATATACCCCCTCACGCTTGCTGATACCCAGCCTGCGCGCGCCATAGCTTTCCAATATCGGCATCATTTTCGTCATCACCGTATTGAGCTTGGCAGTCGCATCATCGATGAAACGCTCGCGGTAACGGCTATCCACGCGCGGGATAATGCCGCGCATGAAATCAGCCGGATCCATGAGATTTGCGCTCTGGCCTTCCCGGACAACCGTAATGTAAACTTCGTTGGTAAATTGATGTTCCCAGTCGTTACGATCATTCCAGAAACGATTGAGATAACCGGCAAAGTCCCTTTTAAATTCCCCACCGGTCTGCAGGTTTGCCTTGCGGCGTATCGTATGAATCCATACGGCATACTGCGTAGAATCCACGCAAGTGAGCACCGCTTCGCGAATCTTGGAACGCAGATCGGCCTCATCCTCTTCCTGGGACAGCTGTTCATGCGTAAAGCCGGTGATCTTAATGCTCTGAAGCACCTCGCCGTTTTTAGTGACTATCGTGTATGGGTCCCAATGAGCGGCGTAGGGTACGAAATCGCCCTCTATAACATCATCCGTGATATCACGGAGATCTTCTAGGTTTTCGGTCTTTGGCTTCTTTTTGAAGAGTGCCATGATGTCGTTCCGAAACCGTTATTTTTTAAAGGGTGTTGTGAACAAAAAAATTTAGAATGGTTTAGCCGAGAGAATATAACAACTAATACTTAAGAAACCGCTAATGAACAAGGGGTTCTCTTACGAAAAATGGGCTCCCTTTCGGGAGCCCATCTCTTCGTTGGTTCCTCTGACGTATTAGGTCGAGAGAATCGAGCCGGAGGAGCAAGCATTGCCCGTGCCGCCCAAGGCGAGCACGATGCTTGCTGCACCGAAGATCAGGGCGACGCCCAGAGCGACGATGAGGGCCATACCCCAGGAGATCTTACCAAGCAGAGCGCCAACACCAACGGCAATTACGGCCACCGTGGCGATAGCTTTACCCGTCGTACCGGTCAGAATCAGCACCACGTTGCAGAACACCTGCTCGATCGCGTTGCTGTCACCGGCCGCTGCCATTGCTGCATCCGAAAGTACGGAAGCGCCAACGCATACGGCTACCAGCACCAGAAGGTGCCAGCACAGGTCGATCATCGACTGTGCAGACTTGGTCTGTGTCTTTATCATAGTCATAGTCCTTTCTCTAAGAAGTTGAGAGTGTGATAAACTGAGAGAAGATCTCAGATGGGTTGACTGTAACAGGCGAGTGTTACAGTTTTATGACAAAACCCCTCTCGATTTAAAATTCACACAATGGTCATAATCCGCAGTAAGTGACTCTCACTGCAAACTTGGGGGGAGCATACGGGCGAATTCCTAAGAAACCATTAATAAAATATTATGCGCCGCCCCGGGCATTAATACCACGCTGCAAGCCCCCAATTTTACGGTGCGATAAAACGGTAAATATCATACCGACACTCGATATGGATTGGCTTATTGCGCGTACTTGGCTGCTGCTTCTGCGGCTTTGATTCTGCTTCGGCAGAATCGCACTGATCGATAGTGGATACATAGCGATAATGACTCCATGCCTCCTTGAATTCCGGCACGCGGCTGAAAAACGCCGGGATGTCCACAAAGTGCGGATAACCGAAAATACCATCACTCCTGTCCACGAACAGGATATCCGGCTTCCGTCGCTGCAAATCCTTCGCATAGGCAAGAGCCACATATTCCAGCACCCATAGGTGTTTACGGGCCGACTCCGGATCGTCAAGCATCAACTGAGGCAGCATCCAGAGATGATTAAACCGCGTATTCCATTGTGCAGGCACCTGTCGTGCAAGCGACGTAAACCGCCTTAAATTTAAAGCCATCGTACCAAACGAGCGGTCATGGTGCTCTTTCATATACTGCAGGTAAGGATCCGGCTTGCATTCCTTATCTCCGCAAGGATTGCCGAGAAAAAACATACCAATGCACAGTATGATATAGATCGTGTTTAAAAGAATGTTGGCGGCGGTGGCGCGCACGCCAAAGACAAACGGACGGGCAGAAAGACCTTGGGCTTGCGCATCACGTTTAAGCCAGCAATATTCCCACAACACCCACCCACTTACGAATAAAAGCGTGCATAAAAGCGGGTTATAGGTATAGCCCCAGCCATTGCCCACCAGCGCATACGCCAGAAATGCCAGACATACAACGATGAAGTAATACACATCCCTGCGGTACGGCGTCGTATGGCGGGGCCGGAAATCCGCAAAGGTCAATCCTGCGGAAACAAGGGCAAGTGCAATAAACAGATAGGCATTTATCTTACGGTTGAACCCGGAATAAGTAGCCATCGCCATCGGCAGGACGGTGGTAAGATAATCCGGTGCAAAGCGCCAGACGCAGAACAGATAGATCGCGGCTATCGCTGCAATGATGTAGTTTTCCATACTCCACAGCATGGTTCGCGACCGCTGCCCGAACAGGCCCCATAGCTGAACTATCGCAAACACAACCGCCGTGTGCGGTTTGATGCAGAACCCTATCCCTGCAAGCACCCCGATGGTAATCCGCAGCCGCAACGGGATTGTCTGCCCCGCAAGGGACGGCATGAAACGCAACAGATAGGGAAAGACGAGCACGAAAAACACATGGTCGCGGTCAAAGAAATAAATCTGCGTGGAGAAAAAAACCAGCGTATAGGCGAGCAGCAATGCAAAGGCTTTGCGTTGCTGCGCATCGTCTACAAACGCCGGATGCAGCCGTATCAGACATACGCCAAGCCATACCGCCAGTGCAGCTGTAGCGAGCCCTATAAGTACCAGTATCTGGTAATCCTGCAGAAAAGTGACGTGCAGCGATAGCCATACGGGTACCGTATAAAGCCAGACGATCAGCGGCGGATCGACCTCGAAAATATCGACGTAAAGCGTTTTGCCCCCCAGCATCATACGGCTCGCAAGTAACAGCCACTCCTTATCCCCCTGCCATCCCGCCAGCACCTGCATAAGCGCATCCGCTGCCAGCAGAATCAGCGCCCCATACCAGAAAGCTTTGCGGATCATGGAGGTGTCACCCGGCTATAGACATCAAATCGGCAATCGAACTGTACTCCTTTTGACTTCGGGTCATCCGGCGGCGGCGGAAGACAGGCATCGATGACACCCGCATGCTGATAGTGGGCCCATGCCTTTTGAAACGCAGGCACAGCGCCGTAATAGGCTATCAAATCAAAATAGGGTTGCTTGCCGAAAAACACCGGGCTCGCGTCGATATAGAGAATTTCGGGTTTCCAACGCTCCAGATCCTGCGCATAGGCATTGCCGACATAGTCAATTATCCACTGATTCTGCCGGGTAAAGTCAGGGTTCGACAGAATGAACTTAGGTAACATCCAGAGGTGGTTGAATCGCGTATCCCAGCTTCCCTCCGTCTCGCGGGCCAACTCCGACCCTTTGCCGAATTCCAGCGACATCATGCCAAAAGAATGGGGATGATACTGCTTCGCCTCGCGCATAAATATCCTGTCGCTGCGGCAGGACAGCGTATGCTCGCAATCAAACGTGAAAAAATAAGAGGAAAAGATCAACAGGTAGAAAACGGCATTCATGAAAAGGTTGAAGCCGCAGGCGCGCGCACCAAAGAGAAAGGGTTTTGACGGCAGGCCGCGCAGCTCATGGTCGTGCTTGAGCCAGAGAAATTCCAGCATCACCCAGCCGGCCATGAAACGAGCGATACTGATAAGCGGGTTATAGGTGTAGGACCAGCCGTTATTGGCGAGCGCATAAGCAAGGTAGCCCACACATACACCTAGGAAATAATAGACTTCCCGGCGCATGGGCGAAGCGTGACGCGGACGGAAATCCGCAAACGTAATACCCATGATGACTATGAAGGTCACGATACTATAGATGCCGCTAAGCTTGCGGCTGTAAGCGGAATACGTCGCCATCGCCATCGGCAGCACCGTATGCAGATATTCCGGCATCGTGAAAACAATGCTCGCAATATACGCGCCACCCAACACGTAAATAATCAGATTCTCGATGCTCACGAGGATCGCGAATGAACGCTCACGCAACAGGTACAATAACTGCAGCAGCGCAAACAGGATGATCGCATGGGGCTTGATGCAGAACCCCACCGCCCCAAGCAGGCCGATAACCAGGCGCATGCATAGCGGCAGCGGCTGGCGTGCAATGGCAGGTGCAAAGCGCAGTACATAAGGAAATGTAAGCACCAGCAATATATGCTCGCGATCGAAAAAATACATTGGCGCCGTAAAGAAGATGAAGATGTACGCCAGCAAGAGGGCGAAGGTTTGTTGTTTTTTCTTCTCTTGCGCAAAAGCGGGATGCAATGCGATGAGGCGCATCGATATCCCGATCACGAGCGCAATCAGAGCAAACCCCAAAAGCGTCAGAACATTATAATCCTTGAGAAACGTCAGGTGTTCGGAAATCCAGACAGGAGCGGTGTAAAGCCAGACGATAAGCGGGGGATTGATCTCGAAGATGTCGGTGTACAGCTTTTTACCGGACACAAGCATCCGTGCCGCAAGCAGGAGCCAGTTCTTATCTGCGGCGTTGGCGGATAAGAACTGCACATAGGAAGCGAGCAACAGAAGGAATAGTGCGACAGGAAGAAGGTATCTGTCCGTACGGGTCATCGTCAATTCCAAGGTCTGAAGGCATTTAACCCTTCGGTTTTAGGGTGAATCCGTCCGTCTGTAAATGTCGTATCTGCAGCCGACCTTCGCCGCCAGATCCGATGATTTACCCGGTTTGCAGAAGTCGATGCTGCTATCGAACCGGTAATGGCTCCATGCAGTTGCAAATTGCGGCACGCGGGAAAAAATCGCCAGAAGTTCGACATGATGCGAATAGGTGAAAAATTCTTCGCTGTTATCGACGAACATGGCGGCGGGCTTGCGGCTGTCCATATCCTGCGCATAGGCCTGCCCTACATAGTCTACAATCCAACGCGGCGATGCGGCGCTTTCTTTCTCCGAACGCATAAGGGCCGGCACCATCCACAGATGATTAAAACGCGTATCCCAGCGTGCGCCCGACTGCCTGCTTATCTGCGGCCAGCGCGTGAATTCCGCCGACATCACGCCGAAAGAAGGTAGGGCGTTCTTATGCAGGTATTCCACGAATTGCTTGTTACTGTCGTTCTCCACGGCACCGTCGGACACCGGCGCGACAAGAGCGGCAATCATAACGATGCTGGCCGCTGCCAGATTGAAGAGAATGCTTACGGCACAGAACATCCGCCCCAGGCCCAGATGGCGATAAGGCAGTCCGCGTTCCTGATGATCGCGCGCCAGCCAGCTATATTCCCACAGCAGCCATGCCGTGAGAAAGAACAGCATGCAGAACAGGGGATGATAGGTATAGCCCCAACCGTTGCCCAACCGGGCATAGACGAGATAGAGGAAGGTCACTCCCGCAAAGTAATAGACTTCTGGGCGGTAGGGCGTCTCAAAACGCGGCTGGAATTTGCAGAAAGGAATGATGGCGCCGAAAAATGCCATTATCATGAAATAACGGGTGTTACCCACGATATTATAATCGGCATAGGTAGCAAATGCGATGGGCAGCACATCATAAAAGTACTCCGGCATGAACGCGGCTATGACAGCACAATACCCTGCCCCCAACAGCAGGATGATAACGGTCTCCATGCTTTGCATCATCCGCAGGAAATAGCCGTGCAGAAGGCACAGCAACTGTATTCCCGCGAACACAATCAGGCCATACGGCTTGATGCAGAACCCTGTTGCCGCCAACAGGCCGATAGCCGCACGCAGCCATACGGGAAACGCAATGCGGGCAAGCGAAGGCGCAAAACGCAGCATATACGGAAAGGTGAGCACCAGCAGAATATGATCGCGATCGAAAAAGAACATCGGGCTGGTTATGAAAATGAATATGCCGGCGAGCAGCAGGGCAAATACCCCCTGCTTTGCGCGATCACCTGCAAATGCAGGATGGCGCGCCATCAGAGGGAGACAGAGCAAAAGCGTCATCACGGATGCAATGAGTCCCATTATTCCCAGCGCCGCATAATCCGTGAGAAACGGAACATGCATGGATACCCAGATGGGCACGGCATATATCCAGAGGATGAGCGGCGGATTGACTTCGAAAATATCCACATAGAGCTTTTTGCCGCCGAGCCACTCGCGCGCGGCAAACAGCAACCAGCCCTTGTCGCCCATGATAGCAAGGTGCACATGCACCCACGCGCTCATACCAAGCAGTATAAGTGCTGACACCCCTATCATCTTGCGGGAATACGGCATGGCGGACCTTTTAGTGGACACGGAGGTATATATCGTACCTGCACGCGTCTTTGGCATAATGCGTCGCAGGCTTCAAACATTCGTCGATGGTAGAATCATAGCGATATTGCTGCCACGCCATCTTAAAGGAAGGTACACTGCTAAAGAACTCCACTAAATCGATACGACGCGGATAGGCAAAAAACTGGCGCCCCTTGTCCACGAACACTATCTCGGGCTTCTTCCCATTTAAATCCTCCGCATAGGCGCCACCTACATAGTCCACTATCCAGCGATGCGCAGCGATAAATCCCTCTCCCTTTTTCACCAGCCCCGCCATCATCCAGAGATGATTGAACCGTGTATCCCATTGCGCATCCGTCATGCGCACCAGCATGGCCCATTTCGGGAAATCGAGCGTGATCGTACCGAAGGAATGGATGTTATGATCCTGCAGATACCGGGCATACGGCATGGTTTCCCTGCATTCCACATACCCGTTGCAATGGAGCCTGACATAGTGCGCCGTCATACCGGCGCTTGAGAGATACAACAGCATATACATCGCCTGAATGCCGACACTGACCACGCAGCCACGCTGACCGAAGAGAAACGGTTTCGAAGGCAGGCCGCGCGCTTCATGGTCCTCTTTCAGCCATTGATATTCGAGATACACCAGAACGCAGAGAAACAGGAGCAGGCTGAACAGGGGATGATAAGTGTATTCCCACCCGTTGTTCAAGAACGCATAGATCAGAAAAGCGGTGGACAGCCCTATAAAATAAAAGATGTCCCTGCGGTACGGCGTTGTGTACCGCAGGCGAAAATCGGCAAACGTAAGCCCCATCGAAAAGAACGCAAGAGGCAGGTACATGAGGTTGCTGCCCCCGCGGCTATAGGCGGAGTAGGTCAGCAGCGCCATCGGCAGGATGGTGTGTATATACTCCGGGGTAAAGTGCCAGACGCAGAAGAAATACCCCACCATCGCCAACATGACGATGCGATTCTCCACGCTCCACAGGATCGCATAGGATTTCTCACGCAGCACAAACAGCAGCTGCAAGGCGATAAAAATAACGGCGGCATGGGGCTTGATGCAGAAACCGAGCGCCGCGCACAGCCCTATCGCACATCGCAGCCGCAGCGGTATGTTCTGCCTTGCAAGCGAAGGCATGAAACGTAACGCGTAAGGAAACGTAAACAGCAGCAGTATATAATCCCGATCGAAAAAAACCGACGTCGAGGTGAAGAAGACAAAGACACAGGCAAGCAGCAAAGGAAATCCAAGCCGCATGCGTGCATCGCCTGCAAAGACCGGATTGAACCGCATCAGCCGGGCGCATATCCAGACGGACAGCCCGACCCCAGCAAGCCCCATGAGTCCCAGCGCCACAAAATCCTTCACCCACGCGACATGCAGCGATACCCAGACAGGCAAGGCATAAAGCCACAGGATGAGCGGCGGATTGACTTCGACAACGCCCACATACAAATCGCGCCCTTCAAGCCACATTCTGCTCGCAAGCAGCAGCCAGTTCTTGGCCCCTGCGCTGGCAAGCAGCACATGCAGCCACGCGCTCACGCCCAACAGAAAGAAAATGCCGACGAGAGCTATCTTGGCAGAGCGCGGCGGTGATGCAGGCATCGCAGGTAATCCTTATCTTAAGGAATGCGGACGTAGGCATCATACCTGCATTCGGACGCTACGACATCGCTGCCCAGATGGGTACTGCATATGCCTAGCGTTTCGGCATACTGGTAATGACGCCACGCCTCCTTGAATGCCGGAACAACACCCAGCACCGCAAGAAAATTAACGGGAGGACTGTGGCCGGCAAAGCCGGGGCTGCTGTCCACCAGTATGAGCTGCGGCTTCCTCTCCTGCAGATCCTGCGCATATCCCTTGGCGACAAACTCCAGAATCCATCGGTTCTTCGCAGCGTCGGCCGGTGAGGATTTCACCAGCTTGGGCATCATCCAGAGATGGTTGAACCGCGTGTCCCACTGCGCACCGGTCAAGCGCATGAGCAGGACCCAGTTGGAAAAATCGAGCGAGATCGTCCCGAACGAATGCACCTCGTGCTTGCGCAGGTACTGCACATAGGGCCCGGCCTGCCAGCAATCCTTCTGCCCTTCGCAGGGAGAGCGAATCGTATCGAGAGAAAAAAGCATCACGACCAGATATGCCGCCATGTACATCGCCTGCATGAGGAAGACGATGTAACAGCCGCGCATTCCGAAATTAAACCGTTTCGCGGGAAGGCCACGCTCCTCATGATCGCGCTTGAGCCATGTATATTCCCACATCATCCAGCCGGTGGTCAGCAGCAGCACGCAGTACAGTGGGTTATATGTATAACCCCAGCCGTTCTGGGCCATGGCATAGACAAGAAACGCCACGCAAATCATCATGAAGTAATAGACGTCCCGGCGATAGGGAGTCACATACCACACCCTGAAATCGGCAAAAATCAGCCCTGCCGATACTACGGCAGGAGGAAGGTAAATATAGCCGGTGCTTTTGTTGCCAAACTGGGAATAGGTGGCCAGCGCCATCGGCATAATGACCGATAGGTATTCGGGGGTGAAATGCCAGATGCAGAGCAGATACAGCAAACCGCCGGCCGCGATAATGCAATTCTCCAACCTCCACAAAACGGAGATCGAACGCGTATGCCGGATGGCAAACAGCTGGAGTATGATGAATACGATTATAGTGTGGGGTTTGATGCAGAATCCCACTGCCCCCATGCACCCGACGGCGCAACGCAGCCATAACGGCAGTTTCCGTTCGGCCAGCGACGGCATGAAGCGCAGCATGTACGGCAAGGTGAATACCAGGAAGATATGATCGCGATCGAAAAAATAGATCTGCGTGGTGTAGAAAATGATAACGAGCAAAAGCAGCACCATGAATCTTACCTGATCCCGGACATTTCCGGCAAAAGCCGGATGCAGGCGGATAAGGCATTCGCATACCGCCACCGACATCAGCGAAAACGCCAGCCCGATGAGTCCCAGCGCCTCAAAGTCCTGCAGGCCGTTCACATGCATCGATATCCAGACGGGTATCGTATAAAGCCAGACGATGAGCGGGGGATTGACCTCGATAATGCCCACATAAAGTTTGCGGCCTTCCAGACCCATCCGCGCCACGTGCAGCAACCATCCTTTATCGGCTTCCGCAGGAAGCATCACATGCAGCAGGGCGCTCAGCAGCAGCACTACCGGAATGAGGTACAGGGTAATCTTGTTAAAGCTTCGCATGGCGTTTCTCTATTACGGAACACGGCTGTATATGTCATACTTGCATCCCACCGTCACTGCCTGCTCTTTGGGCGTGGCGGGCACGCAGCGATCAATCGTCGCCGTGTAACGATAATGGCTCCATGCTTCGCCAAATTGCGGCACTTGCAGAAAAAACCCCGGCAGCGATACATCCAGAGAAGACCCGAAGAACCGTTTGCTGTCGTCCACAAAGACGATTTCGGGTCTGCGGCGATTCAAATCATCCGCCAGACCGAGACCGGCATACTCCACTATCCAGTGATGATCCGCCACAAACTGTTTGCCCTTCATGACCAGTCCCGGCACCATCCACAGCGCATTGTAACGGGTGTCCAAGCTTGCGCCCGAAAGGCGGGCAAGTGATGACCATTTATGAAAATCCTCCGTCAGCGCTCCAAAAGAGCGTATGTGATGCTCCGCAAGATATTGCACGTAGGGCTGGTTCTTTCTGCATTCTGACAGCCACTCGCAGGTAGGCGTCATGAAAAACGACCCCAGACAAAAAACAATATAGACCGCATTGGCCAGAAGGTTGATGGCACAGGCACGGGCTCCGAAAACAAACTGCCGGACAGGCAGGCCGCGCTGTGCATGGGTGTGCTTGAGCCAGATATGCTCCCACAACACCCATGTATTGAGAAACAGCAGCATGCAGAGGAGAGGATGGTAGGTATATCCCCATCCGTTGTTAGCGAGCGCATACACGAAGAAGACAAGCGACACTCCGATAAAATACAGGATATCCTTGCGATACGGGGTAGCATGGCGCGGTCGGAAATCAGCGAATGCTAGCCCTGCCGTGATGAAGGCGAGGATACAGTAGAAAATGCCGATGTCCCTGCGGCTGAACGCAGAATAGGTCTCAAGCGCCATGGGGAAAATGAACCGGATATAGTCCGGTGTGAAATGCCAGACGCAGAACAGATACACCGTACCCATCAGGTATATGATGCCGTTTTCAACGCTCCACAGGATGGCGAGCCGCCGTTCACGCAGGCATACGAGCAGTTGGAGACCTGCGAAGACAATGACGGTATAGGGCTTGATACAGAAACCAAACGCCGCACACAGGCCTATGACAATACGGGTACGCAGAGGCAAAGCCTGCTGCGCCAGTGACGGCATAAAGCGCAGCATGTACGGGAACGCAAACACCAGCAGTATATGCTCGCGGTCGAAAAAATACGTAGCGCTCGTGAAGAATATGAAAAGGCTCGCAAGTAGCAAAGCGAACACATTCTGTTTACGTCTATCGCCGGAGAATGCGGGATGCAGCCGTATCAGCCCCATGCTGAGCCATACCGACAGGGCCGCGCCAGCAAGCCCCATCAGTCCCATGACATTATAATCCCTCAGAAAGGATAGATGCAGGGAAATCCAGACGGCGACGGCATACAGCCAGATGATAAGCGGCGGATTGACTTCGATGACATCCACATCAAGTCTATAGCCCTGAAACAGCATCTCTGCCGCCAGCAGCAGCCAGGTTTTGTCTCCCACATAGGCAACCATGATGTGCATACAGCAGGCGGCGAAAAGCAGGAAGATAACCGCAGGCAGGGCGATTTTCTCTATACGGGTCATGTTCCTCTTTGTGCTTTAAAGCGCCTTTGATAAGCAAAACAGCGCTATAAGAGCCTGACTGAAACCTATGTGCAAGGGTTTTAGCGATCAGTGCAGGCGCCTGTAGACCTCGAAATTGCAGTGTACCTTCTGCGGCTGGCTGCAGGTCGATATGCTCTGCACATGGCGATAATGCCCCCATGCTTCTTTAAAGGCAGGAAAGGCGCTGAAATAGGCAATCAAATCCACATGCACTGGCGTCAGGTAAAAAATATCGGCATTGTCCACGAATATGACCTCGGGCTTGCGGATATTCATGTCCACCGCCAACGCATTCTCCACATATTCAAGCACCCAGCGATGCCGCTGTGTGAAATCCGGCCCGGATATGAAAAATTTGGGCATCATCCAGAGATGATTGAACCGTGTATCCCAATGGGCTTGCGTCGCATCGCTTAAACGTGCCCAGATATCAAAATCGCCCGATATGACGCCGAAGGAAGGAGCGTCACCGACGGCCGCAATTAATTCCCTTCCCACCCGGCTGCATTTCAAATGTTCGGTACAGGCTGTAGCCACTCCGTAAAAACCGCTTATAGACGAGAAGCCCATAACGGCAGCAAGACTCAATGCACAGGCGCGAGCACCCAATAAGAAAGGCCTGCCAGACATGCCTTTCTCCTCAGCATCCCGTTTAAGCCATATATATTCCAGGCCCACCCAGCCGGTAAGAATGAGAATAAAACTGATGAGGGGATTATAGGTATAGCCCCAGCCGTTATTGGTAAGTGCATACAGCAAAAAAGCGGGGCAGAGAGCGAGCAGATAATAAATATCCCGCCGGTACGGCGACGCGGCGCGCCAGCGGAAATCAGCGAAGGCAATTCCCAGCAGCACCAGCGCTATCGCTATATAAAATAGACCGTTTATCCGCATGCTGGCAGCGGAATAGGTCTCAAGCGTCATCGGCAGCACGGTGTATATGTAATCCGGCGTCAGCAGGAAAATGGATGCCGCATACAGCATCGCCGTCAGGTAAATGAACTGGTTTTCAATAGTCCAGAAGGTGCTTAACCTGCGCGTTCGCATCCAGCAGAGCAACTGAATAGCAACAAAAACAATTGCACAATGCGGCTTCATACAAAACCCCACGCCTGCCATGCAACCTATGACTATCCTCAGCTTTATATTTATCTTTGCATTTGCAAGAGAAGGCATCAGGCGCAGAAGGTAGGGCAGAATCAGTAGTAGGAAAATATGCTCACGATCAAAAAAAACCGTCGGATTTGCAGCTGTTATGAAAACGCTGAGAAGCAGCAGCACATGTCTGCTGCGATTCCTGTCATCGTCCGCAAAACAAGGGTGCGCCGCTAATACGCGATTACATGTATATACTGAAGAGGCAACAACACTCAAACCGATCAGCACAACCAGCACCTTATCCGGAAGATGCACAAGCCGGGCAAGGCCCACGGGAAGCATATATATCCAGATAATAAGGGGCTGCTGGACCGTAAATACATCTCTGTAGAGTTGCTTGCCCATGAAGAGCATCCGCGCACTTACCAACGATATCATCGTATCGCCAACGCCAACGGCGATAAACTGTGTATATACTGACGCACAAAGCATCAGGAATATCAGTGAAAAACCAATCCTTTGCATCCGGGATAAGGGCAACTGCATAATGTCAACCTATGAAAGTGAGCCAGAAGAAATGCAAGGTAATTTTCATAGCGCGCTTGCCATGCGCCTTGTGCGTCCTTATGTTGCGCTCATTATATTTCTTCAGAAAGGAATTTCACATGTCTGCAGCCGCCGCCAAACTTTCCTCCCTGGGTTTCGAGCTTCCCGCCGTTTCCATGCCCGCCGCCAATTACGTGCCTTACGTTATCTCGGGCAACCACGTCGTTTTCTCCGGCACCCTGCCCATGAAAGATGGTAAGCCGCAGTTCGTGGGCCAGCTAGGCAAGGATTTTACCGTGGAAGAAGGTCAGGAATGCGCACGCCTGTGCGTGCTCAACATTCTCTCGCATTTGAAGAACGCATTGGGTGGCGATCTGGGCAAAGTCAAGCGCGTCGTCCGCATGGGCGTCTTCGTTAACGCTCCCGCGGAATTCATTGAACATCCGAAAGTGGCCAACGGTGCATCGGACCTGCTGGTGGGCGTCTTCGGCGACAGCGGCAAACACGCGCGCTTCGCTGTAGGCGTGAGCGGACTGCCGTTCGGCGTTGCCGTCGAGATAGACGCCACGTTCGAAATATAAGAACGCGGTACTCCGGCCCGCCCCCGCAGCACGTTGCAAAGCCGGGTGACATTCTTTACAGATGGAAATCACCATGATTCCCCCTGTGAGAATGCCCCAGAGCAATGCTGCGCAGACACCCCGCTCCCTTTCCGCAGTGACGGTTTGCAGCTGGCTCATTCTGCTTATCGTCGCGGGTGCGTATATCCGCATCGAAGTGCCGCTGCATTATCCTTACGGTAACGACGAAGCCATGCACATCGGAATGGCAAGCGGCAGTTCACTGTCGGACGTGCTGCGCTATTCGCTATACGAAGTCCATCCGCCGCTGTTTTATATTCTCCTGCACTACTGGATGAAGATTTCCGCAGCCCCTGAGTTCGTGCGCTGCCTTTCGCTGGTATTCGGCATGGCGCTGATACCGCTGTATTACTGTATCGGCGTGAAACTAAGCGACAGGCTCAGCGGCCTTTGCTGCGCCACGCTGATGACGCTCAGCTACGGCTGCATCGTGCAGTCATACCTGGTGCGTTCCTACGGCCTGCTGGTTTTTCTACTGTCGTTGAATTTTTACTTCTATCTCCACTGGCGTGACAGCCACAAAAAAACCATTCTGCTGGCTTATATTCTCGTGGGATGGCTGGCCGTATCCAATCATTTCTCCGCTGTTTTTTATTTCGCCTGCATTGCAGCTTTCGAGACCGTTGCACTCCTTCGCGGCGGGGCAGGACGAAGCCGCATAATGCACTGGCTGCTTGCGAACCTCGCCATTCTGGCGCTTGCCGTCATTCTGTACCGGTTCTGGCAACCCGCCATCGTATTCTACAGTTCCCATAACCCAGGTATTTTCTTCCCCTATCCCTCCTCCATCCGGCACCTAGTGACCAATACACTGAGCGCGCCTTTTTACGCGGCCTATTACATATACCCACCCATCCCTCTCCTGTTCATTATGATGCTTTACGCCTTCCTGTCGCCACAGTTTGCTTCGGATAAGCAAATCGCACTGCGTCCTTATCTCGCAGTGGCAGGCATCGCATGCCTGCTCAGCATGGCCATCTATATTCTCCGACTGTATCCGCCCCTGGGAACGCGGCACAGTTTGTGGATGGTACCGCTGCTCCTTCCCGCCATGGGAGTGATGGTAGCGGATCTGCTGGAACGGGCCACGGTATCTTTGCGACACAGGCCCATCCGCGCCACACTTTTATTGCTTGCCTATTCAGCCGTCTGCGACATGGGAGTGCGCAGCGGGGACGACGAGTATAGCGACTGGCAACGCGGTCCGTGGCAAACGATACTGCAGACGCTCGACACGCTCGGGTCGCGGGACGTGATCATCACAGACAAGAGCGGACTCAATCTGCTCACCAATATGTATCTTTATAAAAGTAACGAAACGCTGGTGAACGGCACAGTGCCTGTGCTTGCTCCTTACCGCAATACGCACATCCTTATCGGCCCCGAGTATTTCGGCAATTATAGCGCGCACGCTCTGCACGACATGATGGAAACGGCAAATGCCAACCATTTGTTCGAGAACGTGGACCGGTTTGTATTCGTGAAATTATGGATGGGCGCACCGTTTTACGATCTCATGCTGTGTGATAAATATCCCAAACAAATCTTCTATCCGCTGCTGCCGCCCGGCATGTCTCTGGATCGCAATAATTTCCCGCTTACCTACCGGACTTTCGGTGTCACAGCGGTCCTAAAAACCGCTTTTCTAAGTGATGTCCTTTCCGTCTCCGGCAAGGCAGCGTCATGCCTTGATACAAAGAATGACAAAATCACCGGCGACTTCATCGCCCCGTCGGCAAAACGGTCTTTGCCATGAGTTGCAAAGGGTTATGACATTCTCTACAGATGATCATCATGATGACCGTCGATAAAATGCACCAGCCCCCAGCATCGGTATCCGTTTCACGGATAGCGGCTTATGGCTGGCTGGCCCTGCTGGGTATCATCGCCATCTTTATCCGTATGCGGATAGGGCTCGTCTACAGCAATGACGAGGCCATGCACATGGATATCGCAAGCGCCGACACGCTTGCGGAGGTGTTGCGTTATTCGCGATACGAAGCACATCCCCCCCTGCTTTACATCTGCCTTCATTACTGGATGAAAATATCCTCCGACCCGCTCTTCATGCACTGCTTTCCGCTGTTGCTGGGACTGGCACTGATACCGCTTTATTATCGCATCGGCCTCAAGCTGGGCGACAGGCTGTGCGGCCTCAGCTGCGCGACGCTTATCACCTTCAGCTACGGCTGCATCCTGCAGTCGTACCTGATGCGCCAGTATTGCGTTTTCCTGCTCGCCATGTCGCTCAATTTCTACTGCTATCTCTATTGGCGCGACCATTACAGGCGTTCGCTGCTGCTTGCCTATACGTTCTTCGGGTGGCTGGCAGTATTCAGCCATTTCTCGGCTATCCTGTATTTTTCCTGCATCGTTATCTTCGAGACACTCAGCCTGCTGCACAAAGCCGCACCGCGCCGAGTAATTGCGGAGTGGGTGCTCGCAAATGCCGCCATCGCCGTGCCGGCGCTCATTCTCTATAGTCTGTGGAGAACCGCCCTCATATTCTACGGCAGCCACTATCATTATTTCTGGAATCGTCCCCACGATATAGGGCACCTGGTCACCAACACGCTGGGCGCGCCATTTTTCGCGGCTTATTATTTGTATCCGGCAATTCCGTTTCTTCCTTTCATGCTTATCTATTTATTTCTGCCGCAGTGTGAATCACACAAACGGATCAACCTGCGCCCCTATCTTCATCTGGCAAGCGTTGCCTGCCTCATGAGCATGGCGATTTATCTATTCAAGTTCTATCCGGTGGAAGGACAAAGGCATTGTTTATGGATGCTGCCGCTGGTGCTTCCCGTCGCAGGCGTTGCAGCGGCGGATATGCTGGAGCAGGCAACAGTATTCTTGCGGTATTTTCCCATACGCGCCATCCTTATGCTGATGTTCTACTGTGCCGTCTTCGACACGGAACTGCGATCAAGGGACGGCGAATTCAACGACTGGCAGGCGGGTCCCTGGCAAACAATAACGCATGAGCTTGATACGCTGGGCCCTGACGACATCATCATCACCGACAAGGACGGAGCCACGCTGCTTGCCAGCATGTATCCTTATAAAAGCAATGCGGAATTGATGGACAGCGCCGCGCCTGCGCTTGTGCCGTACCATCATACCCATATCCTCGTCAGTGCGGATTATTTCGGCGATTACAGCCCCAAGGCGGTGCGCGCCATGATACAAAGAGCACAGGCTAGCCACATGCTCGATAATGTGAACCGGTTCGTATTCGTGAAACTATGGACCCAACTACCGATCCACGACATCGCACTCTGCAATGCGCTCGAGAAAAAGGTCTTCTACCCTCTGGTGCCGGCGGGATTCCAATTGAACAGCAGCAATTTCGCGGCGGGCAGATTCGCGGTTATTGCGGTATCCAAGGAGACATTCATGCGCGATGTGATTTCCCTTTCCGGCAAGGCGACGTTATGCCTTGATGAGAATCATGCCCCGATATTCAACTTCACGCCTTTCACCGCAAAGCATAATGCACCCTGAAATGCTGGGCTTGCCGGGCATAGTTGCTTCTTCTATGGTGCAATCAACATCCGCAACCAGACAGGCAGAAGCGTAGAGTCATGGGTCTTTTTACCGGATTCCTGGAAAAAGCGAAAATGCGCGGCATCACGTATACGTCGTTAGATGCCATGAAATTTTTTGCCATCATCAATATGACGGCAGATCACATAGGTTTTTATTTTGAGCCTCATCATCTGTGGTGGCGGGCGATCGGTCGCATTACGTTTCCCGTATGGTTTTTTCTGGTGGGCTATTCACGCTCCCGCGCACTCGGCAAGACATTATGGATCTATGCGATAATCCTGATGGCGAGCGACCCCTTTATAGGCGCTTCCATTTTTCCACTCAACGCCCTGGTTTCCGTTATCCTAAGCCGGCTTTTCCTCAACCTGTGTGAAGATCGTCAATGGCTCCCTGAGAAATTGCCGGAAATACTGGTGGCCTGCGTCCTGCTGACGCTTCCCACGACGCTATTCTTTGAATATGGAAGCATCGCCTTTCTTTTTGCCGTGATGGGCAGGATGGTGCACACAAAGCAAACCCGCCATTTTCTGGCCCTAATAATTGTTTCTTATGTCACATTCATCGCATGGCAATTGATCTGGTTCAAATTCGATACGATGCAAACCGCCTATGTTGCCGTCGGCTCTGCATTGGTCATAGGGTGGCTGGCGCGCTGCCCGAATAATGTCATCTGGCCGCAATGGACCGGTTCACACTGGAAAACCCTTGTCGCGGTGCTGAGCCGCAATACCCTGCCCTATTACTTTTTTCACCGATTCGGTTTCGAGATCGTTTACGGATTAATCGTAAAAAAAGGCTTCGTTTTCATCCTGAAATTTTTCTAAGCTATGTAGAGATGCTGGGCGATCATCAGCAGCATGACATGCCCGCCGTAAATCGGCAGCGTATTGCGCGACGCCCATTGCAGCACGCGATGAGGGCCGCCGGTAACGGAGCGGATCGTAAAACAGTGCATGAGGTTGAGCGCCCAGGCCAGCGTCACCGCCATACATAGCCATGCAGGGAAAAGAAACGAGAAGGTAGTGGTCTCTATGGTAAAATGCACGGCCATCGCGGCGTAAAGGAATGTAAGCGATAAAGTGCTGCGCGGTTGCTGCCGCTGCAAATAACCGCTCATGGCAAATAACAGCGCAATTGAACTGTAATCGCACCAGTAAAAATAGGGAAACAACGCAACGCATGCGACATAGAGTATCGCCAGGAAAAGGGGCGTCATCGTGAAGTGCTTCACCAGCAAGGACATGGCAAGACGCACGAACAGGATGGTGACCAGTATGCTGAGCGGAAAGAGGGGTTGATAGGTCAGCATGCCGCAGACGGCTATCAGCACGGCCCATATAACAATGTCGTGTTTTATCTTCCATACGCCCGAATACCCTACCAGGAATAAAAACAGCGGAAAGGCCATGCGCCCTACGGCACGCAGCCATTGCACATCCTGCAACAGGTAATACCCGACATGATCGATGATCATCGTAAGGAGCGCCACCAGCTTCAGTACATCATAGCTGTTGAGGCGATCACCGTAACGATCGGAAGACTTGAACATGGTTTATGTAAGCGCCACGACGAAATCGGCTTCCGTGCGTTTTTTAATCTCTTCGACGCTGACGTCGGGATGCTTCTCAACCAGTTTCAGCTTGCCTTCATCAATCACGAATACGCCCAGCTCCGTGATAATCATGTCCACCACGCGCACGCCGGTCAGCGGCAGGGTGCATTTCTTCATAAGTTTCGCGCTGCCATCCTTGGCGTTGTGTTCCATGAGCACAACGATTTTCTTGACCCCCGCCACAAGATCCATCGCTCCGCCCATGCCCTTGACCATCTTGCCCGGCACCATCCAGTTGGCCAGATCGCCTTCTTCCGATACCTGCAGCGCGCCCAGGATCGTAAGGTCGATATGCCCGCCGCGGATCATGCCAAACGAGGTGGCACTGTCGAAATAGCTGCTGTCGGGCAATTCGCTGATGGTCTGCTTGCCGGCATTGATAAGATCGGGATCGACTTCTGCGTCGAGTGGAAACGGGCCCATGCCGAGCATGCCGTTTTCACTCTGCAGGATCACATGCATACCGTCGGGCACATGGTTAGCCACCAGCGTCGGCATGCCTATGCCTAAGTTTACGTACGCGCCGTCATGCAGCTCTTTCGCCGCACGTATACACATTTCATCACGCGACCACATAGGAATCCCTCATTTTCTCACCGTCCGGTTTTCGATGCGCTTC
>Ga0207130_1097_pt1 | contig 28519 bp, 22 predicted proteins | sample Alteio_BWMinHeat_16_FD_153545 | JGI IMG/M metagenome (GOLD analysis project Ga0207130, IMG submission 153545) | Enriched cells from forest soil in Barre Woods Harvard Forest LTER site, Petersham, Massachusetts, United States -... | ecosystem: Environmental > Terrestrial > Soil > Temperate forest >... | reverse complement strand
CACAGATGGGAGAGAGCATTGTTGAAGGCACACTGACCAAGTGGCTCAAAAAGGTTGGCGATAAAGTGCAGCGCGATGAGCCGCTGTTTGAAATTTCTACCGACAAAGTGGATGCAGAAATCCCTGCGCCCGCTGCTGGAATCCTCACTGAGATCAAAGTCCAACCCGGTACAACGGTGCAGGTCAATACGGTTGTAGGGGTGATTGGCGGCACGGGCGCAGCAGCGGCACCTGCTCCTACCGCAGCCCCGGCCAGCCAGGCAGCCAAGCCCCGCGCCGCCGAGCCAGCCGCGAAGCAACCCGCGGTAGCAGCGGTGGCACAGCAACCAAGCCAGGTTCTTTCTTTCCCGGCAGTGGACCGCGACCAGGAAGGACGGCGTATTCGCTCGAGTCCGCTGGTGCGCCGCATCGCGCGCGACAACAACGTTGCCCTGGGCAATATTGCCGGCACCGGCCTGGGAGGGCGCATCACGAAGAACGACATCCTCGGGTTTGTTGAAAAATATGGCAAGGGCGGAGCTCCGGCGGCCACAGCAGCTTCGGCTGCCGTAGCGACAACAGCTCCGGGTCCGGTCCTGGCAGCAACTGCTCCGGCGCGGCCGGTGGCTGCTGCATCGGCGCCTGCGCACATGCCTCCGCCGATTCCCGGCGAGCTTGTGCCCATGACGCCGATGCGTAAGAAGATTGCCGAGCGCATGGTGGAATCCAAGCACACCAGCGCGCACGTGCACACGGTTTTCAAAGTCGACATGACTCGCATCGTCAAGATCCGCGAGCGCGAGAAGGCGAAATTTGAACAGAATCACGGCGTCAAGCTGACCTACATGCCCTTTATTGCCAAGGCACTGATGGCGGGAATCAAGGCTATGCCTATCGTCAACGCTTCGGTCGAGGGCGAAGGCATTCGCTATCACCGCAACATCAACATCGGAATCGCAGTGGCGCTGGATTGGGGCCTGATTGTACCCGTAGTCAAGCAGGCGGAAGAACGCAGCTTCCTGGGATTGCAGCGCGCCATCAACGACCTGGGCGAGCGCGCCCGCAATAAGAAGCTGGTGCCGGATGAGGTGACGGGCGGAACCATCACCATTACCAATCCGGGAATCTTCGGGCCGCAGTTCGGCACGCCTATCATTCTGCAACCGCAGTTGGCCATCCTGGGCATGGGCGGAATTTTCAAAGAACCGGTTGTCGTGACTGATAAAGATGGCAACGATTCCATACAGATCCGTTCCATCATTCGCCTCACGCTGGGCTATGATCATCGCGTCGTTGATGGCGCCGACGCCGATAAATTCATGGTCGCGGTGAAGAATTACCTGGAAAATTGGAACGAGGAAATCGGGTAATTCGGCACACAGCACAGATTGAAACGGCAGGCACGAAGCCTGCCGTTTTCTTTTGCTAGAGCGATTTCTTAGCGATAGAGACGCAGCAAGCTGCGTCTCTACGATGCTGCTCTACAGCAACCTGGGCCGCTTTCTTTCATTGTCCCAGTTCTGAAATGGGTTGCGGGAAGAGGAGCGAAAGCTTTCAATCAACTCCCGCACGCGCGCGCACCTGCGGCTCAGTGTTTCCAGTAATTGCCGGAATGCGTCGGTATCGTGCTCGTACCACTCCGCAGGCACATATTGGGCGAGATCCCATATAACTTTTGGATCGAGTTTTTCAATGCGACTGAGCCAGGGCTCGAAGGAATCCCATCCGATGACGCCGGAATAAACGGCGTTGGAAGTGAAGATGCCGCGCAGAGGAGAATCAGGGAAATCCCATTCACCCGCGTTAAAGCAATGCCCCTGGTCCACGAGGGCCGCGGTGTACTTGCGCTCACGGTTGCGCTTCCAATAAATGATCTGGCGGCTGTCGGTGTTGCAGCACCATTTGTCGAAGGCCAACGCGCCGGCAAAAACATCGGGATTGCGCACACCCCCGATATCGTTGCGCAACAATAGCGAATCGGGCATGTATTCGAGCGCCTCGCCTTCGACGGGATCCACAATAAAACGCGAGCCGAATTGCAGTCCGGAGGCGCAAGGGACCTTTCCGCTGGCAAGCTGAATGTGCAATTCGGGAGTTTCGCTGACAAGCCAATCGCTGATCTCCACAATTTCAGCGACGGGCACCGGCAAGCCGATATAACCGGCGAGACGCGTCGCCAGCCATTCGTTGACCAATATGCGAGAGTGCTGTGGATTATTCTGGAATTTGACGACGTAGAAGTGCCCGTCGGCGCCGCGCATGAGATGGGATTGCGCGCCGCCCCGCATGCGCCGGACGTGTTGTTTAATGGGAACCGGCACGTTGTTGGCATGCCGCTGACTCTGACGCAAGCAGCAGTTCAGTGTATCAAGTTTGAGTTAAGGAATGAATTCGAAGCTGAAAGATTTTGACGAGCATACTCCCAGTTAACTCAACGGCCCTTTCGACATGGCCTGCGAGTCATTAGCGGTTGAAGTTCGCAGGAAATTGCGTACGCTCTCCACATAGGTCTCTTTCCAATCCACTACGAAGCGGCGCTCGGCTATGTGTTCCTGGGCGTGCTCCAGATCCCACCCCAACGAACAGAGGACAGCAAGGGCCATCATAGGGGCGCGATGGATGCCGGCAGCACAGTGAATGTACAGGCGACTGGCAGGGTCCTTCAGGGCTTCACGGGCGAATTCGGTTCCGCGCTCGAAAATTTCAGGGGGCTTGGGCTGGAAATCGTCATCAATGGGAATCCACGCGACCTTCATATCCCAGGACTCGGCCAAGGGGCGGTCATCAAACTCAATCTGCATATCAATGATGTGAGTGATGCCCAGTTGCACCAGCTCCAGCATGTTATCTTCATTCCAAATGCCGCCGCCGACGGCAATGTGGTCTGTGATCCAGGTATAGTCCATTTCTCTTTCGCTCGGATGCCCAACCGAGGTTGTGTGCAACAACAGGACAACGAATTTGCCAACCAGTATAAATTACAAAATCTCCGGCCCAGCATATAAATCCAGCCTGCTGAACCCCACCCGACAAACTATAGCGTTACGCTATACTGCATAGGAATGAAATTCAGAACACTGCAAGATAACTTGCGCAGAATTCTAATGGAGCGCATTCAGCGGAGAGAGCTTACCGGCCTCAAACTGGCGCACCTGACAGGGTTCCGGCAGGCGCACATTTCCAACTTCCTGAACCGCAAGCGGTCGCTCAGCATGGAAGGTCTGGATAAAGTCCTGCAGGTACAGCATCTTTCCGTGCTCGATCTGCTCGATCCCGGAGAAATCAACAAGCGGGCCAGCATTGTACCGCCTTCGGAAGATGATTTCGAAAACGTCCTGCTGGTCGAGGGCATGGTGGCCGCTACCCAACCACTGATCAAGAACCAGGACGTCAAAGAAATTCTTAAATTTAAAAAAACCTTCCTCAAGCGGCTCCGCCCGCACCTGCACACGGCCGCGCGCAATGCGTGGTCGCGATTCGTGATGGTGAAGGTGGATACGCGCGATGGCATGGCGATGTATCCCAAGCTGCTACCGGGCGCGACGGTGCTGATTGACCGCCACTACAATGCGCTGGAGTCTTACCGCAGAGGCGAGCCCAACATGTACGCCGTGCCGAACAACGCCGGCTGCACGGTCCGCTACGTCGAGGTCTCGGGAAGAGCGCTGGTACTGCGACCGCATAATCAGGATTTCCCTATAGACGTGATCCAGATGGAACAAGGCCAATCGTTTGCCGACTACATCGTTGGCCGCGTTTGTCACGTGGCGATTGAGACATAGTTAGCATTCAGCGGTCGGCACTCGGCCAAGAAAATTGGGTAATTGTGTAATCGGGCAATTGCTGAATTGAAGTTACGATTTCTGCAGCGGCTCAATTGCACAGTTACCCGATTACTCAATTCCACAATTCTATTTGTGGCGTTTTGAGGAATTTTTTAGGGCTGCCGCAATCGCTGCGCGACGGGCGAGCGAGGCCAGCACTACGCGGTACATTTCTTCAAAGGGAGCGGGCTTGCCGGTCCAAATCTCGAACTGGCGGGCGCCCTGGTGCACGAACATCTCCACGCCGGAGATAATGTGGACCCCCTTGGCACGGGCGATCTTGACCAGGCGAGTTTCAATCGGGTTATAAATCATCTCCATCAAATATCTGGCTTTGATCTCGTGTTCATTGAGCGGAGCATCATCGTTCTTCTTCGAGGGCAGCTCATCCATGCCCACGGGAGTGGCATTGATGATGACGTCAAAATCCAATTTCTTAAGGGCTGAGCGCTGGATGATTTTTGCCTTGGCCTGGCGGGCGAGTTTTTCCGCCGGACCAGCGGTACGGTTCAGGATAAAAACCTGGGCATTGCGTTCGCGCAGTCCGAAGACCGCCGCGCGCGCGGCGCCACCAGCACCGAGCACGAGAACCCGGGCATTCTCCAGGGTGATGCGCTGCTCGAGCGGGCGCAGTACGCCAAACACGTCGGTATTGAAGCCGTAGAGCTTGCCTTCCTGCGACCGGACCACGGTATTGCAGGCGCCGACCTTGGCGCTCAGCGGGTCGGTGTTATCCAGATACTCCATGATGCCTTCTTTGAAAGGCATGGTGATGCTGAGGCCGTGAATGGGAATTGCACGAACGCAATTCATCAGGTCTTTCAGCGTATGCGCGTGCAAGTGCAGGTAGACGGCATTAATGCTCTCGCGGCGCAGGGCGGTATTCATCATGATGGGTGACAGTGAGTGCGATACTGGATCCCCGGCAACGCCGTAAACTTTGGTGGCAGCATCCACCTGCTCCACGCGGTAGGTTTCGCGCAGCGTGCGGCCGGTAACCTGCCCGGGAGCGGTCTCTTCCCCAGGAGTGGCGGAAGCGAAGGTGAATTGGCTGCCGGCACGCAACCCCAGAATGCGGCTGATGATTCCCTGCTCGCCCATGCAAACGCCCACCATGGAGCGCTTCTCGCTGGTGCGCTCCAGGAATTTCATCATGATTACGTTGTCGTAGAGGTTGGTGGCCGTGCTGATGATCTTGATGTAGTCGGACGGAATGCGCTCCATCTCGGCAAAGGTCTCATCGAGTTTCCTGGTCGAGCGAAAATCGTGGAACGAGAGAATGAGCGCAGCCTTTTGGCGGATTTTTTGAAGCTCGGCCGGTTTGAGCTTCTTGGCACTCTGGATGTCAAGGTCAACAAGCTGGCAGCCCATGTCAGCGGCTTTCAGCAAAATCTCCACTTCTGACTGGATCGAACCCCGGAATTTGCCCCCGCTCTTCACTCGCCGGCAAGTGGCAATAACAATGGCTTCGGGGTGAAACTCCAGGAAGCTTTTAAGTATGGGAAAAGCCGAGCCAGGCCGCGAAAGATAATCGAGGCGGAACTCAATAAAGGGGTTCTCGCGGACTACCGCTTCAGCTTTTTGCGCCAACTCCGTGGGAGTGGCCCCAATCAGGGCCACGCAGACGCGCGGCAGGCGCAGCAGGCGCGGGTTGAACCGGGGCGCTACCTGGAGACTGGCCGATTTACTTGTAATTGGCATGTTAGGAGACTGGCGCGTCATCATACAGAATGCACCATGCAAGATGCAACTTGAGGATTTTTTTGCACGGCTACACGAAGGTACGTATCAGTTCAGTTAACAGGGTGTCCTGGAGTTCCCTTGACCCAACCCTTTGGCTTTGTTAGCGTTGCAACCGGATTACTAGCTTTTTCGGCAGGCGTCTTCTTGCCCGGTGGGGAGTATTCCACCCGGAAACGGCTGCTGGCGGCGTATTTGCCCGGAGGAACCATGAAAAAAACCGGTTTTGGGCTGTTTATTCTGGCCTTTGCAGTGCTTGCAGGGGGGCAGCAAGCGCTCGCGCAACAGCCAGCATCGCAGCCGCAACAGCCTCCTGCCTCACTACAGCAGGGTACACAGGACCAACTGCCTCCTCCGCCACCGCAGGCTGTGGTCTCCAAGACCAATCTGGTGGAAAAAGTGGATGCCCCCAGTTATGTTGACGTCAACTGCGCCGGATTCATTACCAACCAGCAGGTTCCGGAAGGGACCTACGTAACGTCCGGGTGGGATACGCCCTATGAGACCCGCTTCAGCGAAGGAAGGTACGTCTACCTAACCGGCAGCGGGTTCCAGGAAGGCCAGCAATATTCCATTATCCGCAAGCTTAGGGATCCCAACCGCTGGGAGGCCTTTAAAGGCCAGCACAGCGCAGTTGCTGAAGTGGGTCAGCCCTACGCCGAGGTCGGGCATGTGACGATTGTCCAGGGAGGGGTCCGAGGCAATACCGCCATTGGGCTGATTACTTTTGCTTGCGATGGAATTGTGCCGCATGATCTTGCCATCCCTTATGTGGAGCGGGTGGTGTCAAAGTACAAAGACCCAGGACCTTTTGACCCTTTTGCACCCGTGAACGGTAAAACAACGGGAAGAATTATTCTGGCGAAAGATTGGGACCTGCTCGCAGGCAAAGGGCGCATTGTCTATCTCAATATCGGAGCAGACAAAGGGGTAAAAGTGGGCGATTACTTCCACACGACCCGCTTTTATACCGATATTGCTAAGGATCCTGCTGATAGTCTTTCCTTTAAGGCTTCTCAAGTTGAAGATACACAAGCCCTGCCTAATATACCCCTCTCCAAGATCAACGATCTGCCACGGCGCTCGCTGGGAAATCTGATGATATTGAGTGTGAGCCCCAAGAGTTCCACGGGCATCATTACATTCTCTCTGGAAGACATTAAAGTCGGCGATGGCGTAGAAATGTTCGAACCACCGCCGCCACCACCGCCGCCAGCGGCTGTTTCTACAGTTCCGACCATCACTTGCACTCCGAATCCGGCCACGGTAAAGCGCGGCGAGAGTTCGACAATCACCTGCGATGCCTCCAGTCCGGATAACCATCCGCTGACGTTCTCGTACAGCACTTCAGCGGGACGGTTGACGCCACGGGACAACACCGCCGTGCTGGATACCTCGGACGTTCAACCCGGACCTGTGGGTGTAACCGGAACCGTGACCGATGACCGCAATCAGACGGCAAGCTCAACTGCAAACGTGGACGTAGAAGCTCCGCCAGCGGCGCCTACGCCTACTTCGCAGACGGTCAACTTCAAGCGAAACAGCGCTTACGTTGATAACAAGGCCAAGGCCATTCTGGATGGCGTTGCTTTACAGCTCCAGCAGCAAGCCGATGCAACCGCGGTTGTCATAGGCCATTCGGATGCTGGAGAACGTAAGACCCTGGCAGCGTTGCGGGCCACCAATGTCAAGAATTACCTCGCAGGTAAGGGCATTGATCCGAAGCGTATTGAAACCCGCACGAGTACTAGCCCGGGCAGCACGGCTGAAGTCTGGATATTGCCAGCGGGCACAACAGTTCCGGCAGAAGCCGCTCCGGCCGAGCCAACACCTGCGGCTGCAACGCCGGCCCCAGCGCCAACCAAGAAGAGGAGCAGGAAGAAACCTGCCACCACACCACCACCACAGTAAGAATCACAGCCCCTGTACAGGCGCATGAATCTTTCATGCGCCTTTTTTATTGGGACCTCTACAGAAGAGATCCAGAGATGCGAAACGTGTGAGCAAGAGGCCGACGCGACAGCCGGTGTCCTGCATCCCAGGGGCCGTAAATAACAAGAAAAAGCCTGCATCCCATCCTGTATTGATGTCGAATGCAGGCTCCTTGTTATTTAACTTGTGGGTCCTTCAGTTCGTAAAGAACAACTACCAAACCCGGCAGGCGTTCTCACTGACCATCTTCTGGCCAGACTTGCAACTGAAGGCCTGCTGGAAATCGGCATTATTCTGCACAGCGCCAATCACACGGAAGCGTCCGGGGGAGTGGGGATCAGTTTTGGCCAACAGCCGCTGATTTTCCTCTGTCCGATTTTCACACCAGACCTGGGCAAATCCCAAAAAGTAGCGCTGCTCCGGAGTGAAGCCATCTTTCTTCTGGTTGGCAGGATTATTCTTATCCGCAGCCAGGGCCTTGCGCAAAGCTATCAATGCAATGCGCAGGCCGCCGTTGTCGGCCGTATTTTCACCCAGCGTGAGCCTGCCGTTGAGATGAACATCGGCCACAGGAGCAAATGAGCTGTACTCATCAGCGATGCACCCGGTGCGCTTGTCGAATTCTTTCCGATCGGCTTCGGTCCACCAGTTGGTCAGGTTGCCACTCGCGTCAAATTTGCTGCCTTGGTCGTCAAAGCCGTGGGTCAGCTCGTGGCCAATCACCACGCCAATGCCGCCAAAGTTCACGGCGTCGTCTTCGGCCTGATCGAAGAATGGCGGCTGCAAGATGCCGGCGGGAAAGTTGATATCGTTTTCCGACGAGCTGTAATAGGCATTCACGGTTGGCGGGGTCATTCCCCATTCTTTCTTGTCGAGCGGGTTGCCAATCTTGTTCCAGTCACGGCGTATCTCAAAAGAGCGTGCCTGCCAGAAGTTGCCCAACAGATCGCCGCGCACAATCTTTACCTTGCTGTAGTCGCGCCAATTGTCGGGATAGCCGATCTTGTTGGTGATGGCCTTCAGCTTCACTTCCGCCTGCTTCTTGGTGTCTGCGGTCATCCAGGGCAGGTCCTGGATATCGGAGCCCAGAGCTTCCTCCAGGGCGTTCACCATCTTCAACATGCGGTCCTTGCCTTCTTTGCCAAAAGCCTGGGCGATATAAAGCTGGCCCAGCGCTTCTCCCAGTTGTTGATCGGTCAACAGGACGCAGCGCTTCCATCGCGCCTGAAGCTCCTTCTGACCTGAGAGATATTTCCCATAGAAGCTGAAGTTTTCCTCGACGAAGGGTTGGGAAAGCGTGGGAGCAACGGAGTGAACGGCGTGCCATCGCAGATATGCTTTCCAATCGTCAATCGGCACGGAATCAATTACTCCATTCACCTGTTTGAAGAAATCGGGAGGAGCCACGTTGACATCGGTAAATGACGGTGCGCCCGTAGACGCAAAGAAACGCGGGAATTCAAAGTTAGGAGCCAGCGTAGCCAGTTGCGTGATTGCCATTTTGTGGTCGCGGTTCTCGGGATTGCGCATCTTCACCCGATCAAACTCAGCCTGGGCCAGCTTGGTCTCAATGGCCATAATGGTCTGGGTCTCTTTTTGCGCGGTGGCATCGTCATCGCCGAGGAGCTTCAGCATGTTGGTGACGTGCGCCTGATATTTCTCGCGGGCCTCTTGCGACTTGGGATCATCTTTGATGTAGTAATCGCGGTCGGGAAGTCCGAGCCCACCTTGAAACACGCCGGCAATCTGCATGCTGGCATTGTGCAAATCAGGCTGGGCGCCAAAGTTGAAGAGAGCGTTGATACCAAGAGAGTGCATGTAAGCGAGGGTTTTAACAAGCTCGTCTTTATTGGAAATGGCGGCGATGCGATCGAGCAGCGGCTTGAGTGGGGCGCTGCCCTGCGCGTTGACGGTCTTTTCATCCATGCAGGATGCATAGAAATCACCGATCTTCTGCGTGACCGGATCATGTTTGGGACCGTTGGTGGAAGCTTTTTCCAGGATCTCGTGCAGGAGCTGGCGGTTGTATTCGGCCAATTCATTAAAACGGCCCCAACGCGCCTGGTCCGCCGGAATGGGATTGTTCTTGCGCCATGTTCCGCAAGCATATTCGAAGAAGTCTTCGCAGGGGTCCACGGATTTATCCATGGCCCCGAGATCAAAAGATTTGGGACGTGCGACCGGGTTGGAAGCCGGCGCAGAGGCTTGCGAAGCCATCTCGCCAGGGCTGGCGGTGAAAGAACTCTTGGATGAGTTCTGATTGGCCGCGCCTCCACTCTGCGCGACCGCGGTTGCAATGCTCAGGAGAGTTACTGCCAATAAGCTTTTCCAATTCATATCTTTGCCTCGTTTGCCAGGAGTGTTGAGAAATCAGAGGTTAACGTCCAGGTCATGGAGTAGACGTTCGAAGCGCATAATAGTCACGTTCTTTCTCATTGGGCTGCTTATGAAGTCTCACAGGGGCACACTCATTGCGAATGCCGCCTAGTTGATCTTTTTGCTGGAGGCTGCTTCCAGCACTCCCGCCTTGACGACCTTCACAATCATCAGGACTTTGTCGTCTATGTGAGTTCCGCTGCGCGAGAATTCGTTGACTTCCGCCTGGACGGCATCCACGATGGCTTGCGCCGGCTTGGTGCGATGACGGGCCACACACTCTGCCAGGCGCTCGTTGCCGTATTCATCTTCCTTGGCATTCATGGCCTCGAGGATTCCATCGGTGCAGCAGATCAGCACATCGCCGGGCGCAAGAGTTGCCGATCCGCGATTGTATTCGGTGTGCGGGAACAATCCCACCACAGTGCCGCCCTCTTCTAAAAGCTTGTACGCGCCGGTCTCACCGTTGATCAGAATGGGTGGAACGTGGCCTGCGTTGATGTAATGCAGGCCGCCACGGCGTGTATCCACCAAACCGAGAAAGATGCTCAGATATTTTTCGGATTTGGTGTCGTTGTAGATCATCTCGTTCAAAGAGAGCGCCAGGACCTCCAGCGAGTGCAAATGCATCACCAGGGCACGCAAGGTCGCCTGCAGATTGCTCATGATCAACGCCGATGAGACGCCCTTGCCCTCGACATCAGCAATCACCAGCAGCAGAGTCTGCGGTCCCAGGTTGAGAAAATCATAGTAGTCGCCCCCTACTTCAAAGCAAGGCTCATTCAGAACGGCGAGTTCGTATCCGGGGACCACCGGTGGGGCCTCAGGCAGCAGGCTCCTCTGGATGTTCCGCGCCAGCGCCATTTCCTTTTCCAGGCGTTGCTTCTCCACGATTTCGCGATGCAGGCGCGCCTTTTCCAGCGCCATGGCCATGTGACCGGAAAGTTTGTTGAGGAAATCAACATCATCGCTGGTGAATTTGCTGCTGCCGCATTTGTTGAGCAACTGGATCACACCGACGATTTGTCCATCGAAATGGCGGATCGGCAGGCAGAGCAATGAACGCGTTGTGTAACCAAACTTCTTGTCATAGCTGGAATCGAAGTAAGGGAGACTGTAGGCGTCTTCCACATTGATGATCTCGCCCGTCTGCGCCACCGTGCCCGCCACACCGCGGCCTACAGGTATGCGAATCTCTTCATGCTCGAGGCCGGAAGCCACAATGGACCACAGCTCTTTCGTCTTGTGATCTGCCAGGAACACCGACCCACGGTCAGCTTTCAGTTCGGTGCGAGCAAGCTTGAGAATCAATTCCAACAGCTCGGCAAGGTCAAGGGTGGAATTGAGCAGGCGGGTAGCCTCAAACAAGAGCGAAAGTTGAGTAATGGTCTTGCGACTTTCGGCGGAGTTGATCGCCTCTTGAACGGCCACGCTGCAAATTTCGGAATAGAGCAGCCACCAGCTCAACAGCTCTGGATCGGGCGACTCCTTGGTGTAATTGGCCAGGACACCAATCAACTGGCCGCGAACCATAAGGGGATAAACAGAAATGGTATGCAAACCAGTGCGAGAGGCAAATTCTGGGTCAGGGCCAGGGAAAGAATTCAGCGCCTTGCTTTCCAGGGGCTGGCGAGCTTCCAACACTCTGCCGATCGCTCCTTTGCCGAAGATGGCGTTTTGGCGTTGTTTTTCGGCTTCTACTCCTGCGGAATGAGCCAGGTGCGCAGAGTTGGAGGCGCTATCCCACAGCCAAAGCTCGGAACGCAGCGACTCGAAATCAGCAACCAGGAGTTCGGGAACTAACGACAGAACTTTATCGCTTGAATCCTTGGAGTTAAACCGCGTCACGACTTGTCCAAAAGCGGTGACGTAATCTTTGCGCGTGGCCTTGGGGCCGGCAGCGCCCTTGTGTGCGGCTGTTGGATTCAAGCTAAACCTTATTCCGCCTGACCAGAAAACTTGCAACCTGTCCGCGAGTCTTAGTCTTGGCTTCGGCGGAGAGTATTGGCTACTAACTATATGCGGGCGGCAGTGGGCTTGTAAATAAGCTTCCATGCTGCCTCAACTGCGCTGTTAACCACGTTTTGGATTGATTTCAGATTTCGGCTGCTTCCGCGCTCCATGGCGAAAGTGCAAAACTTCTATCAGGCGTTTTTCGAACGATGCCGCCCATGCGTGGAAAGCGAGTCAGTAGATTAACGTGGTCTAACAAAGAGCTGCCAAACGGAAGGCCGCCTCTGGATCATCGGAGGCGATGTGGCCGATGATTGCAGCGAGATCGTTCAGCGCCCTTTGCGTGTAGAGGACGTGGTAATCCACTGTGGCAAGAGCTTATGGCCTTCTTCGGCAGGTACGGTTCGGCCAGTCTCAACGTCATGGATACCTTCATCAATGGCGGCCAAGGTCTCCGCATCTTCATCGTCAGCGGCGAGAGCTGGATTCTCAAACTCGAATTTCTTCGTTTTAGCCATGTCTGGTCCGAATAGTAGCCCGAATTCATCATAGATTCAACGGCTATTGGTGATTCAACAGCTATTGGTCGTAATGCAGCAGCGCGAAGACGTCGTATTGCGAGAGCTTGTCCCGGCCTTTGAGGAAATCCAGCTCATCGGGAAGAACCCCCGGGTGTTTGCATGCATTCGACTAGCCTGGTTCGCCGCAGGAAAGACGAAGGAAGCTGAAGTTCATGACTTCAGCCTTCAGACTTCGCATTATTTTCTTAGGGCACATCAATCAGATAGCCGGAGACAGTTGCACTAAAAGACATGCCTATGTTGGAATTTGCCACGCCAGTGAATGTTACGGTGGATCCTGGGTCTGCGTAGATGCGCGTGAGCTCATGGGTGACGGGGATGTTCGACCACGTGGCGGTTCCACGCGGATAGTAATAGGTATTTCCGACTCCCCCAACTGACGTGTTCAACAAATAGGTGACGACGGTATTGCCTCCCAATTCCAAGCCATAGAACTGGACGTATTCAATCACCAGCTCTTTTCCGGTGGGCACAGTGAAGTGATCGGAGCAGTTCACGCCAGCACTAGGGGAAACCACGCAGCTAAAACTGTGCTGGAACGGATGCCGGGCGCTCTCATCCATATTGCGCACCACCACTGGGGTAATCGTCTGGCCGTTGATGGTCGTAGCGGGCGCGCTGGGGCTCTGCACACTGACCACAGGCGTCCCCACGATGCCTACGTTGCCGGTGACCGCAGCGTTCACGCTGCCGCTCACTGGAACCGTTCCCTTCACGTTGACAGGAACCGGATTCGAGGGCGGGTTCACCACCGTTACCTTAGTCTGCGCCATGCCGGACAGACAGCTCACATATACCACCAACATCAACCAACCAATGCGTACTAGCTTCATGATCGCTCCTTTGTTGTAAGTTGAAAGTTTCATACCGCAGGGCAAACTCTTGGGACCGCTTCGTTGGATGACCTCCGCGTAATTCGCATGTATTCGACTAGCGCGGTTTGGGCCGGGGCGAGGTTTGCAGCCTCACCGTGGCGGAGACGCTTCCGTTGAGAATCTCCCCAGAATCACTCAACCCGCCCAGGTAAACCGCGCGGATTTGGTGCGCGCCGATGTTGAGCGGGGTTGTATATTGCGCTTTCGCGGCAGATATCGGTAGCAGAGGCCCAAGCTGCTGGCTTCCATCCAACAGAACCACGTTCCCCTGTTGAGGGAGGCCGGTGCCGGAGGAGAAGACCTGCACAATGAAAAGCGTGCTAGGCCGGACATGGTCAGGTACCAACTTCCTGGCGATTGCGGTCGTCGTTGGTGTGTTGTTCCCTGAATTGAACACCACCTCCGTGAATGGAGCTGAGGTGCTCTGCCAAAAGTTAATATTCCCCTCATAGAGGACGGTGATCTTGTGCACTCCGATCGTGAGTCCCGCGGTGCTGAAGGTGGCGCTTCCGCCGCTCAACAATGTCGTGTTCAGGATGCTGTTGTTGTCATAGAAGGTCACAAAACCGGTAGGTGTACCGAAAGGGGAACTCACGGTCGCCGTGAAGGCGACGAGTGCGCCATTCGGGGAGAGATTGGCGCCGCTCGTCAGGCTCAGGCTGGTCGTCGTCGGCTGCCCCACGGTGAAGCTATAACTTGCCATCGCGCCCGGGATAGGGCTGCTCTGTGGACCTGTCTGAATGGAATCGGCAAACTGACCGTCAGCGGCAAAGGCATAGAGCGTATGGGCGCCGGTCGAAACAAACCGCTTCCCGGTAAAGTTAGGAGCCGACCCTGTCGCCTGTTGCCAGGGACCCTGCAGAGTATCGAGTTGAAAGTAGACATTCTGCACCGGCGGCGCGATGGGTTGGTACGAGCTGTTCGTGGTGAAGTTGAAGGTCGTGATCCCCCTGCTCGGAAGCTGGTCGCCGGGAAATGGAGCGATGTTGGTGGTGAGCGGAATGAGTGGAATCGATTGCACCTGCTGCTCGCTGATCACCGTCACATTGTTGCCGGCAAAATTCCCCACATAGATGTTGTTGGTCAATGGGTTAATAGCAATGGCACTCGAACCGGTGCCTACGCCGAGTGTGGCGGTGGCGTTTGTAAACCCATCGATTACGGTAACGCTGTTGCTGTCGTGGTTGGCCACATAGATTTTGTTGCTTACGGGGTTCACGGCAATGGCAACCGGGTGGGTGCCCACGATCACGTTGGCAATTGTGCTTGTTGCCCCGTCGATTACCGTCACCTGATTGCCGATGTCAACGCTCACATAGATTTTGTTGCTTACCGGGTTCAAGGCAATGGCTAGCACACCCGTGCCCACGGTTACAGTGGCAGTAGTGTTGGTGACTCCGTCGATCACCGTCACGCCTCTGCCAGCGGCAACGTAGATCTTGTTGGTCACCGGGTCTACGGCAACGGCCGTTGGATGCTCACCCAGGCCCACGGTGGTGGTGGTGTTTGTCGCTCCGTCGATTACCGTCACAGCAAATCTTGCATTGACGACGTAGATCTTGTTGGTCACCGGGTTCATGGCGATGGCGTTTAGAAGCGCACTCGTGTCCACGGCTATAGTGGCAGTGGTATTGGTAGCCCCGTCGATCACAGTCACGTTGCCGCTGCGGAAATTGGCAACGTAGATCTTGTTGGTCACCGGGTTTACGGCAATGGCAGCCGGAGCGGTGCCCACGGTCACTGTGGCTGTAGTGTTGCTAGCTCCGTCAATCACGGTCACGTTGTCGCTGTTGAAATTGACGACGTAGATCTTGTTGGTCACCGGGTTCACGGCGATGGCTCCCGGAGTGTCGCCCACGGATACAGTGGCCGTGGTGTTGGTGGCTCCGTCAATCACGGTCACGTTATTGCTGCCATTGTTGGCGACATAGATCTTGTTGGTTAACGGGTTTACGGCCATGGCCAGGGGATGCGTTCCGGCACCGACCGTCGCAGTTACGGTCTGCGCGCAGGCGGGTGCCAGCGCAAGCCATAGCAATATTGTTCCTTTTACCAGCAGCGCTGGCAGGCGCCTCGAGAGTAAACTTGCATCAGCGCTCAGCCTAAAATGAGTTGACATGAATGCGATCCTCGCTAAGTTCAAATTGTTGAGCTTTCAGATTTCGATCCTTGATTACGCTTTAGCTATCCGTAAGATCGCCGTTGAAACCAGGGACGGCTCGGTCACTGGAAGGGCTCCCAACCAGCAGGTCACCGGCCAGCCGAATATCACTGGAGTGAGATTGCGAGGAGAGCGGCGATATGGCAGCGAGAAGCAGCAAGGCCATGGCTGGCGCGGCGAAGACTTCCCGAGTGGCCGGCGGGACTGATGGCCCGCATAGTTTTCGCGCTAAAGACAGAAAAAGCCCAGCCAGCTTTAGACAGAGATTGAGTAAGAATCCTCTAGAACTCCTGATGAACACGCTGTTTACCCACACTTCCCTCTGACTCCTTGCAACCGAATCGAATTTCAAGCGTGGCCGCGGCCACGCTTTGCCTTCCCCGAGTTCGCGAACCTCAGTGAGAACCTAAAGGCGTGAGTTGGTGCGGTCAATGAATTGGAAACGAAAAGAATCTGCCCTGATAAGTTATTGTTTACAGGGGTCTTATGGGCCAATCCGACCTGGGCTTTCGGCCGCTTATCGCTTTCCTGGTGTTAGAATCCTTTCCATCTGTGGCGCCAACTCAAGATTCAGTGCATCGCCTGTTGCGCTTTGGTGCGTATGAAGCCGACTTACGCAACTGTGAACTTCGGAAATTTGGGGTGAAGTTAAAACTGCAGGATCAACCCTTCCAGGTGTTATCAATCCTGCTGGAGCGGCCCGGTGACTTGATTACACGGGAAGAGTTGCACCAAAAAATCTGGCCTGCCGACACATTCGTGGATTTCGACGATTGCCTGAACAAGGCTGTCGCCAAGCTGCGTGGGGCTTTGAACGACGATCCCAACAACCCACAATTTATTGAAACCGTCCCCCGTCGCGGCTATCGCTTCTTGTATCCGGTCCAGGCCGTCTCGAAAGATGCCGGTCTGCCTACCGCCAAAGTTGTTGCCACCGACAACACAAATACCTCTGCCCCTGCCTTGACGGCAGTCAGTGTTCCTGACACTACCACTAGCTCTCCCTTGATGAGGTTTCGACGGGGGCGTTTGACGGTAATTTGCATTCTTTCCCTGATAGTCATTGGCGCTATTGTCGTCTGGAAGAGGTTTTCCGCTGTGAGACCCAATCCCGTTCCCACCAGCCCGGCGATTACTGCCGCCAAGGCGCGGCGATCGTTTGCCGTGCTGGAATTCCGTAATTTGTCAGGCCGCAGGGAAGCTGACTGGTTATCGACCGCCATCTCCCAAATGCTGAATACGGAGTTGGCATCTGGAGGCCAGTTGCGCGCAGTGCGCGCTGAAGATGTGATGCGCGTCAAAGCCGAAACTTCGCTGCCAGCAAACGACAGTCTGCCGAAGGAGACCCTGGGGATTCTGCGGAACAATCTTGGAGCCGACATGGTTGTGCTTGGCTCCTATACATCCCTGGGAAACAATTCGAACAGCCAGTTGCGCATTGACATTCGCATACAAGACACAAAAAACGGAACCACTCTCGACTCTTTCGCCGTAACCGGCACAGGATCCAAACTGTTCGATCTAATCTCGGATGCCGGCGCGCGTCTGCGCTCTGGATTGGACGTCCGCGAAATATCGGCCATCGAAGCCGGGGAGGTGCATTCGGCGATGCCCTCGAATCCTTTGGCGGTTGAATACTATTCCCTGGGGCTGCAGCGTCTGCGGACGTTTGACGCACTCGCGGCGAAAGAGCTCTTGCAAAAAGCGGCGAACGCCGATCCGGCATTCCCTCTGGTCCATTCCGCGATTGCTTCCGCCTGGTCGGCATTAGGATACGACGCCAGCGCTCTGCTGGAAGCGCGCAAGGCGTTCGACCTTTCAGCAGGTCTGTCGCGCGAAGATCGGATGTGGGTGGAAGCACAGTATCGCGAATCCAGCAAACAGTGGACGGAAGCAGAAAAACTATATCAGGCGCTCTTTGAACTTCATCCGGATGATCTTGAGTACGGCCTGCGTTTAGCTCGCGTCCAAATTGCAACCGGCCAGGGCAAAAATGCGCTGGCTACGTCGCATTTGCTCGAACAGCAAAGCCCACAAGGCAATCAGGATGTCCGAGTTGATCTCATGCAAGCTGCGGCGAATAAATCCATCGCCGACTATAAAGGAGAGCTCGAGGTTGCCGAGCGCGCAGCCCATAAGGCTGAGGCGCAGGGAGCCCGGCTCTTACAAGCCGAAGCTGTTCTTTTAGAAGCCTCGGCCTGCAATATTTTAGGAGAAAATTCCAAATCTTTAGAACTTTCAGAGCAAGCCCGCCAGATGTATGAGTCGGTGGGTTACAGCAACGGCGTCGCTCAGGCCCTGCATAACATGGGCAACGTGCTCCGCGATCAGGGTGAGTTGACCAAGTCACAGAAGATGCACGAACAAGCCTTGGCCATTCGCCGCAAGCTGGGCAATCAAAAGGGCGTGGCGCAATCTTTGGGCAGCATTGCCAATGTGTACATGGAACAGAGGAAACTGGCGCAGGCACAATCTTTTTACGCTTCGTCTGCGGTTATTTGGCGAAAAATTGAGGACAAGCGGGGATTGGCCATTACCCTCGATAACACGGGAATCATTTTTAGCCTCCAGGGACGCCCCGCAGCCGCCAGCGTGGTGTGGCAGAAATCTCTTGCTCTTTGGCGCGAAATCGGCGATCGCGACGGTGAAGGATTTGTTCTGCTCAACCTCGGTGTGGCGACCTACGAAAATGGGAACCTGGCATTAGCAAAGCAGCAATTGACCGAAGCGCTTGAAATCGCCCGCCAACTGATGGACAAATACCATATCGAGAGGGCGGAGGAGGCCCTGGCCCCGGTACTTTTGGCGGAGGGGGACTTCGCCGGCACCCGAACCGCTTATCAAGAAGCCCTCAAGCTTAGCGGCGAACTGGGGGCAGAAGACGGTGTCAATATGAACCGCATGCATCTTGCTGAGCTCGCCATTGAAGAGGGGCAGCCTGCCGGTACGGAGGCCCAATTGAGAAACATTGCAGAGCAGTTCCACACGGAAAAGCAGACCGACGGCGAGGCCGAGGCGTATCAGGCGTTGACGGATACATTCCTCGCGCAAGGGAAAGTTGAAGAGGCCAGAAAGGCGCTCGAGCAAGCGAAGAAGATCGCTGCATCAACGCAGGATTCGATGATTCCGCTGCAATTCGCTATTCGTACTGCTCGCATAGAGGCCGCCTCCGGAGATGTGCAGCTAGCCCACACGATCCTGAAAGGGGTCCTGACAAAGGCCCGAGCGAAAGGCTATCTAGGAGTCGAATTGGACGCTAGGTCGGCTCTGATAGAGGCGGAGGTCTTTCACGGAAACATGAAGGTTGGCTGCGTCCTGCTTTCCGGGCTGCAAAGAGATGCCGCCAAGACCGGTTTTGCAGCTACTCATGTTGTTTCCGCCGCAGCAGGCAAGTGCCGGTAATCTGTCCCGAAATCAACGAAAAAAGTGAGAGTGAATATCAAGCTTCGCTACTACCAGCAACTACTGATCGTAATGCAGCAGAGCAAAAACGTCGTACTGGGAAAGCTTGTCGCGGCCTTTGAGGAAGTCCAGTTCGACCACAAAGCCCAGGCCTGCAATCTCTCCGCCCAGGGATTTGACCAGTTGCACGGTTGCGCAAGCTGTACCGCCGGTGGCGAGCAGGTCATCCACGATGAGCACTCTCTGGCCGGGGCGGATAGCATCTTTGTGCACTTCCAGGGTGTCGCTGCCGTATTCCAGATCGTAGGTCACCTTGGCGGTTTCGGCGGGAAGCTTCTTGGGTTTGCGCACAGGCACAAAGCCCGCGTTCAGGCGGTACGCCAGGGCCGGTCCGAAGATAAAGCCGCGCGCTTCGATGCCCAGCACCAGATCAATATTCCGGTTGAGGTAATACTCGGAGAGAGCGTCAATCAGCGTGGCAAACCCCAGCTTGTCTTTGAGCAGCGTCGTGATGTCGTAAAAGAGAATGCCCTTCTTGGGGAAGTCCGGGACTTCGCGAATCAGTTTCTTTAGATGGTCACAATTGGTCACGGCCTTGGTTTGCATTCGTTTACGCTCCTGGATGTATGTTCAGTTTTGAGCTCTTATATCATTGCCGATCAAACATTGTCACAAAGTCTGCAATTACAATTTTTTTAGTTTACCAGGCGCCTTCAATGTGGAAGCTTCTGAGATTTGGAGGCGCCTGGGCCACGCTCTCTTCCACGCTGTCTACGCGAGCGGCCCTGGGACCCTGTTTGAGTTTGGCCGCCAAGGCAGCAAGTTGCTGTTCGCTGCCGCTGGCCAGAACTTCAACAGCACCATCGGGAGTATTGCGCACCCAGCCTGACAGGTCCAGCGCTTCGGCTTCCCGCTGCACAAACCAGCGGAAGCCCACTCCCTGCACCCGGCCGCGAACCACATAACGCTTTGTGATCAGGTTGTCAGCCATTCCTGACGGTTCAATGGAAAGCCCAATTATGCTCGTGACAAATATGCGCCTTCGGCGGTATCCACGCGGATTTTTTCGCCTTCATTAATGAACGGAGGCACCTGCACCACCAAGCCGGTTTCGAGCTTGGCGGGCTTGGTAACGCTGCTGGCGGTAGCACTCTTCAACCCCGGTTCGGTTTCGACGACGGTGAGTTCCACAATCTGCGGAGGCTCTACGCCGACGGCCTTGCCATCATAGAATTCCACTTTGATTTGCAGGTTCGGGGTCAGGTAATTGGTGGTGTCTCCCAGCACATCCTTATTCAGGTGGAGTTGCTCGAAGGTCTCGGTGTTCATGAAGTGATAATCTCCGCCATCGGCGTACAGAAACTCCATTTCCACCTCATCCACCACAATTCTGTCAATTGGGTCAGGCGAACGGAAGCGGTGTTCGAACATGGCGCCGGTACGCAGGTTGCGCAGCTTGGCTTGAATGAAGGCGCGCAGGTTACCGGGCGTGCGGTGCTCGACGCTAAAGACCGCATGCAGGTCATTGTTGTGCTTGATGATCATCCCTGGGCGCAACTGGGTTGCTGGAATTGACATTCCAAACTTCTCCTCGCTGATTTGGATCTTTGCAGGCTGGCCGCGCTAGGGCGCGGAAGCAGAGGCAAACTTGTATTCTACCGCATCTCCCGCCACCAATTCACCTAAGTTGCCGGGCCCTCATTGAGATATTTCTTGGCTGATGAGACAACACTCGGGGCAAACAGCTTTTCTAAATACTCAGTGCAGCAAGACGGAAGAGACGGCTGCGAAAGGTCTCCCGCTTTCAGGAAGACCACGATTTCTTAAATGTTTTTTACTGGGAGGACCCGATGACCAACTACGAACGTACTAGCGAATGCGAACCCAACGAACAACGAGGCAGCGGAGTAGGACTGAGCATTACCATGCTGTTGATCGGGGTGGGAGCTGGCGCGCTCACTGCCCTGTTGCTGGCGCCGCGCTCCGGACGCCAGACCCGGCGCATGTTGAGGCGCAAATACGAAGACGCTATGGAGACGTTGAATGAACGGGCCGATGAGTGGAAAGAGCGCGGCGCCGAGTGGGCAGAAACTGCACGCGGCTGGGTTGGCTCGGCCAAAGAAGCGGCCGAAAACGCCACTGAAAAAATCAGGCCAGTTATTAAAGAGGTAAAAAGATAAGAGGACGTGCAGAAATAAAGTTCTGAGGGTTGACTGACAATCAATACATCCGAAAATCCACGTCGACACTCACTCGTACGGCTATGGGTTGCCCGTCTTTGCGGGCCGGCTCGAAGCGCCAGGTGCGGACCGCGGCAATAGCTCTTTCATCCAAGCCATATCCTAAGCCGCGCCGCAAGTGAATATCTTGTACGTGGCCATCTGCGCCCACGATGACCCACAATCCCACTGTACCCTGCAGCTTGTTGAGGCGGGCTGCATCGGTATAGTCCGGATCAGGATCGTAAATGACCCTGGGAATTGAGACGCCGCCCTTCCCGGCTGCGGGATAATCACCGATGCCGGAACCAATGCTGCCACAGCACCCGGTACCGATGCCACCACCCTGTCCGGGCCCGTCGGAAGGCAGGCCCAGCACGCCGTGAAAAGGATCTCCTATTGGCTTGTCGTCGGTTTTGATCACAGGAGCGGCAATACTCTGCTCCATAGGCAAGGGCGGGCGCTCTACAGTTCGCGTTGTAGGCGGCGTAATTTGCTGTGGACGAGTCTGCGGTAGCGCTCCGCGTGAAGGCGCCAACAGGCTATGCGCCCCGCCGCCACTGGAGCTGGGAGCGAAGATCACAGCCGATATGTGATAAGGGGTGGTATTGGCCTTGTTGATGCGCCACAGTGCTACCTGGCTAAGCCAAAGCAACAGTAAAAGTATTGATCCATGCAAGGCCACCGACCAGAGGATTTTGGTGGAGCGGGCGGCACTGGAATGATTGATCCCAAAAAGGCTCGGCAAAATATGCTGCTGTGCCCGTGGCGCCGAGCTGGTAGGGATCTGCATAAATTGTTCAGAGTTCAATCAGTATACTGAGTTAATCAGTATAAATGGAAAGTAACATCAATGTTCAATTGTACTGCGACTGCCTGGCCGTCTTTTTTGGCAGGCTCAAAGACCCATTTTTTGACGGCTTCTACGGCTTTTTCGTCAAGTCCTAATCCCAGGGTGCGGGCAACTTTAACGTCGTGCACCTTGCCATCTGGGCCGATCACTACCCATAAAATTACATCACCTTGATACTTTGCTTTGCGGGCCTCTTCCGAATACTCAGGATCGGGCGAGAAGATCGCGCGCGGAGCACTGACGCCGCCGCCTACACGGTAAGCGCCGCCACCCATGCCACCACCCCAGCCGGGGCCTACGCCAGGACCGCGTCCTGAACCCACTCCTGTACCTGAACCGCTTCCAATACCGCTGCCCGAACCGATACCGTTGGAGGCTGGTGCGACCGAGGCCAGCGGATCACCCATCTGCGGCAGCGCAGGAGCAACCATGGGAGGAGCAACCACGGTTGGAGGAACCGGCAACTTAGGCTCAAGATTGCGTACAACCACTGTGGGAGGGGTTATCTGATCGGGCGCAGATTTAGGTAAGACTCCCTTGGAGGCTTCGAGTTTTTCTCGTGCGCCACCGCCGCCACCGCCGCCAGACGGCCCCCCAATCGAGGAGGGGAGATAAGGGCTGATATCAATTACCTGTGAAACTTTGTCGGTGATCTCTTTGGGATGTTGCGCAACATAAGTGGTAATCACCAGGATCAAGACAACGGCCAAGGTGTGCAACACAAAGGAAAGTATGAAATTCCGGGGGCGCGTTTGGTAGGTGCCGTATCCAGCACCAAAGAGCGAGGGCAAGATATCGGGTTCTCTTCCCCGTGCAGGCGAAGGCGGTAACGGGGAATTACTCTTGATTGCGGAACTCGCCATGAACTTCCCTAATGCCCTCTGATTTGGATACTAGTCTAGTATAGACGCGATTTTAGCCGTTTTGGTTTCAAAAAGCATTTGCCAAACGTAAAAAAATAACCCTAAAGCCCGCAACCATACGTAACCTTTTGTTAAGTAATATTAACTGGTACCCCGATTCTAACCCCTGGATGGCCATAGTGTGGCAGAAGAGACAAGATTTTGACAAATTACGAAAGACTGCTGCCCAGATGCCCTAATTCCCCAAAAAACAAAGGCAACCATGGCGAAGCTGCCCCAAGAAACTTTTTCCTCTCCTTGATGTTCGAAGGGCCGCAAACGCCTATTTCCCAAAGATAGAGGCAAACATTCCGCGTAACCGACCGAAAAAGCCTTTTTTCTTCTCCTTGTCCTTGGGTTTGCTGGGTGGTGCGCTTACTTGGGCAACTGTCGGCGGAAGCACCGTGTCCGTAAAAAACCAGGGCATCTGAGTAAGGGGTAGCTGCACCAATTGCGCCATTTCGAGCGAAGGTCCGGGGTCGGCAGCATTGAATACGACGGGGGCGTCTACTTGTACACTTACATCATTCGGCTTGGTCGCTGGCAGCGGCTGAGTTACGCTATCAGCCATGGGCTGGGTTGGGCCAGCCTGGGCGGTCTTCTCTGGCGAAGCTGTAGTGGCCGGCTGCTGGGCAGTTTCCAAGGGGCGCGGCTCGACCGGCGCGGGACATCCACAGGTAGGAACCTCAGCTACAGCCGCTTTCACGCGGCCGCTAAGAAAATACATACCCAGGTTAGGCTTAACCTGGTAGCTGCCTTCTCCCATCAACTCATTCACAATAATGGCGGAATTGTTGCCGCGCAATGGCTGCACGCAGGTGTTACCGTGGGCATCGGCGCCGATGGCTACATGGAACTCTCCGGGGCCGGTGAGAGTAATTCTGAAATCAGGTGTGACCACGGAATCGCTGCCGGCTGACAGAGAGTAATGCGCCTCCAGCATGCCCGTATCGAGACTCAACACAAGGTCCCGTTGCTGGCCTTGCGACGCCACTGAGTTCACCTGGACATTGCTTCCGGGACAGACACGCACCTCGCCGCCACGTTTGAGCCGCACGGTTGCGGCGGCTGCTCCGGCGGAAACGGTTGATCCGGAGAGCAAGCGCATGCCACCAGAAGCAAAGATGACTGAGCCCTGAACGCTGGCATCAGAGGCGAACACTTCGCCCACAACGTTCGATTCGCCTTGAGGCGGCGGGCCCTGCGCCGGCAGCCGCACAGGAAAGAGCGCCACCCCAAGCAGAATTACGGCGCCACAGCAGCGGAAGACCATGGAATGCCCAGGATTGTAACCTCTAACGTCAGCGTAATTTGCCGGGCTACAAACCATAGACACAGGCATAAGTAATATTGAGTCAAGCCGAAGCAATAAAGTTCTTCAGCATCTGCTTTCCGCAAGGGGTCAACACACTTTCCGGATGAAATTGCACGCCTTCCACGGGAAACTTGCGGTGGCGCACACCCATGATGACTTCCGTACCATCTTCTTCGCGTGTACAGGCAGTAATTTCTAATTCAGCAGGGACCGTCTGGCGATCAATAATCAAGGAGTGATAGCGAGTGGCCGTCAGTGGAGACTCCAAGCCGTGGAAAACACCCTTGCCACTATGCGTAATAGGACTGGTTTTGCCATGCATCAACTTCCTGGCGCGAATAATATTTCCGCCAAAAGCAGCGCCGATGGCTTGATGACCAAGACATACGCCAAGAATCGGAACCTTACCGGCAAAGTACTGGATGAGTTCGATGCTGATACCGGCCTCCTGCGGCGTGCACGGTCCGGGCGAGATAACAATTTGCTTGGGCTGCAGGCGCTCAAGTTCCCGCACCGTAATCTGATCGTTGCGGCGCACCTCAACCTGTTCACCCATCTCCCCGAGATATTGCACCAGGTTGTAGGTAAAGGAGTCGTAATTATCGAGCACAAAGACCATAAAGACGCCTAATTCTTTACTCTTCTTGGACCGCTTGATCCTTCAACAAAACGGGAACACCATCGCGGATGGGGTACACCCGCCGGCAGACGCTGCATTTCAAGGTTTGCGCCTGCTGGTTGTAAACCAGCTCTTTGTGGCATTCAGGACAAGCCAGAATCGCAAGTAAATCTTCCGAGATCATTCAATTTGAAATTATAACCGGGTGGAGGATGGGTTATTTCACGAAGTTCCACTGTGCGCCGCCATCGCTGGTCTGCCATTTTTCGCTGGTGGAAAGAACCACTTCGCCCTTTTGAGCGTCCTTGAATGTGATGGCAACTTGCGCCTCGGGTTTGAGAATACCTGGGCCAACCAGAATGGAAGGCTGCCAAGTCACGCCATCATCATGCGAATGATATACAGTGACGTAAGCCTGACCCTTGCCAATTGCCTGCGCTGCCCAAACGTCGCTTCCCACAGCCGACACACTGCTGAAACGTTGCGGAGCAACCACAGGCGACATTTCGACTGCAACGGTTTCAGTTGTTGAGCCGACCTTAGTTGAACCGTCATTCGCTGAAACAACGCCCCCTGAAACGGCGCTGGCAGAACTGGGATTAGCGGAACGGTGGTTAAAAGTTTGCTGCGTGCGCACTGCTATGGCGTGCCATAGACCATAGATCCGTGCTTCCACCTGGCCACGATGTATGCGCCAGCCCGTGATGGCAGTCGTGCGGGCCACGCCGGGGGTGAGCGTCATCAGGCTTATTGCGTTTCGGCTGATCGGCAAATTCTCAATCTTATTCTGGTCTATAAGGCCAGCAGATGTACCGTTTGTCGCAACTTCCTGGGCTTGCCCTGCTACAGCAACCGTCTCTTCTGTTCCTTGAGGAGTTGGCTGCGCGGGAATTGTTTCCAGCTTCTTTCTATTACGTGCTTCTTCAGCCGGCACTACTGCCCGCGTTGCTGGTGCAGGTGCAGCCACCTTTGCGGGAGCTGCCTGCGCTGCCGGTTTCGCGGACTCGGCCTGGTCAACCTTAAAAAACGATTGAAGGGAATCGGATTTCGCTACTGACTCCTGCCCGCCTATCGCAGCTCCAGTAGCATTCGGGGAAGGTGGGGCAGCGGTAGGAGGAGGAGGTACATTGTTCGTATAGCTATTCCCATTGCGGTCGTAATAATTCAAGTTCGTATTATTCTGACCGTTGTTTATGGCGTTCGTGTTGGCAGCAGGACCGCCGTGAGTCGTCTGCTGTTGGCGAAGATCGAACAACCTCTTATTGTCCTCCGACAAGCGGTCACCCGTGCTAAAAGCGTACCTTTCTGCGTTCGCGTCCTTCTGTTCATTCTTGGCTCCGGGAACCTGTTTGGCTTCCTTATCGCTAAATCTGTCTGCCTTGGCCTGATCATCCCGAGATCCGACGAGTGCACCGAGCGAACCTTTGCCGAATTCTCCCGCAACTCCGGGGCTCGCCTTGGACTTTTCCTGGGATTCTGGAGACTTTAAAGCCGCAGTCTCTCTTCTACTAAGGTCGTTATCTGTTTTTTTACTGCCACTGTTATCTGTTTTCCCAGCTATTTCATCTGTGATCGCAGAAGCTGGGGCGGTATTGGCCGGCGGGGCTGCCACAGCGCGCGAGTCTTTTTCGGATTCGGTACTGGAAGCCTCATGCGCCGCCTGCCCGGGAGCAGCGAGGCGGTCAGGATTGGTCTTCAGGAAAATCGCTACTGCCGCAATCATGCTGAGCGACGCGGCAAGAGCTGCCCATTGCAACCGTCTCCCCGCAAACCAGCGCGCCTGGGGCGGAGCTTTAACCACCTGGAGCGGCGCTGCCTGTTCCTCGGGCAGGGCAAAATAGACGACATCGCGGCAGACCGTGCATTGCGACAGATGCTCTAAAACCTTTACCCGTTCCCCCTCGTTCAGGGATTGCTCGGCAAAGGCGGTGAGCAGATCAGGGTCGGGATGGGCAGAGGAGGGCGCCATCGCGCTCACTCTCAAACGCGCACCGATAATCTTCGAATTTCGCGGATCTGCCATCACCACTACTTTACTCCCTAATCTTCCCCTTCTATCCTTTGGAACGATCTACTGTCGCTTTCTTGCACGGGAGGCGGGCGCAACTTTTCACTGACGTTGAGGGCCATGTCACGCACATCGCATTCCAGGGCCTCTTCGGCAGCGCGGGGGCTCATTCCGCCACGCACCAGTGCTTGCACAATCTTCTTGCGCAGGTCTTTGACGACGCGCTCCACCTTGCGGCTAATGGTGGATTCGTGCACTCCCAGCGAGCGCGCAATTTGCGCCAAAGTTCTTTCATCCAGAAAATATGAGGCCAGAATGTAGCGGTCTTCAGCCCCTAATTGGGCGAGGGCGGAATCGGTAGCGGCATCCAGACGCGGGTCTGCGCTGGCAACCGGCTCGCTTGTAGGGGCGGCAAACTGCGTGCCCTGTTCATTTTCTTCCTCAATACTTACCAGACGTTTTTGCGAGCGATAGCGGTTTACGTACTCCTGCGCCAAAACTGTACGCAACCAGCCTTCGAGTGAGCCCCGTCCCATATAGAAGTTGAGCTTTGAAACCCGCACCTCGGCGCCGGCATTTTCACGCGTGCGTATTCCATAGAGGTCGGCATAGAGCGAATCGGCCAGTTCGTGGCCGAGAGTGTCATCACGGACGATGGCCCGGGCCGCCTGGTAAAGTGGCGCGCGGTAGCGGTTCAAAAACTCGGTCCAGGCAGCTTCGTTGCCGGCCGCACAGGCACGGGCCAGGACCAATTCTGCCACTCTAAGGGCTTTAACAAATTGCCGGATTTCGGCCTCCGGCGCTCCTGCCGGCAAATATTTGGCTACCACTTCGTTCAGGCAAATGGTGAACGACTCAGCGGACAGGCCATACCCGGCGGCGCCACTCTGATTGAATAGCTCGGTGAAGAGAGCGCGCTTCCATGCCGATACCGCAGGTTGAGCCTTGCTAACCATCTGGATTTCTGGATGTTATCTCAATTTGGATGCTTCTGACAGCAAAGCTGTCTAGCTGAATTATCTCGAAATAACGGCCTGTATGCATTTTTATCTTTAGCCGTTGCGGTTCTTGTCCCGTTCGACCAGCCTAAAATAACACTAGAACTTAACTAAATCTTTAGACACCACCCGCAAGAAACGCGACCTGCAGCGTTCTTTCTCCAGAAGCGACCCCGACGAGAATTTCTGGAGGATGTTTATGACACGCAAAAACAAATTGTTAGTTTTCACAGCCATTGCCCTAGGAATGGCTCTATTCGCGGTAGCCCTGCTCTATCCGCCAACCCCGGCTGAGGCTGGCTTTCCCACGGGCAGCCGCTACCAGGTGCTTTCACCTATTACCCACGGCAATTTAACGATCTTCCCAGTCGTGGCCTCTACCACCCACGATACCCACGAATTCTTGACGCTGGATGAAGGCCTGCGCAGCGGCGAGGTGGAGGTCTCCGAGCATGGTGGAGTTCGTCCTATGGTGAGGCGTCCCCATACCTATTATCCCCCGCGAGGGGAGGGCGCCGAGGTGAACCGGCTTTATCTCATCAATAACTCGAAGCGTCCGTTGCTGCTGCTGGCAGGCGAGATAGTAACCGGTGGCAAGCAGGACCGCATTGTCGGCAAAGACCGCATCGTACCGGCAGAGACTGAGTCTGATCTGAACGTATTCTGCGTTGAGCCCCACCGCTGGACGGGAACATCCGAGAGTTTTGGCGCAGTGGGAGGGCTCATGGTCGCACCCAGTGTCCGAAATCAGGCCATGGCAAAAAAGGACCAGAACGGGGTGT
>Ga0207130_1078_pt1 | contig 28541 bp, 32 predicted proteins | sample Alteio_BWMinHeat_16_FD_153545 | JGI IMG/M metagenome (GOLD analysis project Ga0207130, IMG submission 153545) | Enriched cells from forest soil in Barre Woods Harvard Forest LTER site, Petersham, Massachusetts, United States -... | ecosystem: Environmental > Terrestrial > Soil > Temperate forest >... | reverse complement strand
GCGCTCCTTTATGTCCTCAACAAATCGGCGCTGATATCTCGCCGCTCGCGGTCACCAGGAAATACGCTGCGCGATTTCGTGGCCGAAGCGATGAATGAGAAACTGCAGGTCCACGTTTCTGGCAAGAAACCGTGGATGAAACATTTTGGGGCGCTTTCCAAATTGCGGAAGGAAAATCGCCGGATTGAGAAGGTCATCGAAAAGGAATTCGAAACGGTTGATCCGGCGGAGTGGCAGTGATCCTCGACACAAATGCGCTTTCCGCGTGGCTCGATGGCGACCCTGCGTTGCAACCTCCCCTTGAGACGGCCCAACGCATCTCACTTTCACCCATTGCCCTGGGCGAATTTCGCTTTGGTATCCTGGGATCGCGTCATCGTGCGAGTTACGAGCAGCGGCTTCGTCTGATCGAACGGGAATTCCCACCGTTGCCGATCAATGGCGTCACCGCTGGGCATTACGCAGCTCTTCGTCGCGAGCTGGCCATGAGGGGCCGTCCAATTCCGTGGCACGATCTGTGGATCGCGGCGCAGGCGCGTCAGCATCAACTGGCGATTCTTTCCCGCGACGAACATTTTGATGCGGTTCCCAATTTACAGCGTATTTCCTGGTGACCGCGAGCGGCGAGATATCAGCGCCGATTTGTTGAGGACATAAAGGAGCGCATCCGCACCGCCCAGCTAAAGGCGGCGCTGGCTGCGAATGCCGAACCAGTCTTGCACTACTGGGAAATCGGACCGAATTCTTGCCAACCAAAAAGATCAAGGTAGGGGCGCAAGGTCATCGACCGGCTGGCGGACAGGTTGCCTAACTTCCGACGCACAGACGCCTACCGCGCGTTAACGGCCTTCAATTCCCCGCGTTTCGTTTGCAAACGCAGCTGCCCGCAGGCTGCGTTGATGTCGTGACCTTTCTCGCGACGTAGCGTCGCGGCAGTCCCGTGCCTACGTAAAATTGACAAAAACTTTTCCTGCCGATTCCGCGACGGTCGCGACCATTGCAGGCTTTCGACCGTGTTGTAGGGAATCAGGTTAACCTTGGCGGAGAGCCGGCGCGCGTGCTTCGCGAGGAGATGCGCCTGCTCGTCCGCATCATTAACTCCCGCGATCAATATGTATTCGAAGGTGAGCCGCTGCCTTTTATGCGTGGTGTAATAATCGCAGGCGGCAAGCAACTCATTGACATTATAGCGGCGATTGATCGGCATGATTTTATCGCGCACTTCGTCGGTCGCACCGTGTAACGAGACGGCAAGCCTGATTTGCAACGCTTCATCAGCTAGTTTCCGGATTTGCGGTGCAAGTCCACTGGTGGAAACTGTGATATGCCGGGCGCCGATGCCGAGTCCCCAGGGCGCGTTGATGATTCGGATTGCGCGCATCAAGTTGTCGAAATTGGCGAGCGGTTCGCCCATGCCCATAAAGACGATATTGTCGATCTTTTCCTCGTTGGCACGCTCCACCGCCAGCGTTTGATCTACGATTTCGTCGGCGCGCAAATTGCGCGAAAATCCGTCCAGACCGCTCGCGCAGAATTTGCAGCCATACGCGCATCCGACCTGGGTCGAAATGCAAATGGTCCGTCGATCCGACCTTTCTCCGTAAAGAGCTGGCGATGCCGGGATCAAAACCGATTCGATGAGATTTCCGTCGTTTAAACGAAAGAGAAACTTCCGCGTGGTGTCGCGCGAACCAAGGACGCGAACAATCTCGAGCTGATTGCACGAAAGGTCGGCGGTTAATTTCTCCCGTAGGCTGTGCGGCAGATCGGTCATGTTATCGATCGATTCGACTCGCTTTTTGTAAAGCCAATCGGCGACCTGGCCCGCCCGGTAGGTTGGTTCTGCTAGCTCGCGAAGCTTCTCTTGCAGTTCATCAAACTGTAGAGATTTAATGTCGATTTTAACCGGCTTCGCCACTATCAAGTTTAACGGGCCTGTGCACTCGCATCAACCATCCAGAATCTCATGTATTCGCCTCATGCACTGCGTCCGGCAGCGTTCGTTAGGACGAAGAGATTATGTGAGGCGATTTTACGCGGAGTATTTGCTTTGTGCGGCAGCGATTTTGTTGTTGTGCGGCAGCGGTGTCCTCGGAGCGCAAACAATCGCAAAAGAGTTGCCGGGAAAGCTGGTTGTACTCAACGGGCGAATCACGGGGCCGTCAAATAATCCGGCCGTGGGGCAGGCCAAGTATATCGCCTTGTACTACGGTGCGGGCTGGTGTGGTCCCTGTCACAAGTTCACTCCGGATCTAGTGGCCTTTTATAATGAAATGAAACCGAAGTGTCCCGACTTTGAGGTCGTCTTTGTCAGCCGCGACAGCTCCGCCGCAGAAATGGATAATTACATGGCAGAAATGAAGATGCCATGGCCAGCATTGCGGTACGACGCTGTGAAATGGACACAAAGTTAAACAAATATTGTGGACCGGGAATTCCTTGCCTGGTGGTGGTGAATGCGAACGGCGATGTGCTCTCCGACAGTTATAATGGATCGAACTACCTTGGGCCACACAAGGCTTTGGACGGTTTACGTACTCTTCTGGCGCAGGGCGGACCCGCTATTACCGCCTCCAGCCCTGCGGGGGCTGTTTCGCCTGCTCCGGCAAGAACCGGAACGCCTCCTTCACCCAGCGGAACGAATTGGGATCAAGTATTCAAGAAAAGGCCTTGATGGAGTCCGTCCCTCAACGGCCCGAGGGCGGGCCATCTCCATGGTTCCAACGCGAAAACGCAAGGACAGGTTGAGAATCCGCCGATTGTGATTACGCTTTCTCTCTGATGAAAGGTCGTGGATGGCGAGCGTTGCTGCTGCTGGGTCTGGTCTGTGTAATGACTTCCTGTGCCTCGAAAACAGAGGTCATGACTGAGACGAGTACGGCACCGGCGGGCACTGTTCCCGGCGAGAAAATTTCCAGTGACGGTGGGCTTAGTCCAGGGGCCGGCCCGGGCGCGGCGAACGCCAGCGTTCACTGGTAGCGCAGGAGCGATTCCGTAAAACGTCTTCGGAATTCGAAGCGAAATTCCGGTAGTGGCTCAATCTACCCGACCCGTTCCCATTCGACTCCGCTGCCAATGAACTTCAAGCATTTGCTGGTGAGGAGGGCGTCGGTTGGCGATCCCGAAGAAGCGCCAGCTTCTGCACGTTTCAGGGTAAGCTTTCGGTCGATATAACAAACTTCGAGCGCGTGGTACGCACCGCAAGTTTGGCATCTTGTCATTTCGACCGAAGTGGAGAAGTCTTTTTCTATTTCGAGCTTTGGCACGCGATTACAGTTTTCTGGGTTTATATTGTCACAAACCGTAATCATTCTGTTCTGTACATTGGCGTGACTAATTCGCTATCGCGTAGAAGCTGGCAGCACCGCGAAGGCACCGGCGCGATATTCCCGTCTGCGTACCGCTGCACGAAATTGATTTACTATGAGCATTACAGAGATATTCGCGTCGCCATCGCGCGAGAAACTCAGCTCAAGAAATGGTCACGCGCGAAAAAGGTTGAATTAATTAATCGCCTGAACCCGCGCTGGATGGATATCGGCAACCAGCTGTTCGGAGAATAGTGATCCCGCAATGGCGGGACACTTCGGTCGACATGACAGAGCTACGCGGTACAGCAACATCTCGCATATTATTGCCAATGAAGTTGAGGCATTCGCTGGTGAGAGAGGAGGTTCCTGGGTAAGACCGAATGGGAGGAATCGGGAGCGGTGGGATCCCCTCAAACTGAGCCCGTACCGAAATTCAGCTTGATCGTTCCGTTGGGCGGAGAAATGTCTGCGGCCATGCCGAAGTCCCGAACGCCGTTGACCATCGGTTGGGAAGCAGCCAAGGCGAACGCCTTTCCCGCGTTAATCCTGCAAGCGTTTATGCTTGCATTGCTGGTCGCGTATTACGTGAGTCCAGCAACAGCCGGCGCCTTGCAAAAACTCGCGGAGTTCAGACGTGAAAATGGGCTGAGTTTTGTAATTGTCGCGTCCATTGCGGCCGGGGCGCTAATTCCCGAACTGTTCTTGATTCTTTTTTTTCAACGAGGGCGGCCGCATCGCGGGAATCTTCGTAATTTACTCTTTACCATTCCAGTCTGGGGATTTGATGGCTCGCTCGTCGATCTCTTGTACCGAAGCGAAGCAGCATGGTTCGGGGATGTTGTCACGTTGCCCGTAGTCGCGGCAAAAATCTGCGTCGATCAATTCGGTTATAATCCGTTTTTCGCCGCCCCGTTTGGGGTGCTCACGTACGAGTGGAAAAATAATGGGATCTCAATGGGCCCGGTGCGTGAGCTGTTCACCTGGAAACACTATCGGGACAAGATTATTCCGACCTTGCTGGCGACGTGGGCGGTCTGGGTCCCGCTCATGGCGATCATTTATTCATTGCCAGTCGCTCTGCAATTTCCACTCTTCGGGGTGGCGCTTTCGTTTTGGGTTCTGCTTTTGACTTATATGACGAATCGTTTTGCCGGGAAAATTGAGGCCGACGCGCCGTTAGCGCTGGCTGTGGCGGATGATCGGTAAAGCAGGCGCCATCGCCTGTCAGGTAGCGGCGGTTCACCGAACCGCCATGGCGATTGGGGTCAATCGCCTCTACCTATAAAGTAGACAAGCGCTTCATGAACGCCGGCGCCGCAGTCGCTGTCCGCTACGCAACCGTCCGCAGCGCGCACGGCATCTTTCACTTCGGGAATTGCGTTCGCGGGACATGAGGGCATGGCTGCGACTTTCCCATCCAGCATCGAAATATCGTTGTGGTGGTCGCCCGCAGCGAAAATATTCTCGCGCGGGATCTCGATCAAGCGCGCCAGTTCCGCTAACGCCGCGCCTTTGTGATAGTCGGCATGGCAAAAGCGGAGATAAACAGTGTTGCGCTGATAATTGAACTTTGGCTGTTTCCTTCGTGCTTGCTCGATAAACTCGGTCACGCGGTCCATTTCTTCTTCACTCTCAGCGATTAAACCGGCCGGACCGTCCGGCTCGTAAATGACGCGCGCCTTCGTTTTTTGGGTGACAAAATCGATGACCTCAGCAAGAACCGATTGGGACGCAGAAAAGAGCTCCGCATGGTCTCGGGCACAACGTTCGTTCCAATCGCCGAACGCTTCCCATTTTTCTCCGTTTGCGCCAGGACGAAAGACGTCGCGTTCGCTCGTGAGGATGAAATCCGGGCGAACAGGAAATGAGAAATCGGCCAGTCCGGATTCGAGCAGATCGACTGAGCGACCCGTATTAATTGCCCAAATCGCGCCGGCGCCTTGAAGATCGCCGATTAATTCCATGCACGCTGGATCGAGAAGCTGGCCACCAGTCCGGCAGACAATCGTGCCGTCGAAATCGGTGCTGAGGAGTCGGATTTCTGAGGACATGGAAGCGCTAATGTAGGAACTGATCTCGCGAACGCAATTCGCCTTTGCTTGGCTTCGGCAGACAGGCACGCTAAGATCAACAATCACAGGACATGAAATCGGCCTACGAATTAGCGATGGAGAGACTGCAAAAAGCGTCTCCCGGCGTCACCCTTACCGACGATCAGAAAAAACAAATCGCGGAGATCGACTCAACTTTTCGGGCGAAGATTGCCGAGCGTGAAGTCTTTCTGAAGGACCAGATTCAGAAGATGCAGATGGCCGGCAAATTCGACGAAGTGGAATCGTTGGAGAAGCAGCTTGCATCGGAAATTCGCCGCTTGCAGGAAGACTGCGACGCGAAGAAGGAAAAATTGCGCGCCAGTTTTGGGAAGTAAACAGCGTTCCCATCTGAACTCGACTGCTTAAAGCAGTCGGGGTAGCGGCGACCAACCGGGCAGGTTGGCAGGGACGCCGCGCGTATGTGTTTTAGCGCCAAGGGCGCTGGTTATTGCAAGCCTGGGGCAACGCCCCAGGGAAAAGTTCCCCCAAAACGAGCGCTGAAAGCGCGAATCAAGGCTGCGTTCAAGTCGCGGCAGAGCGTCGCAACGAAGGCGATTGCGGGATTGCAAATACATCGCCGAAGAAACACGCACACGTGAATCGCGCTGTCAGCACTACTGAATTTTTCTTACAAGGGTCCTGGGGGGTTCCCCAGGTTAGTTTAGATATCGCGCCGTTGGCGCTAAACAGATACCGCCGTGCTGCGGATCCGCGGACAGCGCAGCGCGCGCTCCCTACCTAAGGCGCTGACGGCGCGGCGCTCTCCAACTCCCCGCTGCTCTCTCCGCGCTTGGGCAAATTGGGATCCAGAAACCCGAGCATGTGCGCGCGATTAATGACGCGCACGCCTTCCTGCTTTTGTAAATCGGCGACGCTCTGGTGGAAGGCTTCCATTTTTGTCCAGTGCACTTTTGGCCGGAAATGATGCTCGGCGTGATAACCGTTGTAGAAGAAAAGCCAATTGTAGATTTTGCCGTAACTGCTCACACCCCAGGCGACGGGTTTATCCGGATTGGCGCCGTAATGCCGGTAATAACCGTTCAGATAACTGAAGCAATGGCCGAGGTAGAAAAACGGCAGGAAATAGAAGATGACGTAGCGCCAGTTGAACAGAAACATCACGAAGAGAACGGTCGCAAACGCCGCGAGCTCAATGTTTCCCCAGATGAGTTCCCGGCTGCCGCGTTTGCGCAATTCCCTCCGAATCGCGCCAATATCATCGCGGAAGAAACTGAGGAAAACGTAGCTCCATGGATTCTCCGCTTCGCCATCGTGACCATGTTTGTAAATCGAAATCCAATCCACGGTTTCGCCCTGTTCGTCTGGTCGATCGGCATTGCCTTTGTGATGCTGCATGTGGACGGCATCGTAGTAGGTCTGCGAAAAGCAACATGCGATAGACTGAGTGACTCCAAAAAGGCGGTTCAGTAGCCCGGATCGGAAGAAAGGGTTGTGAATGAAGTTGTGGCCCACGCCGTTGATATTCGCGTTGACCATGAGTGCATAAACGAACCCAAGGATCAGCATCAACCAAAGCGGCGTGTGCGGGTACAAAAAGAAAAGGGCAAGAAAGTAGGTCAGATGAAACAGGCCCGCCAGTGTCGGGATCGCGTCCAAACGCGTGTGCGCAAAAAGCTTGGAGTTTGTCGTGGGTCGATCTACACGAATGGCGTCGGCTGTGGTCATTGGGGACGGGGGACTTTTGAAAAACATTATACTTTTGGTGGAGATTGGCCACTTAGCAAGTAACGGAACTTCGACCTTGGGCATTGGCCGATAACGAGCCTTTAAACCAAGGAGTGGCGCTCTCCAGAGCGCCGTTGTTCTATTCGGCGGTTGAAAACCGCCGCTTCGCAGAGCGCCACAGGCTTTCGACACGATCCGGCAAAGCAGAGCGCCGCCCCTGCGCCGCATTCTTGGTTTGCTAATCTGATACCTACTCGCCTAATTTAGCGCCCGCTTTACCATGTTCGCGCTCCAGCCAGAGATGAAGGTTTTCAGCGGCTCGGCCAACCGCGAGCTGGCGGAACGGATTTGCCAATACATTGGTGTGCCACTGGGGAAGGCCACCATCAGTTCCTTCCCCGATAGTGAGACTTACGTCCGCATCGAAGAGAATATTCGTGGGCGCGACGTCTTCATTGTCCAGCCAACCAGTCCGCCCACGAACGAGCACTTGATGGAATTGCTTATCATGGTGGATGCAGCGCGACGGGCCAGCGCCGATCGCATTACAGCCGTGATCCCGTTTTTCGGATATGCCCGGCAGGACAGAAAAGATCAGCCACGAGTCCCGATCACGGCGAAATTAGTCGCGAATCTTATTCACGCGTCTGGTGTCAACCGTGTGCTCACGATGGATTTGCATGCGCAGCAAGTGCAGGGCTTCTTCGATATCCCGGTAGATCACCTCTATTCGCTGCCGGTGCTGATTAAATATCTGCGGCAGCGGCTGACTGGGAAAACGGTGGTGGTTTCGCCCGATCTCGGCGGGCTCAAGATGGCATCGGCCTATGCGGATGCGCTTAGAGCCAACCTTGCGATCGTGGCGAAGGAGCGCCGTAGCGCTACTGAAACAGAAGCACTTTATGTGATCGGCGAAGTAGAAGGCCACGATGTGCTTCTGGTCGACGACCTGACCGAGACCGCGGGGACATTGACTTCGGCAGCTGAGCTCCTGAAGAAGCGCGGCGCACTGAAGATTTACGCCGGCGTTTCCCATGCTGTCCTGGTCGATGTCGCAATCCCGCGTTTGCAAAAATCCCAAATCGAGGAATTAATTACGACTAACAGCACGCCGGTGCGCCCGGTGGACGGTTTTAAAGTGACCGTGCTCTGCGTTTCCGAGCTTCTCGGGGAGGGCATGAAGCGGATTCATAAAGATGAGTCCGTCTCATCGCTGTTTAACATCGACAACGAAGGCAATGGCAAAACAAGTTAAACTCAAAGCGGAACAGAGGACGGCGGTCGGGCGGTCGGCCACGCGCAAGCTCAAGGCGCGCGGAATTATTCCGGCAATCGTCTATGGCGGAAAGGAAAAACCGCAACCATTACAGGTCTCGGCGCGCGACATCAACGCGATGCTCAGCCATGCCGCTGGCGAAAATATTTTGGTCGAACTCGAAATTGCGGGCGAAAAATCGAACCGCACAGCGCTTGTTCAAGAGATTCAGCATTCACCGGTGGGCGGCGATATTCTGCATATCGATTTTCATGCTGTCTCCATGGACGAGAAGATCCAGGCGGAAGTGCCGCTCGAGCCGACTGGGATCGCAAATGGCGTCAAGAATTTCGGCGGTTTGCTTGAGCAAAGCTTGCGTTCCCTGCCCATCGAATGTTTGCCGCGCGATCTACCGGATCGGATTACGGTGGATGTCTCCAACCTAGACATCGGCGATTCCATTCATGTCCGAGACATTCAGTTGCCCAATGGAGTCGCGGCCAAGGTGCAGCCTGATCTGACGGCATTTTCTGTTTTGGCCCCGGCGGTGGAGGAAGAGCCAGTGCCAGTGGTTGCGGAAGGTGCCGCGGCAGGGCCCGAAGTCATCACGGAAAAGAAGCCGGAAGGGGAAGCAGCAGCCGCCGCTGCTACGGCTGCGCAGGCGAAGGCGTCGCCCGCCAAGGAAAAAGAGCAGAAGAAGTAAATGGAAAAAGAATCGACGCCTGTTGCGCCGATTCGGTTGGTTGCCGGCCTGGGGAATCCGGGTCGGGAATACGCGCAGACGCGTCACAATATCGGCTTCCTTGTCGTCGATCGATTTGCCGCCCAGTCTGGATCGAGTTGGGAAAATTCCAACAAATGGGGCGCGTCTTGGACCAAGGTCGGGAATGTCTTGCTCGTAAAGCCGATGACCTACATGAATCGGAGCGGTCACCCGCTCCAGGCGATTGCGCAATTCCACAAAATCGGGCCAGCCGAAATTCTCATTGTGCTCGATGATTTTGCTTTGCCATTGGGGCGGCTCCGCCTTCGAACGAGTGGTGGTCCCGGTGGACACAACGGACTTGAGTCGGTGCTGGTGCAATTCGGGACGGAGGAAATTCCCCGATTACGCATTGGTATTGGTGGTGCCCCGGGAGAAGGCTCTGTCGATTACGTTCTTGGCCGATTTCTCGAAGAGGAAAGGCCGCTCGTTGCCTCGACGATCGATCGCGCGGTCGATGCGGTGAAATGCGCGATTGACAATGGCGTCGTTTCCGCGATGAACACATTCAACAAGGCTGAAGAGTTATGAAGAATCGTTACGAAGCGTTGATCGTCCTGAACACGCAGGGCAGGGAGGAGACGGTCAAGGAAATTGTCGACCGTTTAGAATCCGAATTTCAAAAGGAAGGCGCTGAAATAGAACAGGTGCAAAAAATGGACAAACGGCCGTTTTCTTATGTGGCTGGTCCTCTCGACTCCGGGTTTTATGTAAATTTTGTTTTTCACGCCGATCCTCAGCTCATCACCAAGTTACGTTCGAAGTTCAAGCTCGATCCGGAAGTTTATCGTCAGCATTACCAGCGCCTGCGCGCGAAGAGCGAGAAGAAAGAGTCCCGAAAGCCTTCGGGAAAAAAGTTGGCAGGCGCCAAATAAATCCGCTAAAACGAGCGGATGGCCAGCTTTAACAAAGTCATTCTGCTTGGAAATTTAACGCGTGACCCCGAAGTTCGATACACTCCGAAAGGCAGCGCAGTGTGCGATCTCGGTATAGCCGTCAATCGGCAATACACGCTCGACAATGGTGAAAAACGCGAGGAGGTCACGTATGTCGACGTGGTCTTATGGGCGCGTCTTGCCGAAATTGCCGGCGAATACCTAAAGAAAGGGCGACCGATTTTTATTGAAGGCCGTTTGCAGCTCGACACATGGGACGATAAGCAGAGTGGCCAAAAACGTTCAAAATTGCGCGTAATTGGTGAGACCATGCAACTTCTCGGCAGCCGGCCAAGTGGTGGCGGAGGTGGCGCCGCCGAGGCTAGTGAGGAAGATCGATCGTCGCGATCGGCCGCCAAGACCAGCGCACCACCGCCCAAGCCGGCTGGTCCATCAGAACCCGACGACGACGAAATACCGTTTTGATCGGTAGGGAGGGAGTCTGCTGAGCCGCAGGCAGGTAGCGGCGATTGACCTCAATCGCCAGTGGCGGTTCGGTGAACCGCCGCTACCCAAGCATGGCATATTGGCAACGCCCGAACATGAACTCCACTGAGGCTTGTATCGCACTCAACATGCTCCCAACCGTGGGGCCGGTGAGGCTGCGCAAGCTCTTGCAGGTCTTCGAAACTCCGCAGCGCATTTTGAGCGCGAAACGCAGCGAGTTGCGCGTTGTTGACGGCGTCGGCGGCGAAGTTGCCGATCAAATTTCAAGCTGGGAGTCGATCGTCGATCTCCCGGCCGAACTGAACCGCATCCGCGAATTTGGCGCTACGGTAATCACCCAGGAGTCGGCTTCCTATCCCAAGGCGCTGCGAGAGATTCATGCTCCGCCTATCGTGCTTTACGTTTGGGGCGAGATAAAAGAGCGCGACCTTCACGCGATCGGGATTATAGGAGCGCGCCGGACCACGCATTATGGAACTGAGTCGGCCAAAAAACTGGCCTATCAGATTGCCTACGCTGGACTAACCGTAATCAGCGGTCTGGCGCGTGGGATCGATACGGCTGCTCATCAAGGTGCCATTGCGGCCAAAGGGCGCACAATTGCCGTGATCGGCTCGGGATTATCGAAATTGTATCCGCCGGAGAATCGCGCGCTCGCGGAGAAAATTTGCGACGGAAACGGCGCAGTTGTGTCTGAGTTCTCCATGGAAATCGAACCTGACCGCCAAACCTTTCCGATGCGCAACCGCATTATTAGTGGTTGGAGCTACGGTATCCTGGTCGTCGAAGCTGGCTTGAACAGCGGGGCACTGATCACCGCGTCACAAGCGATCGAGCAAGGGCGCTCGGTCTATGCGGTACCTGGGCACATCAACGCGCCTAGCGCCATGGGATCAAACCGCCTTATTCAGCAAGGCGCCAAACTAGTTATGAGCGCGAGTGACATTCTGGATGATTTGCAAGTCCTTCTCCCCGAGGCAAAACCGTCACCAGAGGCGGCGGTTCGCCCTTTGCCGACGCTCTCTGAAGATGAGCGGCGCGTCTACGACGCCATCAACTCGTCGGAAACCCCGATCGACCAGATCGCCTCGAAATGCGATTTGCCAAGCGCAACCGTCTCTTCTACTCTCCTGCGCCTTGAGCTAAGGCGGCTCGTTAAGCAGCTTCCCGGCAAATACTTTGTAAAGTTGGGTTAAGCTCGTCCGCGACCTGCTCCCGTTTTCTCAAGGCGCGGAATCCTTTAGATGTCTAAATCCCTGATTATTGCGGAAAAACCAAGCGTGGCCAGCGATCTAGCTCGCGCGCTCGGCGGCTTCAGAAAGCACGACGACCATTTCGAAAGCGATAACTACGTCATTTCGTCCGCCCTTGGGCACTTGGTCGAGCTTTGTCTACCCAGTGAGCTCGATGTAAAGCGCGGGAAGTGGAGTTTCGCTAATCTCCCCATCATTCCTGATGAATTTGATCTCAGACCGATCGAAAAGACCAAAGCTCGGTTCAACATGCTGAAGCGCTTAATGCAGCGCAAAGATGTCGATCAACTTATCAATGCGTGCGACGCCGGCCGGGAGGGAGAGCTAATCTTTCGCTACCTGCTAAAGCTTAGCGGAGTCAAGAAACCAATTCGCCGCCTTTGGCTGCAATCGATGACAGCCGAGTCCATCCGTTCGGCCTTCGAGCATCTCCGTTCAAACGAGGAGATGATTCCCTTGGCTAACGCCGCAGTCTGCCGTTCCGAGAGTGATTGGCTCGTTGGCATTAATGGGACGCGCGCCATGACCGCGTTCAATAACAAAACGGGCGGGTTTCAACTCACGCCGGTGGGCCGAGTGCAAACGCCAACATTAGCAATCCTAGCCGAACGTGAAGACAAAATTCATGTCTTTAAGGCGCGGCCTTATTTTGAAGTCTTCAGCGATTTCGAGGTCAAGTCCGGGAACTATCGCGGCCGCTGGTTTCGCGAGGACTTCACGAAAAATTCCGACGAAGACGCGCGGGCGGAGCGCATTTGGGAGCGAGCAACTGCCGATGAGATCAGAAACCGCTGTCTCGGAAAGACCGGAATCGCGACGGAAGAGCGTAAGCCAACCACCCAGGCCCCGCCGCTCCTCTACGATCTCACCAGTTTGCAACGCGATGCCAACGGTCGCGGCCTCAGCGCGAAACGGACGCTGCAAATCGCACAGCAATTATATGAGCGCTTTAAAGTCATCACTTATCCGCGCACTGACTCCCGTTATTTGCCCGAGGACTATATCGCGACGGTAAAATCGACTCTCGGAAAGATCGAGAATCATCACGCGCGAAAGGTTCTCGAAAGTAATTGGGTCAGGCCATCGAAGCGGATCTTTAACAATGCCAAGATCTCAGATCACTTTGCCATCGTACCGACTGGACTCGCTCCACACGGACTCGATGAAATACAGCAAAAAATTTACGACATGATCGTGCGCCGCTTCGTCGCGGTCTTTTTTCCCGCTGCGCAATTTGAAGTGACAACGCGGATCACCCGCGTGGAGAAAGACGCATTTAAGACGGAGGGCAAGATTATTAAGGATGCGGGGTGGCTGGCAGTTTATGGCCGCGAAAGCGCGCAGGGGAATGGGGAGGAGTCGCTCGTTGCTATTGCGCCTAACGAACCAGCAAAAGTCCTCGATGTCGTGGTCACTGAAAACGAGACCAAACCTCCGGCCCGATTCAATGAAGCGACCTTGCTTACCGCTATGGAAGGTGCGGGCAAATTGGTTGAGGACGAGGAATTACGTGAAGCCATGCGCGAGAAAGGTCTCGGCACGCCGGCCACGCGCGCCGCGATCATCGAGGGTTTGATTCACGATGGTTACGTGACGCGCCAAGGCCGGGAATTGATCGCGACAGCAAAAGGGATGGCCTTGATTACCCTGCTGCGTGGGATCGGCGTTTCGGCGCTCTGTTCACCAGAGATGACAGGGGAATGGGAGTCCAAGCTCAAACGAATGGCGAAGGGTGCGATGGAACGCAAAGAATTCATGGCGCAAATCAAGGAGTTCACGCGCGAGATTGTCGAAAAGGCGAAAAACTTTGAGGGCGACAACGTCGGCGGCAATTTCGAGGTATTGGAAGTCAAATGTCCCAAGTGCGGCAAGGGTCCATTCGATGAGGATTACCGGACTTTCAAATGTCGATCCTGCGGCTTGATTACTTGGAAGACGATGGCGGGCCGCTTATTCGATAGATCGGAAATAGAAACCCTTTTGCGCGAGGGTCGAGTTGGCCCCCTCGAAGGATTTCGCAGCAAGATGGGCCGCAGGTTTAATGCTCCGGTAAAGTTGGGAGAGGATTTTAAGCAGCAGTTCGATTTCGGCGACAACGGCGGTATGGAACCGCAGAAAGTAGATCCGGAACGCCATGAAGCTCTGGGCCTCTGTCCGATTTGCCACAAAGGACAGATTTATGTTCTCGACCGGGCTTACGCTTGTGAGAATGCGATGGCTTCACCCAAAACCTGCAGCTTTCGCGTGAGCAAACACATTTTGCATCGCGAGATTCCTAAAGAGCAGGTGCAAAAATTGATCGCGACCGGCAAGACGGACTTACTGCACAAATTCATCTCCAAAAAGGGGCGGCCGTTTTCGGCGCATCTTAAACTGGAAAATGGCAAGATTGGCTTCGAATTTACCGCAAAGAAGCCGAGAGCAAAGAAGACGAGCGCGCCGAATGCGGCGCCGGCTGAGGTGTAAAAGCGGCTTGTCAGCTGCGATGCGACAGGTGCAGATGGCTGCGTTACTGTGAACACGAAGTCGGCCTGCGACTTCGTGTTGACTACACAACCTATGGTGTGTTACTTAGTCTGTTTACACCATGCGTTGCCCCAAGTGCGGGTCTCGTGACGATAAGGTCATTGACTCACGGCAATCTCGCGATAGCTCCAGTATTCGTCGCCGTCGGGAATGTCTCAGTTGTGAATATCGTTTCACCACTTATGAGGAAATTGAGCGCTCCGATCTGCGCGTAGTGAAACGCGATCGAACGCATGAGCCGTTCGATCGACGTAAACTCGCGGCTAGCATCGCCAAGGCTTTGGAAAAGCGGTCGATCAGCCTGGTCACCCTGGAACAACTAGTCGACGACATCGTCCACGAACTTGAAACCAGTGGACGCGAAGTGATGTCTGGAGACATAGGGACAAAGGTGTTGGAGAAGCTGCGCGGCATCGACGAAGTCGCTTATTTACGTTATGCCTCGGTGCATCAGCGCTTCCAGAATGTTGATGAATTTGCCGATGCCATTCATGCGCTCGGCCGCCGCGTTAAGCCAAACTCGCTCCAGCGCGAGCTGTTTCCACCGGAACAGGCAAACCATGGTCGCGTTTAAGGAAGAATTTCCCTACCTCCGTTGCGATTCCGGCCAGCTCTTTGAGTTCAACCGGGACTGGCTGCACGCTGCGATCAGGGACGCGGCCGACAAAGCAGGTTATCCGAGCTGGTGGTTAACCGATCACGTGACGGAGAGCATCACGTTTTACTTACGCCTGCGAAACGACGAATCATTCGTGGCATTCAGCCAGCTTTCGCAAACGGTCCGCTATGTCTTCAAGGTAATCGGTTACAAGGAAATCATTCCTCACTTCACGCCGGCGCCGCCGCCGATTTCCATTTCATTGGTCGATATCGCACACGAGGCTGGCACCGGCTACGAGCTGGCGTTTTTTGATCTTTTGGAAAAACGCATCCAAGTGTTGACTCAAACCGGCGCGGACTCGTTGTACCTCTGTTCGTTGCAGGCAGCGGTAAAGCATCTGTGCCGAACAAAAGTGTGGACGCGAGCTTGCGATTCGTTACGCGAAGAAATTGTCTGTTTCGTCCGCGAAAAACTAACGTCGCACGAAGGACTCGGTCTTTTCAATTGCTCGTTGCGTTGACAACCGTGTTCTGTTCGCTCACGTCTCATCTCTGATTGTTGACTGCCATGACTATTTTTGAAAAAATTGTTGCGCGCGAAATTCCGGCAAAAATTGTTTGGGAAAATGACGACGTGATTGCATTTCACGATGTGAATCCCCAGGCGCCCGTTCATGTGTTGATCGTACCCAAAAAAGTGATTCCGCGCTTGAATGACGCAACGGGAAGGGACGGCGAGGTTTTAGGTAAGTTGCTTCTGGCCGCGCGCGATGTCGCGAAGAAGCTTGATCTCTCCGGCGGTTATCGCGTCGTGATCAATAACGGACCGGACGCCGGCGAGAGCGTACCGCATTTGCACGTTCACCTTCTCGGCAAACGCGCCTTAGCCTGGCCACCCGGGTAGCCTAGCTTCAAATCCGAATCACCGTGCTCTAGGCATCTGAATCGGTTGTCACGGATTCGGCGGAATATTGCACGGGATCCTGACGAAAGAACCGCGCGAGTTCCGCGTACAATTTGGGATGCTGGGCGCGGAGCGCGCGGGGGCGCTCGAAGAACATCTCGGTTGAGACGGCGAAGAACTCGGCCGGATCCTGCGCGCCGTAGGTGTCGAGCAAAGTGGGCAGGCGCGCTTCTTCGGCAGCACGCAGCGCTTTGAACTCACGGTTCATCACTCGAGCCCATGCACGATACTCTGCTTTCGTCGCGAGGGCTGGCGCTCCGTCGGTTGCATAGTTCTCGAAGTCGAGCTGATGAGCGAACTCATGCAGCACCAGGTTCTTGCCGTCCGAAGGATTCGCTGCGCCATACTTGGCGGCGTCCCAGGCAAGTACCATCACTTGAAGTCGGCGCCCGGTGTGGCCGAGCTGGTCTTTACTTCCCTCCTCCCAGATTGGGCCTTCGAGGTGTCGCTTCTCATACGTGCTGTAGCCCGATGGGTAGACGAGAATTGAGATTAGCTCGGGGTAATAGTCGGTCTTGCGATGCAGGAGCAGAAGACACGCCTGAGCCGCGATCGTGACTCGGATCTCGTCGGTAAGCATGAGCCCGTCACAGCCTTCGAAGTGCTTCTCCGCCAGAAAGACCTGAACATGACCGAGGAGTTCGGTCTGGTCCTCGGATGGAAGTCGCCGGAAGAATGGAAGGTTGCGCAGGATAATCGACTGCCACGCCGCCGGAATGGGTTGGCTGCGCAGTTTTTGGCGGCGCCACTGCTTCAGAAAGATCACAGGTGAATCTAGCCGCTAACCATCCTCCTGCCTATCTAACGACATCATCAGGTTGCTTTCGCCCCCGCAACAAGGGGAATCACTGATGTTTTGCACGCCCGCGCTGAACAAAGGGGCATTGGTGGGCGCAATTTCTCCGGCGGATTCGTCCAACGGGAATAGGGCGCGGCTACAGAAAAAACCGTGACCGCCGCGAACGGTCTTATGATTATTCTTTGACGATGATCGACGTGCCTTCGTGCGCCGCTTGAAAGAAGTGCCTGGCCCATTCTTCGGGCAAACGAATACAACCGTGGGAGGCGCGATATGGCGGGACGTAGCCGGCGTGCATGCCATAGCCTCCGTTGAAGCGCATGAAGTAAGGCATCCGGGCGCCGTCGAAGCGCGATCCGTGCGGTTGAGAATCTTTGCGCACATCGATGTTCGATTTCAGAACGTTGCCTTCGTCATCTACGTAATCGCCGAACTCGCTCGAGACATGGTCCTTGTCTTTTTGCACGACGTGATAATGGCCTGGCGGAGTGGAGAACCCTGGCTTGCCCGTCGAAACGGTTGATTTGCCGACGAGATGTCTACCTTTGTAAAAGTAAGCTTTCTGCTCGCTCAGCTGGATCACGATTTTTGGCGAGCCAGCCACGCTGTCGCCCTCCCAGTACCCGGTCGGTGCCGGCAGCGGAAGAACCGCCCTGATCGCGCTCGCGGTAGTATGCTGGGCCGTTTCCAGCTCTTCGCACCCGGGAAGGAGAGCGAGCAAACCAAGGGCGATCGCCGCAGGGAAGAAGCGCTTCGCATTCATCGAGCGGCGGACATTAGTGTTCATTGCACAGAGTTCAACCGAAACGGTGCTGGTGTAGCAGCTTCCCTACCGCGGGCTGTCCAGAATCACGGCCGGCGCGAGACATTGCCCTACAAAACAATTAGCGGCGGTAGCTATCGCCATCGCTTGGCATAGCCACAGATGTCCATATCGTCCCCGCATCATGACAAACGTCCACGCGCGGAGCGAGACGCCCTATTTATTCTCAGCCGTAATTTCGTGCATGCTCATGATCCTTTTGCTGAGCTCTGGCAGAATGTTTGCCATTCACCTTGAAAAGCGGACTCTTCGGGCGACTGCTCCGAGGCCATTTGGTCTCAAAAACCAGGGGTTGGCCTTTCAACGTGCCGGATGGCAATCGGCAGATGTTTTGCCAATCTACGGCAGTTCGGAGCTCAGGCAGCGATTGCCGGAGAACTCGAGCCATTTTTTCCGGACCGCGCCGACAGGTTTCCAGGTCTCGGCCGTAGGCAAGGCAGGCACGACGTCGATTATTATTTTGCAAAAACTAGCGGCGCTCGCTGCGGACGTCCGCGGCAAGAAAGTTGCCATCTCGCTTTCGCCCAGCTGGTTTTTGGCTCGGGTCGTTAACCCACGCTATTACGAGGGAAACTTCTCGCTTCAAGCCGCGAGTGGAATGGTCTTTAATGGCGCGCTTGATTTCGAGCTCAAGCGCGACATTGCGGCGCGAATCCTGCAATGTCCGCCAGTGCCAGCGGCAACTCCATTGCTTCACTTTGCGCTGGAACGACTTGCCTCTGGAAGTTGGCTCGACCGGGTCATCCTTGTGGCGCTGTGGCCAATGGGGAAAGCGCAAAATCTCGTGCTCGACTTGCAGGATCATTTTGAGTCGCTCCTGTTCATTTTTCAGAGAGTAAAATCAGATCCGCGGCTCCATCGGGAAGTCCTTGATTGGCCCAAGCTCATTGCCCGAGCTGCAGATGATGCCGCAGCCGCAGGCCTGCAGCCGATTCGTGACCCCGAGAATCCCCCCATCGGCCCCACCACCGATGCCGCCTTTTTGGCGCGATTGGCTGAAGCGCATGAATGGATCGATCTGGAATTATTGTTGCGCACTCTGGCCGAACTTCATGTTCGGCCCGTGCTCCTAAGCATGCCCATCCCGGGCGAATTTTGGGAGCAGTGCGGTGTTTCATGGACGGCGCGGCAAGCCTATTACGACAAGGTTCGCGCAGTGGCGCAGCGTTATAATTGCGCTCTCGCTGATTTTACCGACCACGATGGGGATGCCGATTTTCTGATCGTCCCGCGCAACCACCTCACCGCCAAAGGCTGGATGTATTACAATCGTGCGCTGGATGAATTTTTTCATGGGCGGCGCTCGGGAGATCTAACCGCGCGATAATGCTATTTATGAAAACGAGAGCGCATGTCCCAACAGCGGTTTCCGAAGCGCCGCAAAAGATTCTGCAACTTCTCGTTTCGATAACTGGGACGGAGGAGGTACGGAGAAACCTTGATTTATCGCTTTATGACAGCCGTGTCCTTGACTCGATGCAGACTGTTGAATTGATGGTCGCGATCGAAGAGGAATTTGGTGTTCAAGTTTCACCCGCGGAATTCGACCGCGAATCGTGGGCGACACCACGCAAAATCGTGGCCGACATTGAGCGGCGCCTGTACGTGTGAACTGGATTCGAAGGCATCCGCGGCTCCGGCTGCTGATGTTGATTCTTTATTATATTGGTGTGATTGCGGGTTTAGTCATCATGTATGGGCGCGGCGATTTCTCGACACCGCCGTTTATTTACCAGGGTTTTTGAGTGAATCTGATCGAGCGAATCGATCGCCGGGCCCGAGTGGCGCCGCAAGCGATTGCCCATATTAGCGGCGACAAAAGCTTAACCTATGGCGAGCTGCGCACGCGATCTGACGCACTCGCTGCCAATTTGACGGAACGACTAGGCAATGATCGCGCGCCGATCGCCGTTCTGGGACATCGCGAGCCGGAAATGCTCGTCGCCTTCCTCGGGGTGGTCAAATCGGGGCGACCATATGTGCCGCTCGATACGGCACTTCCCCAGCAGCGTATCGACAACATTCTTGCCACCGCCAGCGTAGCCCTGCTGCTCACAACCAGCGATATCCAAGAGCTTTCCGCGTCTCGATCGCCAGCGGCTATCAGCTGCGTCGAACACGCTGCCGCCTTTTACATCATTTTTACGAGCGGCAGCACAGGTGAACCGAAGGGTGTCGTTGTCACGCTGGGATGCCTAGAGCATTTCATCGGGTGCATGCTTGCCGAGCAAAACTTTGCTGAGCTTGGCGAGACATTTTTGAATCAAGCACCATTCTCGTTCGACCTCTCCGTCATGGACTTGTATTGCAGCTTGGCTACTGGCGGCACTCTCTTCAGCATAAGCCGCGACTTGGTCGCCGCTCCCAAATTGCTTTACCGCGCACTCGCCAATTCCGGAGTGACGACATGGGTTTCGACGCCATCGTTCGCGCAAATGTGCATGGTCGAGCGAACCTTCGACGACAAAATGCTTCCAGACGTCCGGCGGTTTCTTTTTTGTGGAGAAACACTCCCAGTCGAAACGGTTGTGCGCCTGCAAAAGCGTTTTCCCAGAGCGCGTGTTTGGAACACCTACGGCCCCACCGAAGCGACTGTGGCCACGACCTCCATTCAAATCGACGCCGCCATTGTGGAAAAATACTCATCACTCCCGGTCGGAAAATCCATGCCCGGCACCCGGGTTTTTTTGATGGATGAAAATGGTCAGCCTCCGCCGATGGGTGAGCGAGGTGAAATTGTCATAACCGGCCCAAATGTGAGTCCAGGTTATTTTGGGCGTCCCGATTTGACGACGGGAGCTTTTTTCGACCACCGCGGTGAGCGAGCTTATCGGACCGGTGATTGGGGGCGATGGCGTGACGACTTGCTTTTTTTCGAAGGCCGCATGGATGAGCAGATCAAGCTCAACGGATATCGTATTGAGCTCGGCGATGTTGAGACGAACCTCCGCAGATTGCCGCATGTGCGCGATGCTATTGTGCTTCCGGCGAGGAAGAATGGGGATGTGCAATCACTCGTCGCGTTCGTCGTCATGAGCGTACGCGATGAATCTTCAGATTTCAGTTCGGCCAATACTCTCCGGAAACAACTCGGTGAGAGGCTTCCTGCCTACATGCTGCCGCGCAAATTCGTGTTTCTCAACAACTTTCCGATGACTGCGAATGGCAAGACCGACCGCAGCAGGCTGTCCGAGTCGCTGTGACTCCATACGAAAATTTCACTTTTTTTGCCTTACTTCTTTACGTTGTCGTCCCGACCATAATTCTCGGTTTGCGGGGCCGTGCGGGCTGGCGGTGGGCGCTCCTTGCCACCTGCATAATGCTCCTTGTTCAATTTGAGAGACGTTTAACCATCTTTTCGGATTTCGCATTGCGCGAAATCTGGATTGTTCTTGGTTTCGCGGTTTGGCAATTGGCGACGCTACGCCTGCTTGCCCTACCCGGCGTGCGAAACCGTTGGGCTTTTTACGGCGCGATTACATCGAGCTTGTTTCCTCTCGTGGCGGCGAAGTTCGCCCCCCTCCTGTTGCCCGGCACCGAATTTGGTTTTCTCGGTATTTCCTACGTCACGTTTCGGGCGCTCGATGTCGTCTTTTGCCTCCGGGACAAAGTTATCGCAGTGCCGCCTACCCTTGATTTTCTCGCGTTCTTATTTTTCTTCCCAACCATTTCTGCCGGCCCAATTGATCGCTATCGGCGCTTCAGCGCTGACTGGCGGAAAAGGCGCACCGGCGCTGAGTTCATTCTTGATCTCGATCAGGCCGTGCATCGGCTGTTTCGTGGTTTCTTTTACAAGTTCATCGTTGCAGCATTGATCCAACAATACTGGCTCGACCGCGTCGCGGCACGCACCGACTTCGGCGCACTCGTCAGCTACATGTACGCCTTCAGCCTGTATCTGTTTTTCGACTTCGCGGGTTACAGCGCTTTTGCCATTGCCTTCAGCTATCTGTTTGGCGTTCACACGCCGGAGAATTTTAAGCATCCGTTTCTTGCTCGGGATATCCGCGACTTTTGGAATCGCTGGCACATCACGCTTTCATTTTGGTTTCGCGATCATGTTTACATGCGTTTTGTGCTTGCCGCCACGCGTGGCAAATGGTTCGCGAATAAACACACTGCCGCGATCCTTGGCTATTTTTTGGCGTTCGGTTTGATGGGCCTGTGGCATGGGATTAAGCTGCACTTTATTCTGTATGGGCTTTATCAAGCCACCCTGTTGTCGGGTTTTGATATTTTCTCGCGCTGGAACAAAGCGCGTCGCTTTTGGCGCGACGGTCCCGTTTGGCGCGCGGCAGGAATTTTCATAACATTTCAATGTGTTTGCTTTGGGTTCCTTATTTTTTCCGGGCGTATCGGGGCGACGCCAATGTTGCGTGGTGATGGTACGGTCGAGCGAGCCGACTGCGAGGAAATCTCAGGTTGGATCTGGGACAAATACGACCCCGACGCGGCAATGAAAGTCGACCTTGCCGACGGCAAAGCTTATTTGCTTAGCGTTACGGCAAACGAGTTTAGGCAAGACCTGGCTGCTGCCGGTTATGGAAACGGCCGCCACGCCTTTTCGATTCCGACACCACCGCAACTTAAGGATGGCCGTTCACATACAATTTACGTACACGTTGCCGGCTCGCGACGAGTGTTGGAAAACGGGCGCAGGATCATCGTCTGCCGGTAGCTGTGTATCGCCGCAAGACAAGATGCATCCTTGAATTTCGTGCCATTGACGCTGGACATGCGAGGAAATACTCTCCTTCATCGCTACTGTTAATCCTGCCAAATCAAAAACGTCGTCAGCATCCGGCGTGCAACCGCCGATCAACCTGAATGGTTGGATCGAAGAGAACAGCCATCTCTTCAAACCGCCGGTGAGCAACCGCTATCTCTACGATGGGCGCGACTTTTTCGTGATGGTGATCAAAGGTCCGAACGCGCGGAACGATTTTCATCTGGTCGATTCGGAAGAATATTTTTATCAGCTCAAAGGCGACATCAAAGTGCGCATCCGCGAAGGCGACGGGATTGTCGATCATCTCGTGCGGGAAGGGGAGACGTTCTTTATCCCGCCAAACGTTCCGCACGCTCCCGTGCGACCGCCGGACACGTTGGGAGTAGTAGTCGAGCGTCGTCGTCCGCCGGGAGAGCACGAACACGTTATTTTCTACTGCGACAATTGTGGCGCACTGGTCGAAGACATTGATTTCGACTGCGGCGATATCGTGCAGCATTTCAGCCAGGCCATGCTCGACTTTTGGAACGACGATAAGCGGCGGACGTGCAAGAAGTGCGGACACAAGGTTCCTCAGCCCGAGCCGACGAAGCCGTTCGAAAAGAAGTGATAAGTGACATGTGACGAGTGACGAGTTTCTGGCACGGCGTGCTTATCCATCTCAATCTAGTCACTTGTCACTCATCACCCGTCACTTTCCTTGAAGATCGACATTCACACGCACATTCTGCCGCGCGATTGGCTGTCGGAAGATAGGCATCCTGCCTGTCTCGGCCGACAGGCATATTGCCTGTTGCCCTTTGTCCTGAATGGGCGTCGACAGGTGTACACGAGCGGAAGATGAAGATCGATTTGCACACACACATCTTGCCCCGCGACTGGCCAGACCTCGACGCGAAATATGGCTACCCGGGTTTCGTTCGGCTCGATCATTACAAGCCCTGTTGCGCCCGGATGATGATCCGTGACCGCGTCTTTCGCGAGATTACCGACAACGTGTGGGATCCTAAGCGTCGCATCGAAGAGTGCGACCGCGAGAAAGTTTCGATGCAGGTGCTCTCAACCGTGCCGGTGATGTTTAGCTACTGGGCGAAGCCAGCCGATGCGCTGGATCTTTCTCGCCGGTTAAACGATCACATCGCTGAAGTCGTGCGCAATCATCCAACGAGGTTCGCCGGCCTGGCGACAATTCCGCTGCAAGATCCCGAGCTGTCGGCGCGGGAGTTGGAACGGTCCGTCCGTGAATTGGGGCTACGCGGCGTGCAGATAGGCACGCATGTCGACGCGAATGAGCATTGCCATGGGGCCGCTTGCCGAAATCTCGACGATTCGTCACTCAACGCCCTGTGGAGCACCGCCGAGCAACTCGGCGCGGCGATCTTCGTTCATCCGTGGGACATGATCGGCAAGGAGCGGATGCCGAAATATTGGTTGCCCTGGCTGGTTGGAATGCCGGCCGAAAGTTCGCTGGCGATCTGCTCGATGATGTTCGGTGGCGTGTTCGAGCGCTTTCCGAAGCTACGCGTCGGTTTCGCGCACGGCGGTGGCGCGTTTCCATTCACAATCGGGCGCATCGAGCACGCCTTTTACGCGCGCCCGGACTTGGTTGCGATCGACAACCAAACGAATCCACGAAGCTATCTCGCCAATGGCGATACGCCGGCGCGGTTTTACGTCGACTCACTCGTTCACGATTCGGTGGCGCTGAAAATGTTACTTAAACTATTCGGCGCCCCGCGCGTCGCGCTCGGTTCTGATTATCCTTTCCCGTTAGGCGAAGCGAACGCAGGCCGCCTCATTGAATCGATGAAGGAGCTGTCCGCGGAAGACAAGGCACAACTGCTCTCCGAAACCGCCCGCGAATTCCTCGGCCTCTCATTCGCTTCAACGCTTTAACGATTCACCGCCGCGCCCCGCGCGTGCGCAACTACTTGCTCAGCAGAAAACCATGATGGTTGCCGCTGCTGTCGTCGTAGAACCCCACGATGTCGCCTTGCGGGGTAATATTCTCTGCAACCGTAAAAGTTGCTCCCGGGAAATCGATGGTGGTAAATGTACCGTTGCTTAGCAGAAAACCATGACCGTTGCCGCTGCTCTCAAAATAGAATCCCACGATCTCGCCTTGTGGATTAATACCAAAGGCCTGCGTGCCAGGGGCTCCGGGGAAATCGATCGTAGTAAATTTACCCTTGCTCAGCAGAAAACCATGACCGTTGCCGCTGCTGTCAAAATAGAGTCCCACGATCTCGCCTCGCGGATTAATATTAAAGGCAAGCGTGCCAAAGGCTCCGGGGAAATCGATCGTAGTAAATTTACCCTTGCTCAGCAGAAAACCATGAGTGTTGCCGCTGCTGTTATTATAGATCCCCACGATGTCGCCTGGCGGATTGATCCCAATCGCCTCCGTAAAAATGGCTCCCGGTACATCGATCGTGGTAAATTGACCCTTGCTGAGGAGAAAACCATGATCGTTACCGCTGCTGTCTACGTAGTCCCCCACGAATGTCGCCTGGCGGATTGATCCCGAGCGCAAACGTGCGCGTGGCTCCCGGTACATCGATCGTTGTGAACTTCTGCTGCGCGGACAACCCAACCGAGATTGGTAACGTAGCCAATACGGTTATTGCCGTGATCAATGTCAGTGTTTTGCATTTCGTGCGATTCGCGCTCCGCCCACAACTTGGTCGAATTAAGCGAAATAATTGATTGTTCATAAGTAGGTTCCTTTCAAAAAACCGAAGGGGAAGTCGCTTCAACGGTTGACCTGCTGCTCCCTGCGCCGGAACGCTGGCGTAATCGGATTGCGGCGATGTTGGACCAAATACCTAACGAAATGCAAGCAGAAAACCGTAGCTTAAATGTGAGACAATGTCCTACATAGCTCACAACGAGCATCCAGTTACATCATCTGGCCACAGTTATCCCTTCAAGCAATCACACATTCGGCATTCGGCATTCGTCCTTCGTCATTCCGCGGCGCTTCGCACCGCGGTCACATTTCGTGCCGAATCGCCCACAGATCGTGAAAGATCGGCTTGAAGAGCGACTCTTTCAGAAACGGCACACCGGGCGATCCGCCGGTGCCATGCTTGGCGCCGATCGTTCGCTCGACTAGCTTGATGTGCCGGTAGCGCCACTCCTGCAATCCCTCGTCGAAGTCAGTCATCAATTCGAAAAGGATGGAGACTTCAGGTGAGCTCTTGTAGAGCCGAAGGATTTCTTTCTGCACGCGCTCGTCGGGCCCGTTAGGCTGCGAGATGTCGCGGTTCTTCAGGTCGCCCGGAATCTGCGCGCCGCGCGTAGCCAGGAAATCGTAAAAATGATCGATCACGGTTCGCTCGCTGATTCGCTCCTGAAGCCGGTCAGCGCCGGGAAAATCCGGCCGAACGTATGCGAGTGTCGACTTGCGCTTGTATCCGAGCAGGAACTCCAACTCGCGAAACTGGATCGATTGAAATCCTGACGCGGTTTCAAGCCGGTCGCGAAAGCTCGAGAACGACGACGGCGTCATCGTCTCGAGGATGTCGATCTGCGCCACGAGGACCTTCATGATTGTCCGGGTGCGCTTGAACGAATGGATCGCGCCGAAGAGATCGCCGGCCGAGAAATCTTTTTTAATCTTCTCAAACTCGTGGAGCAGCTGCTTGAACCAGAGCTCGTAGGTCTGATGGATGATGATGAACAGCATCTCGTCGTGCTCAGCCGGCGTGGAGCGCGGCTTCTGCATCGTGAGCAGTTTTTCCAGGTCCAGATAATTCGCATAAGTCAACGGCGGCATAAGGAAAGATTATCCACAGATTTCGCAGATTGGCGCAGATTAGACAAACAACAAACCAAAAGAGAAGAGTCGGCGAAATCTGCGAGGGAATTTGGGTTCCGAAAATCTGCGGATGAACTTTAAGTCATTTGCCGCAGATAATATTCGTCCCACGCCGCGGGAATACTTTCCCGCGGCGAATAGGGGCCCGGCTGATACGCGCGCGACGCGATGCCTTGCTGACTCAACTCGCACACGTGCCAGTCCTGCTTGTTTGTCGTATCCCAGAATGCGATCGCATCGTCGGGGTTGTAGCTGGGGTCTCTGACCCCGGCTGCCTCCGGATGAAAAAACCAATCGCACAGAATCAGCGTCCGTTCCGGCGTCTGCGGCCAGAGTTGATGCACCATGACGTAATCCGGATGCATGCTGAGCAACATGTTTGGGAAAATGGAATAATAGAAAACCCGGTGGAAATCCTCGGCATTGATGTCGCCCACTGGCAGCGCGCAGGCATTGCCGCTCATGGTGAGGCTGTGGCCTTTTATGATCGGCATGAAGCCCCCGAGGAACGGTCCTTCACTCAGATCGTTCTCCGCCGAATCGTACGGCGTTAATTTGGCGAGCGTGGGATGCACGCCCGGGCAGTGATAACACTCCGAATAATTTTCGAAAATCAACTTCCAATTGGCTCGGACGTCATACTCAATCCGTTTGGCCGAAAGCAACTTCGGAAGGTTCCAATAAGAAAACTTTCCGGCCACCGGCGCGAACCATTCTTTCAGCGGAGTGGGGGAATCCGCCAGATTGACGAAGATGAACCCTTCCCATAACGCCAGGTTCACGGCGTTCAGCGAGTAATCGGCCTTATCAAAACCTGGAACGTCATCCATGTGGGGCGCGCCGATCAATCTGCCGTCGAGACCGTACGTCCACGCATGATACGGACATTGAATCGCTGTTACATGTCCGGTTTCAACTTCCCGCAACCGCGTCCCGCGATGACGACAAACATTATAGAACCCGCGCACTTCCCCGTCCTTATCGCGCACGACGATCAGACTCTCGCCGGCCACTTCCGCGGTAAAATAATCGCCGGCTTTGGCGATCTGACTCTGATGGCCGACCAACATCCATTGCGTGGAAAAAATTATCTTCTGCTCTTCGGCGAAAATCTCAGGCGACACGAAGTACCGTTGCGCCAGCGTTTTCGCCCCCGCCGCGAAAGTCTCGGCAGTCTTGCGAAATTCCGGTGGCGCTTTCGTCTGCATCCCATCCGCAGATTACGCAGATTTCGCAGATTGAGAAACGCCAATCAGGAAATCATGATGCCGCGATTCCGACTTGGACGTTGAACGTTGGGCGTTTGCTTCTCGGCGCTCCGCGCCGGTACCGCCTACTTGAGTACCGCCTGATGAAATTCGTACCAATCGTCAAGATTGTTCAGGTTCACCGCGTCCTTGGGAGCGGAAGGGTCATCAGGAATACCGCATGCGCTTAAAACATTTTTCCGCGTTTCATCATCATGGTTATAACCGCGCACCGCGGCGTTATGTTTCTCGATTGTCTGCGGCGTAAGCGACTTCGCGTTCTTCTTTACCCACGCTTCGAATTCGGGATAGGTAGGCTTGTTCTTCTTGGTGTAATCCTTAACTGCCTGTTCATCGAGCCCGAGCGCAGCACAGGTCATGGCATCGAAGCCTTTGCCGATGGCCGGATAACCAGAAGCGAGTTTACTCGCCGCTTCCAGAGAGACTTTCTGCCAGAGACGCGGAAGGTGCACAACGCCGAGTGGACCGGCAACGCCGGAACTGATCATTGGAACGTAGGTGTCGCTCATAATGACAAAAGCTAATGAGAAAGACGAACGAAGACAATCCGATTCGGCCACCTCTTAACAACTTGTGGCGCTGAATCCCACCGAAGGCGGGTCAACCCTCAACCTCGTCCTGATGCGATTCGCATGAGCCAGAGGGGATAGGCTCTGCTTACGATTTCTCGACCACGATGGTACCGGTCATCTTCGGATGAACGGAGCAGAAATAGGTATAAGTGCCGGGGGCGCCTGCTGTGATGGTGAATGCCTCGTCGGTATCGAGCGGGGCGGATTTCTTGAATTGCTTCTCAACGCTCACCACCGTGTGCGGTTCTTCGTCCCGGTTAATCCAGGTGATTTTTTCCCCCGACTTCACTGTCAGAGTTTGAGGACTGAAGTGGAAATCCTTAATCACGATTTGGTTCGTTTTGGCGCCGTCCCCCGCCGTTTCCTTCTCGGCCTGGCCGAGGGTAAAATGGGTCAGGGACAAGAAGCTGATGGCACACAGAATTCGTACGGTCTTGTTTCGGGCAATGAGTGTATACATAAAGGGTTTACGTTTAGCTGAGGTTTGAATCGACGACGGCAAGAGAAGACTTCCCTTGCAAATACTTAACGCTCGTTAGGCCGAGCATGCTGCGCAGCTTTTCGGCCGGGACTTTCATCGGTCCGGGCGATGGCGCCGTTCCCGGTGCGGGCTGCGGGAAGGCGGTCGACATTGCGGTGTGGAATGTGACGTTTCCTTCGACTTTCTGAAGCACTTGGTGGATGTGCCCGTTAAGCA